>Ga0182012_10004200_pt1 | contig 15106 bp, 19 predicted proteins | sample 612S2SmetaG_FD_120486 | JGI IMG/M metagenome (GOLD analysis project Ga0182012, IMG submission 120486) | Permafrost microbial communities from Stordalen Mire, Sweden - 612S2S metaG | ecosystem: Environmental > Terrestrial > Soil > Wetlands > Permafrost | place: Sweden: Stordalen | collected... | reverse complement strand
GTGGGTACTTCTATAGATTTAAAATTACGCAATTCCAGCAAACAGTTGCATAATTCACACGTCTGGGTTGCTGTTTAGGAATGAAGCGATTTAGCCGGTTTCAAATAAAGGCATTTACTTGCACCTCATAAACGCTACCGCTGCTTTTCCTGATCTTCTGTTATAAAACGGACCGTCGTATTTTCATTTAACCATAAACCATATCAACATGCGACTGGCTGAATAATTATGTTATTTAACGTAAAATTAGCTATATGAAAATTTCTTAAATATGTGAATGATGCAAGTAATTAAAAGAATTACGTAACAGTTATAAAATTAAAGCGCTCAAATTTGCATCGTAATTAATTTTATTCACACTTAAAATCAGCATCATGTTTTATTATAACAATTTTTGGGGAATGAATTCCATTTGGTGGTTCGTTTGGATTATTTTACTTATTTGGATATTCGCTGTTCCTTATAATATCCCCTTTCAGCGTTTCAAAAAAGATTCACCTTTAGATCTTTTGCAAATGCAATTTGCTGCCGGCCTGATAACGCCGGATGAATATCAGGCAAAGAAAAAAATCCTTTTAAGCAATTAGAAGAAATCAATTAAAGGCGATGATATGCAATACGAAGTTACAAGCCTGATTGGCTATACTATAGCCGCAAAGGACGGTATAATTGGCGAAGTAGAAGATTTTTATTTCGATGATGAGCACTGGACTATACGATATCTTATTGTAAAAACCGGGAATTGGCTATCAGGGAGAAAAGTCCTTATTTCAACCCTTGCGCTAACAAAAGCCTCTTGGAAATCAGGATTATTTACTGTGGGCCTTACAAAGGAACAGATTCGAAATAGTCCCGACATCGATACCGACATGCCTGTTTTTAGGCAGCACGAGCAAACATTGAATAATTATTACAGTTGGGGCAACTATTGGGAAGACGCTTACTACCTGGGCGGCATCTGGTGTGTCGCACCCATACGCGATGATAAAGACTTGATTGAACGGAACATACATGAAAAACAAGCAACTAATGATCAGCATCTACGTAGTTGTAATCAGGTGTCCGGCTATCATATTCATGCTTCTGACGGAGAGATCGGCCACTTGAAAGATTTCATTGTTGATGAAAAGACCTTGCAGGTAAAATTCATTGTCATTGACACCCATAATTGGTTTGGCGGAAAGAAAGTTTTGTTAGCTATCAAAAATATAAAAAAGGTGGAATGGGATAACTCCAAAGTATTTGTAGTTATAACGGTCAATGCAGTAAAAAACAGCTCGGAATTTGACGAATCGAAATTTATCCATATAAAAACCGGTAAGGTAGTTCACATCGATCATTCTGTTCGGTTCGAGTAATTTCTTGGGGGTAGAGTAAAATAAAAAAGATATTTTTCAATTTCCCTGAAAATTTAAAAAATTTCTTATGAAAATAAGGCCGTCTGTCCTGGTTAGCGATTTAGCGACGAAAATTTCCGCCAGCTTATTATTTGTTTTAACAATAGCAGGATGCAAAGTAACCCCTGACCGAATTGAAGATGCAACGGTAGTTAAGGTTGCTGGCTTCTTCATTACTGAATATGGCCGTTCAAGCCTGAATTTTAGAGTCAAAGGAGTAAGCAATGTAAAGAAAAAAGGAGACAGTTTGTTTTACGTCAGCGGATCTGTTGAAGGGTTTAGCTCCTATAACGTGCCGTTCAGTATTGAGCATTTTAACGAAACTGTTCGTTATTCTGGCGGCGATTTCAATAATGTTAAAAATTGGAATTGCCTGGACATTTATATAGCAAAAAAACGGATAAAATAAATTATCCGGATGCTATTCAGTCTATTCCTGATTGATGGATAAAAAAATAAGCATTAAAGGCAAGAAAACAAGCTGGTTTGCCTTAGATATATTATTTTTTCAAAGTTAAAGTCATCCTTTAAAAAGTTTATTTATGAAGCGCAGTATAAAAAGTTTAATGGGTTATATGATCGGAGCAACCGATGGGGAGATAGGCAAAGTAAAGGACTTTTACTTTGACGACGAAGCCTGGACCATTCGCTACTTAGTTGTTGAGACCGGTGATTGGCTATCTGGCCGCAAAGTACTTATCTCGCCACAAGCATTGTTGACCACTAACTGGGAAAACGAAACGTTTCCAGTGAATTTAACAAAGAAACAAATAGAAAATAGCCCTGATATTGACACAGACGCCCCGGTATCACGCCAGCAGGAAATTGAGTTGCATGAATATTATCCCTGGGCAAGTTATTGGCTTAGCAACATGGGGATGGGTGCCATGGGAACTTCAGGAATGATTCTGCCTGTTCGTGCATCTGTCAGTGAAGAAATCAATGAAAAAAACCGTGAGTCTGACAAAAAGCCCCATGTCGACCATCATTTAAGAAGTGCTGAATCGGTAATAAGTTATACAGTCAAAGCGAAAGATGGCGATATCGGTAATATCGAAGATTTTATAATTGATGATATTACCTGGGAGCTGATTTTTTTGGTCGTAGATACTGGACATTGGTTTCCAGGGAAGAAGGTAATTTTATCGCCAAAATGGATCAAGGAAATAAATTGGGATATTTCCAATATTGTTATCGATCATACAGCCTACCAGGTTAAAAACAGTCCCGAATATTACCCGCATCAACTGATAAATGAGGTATACGAAAAAAGTTTTTACGATTATTACGGTGACAGGCTGTATCAGGGGAAACAATAAAATGATGCTTTTTGAAATCATATCGGAGGGTCAGGTATCACAATCTGTAAACATTACTCAATTTATATTTAAGTCAAGAAAAGTTTGGAAAGTTGAATTTGAGAACGGCAACGAAGCCGTGCTTTATAAATGCGGAAATGAATGGATGCAACGCATCGAGGACAACCTGAATACCAGCTTAGTAATGACTATTGGAAAACACATTGACGGAAGCGTAGCTGGCAGCGTTTGCCTTAGATACTGATCAAACATTACTGAAAAAGAGCGAGCCTCCGGCAATTTATTATCAAAGTGAAGGTTATTCATTTTAGTTATCTACTTGTTTTTTGACTTTCGATGCGCTTGATGAAACTACGGGCCTCGATAAAGCATTTTGCCCAAAGACCCTGAAATAAGTGGAGGTTCAGGTGAATCTGCTTTGAAATTAAATTTGAAAATAATGGGATAAAAACACCAATTCACGGCAGTTTTATCCCATTATGATAACCTAATAATCAGAGTCATTAAGTGTTAAATCAAATTCGTAAGGCGTTGAGCATTCGCCGCTTGCCGACCAGCTCCATAAACCGCCGGCGGATTCACAATAAATTGTACTATATCCATGGCCGGGCGAAACAGTCATTCCTCCATACGGGCTGACAGTGCCCCAAAAAATCCCATCCATGTAAATATTTACGAATAAGCCGCTGTAATTATTAAAATAAACGCTGCAATGTGTTTTGGCCTTAATCACTTTCACGTCGGCCATAGGTTTGTCCGTTTTGATTTTGTTAGCGATCTTCCCTTTTTTCCCAACAATTTTTACAATTTTTTTGCCGGTTTGATGTTCCTGGGCGGTAGCTGGTGCATGGAACACCGCGATTGTTAACAGGCATACAAATGCCATACATAGGTACTTTTTCATGTTTTTTGAATTAAATGATTAATGATAAATGTTAGTTAATTAACATGCAGGCAAAAGTCCAACTTTAAAATCGGCGGGTTTTACACAGTTACGGAATTTAGTTGCATAATTCACTCATTGAATTAATAGAGAACCAGCTGATAAGCTATATCCCTGGTTCATCATCAATCATACGACCGGTTGTTCGACCATTGTCACGCGTTACAAAGTCTGTTTCCGCAATACCAAAGCTTGGGAACGGATGGGGCTTTGGTGGTGTTAGATCCTGTTGCTCACTGTATGAACTATCATCAACGCTCGTTTGTTGCTCATTTTCCAGTTCATCCATAGCATCAGACCTTTTTGGTGTGGCTTTCTTTTCTTTAGGAGTTCCGTCTGAATGATCCTTTTTTTCCGATGATTTTTGGTGGGTAGTTTTCATGATTATCAATTATAAAATCGGCTACATAGCCAATAGCACAAAGTTTTGAATATTGAAAGCAATAGCTATTACATAATACCATCAATAACTTGCATAATTCCCACTTGAAAACAGTTCCGGAAGTGTGAATTTTGCAACAATGAGCAAGAATAACATAACAGCCGGGCTCATTCAGACAGTAATTTTACATCGCCTTCAATTATAAAAGAACGTTTGAGACTTACTTATCAGTTCTGTAATTGCTGAAGCACTTGTTGTTCAATTCAAAAATCATAAACATGAAAATCAGAACATTTTTGCCGGTAATTTTACTGGCAGCCGGGCTGCTAAGCCAGGGCTGCGTAAGCAGCAAAAAATATGCGGCATTACAAACGAGTTTTAACAATTCGGCGGATACGATTAGAAATCTGAAGCAAAGCTGGCAGGTAACACAGCAGGCGCTCGGAGAGTCAAGAGGTCATGTACAAAGCCTTGAAGAAGCTATTGAATCAGCTAAGTCTAATTCTTTAGTGTTACAGGACGCGTTAAATAAATGCCTGGCAGGCAGCAACCAGGGGAACGTAAACATTGCCAAATTAGCTGACCAGATAACCGCGTCAGATCAATATATACGGCAACTCGTCAACCTGAAAAATAAAAGCGATTCGCTGAATTTGATTCTAACTACTAACCTTACCCGCTCCCTAACCCCAACAGAAATGCAGGACGTTGATATTAAAGTGCTCAAAGGTGTTGTTTATATTTCGCTCGCTGATAATATGCTTTATAAATCAGGCAACTATTTAATTTCGGACAGCGCAGGAACCATACTCAGCAAGGTGGCCAAAATTATCAACGACTATTCCAATTATGATGTGCTGATTGACGGCAATACAGATAACGTGCCCATATCTCAGGTAAACATCCGCAATAACTGGGATTTGAGTTGTTTAAGGGCCTCATCCGTCGTTCAGTCATTGCAAAATACTTATGGGGTTGCCCCAAAACGTCTAACAGCGGGCGGCAGGGGACAATATGATCCTGTTGCCGATAATACTACGGCTGCCGGTCAAGCGCGAAACAGGCGCACACAGATTATCATTACACCAAAATTAGATCAGTTTATGGCACTTATCGGAAAAGAACCGTCAAAAACAAAGTAAATCACGCCACCTTCAACTGAATAAATTTAAATGCTTGTGTTTAATCCGGAACCACCTTCCGTCATACCGGCAGGTCGTTCTTAAAGGATAAGATTGTTTTAACCAAATTAAATCAACCTATAATAAATCAGCCGTACAGCCGATCGAAAAAACCGGGACAACGATTGCTTTCAAAGTCAAACAAACGCTTAACTCCATGTGTGAATTATGCAACTAATTAAAATAATTGCGTAATTCTGAATGCCGATCAGTCCCCATCTTTGTAAAGCAGGCACTAAGTCGGCAGCTAAAATTAAATATCATGTTTTACTACAATAATTTTGGGGGGATGAACTTCATTTGGTGGTTCCTGTGGATTATACTGCTTTTCTGGATTTTTGCAACACCCTATAATATTCCGGGCCAACGACTTAAGAAAGATGGCCCATTGGATATTTTAAAAAGGCGGTTTGATGCCGGCGAAATCACCAATGATGAATATCAGGACAGTAGAAAAATTCTGGAGAATGATCTGGCCGGGATCAGCTAAACCTTTGAGTCTGATGAATTACAATAGGCACGGTACGGCAAAAAACTATGGAATAAGGTTGGATAACCAAACGATCTTATGGTAGCAGCTAAGGCTTACTTAAATTATGCTGGGCGTTTATTATTCAGATCATAAGATCGATTAAGAAATTATAAAATGGAACGTAATATCAATAGCCTAATCGGCTTCGGCATAGAGGCAACTGATGGGATTATCGGAGAAGTTGAAGATTTTTATTTTGATGATGATACATGGAAAATACGCTATTTGATCGTAAAAACAGGAAGCTGGCTATCTGGCCGTAAAGTTTTGATTTCCATGGGAGCAATCATCAAAAAAGACCAGCTAAACGAATTAATCCCTGTTAACTTAACTAAAAAGCAGGTAAAAGAGAGCCCGGACATTGATACGGAAAAGCCGGTTTCCCGTCAACAGGAAATCAAACTGTTTGAACACTATGCGTGGGAAAGCTACTGGCTCAGCGGCTTCTATCCCGGTGGCTATCTCGGGGTTAGTATCCCTTTTCCAACGCTGGATGAAAAGGCTCCAACAGCCGGCCAAACCGCTGAAGACACCCATTTACGAAGCATGAAAAAAATAACAGGTATTCATGTTCACGCAACTGATGGAACAATAGGCTATATAAATGATTTTATTGTTGATGATCTAACCTGGCAAGTGTTATCCCTTGTGGTGGATACCCATAACTGGATCGGTGGGAAAAAGTTGATAGTGGAAATAAGTTGTGTTCATTCTATATCATTTAGCAACCCCGGAGTCACTTTAGGAATTTCAACAGCAGCTGTTGAAGATAGCAAAGTTTATAAAGAGGCGGCATATAGCCTGCATGAGCCGCCAATTATTAGGTGTTAAATTTAATTAAACTCAAAAAACAAAAATGGAACGTAATATAAATAGCTTAATAGGAAACAGTTTGGCAGCGACAAACGGAATTATTGGCGATGTAAAAGATTTCTATTTCGATGATGAATCCTGGACTATACGTTATCTGGTTGTAAAAACAGGTAGCTGGCTTTTCGGTCGCGAGGTGCTGATTTCCCCTGTAGCAATGAAAGACAGATATTGGTTAAAAAATATAATCCCCATAAACCTGACGAAGGAGCAGATACAACGCAGCCCGGATATTGACACCAAACAACCTGTGTCGCGCCAGCAGGAGGTCGAATTATATGGACATTACCAATGGGAAAGCTATTGGGGCAGCGGGTTTTATGGCGGTGGTTCAATGGGCGTCAGCATGCCCTTTCCGTCTATCGACCGGAAAGTTTTGATTGAGCCGGATAAAGTTCATAAACATCCTGGTGATGACATTCATTTACGGAGTGCAGAAAGGATAACCGACTATCATGTCCACGCAGCTGATGGTGAAATCGGACACGTAAAGGATTTCATTATTGAAGACCAAACATTGCAATTGTTGTTTTTTGTAGTAGATACCCACAATTGGATTGGCGGAAAAAAGGTGCTCATTCCCATCAAGAAAATTAAAAAGATCGATTGGTCCACATTCGAGGTTTTTTTGAATATTACCATTGATGAAGTGAAAAATTCCCGCCTGTTCGAAGAGTCGGAATATACTATTTCTTAGCGCTTTCGTCCTCGTCTTAGCGTGTTTTAAGTTGATGCTTGCTGTAACTTACTTGAACTCGTAACCATTGTTATGGTTCCGGCGCCTTTATTTGACTCTACTTAGCGCGGTTCTTTTTATAAAAACCCTCACAACCAATAATAATTCCCTTTTGTTCATGTGTGAATCATGTAAGTTTTAATTAGAATTATATAACGTTGAATGACCTTATAAGGAGAACTTTGAAAGCATTGAGTATTTCTGCGATTAAAAGAAATGCATATTCATTCGACATTCTATTCAATTTATAATGCAGATTATGTTTGCTAATGACTTGCATAACGGGCAAAAGTTGTATGATAAAACAGCTTATACTATACTAACAAGCCACTGATATTGGGCGGATTCTCTTTTTCTTTAAAATAAAAAACATGGTCAAAAAACCGCCCGAAAAGCAAGAAGAACATTTTGTACCTGTCGGTACTATCGTTTTCATTACGCTTTTATTGGCGCTAACCGCGCTGATCTGGTTCAGTCTTTACAATCTTCAGTTAGAAAGACATTATTAATCTATCGATATGAATAAATACGAGATCAGGGTTATTGCGCTTGCCGGCCTTTTGTTATCTGTTTTTTTCTTTGCTATCCTCTACAATGATTTCAGCAGGAATATAGATGTACCTACCTGTGTGCCTTATTCTGGTGCCTATAAAATACCGCACATAAAAAAACTGGATAATTTAACCTACGAGGTATATGCTGTGGCAAAGATGTGGGCTTTCGCCCCGGAAGACTTAACCTTTCCGCAGGGCAGCACTGTTGATCTGTACCTCACCTCTAATGATGTGGTACATGGCTTTGATATTGTAAAAAAAGGCGTTAACCTAATGGCTGTACCGGGCGGAGTGAGTAAAGTTACTGTAACTTTTGAAGACCCCGGCGTTTACCGGATACTTTGCCACGAATACTGCGGTGCAGGTCACCAATACATGATGAGCAAAATTACCATAACCCCTAAACAATATTATTAATGACGATAAGCAAAACCTACCGAACCGTTATACTCACCGGCTTATTAATGCCTATGACGCTTTTTATACTGGGCTGCTATAACGGTGTTATGCAAACCATTTACCGGGCAGGCATTATTCACCAGGCCTCGGTTGGCGGTATCAATTATTATCAGGGGCTAACCATGCACGGTGTAATCAATGCTATAGTATTAACCACATTCTTTGCTGTAGTTTTTGGGCATGTAACCGTTTCTTACTATTTGAAAAGGGAACCGCCTAAACTGACTTATCAAATTTCGATGCTGTTGATGGTTATTGGCACTTTAATGGACCTTGCAGCTATGATAACCGGTAAGGCACAGGCATTATACACTTTTTACGCCCCGTTAAAAGATTCCCCGTTTTTCTACATCGGAACCGCGTTATTAATAATAGGCAGTTGGATTGCTTTTTTTGGTTGGATCAAAATATGGTACGACTGGAAAAAAGAAAACCCGGAAACGAAAATGCCTTTGGCTGTTTTAGGCACGTTTGTTAATTTCTCCATCTGGCTCATCTGTACATTACCAGCGGCCTATGAAACGCTGATCATCTTAACACCATGGTCATTAGGCTGGACGGATAGCATCAATGTACCGTTAACCCGTATGCTGTTCTGGATGTTCGGCCACCCGCTGGTTTATTTTTGGCTGTTGCCGGCTTACGTGGCCTACTACACCATATTACCAAAAGTGGCAGGCGGAAAATTATATTCGGGCAATGCAGCGCGGCTTGCCTTTTTGCTGTTCCTGATATTATCTATGCCGGTAGGGGTGCACCATCAGTTCAGCGAACCTGTATTTACGCCCGGCACCAAACTATGGGCCAGCCTTTTAACTTACGCGGTGGCTATACCCAGTTTTATGACGGCATTTACAGTGGGGGCATCTTTAGAATTTGCCGCAAGGCGACGAGGCGCAAAAGGTGTTTTCAGCTGGATGTGGAAACTGCCTTATTTCGAGGTGGACAGATACCTTTTCGGTTATTTCATCTGTGGTTTAATCCTGTTCATTTTTGGCGGTTTAACTGGGATAGTGAATGCTTCCTATACCTTAAATCAACTGGTGCATAATACGGATTGGGTGCCGGGCCATTTTCACATGACGGTAGCCGGCCCGGTTATCCTGGTGATACTGGGAATGAGCCTTTATATGTACAGCACGGTATCCGGTAAGGAACTTAAGTTTAAAACTTTCGCGGTAATGGTGCCCTATGTATGGCTGGTGGGCGTCGCTCTTTTATCGCATGGTTTAATGTCGGGCGGTTTAATGGGCGAGCCAAGGCGAACAAACCTCGGTTTATCCTATACTAATCCGGCCAGTCCGCTTTTTAACCAGCATTTTGTTCCAACCACCAGTACTACCTTAGTTGGCGGCATCATAATGGGAGCCGCGGCGATTATTTACTTCATCGTGTTTTTTGCTACCGCTATGGGCAAACGGGTTAATGAACCACAGCTTATCCTGCCCGAATCAGAAGAATTGAACGAAGAAAGAGACGTACCGCTTTTTAATACGATGAAGCCCTGGCTGATATTAAGTATTGTATTGGTAATGACGACTTATGTACCCGCCCTGATCAGTGTTTTTAAATATTCAAAAGCGGTACCCAATAAGTATCAGCCGGACAGCCCGCAGAACCTGCAAAAATAATGAGAGAAAATGATTAAAAACATATTGATCCGCAGCTGATGAAACCATTTAAAAACAGAGTTATCTTCTTATTCTTCCTCCTCATTGTAGCTGTGCCCTTACTGGCTTTTACGGTGATGAACTGGTATGAGAATAATGTGGAGGAGTTGCCCTATTATCACAAAGGGACGTCTACCGAAAGTGCGGATGCTGTACATTTTACAGTTCCTCAATTTACTTTCGTTAGCCAGGACAGTATTCCGCTCACCAATGGTTTTATAAGGGGGAAGGTATGGATAATCAATTATTTCTTCACCTCCTGCCCAACTATCTGCCCTAAAATGATGGCCGGTATGCGGCTTGTTCAACAGGCTTTCCCGAATGACGCGCAGGTTCGGATGGTTTCCTTAACGGTAGATCCCTGGCACGATACGCCTGCTAAACTCAAAAGGTACGCAGAAAATAAAAATATGAACCTTAACCAATGGCAGTTAGGAACAGGGCAAAAGGCCGATCTTTATCGCTTTGCCCGCAATGGATTATTTATTACCGCAGACGACGGCGATGGTGGGACGAACGACTTTATACACAGTGATAAGATCGTACTCATTGACCGGGAAAATCATATCCGGGGTTATTATGACGGTACGGACAACGATGAAATAACCAAATTGATTAAAGATATCAGCCGGTTGAAATCAAGGCCTGACGATAAATAAAAAAGCTTTAAAAAGTGCTATTATGAAAAAGAGTATGTTAAGCCTGTTTGTTTTGTTATCAGTGATAGGAACGGGTTATGCTGCCGGACCAGATTCTTTAGCAGGGAAGGCATTGTTCCAGAAAAATTGTACTTCCTGCCATGCTGTTCAAACCCGCGTAATCGGGCCGGCGCTGCGCAATGTGTATGACCGCCATAGCGAAGCATGGATAATTAAGTTTGTTAGGTCGTCGCAAACGGTGATCAAAAGCGGCGATACTTCAGCGACGAACCTGTTCGCGCAATTTAACCAAACCGTAATGCCCGATCACCCGGATATGAGCGACCAGGACATTAAAAACATCATCTCCTATATCAGGAGTGAGAGTAAAAATGTGCTAGCAAAATTACCGGCAACAGCAGCTGTGGAAGATAATGACCCGTACAAAGGCGAATCCGGTTTTGTACGGCAGGTAGTATATGTTGACCTGCCCGGTGAACATACCCCTATTTTACCCGGCGACTACCGTACCTGGTTTGTGATGGGTGGTTTGATCTTTTTATCATTGATTACGCTGTTTACAGTTATAAAAGCAAAAACCCTGATCGTTTACCTGAATAAGAAATATCGGGCAGCAAAACCTGGGGACTGATAAAATTTATCTTAAAAAGCGCTTGTATCCTAAGCTAATCCTCCCTTGTCTGTATTTAAATGCCAAAACAGAATTTCACCTTCAATTTAGTCTTCCAGATAAAACAGATTTCAATGCAGTGCATATAGAGCTTTTTCCAAATGCTGATCCAGTCCATCTGCATCTCTATAGGTTAACAAAATTCCCTCCTGAATTTCACAGGTATAATAAGTTACGATTAATGGGAGCGGTTTTCGTAACGTATAAGATTTGTACCGGTCGCCTTTTGCTGAGTGATTTAAAAGCAGCCGGGTCAATTTCGCGGAATTTTCAACAGTAAGATAACTTGTAGTAAACAGCTTTTGATTTTCCGGCTGATCAGGCATTTTGAAGGCCGCCTGGCTGATGACAATAGCACCCTTATAAAAACTGAACCCATTTAGGGAAGGAGGAAGGTTCAGCGGAATGCCGCCCCTGATTTTAAATTTATAAACGCTGTCATGCAGGTACAGCGTTAAGATGCCTGATGGCCGGTTAAGCTGTATGGACTCTTTCTGGCTGCCATTTATCCAGCGCTGCCTTTCCATATTAACTGCCATCATCCTGATTTCACTTGCAGGCGTTACGTAACAATCACCGGTGTGCAACCCGGTTACGATATACATTTGGTATTGCAGGGATTTGTAACCCGCTGATTGGGGCTGGGCGATGGTGATGGCGCTATAAAAATCCTTTTGCATTAACGCATTCGACAGAATAGCTGCCGAGCTGAAATGCACGTCCGTTTGCAGGTCGATTTTATCCGGCGGCCAGGCAGGGTTAAGCCGCCCATAGTGCAGGTTATTGATAAAACAGAGGATAGCATCTGTCAGCGTAATATCGTATAATGCTTTTTGATCGATATTCGATTTATCAGGCTGTTCAATTAACCGGTGCAGCTGATCGTATAAAAGTTCCTTCGGATGATAATCGGAATGATTAAGGCCATACTGAACTACACAATCTAACAGCATCATCGCATCCCAGGCGTGCGTTTTGACGGTATCCGGGGCAATCCACAATAATTTGTAGCCTGTTTGTTTATAAAAACGGGCCACAGAAGCAGGGTAATAAAGCGATTTTTTATGCGCTGCGAGCTGTGCTCTTATCGCCTCACCTACATCTGCCTTTACATTAACGGAAAACAACAGCAGGAACGCGATCAGGCCAAAATTTAACCGTTTATAATAATATTTTATAGTTAATGACATACTCATTTTGATCCTTTTCTTACGACTTTGCTATTTTATTTTTTCCCGAGAATGTCTGCCCCAATTTTCAACTTTAGTTTCGACGGCGGCATCATCGCTGAAAAAAAGCTCAAAACCTTATTCATAAAACCCGGTATTACGTGCAGTTTCCCTTTCATCATGGCATCATAGCCGATGCGGGCAACTTTTTCAGCAGCCATCATTTTAGACCCCATCATTTTTGATTCACCCATTTGCGCTTCATCAAAAAATCCGGTTGTGGTCGCCCCGGGCGATAATACCGTTGCCGTTACGCCAGTGTCTTTCAATTCGTAGGATAGCGCTTCGGTAAAATTCGCTACAAATGATTTTGTGGCACCATAAACAGCCATATACGGGTCGGGCTGGAAAGATGCGGTTGAGGCGATATTAAGTATGGCACCGCGTTTTTCCTTTATCATTTCTTTTGCAAACAGCCAGCTGAGTTCGGTGAGCGAGGTCATATTCAAATGAATCATTTGCCGGTACTTGACCAGGCTGCGTTCCACAAAATTTCCATAGTCTCCGAAACCGGCATTGTTGATCAGGTAGTTGACCTTAAAGCCGCGGTTAATCACTTCTTCGTATAACTTTTCTGCTGATCCGTATTCAGAAAGGTCGGCTACGACATAATCGGCCTTTACCTCGTAGGTTGCCGTAATCTTTTCACACAAGGACTTAAGCCGGTCCTCCGTGCGGGCAACCAGTACCACATCGTTTTGATTTTTAGCGGCAACCAGGGCAAATTCTTTGCCTATACCCCCGGATGCCCCGGTGATCAGGATGGTATTTTTCATATCGCACTACTTTTAATTACCATATTCATATCAACCCACAACACAGTTTAAATTACTCAATTACATACCGAACCAAATGTATTCCAGGTGCGATTTAAACAGACCGGCAGATATAGCTTAACTTACCGATTGTAAGGCTATATCTGCCAGTCTGATTTGGTCAACTTATAAGCGGTTAAAAAGGATCTGAAAGCTCGCTTGTGCGGATCAGTTTCTTGTTCACAAATTCGTCAATACCCAATTCGGACAGTTCACGCCCATATCCGGAGCGTTTTGTACCTCCAAATGGCAGATCGGCCTGTGTCCAGGTTGGATGGTTAATAAAAACCATACCGGTATCGATTTGGTCCGCTACATGTTCTCCTCGTTTAACGTCTTTCGTAAATACCGAACCGCCTAATCCAAAGGGAGAATCATTAGCAAGATCTATAGCAGCCTGCTCATCCTTAACTCTATAAAAAGCGGCAACAGGGCCAAATAATTCTTCGTGATAAGCAGCCATCCCGGGTTTTATATCGGTTAAAATAGTTGCTTCCATAAACGCGCCGGGGCGGTCAGGCCTTTTTCCGCCGAGCACTACGGTAGCACCTTCAGCAACTGCTTTATCAACTTGGCCGGCTAACTGTACGGCTGAAGCCTCGCTGCTTAACGGCCCCAATTGTGTTTTCGGGTCCATCGGGTCGCCAACAACAATCGCTGATAATTTATTTTTGAACTTACTCAGGAACTCATCCGCAATAGATTCAACAGCGATAAAACGCTTGGATGCCACACAGCATTCGCCGTTATTATTCATGCGGCCAACAACGGCCCAATCCACTGCTTTATCAATATCGGCATCTTCAAGAATAATGAAAGCGTCACTACCGCCTAACTCCAGCACTGACTTTTTCAAATGCTTCCCTGCTTCGGCAGCAATGCTGGCACCTGCTTCTTCACTCCCGGTAAGCGAAACACCTTTGATGCGTTCATCTGCCACCAATGCCGATGCACGTTTGCCTGATATCAGTAAGTTAGTATAAAGTCCAGCCGGCGCACCTGCTTCCTTAAATAGCTCCTCGATAGCGATGCCGCATTGCGGAACTATCGATGCATGTTTTACTAAAATGGTATTACCTATCATGATATTAGGCGCTGCAAAGCGGGCCACCTGGTACAAGGGAAAGTTCCAGGGTTCAACGCCAAATAATACACCGATTGGGCTATGGCGTATAAATGCTTTACCATGATCCGGGCTTAAATGCTTGTCGCCAAGGAATTTTTTGGCATGTGTCGCGTAGTAATCAATAATATCGGCACTTAATATCACTTCGCCTTCGGCCTGCGCAAATAACTTGCCCATCTCCAGCGTAATTAAGGTAGCCAATTGTTCCTTTTTATCCCTCATCAGCGAAGCTACTTTGTGCAGCACTACTGCGCGTTGCTCGTAGCTCGTTTTACGCCATTCGGTGTAAGCGCTTTCAGCCTGTGTTACGGCAGCCTCAACTGCCTGGTCACTCATTTCCTCAAAAGATTTTACCACCTTATTGGTGTTCGGATTTACTGTTTGTATGGACATAATTTTGATTTTTATTGGTTTAATAATTATTATTGAATAGTCTTTATATCGCTTTAATTTCAGTGATCAGCTTTTGTAAAACCTCCTTCGCGTCACCAAAGAGCATTGAGGTATTAGGCGCTGAAAAAAGCTGGTTTTGGATGCCGGCATAGCCGGGCTTCATGGTACGTT
>Ga0182012_10004198_pt1 | contig 15111 bp, 12 predicted proteins | sample 612S2SmetaG_FD_120486 | JGI IMG/M metagenome (GOLD analysis project Ga0182012, IMG submission 120486) | Permafrost microbial communities from Stordalen Mire, Sweden - 612S2S metaG | ecosystem: Environmental > Terrestrial > Soil > Wetlands > Permafrost | place: Sweden: Stordalen | collected... | reverse complement strand
CGCCGCTTCACCAATTTCTCTGGCGATCTCTCCGGGCGTTGGATCGGGGCGTTGGCGTCGTGTGCGGCAGAATTCGGCGAGAGCTTTCAGGAGCTTGCGCCCTTTGTGCACGAGGCCATTGCTCTGCAAAAGCCCGAAGGCTGGTTTGGCAAGAGCTTCCATCGCGACAATCCCAACGACGACGACCTGGCACTGCTGTGGGGCAATGGGCGGCTGCTGGTTGGTCTCATGGAATATCACCAGTTGCAGCCTGAGCCGCAGGTGCTGGAGGCGGCACGGAGGCTTGGCGATTTTTTGATCTCGATTGCACCGCTCTATAACTCAAAGCAGATAGCCGATGCGTTTTCGGCAGAACATTACGCGTCTTCGTACATCTGCTGGACGCAGCAGACCGAGGGCCTGGCGCTGCTGTATGCGGCGACGAAGGATGTGCGGTACCGGGATGTCTGTGCTGCGATCGCAGAGCGGGCTGAGCGGCGTGCGGGCGACCATGTACACGGCTACCTGTGCAGCCTGCGCGGGACGCTGATGCTCTATGACGCAACTGGCGAACGCGGCCACCTGGACCGCGTGGTTGCCGCGTGGGATGAGATTGCGCGGTCGGGAGATTTGCTGATCACCGGCGGCGTCCCGGAGCGGTGGTCGCCGAAGAAACTGCGCACCGAGGGTTGCGCCGAGTGCGACTGGCTGCGGCTGAGTCTTGGGCTTTATCGCGCTACAAACGATGCGAAGTATCTGGACGCTGCGGAACGGGTTGCCTTCAATGAGTTTGCCATGAACCAGGCGGCGACGGGTGACTTTGGCCACGGTGAGCTGGACAAGACTGGGGTTCCCTACATTGTTCCGGTGCGCGCGTGGTGGTGTTGCACGCTGCACGGACTGCGCGCCTTTGCCGACCTGCATGGCCATGTGTTCCGCGGCAGCGGCAGCGAGGTGTTCCTTGAACTCCCATTGGATGGGTGGTTTCATTCAGACGGCATCGAGCTGAACGCAACGTCCCGGCTGGCGATCGACGGTACTGTTCGAATCGACGTACGCAAAGCTCAAGCAGGCGCGTCACTCATTGTGCGAAAGCCTCACTGGGCGTCCGGGTTCACGCTCTATCGGGACAGCCGTCCAATTTCTGGCTTGCGTGTTGACTCGCTCCGTGCGGGTGAGCGCATCACGGCCCATTATGCGATGGAGCCGCGGATTGAAAGCGCGGATCGCGTGCAGTCGCTGCCTGATCGACATGCATTCTGGTTTGGGCCATGGCTGCTGGGTGTGTCATCGCACCATCAGCCCACATGGTTCAACGAGCTTGAGGCCGAGAACAAGCTCATGACTGCGTCGCTCGCCGCGATGCCCGATCAGTTTCCCGCTGCGTTTTCCGTTCCCGCATCGGCTTCTTCGTGTGCCTTTATTCCCGCTGAATATCCCGACCAGATTGGCGAGGTGCAGCTTCGCGCAGTTGCCTCGCAAACGGGAGTTGAACCAACGCGTTGGGCTACGACGTTTCAGTTGGAGCCGCGGGGCTGAGGAATCCCTGCGCAAGTGCTGATTACAATGGCGCCATCTTTTGCAGGGGCTGAAGCCCTCATATTTCGCGGGGTTTATCGGCACGACTGAAGTCGTGCCCTGTTACAAAGCAGCTTGCGCACAACTTTCCCAGAGGATGCGCGTGACAGGCCGCCCGGGTCCGGTTCTGTAGAATCCAGGCATGCTCAAACCAGTTCTAGCTATCGCTCTAGGCGGTTGTCTCAGTTCACTGCTTTACGCACAGACGCCGACTGCGCAGGCTCCCCCCGCCGCGGAAGCGCCCGCGCCGGCACCGGCGATGTGTCGCGAGGCTACCGATCTGGATGAACTGATCAAGGCGCTCGACGAGGCGGTGAGCGGGCCGGCGGACAAGGATCGCAGCTGCATGCGCGAGTTGCTGCTTCCTGAGGCGCGGCTCTCGCCCATCGGCAAGCGCGCCGATGGCATGTATGCGCCGCACATGCTCGATTTGGATGGCTGGACCGAAGCCGTGCGCAAGCGCGGCCACGACGTACTGACCGAGCACCAGGTGAAGGTGAAGGTGGAGAGCTACGGCCACCTGGCGCACCTGTGGAGCACCTACGAGTTGCGGCTGCAGCCTGACGGGCCGCCAGCTGTGCGCGGCATCAACAGCATTCAAGCGGTGTTTGACGGCAAGCGGTGGCGGGTATTGGAGATTCTCTGGCAAGCCGAGAGTGCTGATCTGCCGGTTCCGGAGAAGTACCTGCCGTAAGCGGGACAGGCGCTGCGCGAGACGCGAATGACGCTGTGGCCTTTTCATTCGACGTGGATTGAGCGGATAATGAATCTGGAGGCGTTGCAATGACTTTGGTCCTCGAACTCGATCCGGAGACGGAAGCTCTTTATGCCGCCGAGGCAGCACGTCGCGGCGTTGACCCGGCAGCTGTGGCGACAGAAGTCTTGCGCAGGCATCGCCCCGAGGTACCGGCTAAGCAAAGCCCGATGACCGTGGTGGAATTCCACCAGATGTTGGATGAGTTAGCAGCCGGTTCGGAGAGGCTGCCAAGTTTGCCCACCTCCGCCTTCAGCCGCGAAAGCATTTACGAGGATCACCCCTAAGGATTCTCGATGCTTGTATTGTTCGATAGCAATATTCTGCTTCGTTGGCAAGAGCCCGAACATCAAGACCAGAAGCTGGTGGAAACAGCTATTGAGAAGCTCCTGTTATCGGGGGCAGAGCCGTGCTACACCTCTCAAAACCTGGGTGAGATGTGGAATGTTCTCACCAGGCCAATTGAACGGAATGGATTTGGACTGACCCCAGCACAATGCGATCGTCGGGCTCGCGCGATTGAGACCCGAATCCCGATCCTCACGGATTCCGCCGCCGTTCATGCGGAATGGCGCAGACTCCTGGTGGAGCACTCCATATCCGGCGTCCAGGTTCATGATGCAAGACTCGTTGCTGCCATGCACGTCCACGGCGTTAGCCGCATTCTCACATTCAACACGCGGGACTTTGCGCGCTTTAAAGATATCGAAGCCATCGATCCTACTGAACTTGCCCGATGATCTCACGGAAATACTAAGGATCTCTCATGCCATCCCTGACGACAATTGATCAGATCCGCTCTGCCGCGCAGCGCATCGCGGGCATCGCCGTGAAGACTCCGCTGGTGGAGGCTGCGTTGCCTGGCCTGAGCGGGCATGGGACCGGGAAGCGAATCTGGCTTAAGGCGGAGTCGCTGCAGCCGATTGGCGCATTCAAGATTCGCGGCGCGGCCAACAAGATTTTGCAACTGAGCAAGGATGAGATTGCGCGCGGGGTGATCACCTACTCCAGCGGCAACCACGCGCAGGGAGTGGCTTATGCGGCGCGCGAGGTGGGCGCAAAGGCGGTGATCGTGATGCCGTCGAATGCTCCGGCCATCAAGCGCGCGGCAACGTTGCGGTTTGGCGCTGAGGTGGTTGAATGCGGGCTGGCCTCGAGCGAGCGGCTTGAGGTTGCTGAGGCCCTGGTGCGGAAGCATGGATACGTGGTGATTCCGCCATACGACGATGCGGACATTATTACCGGGCAGGCGACATGCGGGCTGGAGATTGTGGAGGCGCTTGGCGAGTCGGGCGTGGGATGCGACCTGGTGCTGGCGCCGGTTTCGGGCGGCGGGCTGCTGAGCGGCGTGGCAGCGGCCGTCAAGCAACTGAGCCCGCACACGCGCGTGGTGGGGGTCGAGCCCGAACTCGCCGGCGACACTGCGGAGTCTTTCCGCAAGGGCGAGATTGTGACGTGGGCGGCCGAGCTGACCAGCCGCACGCTGGCCGACGGGCTGCGGACGCAAAGCGTGGGCGTGCGGAACTTCGCGCATATTCAGGCATTCGTTGACGACATCATCACAGTGACGGAAGCCGAGATTCGCGCGGCGGTGCGGGCGATTGTGGCGACGACGCGCCTGGTCCCGGAGCCAAGCGGCGCAGTGGCCACGGCGGCGCTGCTGTTTCATGGCGACAAGCTGCCGGAGTACCGAACGGCGGGGGCTGTGGTGAGCGGGGGCAATGTGGACCCGGTGCTGCTGGCACAGATCTTGACCGAAGCGTGACAGGGCGGCCTGGCCATGCCGGGTCAAACCACAACTGCGTTGGCCTCGCTCACCGAAAGCGGATCGTAACGTCCGTCCGCTATGATTCTTTCCGTGGTGAACTCTGCGAATCGATTGATTAAATCCCTGGTGGTGGCGCTGGCCGTGTGCTGCGCGGCTGTGCCTGCCGTTTGCGATAAGAAGCCGAAGGACCAACAGGTGAAGCCGATGGCCGGCCCGCGAGCTACTGCGCTGCGCGTCACCATTCTCTACGTCACGCCGGACACAACTTCGCAAAAGGTGGACCGCGTGCAGATTGGGCGCGAGATGGTCGTGTCAGAGAAAAACGGGGACTGGCTGCGGGTCTACGCGAACACCGACATTGAAGAGATGCAGGACAAGGATGCGCCGGAGTTTGGGCGCGACGAGACGCCGCCGCCGATTTCAGGATGGATGCAGGCGAAGGGCGTGGTGGTGGAGACCAACCCCAATGGCGACCAGATCCTGATGGGCGAGGCGGCCAACCAGGAGGCCCTGGCGGCTGACCCGAAGGGGCCCATCAACGCGCCGCAGAGTGCGCGCCTGCTTTACCGGCGGCTGACCCAGATGTATCCGAATTCGCCGCTGGTGCCGGAGGCTGCGTGGCGGTCCGCCGATATCTTCTGGCAAATCCAGAAGCACGACGCCCAGAGCCGGCCTTCCGCGCATGAAAAAGATCCTTATCTGCGCGACCAGATGGATGAAGACCAGTTGAAGAAGGTGATCAAACAGTTTCCAGGGACGCGACAGGCGGCGCTCGCGGCCTATGAGCTCATTGACAACAAGCTCTGTGGCGATTGGCAAGGCTCTGAAAAGTGTCCGGAAAAAGAAGGGGAGTCCTACCAAAAGTACGCCACCGATTTCCCTGATGGTCCGCGTACCGCCCAGGCTCTCTACCAGGTAGTATTTCGCGAAGCATCGCTGGTAGACATGTATGGCGCCGACGGAAACAGCAAGAAAGCCGACCAGGCAAAAGCCCTCGCCAAGGAAGTCGCAGCCCGGTTGAAAGAGAAGTTCCCACAGACCGATTCCTCCTGGAAGGCCAGCGCGCTGGTGTACAAATTGGATGAGGGAATCCCCGTATATGGCATTGACCTGCAATGAAGGCTGCTAGCCAGCCCCAGTGCGCCGGGAGATTCTCGAGAGCCAATCTGGAGGCGTTTTGAACCCGTACATTCAGTCCATTCTTTTGGGCATCGTGGAAGGCTTGACCGAGTTTTTGCCGGTCAGTTCAACGGCGCATCTGCGCATTGCTGAAGCATTGATGAAGATCCCGCTCGACGATGCTTACTGGAAGATGTACACGATCGTTATCCAGTTGGGTGCGATTGCGGCGCTGGTCCTGCTGTTCCTCGGGCGCATTGTGGGCTTCATTCGCACCTTCCCCAAGGGCGAAAACGGCACGCGCACCTGGCTTACGCATCCCATCTCGCTTACGCTGATTGCCTTCGCCGTAACCTCGGTGCCCTCGCTGCTGCTGCATAAGTGGAGCGACAAGCACCTGGGCAGCCTGGCGGTGATTGCCTGGGCCATGCTGATTGGCGGCATCGTAATGTGGGTCATCGACGCATGGAGCGACCGGCACGACGCAAGCACAGAGAGCGTGGACGATATGAGCCTTGGCCAGGCGCTGTGGATCGGGCTTTGCCAGACGCTGTCGGCGGTTTTCCCGGGCACTTCGCGATCGATGTCGACTATCGCGTCGGGGCAGGTCGCGGGCCTGTCACGGCCTGCGGCACTGGAATTCAGCTTTTTGCTTTCCATCCCCACCATGATTGCCGCCACCTGCTGGGACCTGGTGAAAGAGGTCTTCCTCCACAAGGCAGTCGGGCTCGACGGCGTTCCGGTTGGCAACGTGGTGATGAGCTCGGAGCGCTGGATCGTGCTGGCCATCGGGCTGGTGGTCTCGTTTATTGTGGCGCTGGGCGTGGTGGAATGGTTCCTGCAGTGGGTGCGGAGGCACGGATTTGCGATGTTTGCGCTGTACCGCATCATCGTGGGCACAGCGCTGCTGATCTGGGGGGCAAGGCTGATCGGGAGCTGAGCTCGGATCTGAAATCCTACAAGTCAATGCAATAAAGCAAGATACACCTGTGTACAGATCTACACATTATGATGTGTGATACTCTACACATCAAGTGGGGTGGACGCGTGGCGACGAATCTGGCGTTAGACGACAAGCTCATCGAAGATGCGAAGGCCGTTGGGCACCATAAGACCAAGAAGGAAGCGGTGACGGCGGCGCTCGAGAAGTATGTCCAGTGGCACCGGCAGCAGGAGATTCTGCAGCACTTCGGAACCATCGACTACGATCCCGACTACGACTACAAGCGGAATCGGATGCTGGACAAGATCGAGATCGATGAAGCTGAAGACCGGCAATGAAGGTCCTGGTCGATACGTGTGTCTGGTCGCTGGCGTTGCGACGTCGTGATGTTTCCCAACTGAACGGCGAAGAGAAGCGGCTTCTCTCTGAACTGACCTCCGCGATTCAGTCCTCCAATGCCGCCCTTATCGGCCCGGTGCGCCAGGAGGTGCTCTCTGGAATCCGGGAGCCTGCACAGCTAAAAAAGACGCAAGTGCTACTTGAGCCTTTTGTGGATGAAGCGCTGATTCCAGGGGACTTCGTAGAGGCGGCGCGGCTGTTTAACCTGTGCCGGGATCACGGTGTGCATTGCGGGCCTGTGGATATCTTGGTTTGCGCTGTGGCGGCGAGGCTGGGGTACGGAATCCTGACAAACGATGCAGGGCTCGGCCGCTGTGTCGAGGTGCTGCGCGGCGAGGGAGTGTTGGCCTAAGAGCTGAGGCCTATTTCCTGGCGGCCGGAGCGAAAGCTCCCCTCAGGGGCTAATGCCCGTTCGATGTGAGGGCCTCCTCGGCACGACTGAAGTCGTGCCCTGACTCATTGAAACAACAGGCAGATAGTGCATGGCGGCGAGGACGCCGCCATGACAGCCGGCTGGGAAGCCGGCGCTACGAAGTGTTGGGAGGGTGGGGCAACCGGGGATGACGGGAAAGGCGCGGGCCGGGAGGCCCACACGACAGCCGACCGGGAGGTCGGCGCTACCGATGTGCGGCACCGGCTCTTTGGCCAGGGGTCCACACCGTGGTTCCCCCGGGCGAAGTTTTGGCCCAAATCCCTGCCTCGGGCCCGGATAATAAAGGCTGCTCTGGGACTCTCTGTTGGCTTCCTCGGCACGCTCGCGACAGGTTCGAGAGCAGCCGATGTGCAGGAGCAGCCCGATGATCCAACCGATTCGCATTGTTCTCGCGCCAACACGGAGCCGCCCCATGAACGTGTTTCTGGGGCTTCTGATGCTGCTCGTCGCCACCCTCCTTTTTCTCTCCCTCGCCACCTACCACGCCACTGACCCGTCGCTGGACACCGCTTCGGGCTTTGCCGGCCCAGAGGCAGTGCACAACTGGATCGGCGTTTTTGGCGCGGGCCTGAGCGATCTGCTGCTGCAGTGGCTGGGCGTGACGTCGTTCCTGGTGCCCCTGTGGGCCGTCGGCATTGGCTGGACGTGGATGCGGTCGCGGCCTGCGGGTTCGGCGCTGCTGCGCTGGATGGGCACGATTCTGACGCTGGCGTTTGTGCCGGCGGTGCTGGCCCTGACGCCGTGGCACTGGCGCTGGCTCCATGTGTTGCCTGTGGAGGGCGTGCTCGGGCGTCTCGTTGCCGGGTCGCTCGTTCACTACATCAATCTGCAGGGGGCGTGGCTGGTGGCCGGAGTCCTGGGAGCGGCCGGGCTTTATTTCGCATCGGCGGTCAGCTTCTCGGCTCTCAAAGAATCCCTGGAAGTCCGGTGGCTCCAGGTGGTCCAGTGGAATGACCGCTGGCGCAACTGGCGCGAAGAGCGGGCGGAACGCAGAAGCGAAAGGCCGGTTGAGCAGCAAGAAGCATTTGAGGAAGACGCTGAGCCCGAGTTGGACCTTGCACCTGATCCCGAGCCGAAGCGGAGGGGCATCTTCGCCTGGTTCCGGCGCAAGCAACGCGAAGACGACAGCGGCCTCTATCCCATCGACGAGATCCCCGCCTACCAGCGCGCGGCGTTTACGACGGAGGAGCCGGCGAATGGCGCTCCAACTTCTGCACGCAGAGCGAGCATCTGGGAACGGTCCGCCGCTGATCCGGCGCCTTTCCTGCCTGATGAAGAAGCGACAACCGCCAGCGCAGCGGCCTATTCAGCCGCGGGTATGGCCTCGCCTCAACCTGCTGCGCGAGCGCCTCAGCCTGCTGCGCGAGCGCCTCAGCCTGTGGCCGAGCGCGAGCCCGCAGTTACGCCCCGCGTGACGCAGTTCCGGCCTGCCGCATTTGATTTTGAGCAGGCAGCTCCGGCGGCCCACCCTGCGATGGATGCAGCAGAAGAGATCACCATCCACGATCGTGCCGATGCCGACTTGAAGACGGAGACGGTGGCTCCCAAAAACGTGAGCGGATTCAAGCTGCCGCCCAGCACGCTGCTCAACCAGGGTGAAGGCCCGGCGGCGGTCCGCGAGGACGAGCTGCGCGAAGAGGCGCGCGTGTTGGTGGAGAAGTGCGGCGAGTTCGACGTGCGCGGCCAGGTGGTGCAGATCAACCCGGGCCCCATGGTGACGACCTACGAGTTCAAGCCTGAGGCCGGCGTAAAGTACTCGCGCGTTACCGGGCTGGCCGACGACTTGTGCCTGGCCATGCGCGCGGAAAGCATTCTGATTGAGCGCATGGCCGGCAAGAGCACCGTAGGCATCCAGGTGCCCAACCATGTGCGGGAGACCATTCATCTGCGCGATGTGATCGAATCGGAGACCTTTGCCAAGTCCAAGTCGCGGCTGACGCTGGCCATGGGCAAAGACATCAACGGTCGCATCGTCACGGCAGACCTGGCACTGATGCCGCACGTGCTGATTGCCGGTTCCACCGGCTCGGGCAAGTCAGTGGCCATCAACGCCATGATTATGAGCCTGCTGTTCCGCACCACCCCGGCCCAGGTACGGCTGATCCTGGTGGACCCGAAGCGCGTGGAATTGGGCATGTACGAGGGCGTGCCGCACCTGTTCACGCCCATCATTACCGAGCCCAAGCTTGCGGCCAATGCGCTGCGCAATGCCGTGCGCGAGATGGAGCGCCGGCTGAAGCTGCTGGCCAGTCGCAGCGTGCGCAACATCGACCAGTACAACAAGCTGTTTGAGGGCTCGATGCCGTCGCTGTTCGATGACGGCGAAGAGAACGAGCCGCTGCCGTTCATCGTGATCATCATCGATGAGCTGGCCGACCTGATGATGCTGGACCGGGCCAACGTGGAAGAGTCGATTACGCGGCTGGCGCAGATGGCGCGTGCCGTGGGCATTCACCTGATTCTGGCGACGCAGCGGCCTAGCGTGGACGTGATCACCGGCCTGATCAAGGCCAATGTGCCCACCCGCATCAGTTTCCGGTTGGCAACCAAGGTGGATTCGCGTACGATTCTGGACACCAACGGAGCCGAGGCTCTGCTGGGACGCGGCGATATGCTGTTTCTACCTCCGGGCACGAGCCGCCTGCAACGGCTGCATGCGCCCTATGTGAGCGAGAAGGAGACCGCCGCGGTGGTCAAGTTCTGGAAGGAACAGGGCGAGGCCGAGTACGTGCACGGGTTCCTGGAGTCGCCCAAGGACGAGCGGCCAAATGCAGAAGGTGGCAACGGCGACAGCGAAGACGAGGATCCGCTGTTTGACGATGCGGTGAGGCTGGTGTTTGAGTTTGGGAAGGCGTCTACTTCCCTGCTGCAGCGCAGGCTCAGGGTTGGCTACGGCCGCGCAGCGCACCTGATCGATCTGATGGAACGCGACGGGCTGGTGGGGGCTGCGGATGGTTCGCGGCCGCGCGAGCTGCTGAAAGCTCCCAACTGGCTACATGAGGTAACCGCGGTCAACGAGTAACGCAAAAGGACGCGCACGATGCTCGACCTGGTTCATCGCAACGATCTACCCACGGTGCTTTTGATTGACGACGATATGGTGAGCCGCGAGGTGGTGGCGACCGTGCTGACCATGGGTGGCTATCCGGTCCACACCGCCGACGATGGAGAGTCGGGGATCAAGCTGATGGCGAGCGGAGGGTGCGAACCGGGCGTGATCCTGATGGATGCGCAGATGCCGGGACTGAGCGGCAAAGCTTTGCTTGAGCAGTTGCGCGTCGCGAGCAGCGTCGCCATCATCGTGATAAGCGCAAGCCAGCCACCGACGGATGTGGTGGCGCTGGCGGATGGGTGGCTGATGAAGCCATTTGCTCCGTCTGACTTGACCGCGCTGCTGGAACAGCGCGTGGCTGCGAGTCGGGAGGCCGGGCATGAGGGCCCCGCGCAGCCGGACGCACTGGTGGTGAATCCTGAGACCTTGACGCAGTTAAGGGAGATGATGCCCGAAGCGGCGGTGAAACAGATTTACGAGGCGATTATCGCCGATCTTGGACGGCGGCTCACGGCGATTGAGGCGGCGGTGCAAAAGAACGACGGGGCCGAGGTGCGCAGGCTGGGCCATGCCATCAAAGGTGGGTGTGCGATGGCAGGCGCTGCCCAGGCTGCCCGACTGGGAGCAATGATCGAAGAAGGAGCCCTGGAGGTTACCGATTCCCGGGGTAACGTTAACCATCTGGATGACGGCGCGCCGGTGCTCAAGGATTTGCGCGCCGCTGCCGAGAGCCTGAAGCGTATGCTGAAGGCTGAATTTCCAAGCTGACAAATCCCGGTTCAAACCGGAATTTGAGGGGAATCGCTCACGTGGATCGATCCATTCGAATCGTACTTGCCGACGACCATCCCGTTGTACGCATCGGTGTGAAGAACATGCTCACCCTGAAGGACGGCTTCGACGTGATCGGCGAGGCCTCTGACGGGGACGAAGCCATCACCCAGACGCTGGAGCTGGAGCCGGACATCCTGCTGCTCGACGTGCAGATGCCGCGCCTTCCCGGCATTGAGGCGATGCGCGCCATCATGAGCGGCACGCCGACAGTGAAGATTCTGCTGTTGACCTCGACCATCACCACCCAGCAGATCATCGAGGCTCTCCACATCGGGGCTCGGGGAATCGTACTGAAGGATGCCCTCGCCAGCCACCTGCAAACCGCGATCCGCACCGTTTTCAGCGGAGACTATTGGATCGGCGGCAAGCGCGTTGTCAACCTGGTGGCCGCACTGCACGACCTGATGCAACAGGCCGTTGTTCCGCAACGCAAGACCTACGGACTCACGCCGCGCGAGCTGGAGGTTGTGGGCTGCATTGTGGAAGGTTGCAGCAACCGCGACATTGCCAAGCAGTTCACGCTGAGCGAAGAGACAGTCAAGCGGCACCTGTCGAATATCTTTGACAAGACCGGCGTATCGACGCGCCTGGAACTTGCGCTGTTTGCCATTGCGCATCAATTGGTGGAGCCGCAGTAGCTGCTGCGTCGTCGCATAAATCACGGACGGACCGGGAAAGAGCGTCCCTCAGGGGCTGAAGCCCACGTCTTTGTGGGCCTTTTGCGGCACGACTGAAGTCGTGCCCTTTCAAAGCCCCATTGTCGTGCCCTTTCAAAGCGCCATTTATGAGACCAGTTCTAGAGCGCTTTCGATCCATATGTCGACGTTTCGAATTCCTCATAGGTGGCATTTTCTTGAGGAAAATGCCACTTTGCTGCCAGGTTTCTGTAAGCACTTGGATCGAAAACGCTGTAGTGGCCGCAGTTAGGCGAGCCTACAGACAGCATTTCGAATCGCTCGTGGTGCGCCGAGCCTCGCCAGCACCGGTTCGTTCGTAGAGCGATTGCTAATGGATGCGAGTTCTGAGGCTATCAAAACAACCTGGAATCTGCGTGTCCCATTCGTTCCAGTCGTGACCGCCCGGCTTGGTGTGGAATTCGAAGTCAAAACTGCGCTGCTGGAGAAGCGCGACGAATCGGCGAATTGGATCGAGCAGTGCTTCCTGCTCGCCCGCACTGATGTAGAGGTAGGCAGTCTGGGCCGGGTCGGCGGATTTGACCAGGATAAAGGGGTCGCTGTGCTCCCGCGTCTCGCTGCCCGCCCCGCCAAAAAGGGTGCGGAAGCGCATGCTCTGCGACCACCTACGAAAACTAAAGCGGCGACCGGGCACATCGATAGCTGGACTAATCGCGCCGGCAAAGAAGAATAGTTCCGGATGAGTCAGGGCCATTCTGACTGCAGCAAAGCCACCCATCGAAACGCCCACAATGGCGCGCTTCTCACGACTGTGCGAGGCAGGAAAGCGGGACTCTACATCGGGAATCAAGTCGTGAACGAAATAGTCCTCATACCTGTCTTTGGCGCTGAGAGCGGCGTTTACATAATAAGAGCAGCCGCCATCAACCATGACAAGAATCAGACCCTTTGCCGCATAAGCGCCAACATCCGAATAGGTGGACCAATCTCGAAAACTCGTGCCACAACCATGCAGCAAGTAGACCGCCGGATACTTCGCGCCAGCGGAAATACCTTGGGGAAGGTAGACGCGGTATGTCATGTCGCGGCCAAGCGCCGACGAGTAGAAGTTTACGTCTTTGCTTTCAACTCCCGGAAAGCTGCGCGGATGGTCAATCACAGCAATCTGCCCGCGATTACAACCCACAAGCATCGCAGTCGCAGCAATGGCACCACACGCGAAGCTGAGCACCGCTTTCATCGGAAGATCGATTATACGAAGCGGATCGCAAATAGCGGCGAAAAGTGCGCCGTCCGCCCAATCGAGCCCCGACTTATTCGCCGAGCTTCAGGCGCTCCTGGGCGCGGCGGGCCATCCAGCCGTAGGTCCACAGGGCGACGAGCAGGGTGAGGGGCGTGACGGCGAGGAGCAGAAAGAGATAGGACTCGCCAAACCAGATGCGGAGGCGGACGTAGTCCGACGCTTCACCAACGTGATAGCGTGCGCCGGCCGCTGCGTAGGACTGGAATTTTGACCCAATGAGCAGACTGACGGGGCCGTTCATATCGCGGGTCTGCGAGCGGTCGAGAAAGACAGAGGCAAAGGGATCTGCGGAGGAGCTTTGGCGCAGGGCGACCATGACAATGGTTCGGTCGGGCGATGCGGGCGACATGGCTTCCTGCACCACGGCATCGGGCACGCCGGCCACGCTGGAGAGGTCGGTAACGGGCGGCTTGCCGAGGATGGAGTTCCATTTGTTGAGGGCAAGATTGCCGGCACGGTCGATGAGGGCCTGGTAGCCGGTGGCGGGCTTCACCTCGATGCCGCTGGCGCTCAGCGTCACCGGCATGATGCTGTCGATGGACTGGAACGCGGGCTGGTTGCCTGCCGTCCCCAGCACCAGGTAGTCGCGTCCCGCACTGATTGGGGTGGCCGGGCCGGCAACCGTGACACGAAGCGACGGATAACCCGTTTGCGCGCCGAAATGGCTCATCAGGTAAAGGTAGAGCTCGATCTCCTTCGCGTCGGGCGAGTCAGGCACCACCACTGTGGTCTTTTGCAGGTCGGCGAACTGCGTGAAAGGAAAGCCGGCGTTTGAAAAGAGCGCAAGATTCGGCATCGCTGTCCAGAGCGTGAGCCCGTGCAGATCGAGGGTCGAGTCGCACAGGATCTTTCCGTTCAGAACCGCGGCCTGCTGGCTTGCAGAGGACCGGTTCGCCGGAACGAAGTCGTAGTGGAACAGCATCGTATTTCCAAAGGGTTGAAAGACTTCGACCGGGACGGGAATCAGCCGCGTGCCTTCGCCCAATGTGGCTCCGGGCGAGAGCGGAATATCGGCCAGCAGCACCCCATTCAGTACAACGCGCAACGCCGACCCGGCGGCAATCGTTCGGGCGTCGTATTGGTAGTGCACGCGCAGCGAGACGTTCTCCTTGTCGCCGAAGTGCGCGCCGGGCGGCAGGTGGAAGTAGACAGGGATGGGGTTGGAGCCGTCGCTTTGCAGTGTTTCCTGGGTGCTGCAAGCCGCAAACCGCGCGCCCCTGGTGAGCGTGAGCCAGCGAGGTGCATCATCGGCGTCGCGCATTGCGGGTAGCGCCGTGTCTGGAACAACTGTCGTATCGCCGGCAAACGAAACGAACGCGCCCTGCGACTGGCTGCTGGCGTTGCGCGTGAGCGACAGCGCCTGCGCGACGCGCAGCAACTGCTCTTCGCTGTCGCCGGCAAGAATGAGCACGCTGCCCTTGTCGTCGCCGGGATTTGGCCGGAGCGCAAGCAGCGGCCCGGTCGACGCTGGTAGCAGCAGCGTCGCGGGCAAAAGAGATTTATCGCTGGCAAAGACGATGGCGTTGCCCGTGGGTATCGTTCCCTGCGACACCACAAAGTGCACCGGCTGAGTGCTCGCCAAAAGCCCGAGCCACGACGCGATCACGCCCGCAGCCTGAAGCGTGGCGGGCGTCGGCTTCGACAGAAAGACAAACGGAATGGTAGTCGCCGTCTGCAGATCGGGATCGAAGATGGGCAAGGGCAGTTGGCTCAGGTTGCTCTGCCACTGGACCCGATCTCCATCCACCTGAAGCGACGAGAAGGGGCTGATACGCGCCAGCACGCGCGTCTTGGCCTCATCTTCGCGCTCCATCGGGCCAGTCCCCTTGAACTCAAGCGTGAGGTTGTTGGCGCGCACCAGCAACGAGTCAGGCAGCGAGAGATCGGTGGTGAAGGTGCCATTCGATTGCCCCGACTGCATGCCCGGAAGCACGTTCGCCACTGGAATTCCGTTGAGCAGAATCCCAATCGAGGTGGCGTGCAGATCGAGGCTGGCATCAAGCGTGTAAATCAACCGCAGAGACGCTTTGCGTGGAAGGGCCGCGTAGGAGAGCGTGAAGCGGAGCGAGTAGTAGGAGTGAGGTCCGCGCAACTCCATCGGTGCGGCGAGGCCCATGTCTTTAAAAGTGATCAACTGCGTTGAGGTTGCGGAACTGTCTGCGGTGGATGCCGGGTCCTGCGCGGCGGACTGCGAAGTGGCCGCAAGCGGGGGCGCCACGACCCTGCTTCCCCCGGAGCCGGGGACCTGGCCGTAAAGCAGTGTCGCTCCGGCAAAAAGAAGCAGCGTCAATGCTGTCACTACCTCTTTTGCAGT
>Ga0182012_10004197_pt1 | contig 15113 bp, 18 predicted proteins | sample 612S2SmetaG_FD_120486 | JGI IMG/M metagenome (GOLD analysis project Ga0182012, IMG submission 120486) | Permafrost microbial communities from Stordalen Mire, Sweden - 612S2S metaG | ecosystem: Environmental > Terrestrial > Soil > Wetlands > Permafrost | place: Sweden: Stordalen | collected... | reverse complement strand
GACGACGGAACTTGTCGGGATGGCTTCGTTGGAGCAAGCGGATCGTTACGAAGGAGATCCCTGGGAAGAGGTCATCGGCCATTGGGCGGAAGACCGTCGAAGCGTTTCTATCGGCGAAGTACTTTCCCGTTGCCTCGACAAACCGCAGGCCTTGTGGACACAAGTGGACAAGAACCGAGTGGCGCGTTGCTTCCGCGCGCTCGGCTGGGAACGGTATCGGGAGCGCCAGGGAGCCCGATTAGAGTGGCGCTATCGAAGGATCGAACCATGAGTGTTCCCACTGTTCTCAGTCTTGTTCCCAGTCCAGGTACGCCAAACAAAGGCCGTTCCCACTGTTCCCGCGATTGTGTTGTCAGACAACCATGAAAGCGACCAAAACTGCCTTAGAATCTTTGGTTGCTACTGGGAACATCGAGAACGATGGGGACGAGTTCGATGAAAAAAGGGGTTGGAATGTTCCTAGAGAGAATCGACAAGTGGGAACGTGGGAACTGGCAATCGCGTGAAGCAATAAAAGGAAGAGAATGAAACCGAAGGTTTACGTTGAAACGACCGTCCTGAGCTATCTTGCGGCTAGGCCCAGCAAAGACGTAACCACTGCTGGCCGACAAGCATCAACTCGCAGATGGTGGGACGCGGAGCGGTCAAAATACGAACTGGTTGTATCTGAAGCCGTTGAGATCGAATGTGATCGCGGCGATCCCGAAATGGTCGCTGTTCGCCGCAGTCTTTTGCAGGAGGCCTCGCTTTTCCCGCTCGATCAGGAGATACTGGAATTGGCAAGAGTACTGATTGCTCCTGGTGCGATTCCCGAAAAAGCTGGTCCCGATGCCGTCCACATCGCGGCAGCTTCAGTAGCGAAGTGTGATTTTTTGCTGACCTGGAATTTTCGACATATCGCGAATGTTCGGATTCGCAGCCAAGTGGAAAGGATTCTGGCAACACATGGATATGCAAGAACAACAATCTGCACACCCGAAGAGCTCTTCTGATACCCAGCCTTGCGACGACGAAGTCTTGCGCGTCGTTTATGCTACGCGGGATGATTATGCGGCGGAGCACGGATACGACCTCGACCGGATTTTCGCAGACCTGAAACGACGCGAAGCTAACACCCTTTTGCGCAAATCCAGTAACGAGGACTCACTTCAGGGCTGAATTTTGGTATTCTGCAGCAACGCGCACCCACGTAGTAACGGAACGGAGATCGAAATCTGACGGCAATTCCATACGCTTTTCATCCACTGCGGCCCCCCACAATTCTTCACCTGCGGCCGTAAGCTGTGAAGACATAATCGCTATTCTTGGCGGCTGTGTGGCAAGCGAACCCGCACTTGGCATCGTTGCGCTGCGGTGGCTTACTGGCTGCGGTGCCCGGCTTGAAAGTGTCGGACGCGGCGTCGTAATCGAACACGGCGTATCCCCATCCGCCGCTGCCAGCGAACTTTTTGCTGTCCTTCACCATGAAGTCCACATTCTCGGGCATATCCGGCACGCTTGCATTTTTAAAAAACTCATTCGGTTTCTGGGTCCAATGGATCTTGGCCATCTTGGCCCCGTCCGGGACTGCCCTACCGTTTGGTGGGAAATCGGCGCGGTAAGCGTCGATCATGACGGGATTGCCGAGGATCACCGCGATCGCCGTTTCATTCCGACTCACGGAGATGGTTTGCCAAGCTTCGTATCCTCTGAAGTCAGAGAACGCGAGCCCTCCCGGCACTTTTACGGAATACTTGTCGTGAACAGTCAGCGCCAAAGTCGATGCCACAGAAAGAGCTGATCCAATTAAGAGCGCTGTACGAATATGTCTGAGTTCCATTATAATTTTCCTTGGGTAAGTTTTTTAAGAGGATCCAATTCCCCTGGACCGGTTTCCATCGCATCTGTAATTCTGCCCATGACAGGCTGGGGGTTACGCTGCGGCTCCAGCGGTAGCCTTTGCCAAGAAACGTTGCAGCAATGCCGCAACCTGATCAGCCGCGGTATCCAAAGCAAAATGGCCAGCGTCCAGAATGTGGACCTCTGCGTTCGGAACATCGCGTCGATAAGCCTCAGGCTCCGAAAGTTCGAACGACAAATCGTGTTTACCCCAAATGACGAGCAAACGCGGTTGTTTCGCGCGCATCCAGGCTTGCCACTTTGGATAGGCTTCCACGTTCGTTCGATAGTCGTAGAACAGGTCGCTTTGAATCTGTGCTTGATTGGGCTGAGTCAAGAAAGCAAATTCGTCGGTCCATAAGTCAGGATCGTAACGATCTACCTTTGGATCGCTGCCAACGTGACGGGTTCGCGTCGTTGACAAAGACAGGAGGTTTGTGCGGAGTGCGCTTTCATTGGCCGCGCGATCAGCCCAAAACGCGCGGCGTGTCGTCCAATTCGCTCCGAGACCTTCGTTGTGTGCGACTGCGTCCTGTACGATGAGGCTTTCGACACGGTCCGGATGTGCGAGAGCCATGCGAAAACCCACGGGTCCGCCGTAATCCTGCATATAGAGTGCATAACTGGACAGATGTAGCGCTTCGGTGAAGTCAATCATGATCTCCGCGATGTGATCGAACGTGTACGCGAACGACTTAGGGTCCGGCCAATCGCTATGACCAAAGCCAGGATAGTCAGGAGCGACGAGGTGATACTGACCGGAAAGCCGGCTGAAGAGCGGCTCAAACATCCGTGACGAAGAGGGTAAACCATGCAGCAAGAGTATGGTGGGGGCATCTTGCGGACCAGCTTCCCGATAAAAGATGGAGAGCTGCCCAACCTTAACTGTGCGATAAAAAACTGGCTGTGACATTTGCGTGTTTATCCTTTCTTGAGCTTCTGCTACTTCCGGATTGAAGTGTTTCCGATTGGGTGGCCTGCCGCGATATCAAACGACCTCGAAAATCGCTTCCAATTCGACGGGCACACCGAAGGGGAGACTCGCTACTCCAAAAACCAAGCGTGCCGAGACCTTTTCCTCTCCGAAAACATCCCGGAGAAGTTCCGATGCTGCGTCGGCAATCTTCACAAGGTCCAAGCGATCCCCTGCAACGGCTATATATACGCCAAGCCTCGCTACACGGCTGACTCGATCTAGCGATCCAAGTTGCTGTCTGGCCACGGCAAGAACATTGAGGGCGGCGGCGTGCGCGGCTGCACAGCCTTGTTCCACGCTCAGTTCCTGACCAATGCGGCCGAGGAACTTCGGTTCATGGCCGACGGTGGGTAGCATTCCACTCACGAATAAGAGATTGCCGGTTCGCACCGCCGGAACATAAGCACCAAAGGGGGTGACGGCCGGTGGTAGTTTGATGTCCATAGTTGCCAATGTTTCTTCCATGCTGTTCACCATTTACCGTTGTGTGCCCCTGCGTCTACGTGCAGCACCTCTCCCGTTACGTGCCGCGCTTCGGTCAAGTAGACGATAGCGTCTACTATGTCCTCGGCCTCTGAGATCGCGCCCATAGGGGATAAAGCCTTCAGGAACTCCTGATTATCATTGACATGCATCGGAGTGTTGACAACACCTGGAGCGACCGCATTGAAGCGGATACCGTCTTTTGCATACTCCATCGCAAGGCTTCGCGTTAGAGCCTCCAATCCGCCTTTCGTAATCATAGGCAGCGAGGCTTTCACCCCCTCGATGGGATGTTCCACCATCGCCGAGGTTATGCAGGTGACACTGCCACCTGTTCTCTGCGCCAACATTTGCTTTACGACGAGCTGAGTGATGTAGATGTACCCTTCGAGGTTCGTTTCCGAGAGCCGCTCAAAATCTTGCCGTGTGAAATCTGTAAACGGTTTTGTGAAGAATACGCCGGCGTTATTCACCACGCCGTCGATCCAGCCGAAACTCTTAATTGCCGTTTCGGCGAGTTTTTCTGCGGTGGAAAGCTTGCCAATATTTCCATCTACTAAGGAGAGTGTTTCGGTACGTGTGAATTCGGACTTCGTGAAATCCTGTGAATTGGCGACAACGTTATAGCCGCGGGCAAGGAACGCTTTCGTGACGCTGGCCCCTATTCCGCGGGATGCACCGGTTACGATCATCGTCATTGGTCTTGTTGCGGTTGATGTCCGGATAGAGCGCAGCGGTCTTGCCGCCGTCTCTCGTTCTTGTGTTGACAGTGTCATTACATCTCCTTTCGAATTACTAATGAGTCTCCGGCACCACAGCAGGGACCGTGACATGGGTCGTATTTTGATCAATGGGTTGATGGTCCGCGTTGACCAGCTCAATCAGAATTTTGTGCGGTCCGGGCGCGAGGCCATTGATGATAACGGGCACCCCGCTTGCGTCCGCCCAATGCCAAGTGGCGTCGTCCACTGTCACGTGGATGTGACCGACTCTTGGAGACACGGCCAGCGCGGCAGACCCGTACACCGGCAGAATCTGCAAGTGCTCTGCTCGATATTTGATGAAGACTACGCCACGAGAAAGCGGTTCGGCACTCGGAGAATCGACGATGATCTTTGCGGACGGTTCGCTCCGGAGAGGCGGGATAGACGCCGATGCAGGGGACACATTTGAGTCTGATTTGCCAATCACGAAACTGATCGCGCCCTGATCGAGCAGTTGGTGGTTCGCATTTTCCAGTTGGATGAGCACCTTATGGGGCCCAGGTGCCAAACCATTGAGAATCAGCGGCTCTCCACTGGCGTCAACCCACACCCACTGGGCGTCATCCACACTGATATGAACGTGTCCGACCCGAGGAGACACCGCGAGCGCAGCCACTCCAAACACCGGCATAAGGTGCAGGTTTTCAGTGCGATATTGAATCACGACCCGCCCGTGCGACAAGGGCTCGGCCAGTGGTGGATCAATGAGGACCTTGGCCGGCGGTTCGTTTTGAATCGGCTCGACAGCAGCCGCTCCTCGCACTTCCCGGGCGGTTTGGGCGGTCGCCGCAACCAGACTGCAGCTGAGGACTGCGATGGAAGCCAACAACAGAGGGTGAGTTTTTGGAATAAGCATAGTTAGTTAGACTCCTGATCTTCAATAAGTGCCGACATCCATAACAGCCTGAGCAAAAGCGTGTGGCGCTTCTTGCGGCACGTTATGACCGATGCCCTTCAGAATTCTGTGCGAGTACCTACCTGAAAACTTCTTGGCGTACGCCGCGCCATCCGCCGCAAGGCCGTCGAAATCGCTGGCGATCGTGATCGTAGGTACCGAAATGAGCGGACCTTGGAAGAGCTTCTGTTCCAGGTCGTCGTATCGCGCTTCGCCAGCCGCCAAGCTCAACCGCCAACGGTAGTTATGAATGACAATGCTGACGTGATCGGGGTTATGAAACGCTGCGGCCGTTCGATGATAGGTAGCGTCATCAAAGCCCCATTTGGGTGACGCGCTTTTCCAGATGAGTTTGTTGAATTCGTGCCGATTCGTGCTGTAGCCCAGCTTGCCGCGTTCGGTGGCGAAGTAATATTGGTACCACCATCCCCACTCGGCCTGTGGCGGCAGTGGCTGCAAATTCGCCTTCAGGCTGGTAATGAGATAGCCGCCGACCGAAACAATGGCTTTGCAGCGTTCAGGCCATAGAGCCGCCACTATGGCGACCGTGCGTGCTCCCCAATCGAATCCAGCAAGCACGGCCTTATCGATTCTCAAAGCATCCATGAGCGCGATGACGTCAAGCGCAACCGCTGATTGCTGAGCGTTACGAAATGTTTCGCTGGATAAGAAGCAAGTTGTGCCAAAACCCCGCACATAGGGAACGATCACCCGGTAGCCTGCCGTAGCCAACAACGGCGCCACATCCACAAAACTATGAATGTCGTACGGCCATCCATGCAGAAGAATTACCGCAGGGCCATGGGCCGGACCCAATTCTGCATATCCCACGTTCAACAGGCCCGCGTCGACCTGCTTCAGCGGGCCGAACTCGGTTGTAGCCGCAGCCGTGGGGCGTGCTGCACCAAGCGTCACTCCGGCGGATACACCGGTCGCGGCCAAAAAGCCGCGTCGGGATAGTGTACTTTGTTCTGTGAATCTCATGTTTGATCTCTTTTCGAATGGTTATCTCTTAGCCGCTGTCTTGAAAGCGACCAAGCTATAGCGTTCGGCAGGCACATTAAGTGAAAGTTTCGGTAACATTCTTTGGCGCGCCGTCTCATAGGCATCCCAATCGGCGGAGTCAGGAAGCGAAGGAATGGTTACCAATTCACCTTGATACAAACCGGCAATGGCAGCATCAACCAGGTCTGCGGCCTGCATCACGATTTGGCCTGGCAGCTGCTCAACCGGCGTCCCAGCGATCGCCCAAAAATCAGTCGCTGTGGCGCCCGGCAACACTACTTGAATACGGATGTTGTTCTTAGCAAGCTCTTTGTGGAGGGAAAGGCTAAACGCCAGCACGAAGGCCTTAGTTCCGCCATACACTCCGTTCAGCAGTTCGGGCACGATGCCCACGATTGACGCCATGTCGATGATGGTGCCGCCTCCGCGCTCTACAAACGCCGGTACGACCGCAAGAGTCAGACGTACTAGCGCGATAACGTTTAGGTGGATCATCCGCTCCATCTCATCGATATCGCTATCGACTAGAGCCGAAGTGGCGCCGAAGCCTGCATTGTTAACAAGTAAGGTGATACTCGCATCACTACGAAGTACCTGCTCCACCGCAGCAAGTTCCGGCCTATTGGTCAGGTCGGCCGCAATTACTTTGACATTGCGCCCTGTGTCTCTGGTGAGACGTGCTGCAAGGGCGTTGAGCCGCTCTTGGTTTCGCGCGACCAGAATGAGGTCATGACCGCGACGCGCCAGGCGATCTGCATAGATCGCGCCGATGCCGGATGAAGCGCCGGTGATCACCACTGTCCCTTTGAGTGATGTGCGCATTTAGCTATTGCTCCTTTCATTTATTTGTCGTTACAGCCGCCATTAAGCCAGAAACCAGAGCGAGAATCTATTGGACGAAGGTGTCGGCTCATATCGCGATCTCGCGCGGCGCCAGGCGATTGGCTAGGCGCACTGCGGCTGTGATCGTAACCTTCCGCCAATCTGATTCTGTGAAGTCTGGATCAACGTCAAAGGAGTCTAACTCTGTGAGCCAATCCTCAGCAGAGAGCGCGGCCTGCTCAGGACCATATGATTGCTCCACTGCGCACAGGAACGCGCCTAACACGCGCTCCGCCATGCTCAATAAGTTCGCGTCAGTCGCATTTTGGTTCATAGTCGATACGCCCCCGCTACTTAACCGAACGTGAACACAAAAGCCTGTGTCCTCCTTGAAAGCAACTGCCTGAGCCGGGTAAAGACTTTGTTGGTGGTTTGCACAGTTGCAATTAAGCCAGACAATGTGCGACGAATCTATTGGACGATGGTATTGATCTGTGTTTGGGTCGCCGTGAACTAAGCCTGGGGTTTATGCAGGTTCAAGCCGATACCAAAGTACAATGGCCATTCGTCCTTTAAACGGTGCATTCTGTTTGCTATGGAGTGCTACCGAGAAGAGGCCGAAATGGAAATCGAACTCACTTCAGTAGTCGATGCACTCCCCGGATTGATATGGACCGCACGCCCCGACGGGCACGTGGATTTCGTAAATAAGCGCTGGTCGGAATACACCGGCCTCACGCTTGATGAAGCTGCCGGCAAGGGGTGGCTCTCCGCTGCGCTTCCTGAGGATCTGCCTCAAATGCAGCACCGTTGGCGCGCTGCGCTGACTGCCGGAGAGCCGTTTGAAATGGAAGCACGCATGCGACGGTTCGATGGAAAGTATCTCCGGTTCTTCCTCCGTGTTCGTTCGATAGTCGATGTCGCTGGAAATGTTGTCAAATGGTGTGGAATTAACACTCCCATTGATTACGAAAACACAAAAGAAGCCTGGTGGCCTTCAACACCGGAGTGCGAGGATTACTTTCGTCCAATAGCCGACAGTATTCCGGCCCTTATCGCTCTCATGACGCCCACGGGAGAGGTTGAAAGTGTGAATCGGCATGCGTTGGAGTATTACGGTGTGACGCTCGATGAACTAAAGCGCTGGGCCGGCTCAGATATGGTTCATCCGGATGATCTTCCCCAAGTGGTTGATACCTGGACAAAATCTGTTCAGAACGGGCAGCCATACGAGATTGAGCATCGCATTCGTCGTGCCGACGGGGTTTACCGTTGGTTCAGAGTCAGCGGCCTCCCTATTCGCGACAGTCAAGGTACAGTTGTGCGCTGGTGCGTGCTGCAGACTGATATAGACGACCGCAAGCGCGTTGAAGCTTTGCTCGCAGGCGAAAAGCGTGTGCTCGAAATGATCGCCACGGGTGAATCTGTTGCTTCAACCCTTACCAAGCTTTGTTTGCTGGTAGAAGAATTGTGTCCGCGATGCATCTCCTCCTCAATTTCGTTATTAGATCCTCAGACAAAGAAGCTCTGGTACGCAGCATCACCCAACGTTCCGAAGGCTTACACCGAAGCAGCTAATGGATTCTTCGCTGATCCTCATGTATGCTCGTGCGGCGCAGCGGTGCACTATGAGAAGCAAATAGTTTCATCGGACATCGCGTCAGATTCGGAATGGAGAATGTTCCGTAATTTAGCGCTGGAAAACGGACTGAGAGCCGCTTGCTCGACGCCTATCACCTCGCCGCACAATCGTGTTGTGGGAACAATAACCATCTTCTACAGCCAGCCCGCTACTCCCAACACAGATGAGCAACAGATAATCGCACAAACAAGCCACTTGGCGAGCATAGCCATTGAGCGTGAAAGCTCGCAACGATCACTTGCGCGGGCTCTTGATGAGCTCACCAGATCCGAACGAAGACTTCGCAGAACAATCGATGCAATTCCAGGTTTCGTCTGGAGCACTGCTCCTGATGGAAGTGTCGATTTCCTGAATCGCCGGTGGTGCGACTACACTGGCGTCAGTATGGAGGATGCGGTTGGGTGGGGTTGGGCGGCCGCAATTCACCCCGACGACGCCGACGGACTGGCGACCTATTGGAGATCGGCGCTGAAATCCGGGCAACCTGGTGAGATCGAGGCTAGAATGCGCAGATTTGACGGGGCGTTTCGTTGGTTTCTAATGCGGGCTGTTCCGATACGCAATGAGGCTGGTGCGATCGTGAAATGGTACGGAACGAACACCGATATCGAAGATCGAAAGCAGGCCGAAGCGCTGCTCGCGAGTGAAAAACGATTGCTTGAGATGGTAGCGCGTGGTCATTCTCTGAAGGAGATACTCGAGGCGCTTTGTCAGCTCGTGGAAGGGGCGTCCAGCGACTGCTACTGCAGCGTTGCGCTGGTTGACGCGAGCGGAAAGCGTCTCGAACATGGAGCAACACCGAGTCTTCCTACTGACTTTATTAATTCCATTATTGGCCGACCGGTAGGCGTTGATTCAGGGCCGTGCGCTTTGGCGGCGTACCTGAACGAGCAGGTTGTTTGTTGCGATCTCACGGTGGAGGAAAGATGGGTTGGGTGCGAATGGCGAAGGGAAGCATTGGCCGTTGGTTTGCGGGCTTGTTGGGCAGTACCCATCATCTCCACAACCAACCAGGTTTTGGGTGCCTTTGCAATTTACTATCAAGAGCCTGGAATGCCAACTCGCCTGCATCAAAACTTGATTGAGCAGTTCAAACATATAGCTAGCATTGCCGTTGAACGGGCCCAGAACGACGCCGCCTTGAAAGGAAGCGAGGCGCGCAAGACGGCAATTCTTGATTCGGCGCTCGACTGCGTTGTGACTATCGATCACCAAGGTCGCGTTACTGAGTTCAATCCGGCTGCTGAACGAACTTTCCGCTATCGCCGGAATGACGTTGTGGGTCAATATCTGGCCGACCTGATTGTGCCGCCGGGACAGCGAGAGAGTCACCGGCGGGGGTTGGCCCACTACGTCGCAACAGGTGAATCACATGTTCTGGGAAGACGTATTGAGATGACAGCCGTGCGCTCCGACGGCAGCGAGTTCCCGGTTGAGCTGGCTATCACGCGTATACCCCTGGACGGACCGCCGTCGTTTACAGGATACTTGCGCGACGTTACGGAACGGAAACAGGCTGAGGAAGAGTTGCGTCGTAGTGAGGCGTTTCTTGCGCAAAGCCAGTATCTAAGTCGAATTGGGAGCTTTTTGTGGCGCGTGACAACAAACGAAATTACCTGGTCAGAGGAGCTCTATCGGATTTTTGAGATGGACCGGGGCACAATTATGACGCTGGAGCTGATCGGCGCTCGGGTCCATCCCGACGATATTCCGTTGCTGCATGACATGGTTGCGCGGGCGAATTGCGGCGTCGACGCTTTTGAATATGAGCACAGGCTGTTAATGCCTGACCAATCAATTAAGTACCTGCATTTGATGGCTCATCGCACGCAAGACAAGAGTGAGCGACTGGAGTACATCGGGGCGGTTCAGGATGTCACACAGAGAAGGTTGTCGGAAGAAGCGCTGAGCAAGGCGCGATCGGAGCTTGCACATGTGGCCAGAGTGACGAGCCTTGGTGTTTTAACAGCATCGATTGCCCACGAGGTCAACCAGCCGCTTGCCGGTATTGTCACAAACGCCAGCACGTGTCTGCGGATGCTGGCGGCCGATCCCCCAAACGTCGAGGGAGCACGCGAAACGGCACGCCGCACCATTCGCGATGGCAACCGCGCATCCGAAGTGGTGACTCGATTGCGCGCACTGTTTACGAAAAAGGATGGCCCGACTGAACAATTTGACTTAAATGAGGCCACACGAGAGGTGATTGCACTCTCTGCGAGTGAACTCCAGAGAAACCGAGTGATTTCACGGCTTGAATTGGCTGACCCACTTCCCCTTGTGACCGGCGATCGCGTCCAACTTCAACAGGTCATCTTGAACCTCGTTCTGAACGCTTCAGACGCTATGAGCACGGTCGACGACCGCCCGAGGCATTTAGTCATAAGGACGGAAAAATACGAAGGCGATTCTGTTTGCCTTTCTGTGCAAGACACCGGGGTGGGGCTCGATCCGTCAGGCATGGACAAGCTATTCGAAGCATTTTATACAACCAAGAGTGAGGGTATGGGGATTGGCTTATCTGTTAGTCGCTCCATTATTGAGAGTCATCGTGGCCGTCTATGGGCATCGTCTCATGACGGTCCGGGAGCCACATTTTCGTTTTGTATTCGTGGTCGTCCAACCAGTGCGATGAATGTTGTCAGTGGGGGCCATGGAAGGCCCATCGACGCGGATGCCGCTGGCGCCGGGAGGCGTGCGTGAGCGACAAGTCTGCAGTAGTGTCCGTGGTGGATGACGACGAGTCCGTGCGCGAGTCTCTGCCGGACTTGTTGAGGGAATTCGGTTTTTCGGCCCAGGCGTTCTCCTCGGCTGAGGAATTCCTCGCTTCTGATTTCGTTAAGCGGACAAAATGCCTGATTCTGGATTTCGCCATGCCGGGGATGTCCGGTCCTGATCTACAACGAGAATTGACGCGGCGACAGGAGAGAATTCCGATCATCTTTATCACGGCTAACGGGGATAAGTCAGTCCGGCCGCGCCTCATCGAACAGGGAGCCGTAGAGTGCCTTTTCAAGCCGTTTAGCGACACAATGCTGCTAGCGGCGCTCAATACGGCACTCCAAAGGAACTGATCCCCATAAGCGACCCATTTTGGAGGATAAAATGATGGAAGATCTGGCATTTGACCGTGAGTCGGGGTCACCCATGCTGCAGGCCACATCCGTTGTCTTTGTAGTCGACGACGACATCTCCGTGCGCGAATCGCTGGAATTGCTGATTCGCTCGGCGGGCTGGGAGGTGGAGATATTCGCGACGGCCCAAGAATTCCTTGCCCGTCCAAAAGCTCTGATTCCGAACTGCCTGGTACTCGACGTTTCGCTTCCTGGTCTGAACGGCCTTGAGCTGCAGGAACGTGTCGCGGTCGAACGGTCGGAAATGCCCGTCATCTTCATTACCGGCCACGGGGATATTCCCATGACTGTTCGAGCCATGAAGGCGGGAGCAATTGAATTCTTAACCAAACCATTCAGCGATGTTGAACTATTAGATGCCATCAGGAAAGCCATCGGGCGCAGTAAAACTGCACTACGTGAAGAGAAGGAGCTTGAAGTTCTTCGAGAGAGTTACGCCTCTTTGACCCCGCGGGAATGTGAAGTGATGGCATTGGTTGTGGAGGGATTGCTGAACAAGCAAGTGGGCGGTGAACTCGGCATCAGCGAAATCACTGTGAAGGCTCATCGTGGCAGCCTGATGAGAAAAATGAAAGCTGGATCGCTCGCGGATTTGGTGAAAACGGCGGCAAGACTTAAACTTGCGACGGCGAGTGATCGGCACTAAGTTTATGTCTCGATGCGCGGATGCGCGCAAGTCCCTTACAGGCGCGAAAGATCCAGATGTCATGCGCCCACACACCCTGAGCGCCTAAACAAGGGGTGGCCGTCCATTCGAACACACCCATTTCTACCGCCCAACTCCTGGTTAGCTTCGGCGAGCCTCAAGCTCCACTAACTGACGTTGATCGTCGTCAATGATCGTTCGGAAAAGAAAAGCTACGCTCAAATCGCCATCCATTTCGGCGTCCTCGGCAAATTGCCGGTAGCGCTCCATATGGCACAGTTTTTCTCTGATCGCATCGTGAAGGTTCAATGTGTCGTCCGCGATAGTGCCGGCCAGTTGTATTTCTTTTGCGAAGTGATTCATGCGGCCGTCATCCGCAAGCTGGGCGAGCAGATCCGCTAACGGGTCGTTTCCTCTGGTCCGGGCGAATGCCGCAAAACGTCGAAATTTAGCAGCGGCAAAGGCCTCACCCTGCATGGCGACGTCGAGATTCCGGTGTGTTTTAAGTGTCATCGTTTTTTGCCTCTCTTTTTCGTGGGCCTTCCCTAAAGATGTGCTGCCTGGTGTAACTGCCGCAACACTTTGGTAGGGAATTATACCTTCGTCGAATAGAGTTCTTCCCGCGGTTCTGGCCTAATCACCTTGTGGGAACAACTCTCGACAGTCGATAGGATGGGCGCCTTTGCCGCTGCCGCCCGGCCAGACGACCTTTACGCCGGATGTCCGGCAACTTTTCCAACGCAACATCCTCGATAGCCTCGGCCGCGCGATCGCGGCCCTGCCGGGGCCACCCTTCCAGGCCCTTCGCGAACAATTTGGCGAGTATCGTACGGCGGGCCACTACACAACAATCGGCGGCAAGACATCCGCCGATCAGGTGGCGCTTTTCAAGTCCGCTCTCGTGCGCTACGTCGATCTCCTCGACACTTACATGTCGCCTGGAGGTCTCTGTCATCCCAGTGACAACTTCGGGGCCGTCCTCGCCGCTGCGGAGCAAGGGAAGGCGTCGGGCGAGCAATTCATGTTAGCGCTCGCTGTGGCATATGAGATTCAGTGCAGGTTTACAGCCGCTGTCCCCGTCATGGATAAAGGCTCTAGCCATGCTACTCAGTTCGCCATGTCGGCGACAGTGGCTAGTAGAAAGCTTTTTAGTTTGTCGGCCGTGGAAATTGCCAATGCCATTGGCATCGCCACCGCCGACAACGTCTCGCTCGCCTGTATCCACGTCGAACCGGTCTCACGGTGGAAGGGCTTTTCTCCCGGCATGACTTGCATGCGAGCCGTTTACGCTGTCTCATTGTCCAAACGGGGATTCACGGGTCCGAAAGGTTTGTTCGAAGGCCCGAAGGGGCTCGAACAAATGTTTGGCCGGCAGATTCAGGTGAATTGGGAAGATCCCTTGCTGCAATTTATCGAGCAGACAGTCTTGAAGAAAGACTGCTCACTGATTCACGGTCAGCCCGTGCTCGAGGCGGCCCTGGATCTTAAGCGCAGCTATCGACTTGTGGCCGCGGACGTCGAGCACGTTAGCTGCGACATCTTCCAAGCCGGCTTCGACTTCGCCGGCGGCGGGGGCTATGGTTCAAAGGATCATCCTTGGACAAAAGAACAAGGCGACTACAATTTGTAGTACCTCATTTCTGCGGCAATCCTGGATGGCCAAGTGAGGCCCGCGCACTGGACCTAGCACGCATCCAGGCTTCAGACGCCCAGGCGATGGTTACGCGCGTCGAAGTTCGCCCCGACACTGAACCTACCGTTCGCTTCCCTCGGGAGCTGTGCGCCCGTATCACCGTTCGCACAAAAGACCAGCGGATCTTCACAAAGGAGCACATCGGTTACGAAGGAGGCCTGGACAACCTGATGTCGTGGGATCGAGTGATTGAGAAGTTCCATTGGCTCAGCGAATCGTTCGCCGAGGATAGTCTCCGAGACAGACTCATCCAAGTAGTAGAAGAACTTGATCGCCGGCTGATCGCAGACCTGATTGACCTGCTCGCCCAAGTGCGCATCATTCAGTTCGCGCACCACTTCCCCGTAGCCGCGCATGCTGAGTCCGTGCGTGATTTTTTCCCACACCTATTCGTCCATCAAAGACGCCCGCTGCAAGGTTTCCAACGTTCCGTAAAACTCGCCGTGATATTCAGTGACTTTCCCAGAATCGGCTTGGGGCTCTGTCGACAAACAGTTTAAATCGCCAGGTTCGAGCCTCAGACTTGCAGCCAATCTGCCTGCATTTCTAGTTCAGAGGAAGGCGGGTATTCGCTTTGCGTGACGCCGCGGGCGGACCTCGCTGGCATTCCGAAGAATAGAAGTAGGAAGTTACTGACCCTTACCTCGATCAAAGCTCGTTTGAAATGTCATTTTCCAATGTCATTCTCCGCTAAGTTATTGATTTTATGGAGCGGGAGACCGGGTTCGAACCGGCGACGTCCAGCTTGGGAAAAAGTCCGACAGTTGTATCTAAAACACTTATTCGTATGTGAGACGCTTTTTCGACTCACGCAAGTACTTGCTGTATCAATGACTTCCTTTCTGCAACCTTGTAATCGAGGTACAAACGAGGTACATCAAAATGTCCTTCTAACTTCGATTCAACTGCCAAACATCCCTTGGGCCAGAAACGACAATGGCTCGCGTTCCAGCGCGAGCCACCAACCCAGAGGGCTGAGTCTTGAATTCTTACAACAGCAGTGTACCCTATCCAAGCAAGGAAAGAAATGGGGAAAATCGACATTTCGATTCCGATATTCTTTCCGGCGCTCATCAAGGACAACATGACCTTCCCGCTCCGCCAAACCTGATTGGTGCCGAGCTTTCGGCCACGGACTTCGCGGCTCTTGAGTCGAGGTGGATGGACCGTCCTTT
>Ga0182012_10004196_pt1 | contig 15114 bp, 16 predicted proteins | sample 612S2SmetaG_FD_120486 | JGI IMG/M metagenome (GOLD analysis project Ga0182012, IMG submission 120486) | Permafrost microbial communities from Stordalen Mire, Sweden - 612S2S metaG | ecosystem: Environmental > Terrestrial > Soil > Wetlands > Permafrost | place: Sweden: Stordalen | collected... | reverse complement strand
CGACGGGCCCGACCCGAAGCGCTGGCTGGCCCTGGCCGTCATCGCCGTGGCCCAGTTGATGGTGGTCCTCGACGCATCGATCGTCACCATCGCCCTGCCCTCGGCCCAGCACTCGCTGCACATCTCCACCGGGAGCCGCCAGTGGGTCATCACGGCCTACACCTTGACCTTCGGGGGCTTCCTGCTCCTCGGCGGCCGGATCGCCGACTACGTGGGCCGCAAGCGGATGTTCATCATCGGTCTGCTGGGCTTCGCCACGGCATCGGCCCTCGGCGGACTGGCCCAGAACGGCGCCATGCTCTTCGCCTCGCGGGCCCTTCAGGGCGGCATGGCCGCCCTACTGGCCCCGGCCGCCCTCTCCCTCATCACCGTGACCTTCACCGAGGTCCACGAGCGGGCCAAGGCTTTCGGCGTCTACGGGGCCATCGCCGGCAGTGGGGCGGCCATCGGTCTCATCATGGGCGGCATCCTCACCCAGTACGCCTCGTGGCGGTGGTGCCTGCTGGTCAACGTGCCCATCGCCGTCATCACCGCCCTGGCCGCCACCCGCCTGGTCCGCGAGAGCCGGGCCCACGGCAACACCAGTTACGACATCCCCGGCACCCTCACCGTCACGGCCGGACTGGCCTCGCTGGTCTACGGCTTCACCAAGGCCGAGTCCGACGGATGGGGGTCCACGGTGACGATCGCCTTCCTGGCGGTGGCCGTGGTCCTGCTGGTGTCCTTCGTCCTGATCGAAGTGCGGTCGAAGAACCCCCTCCTGCCCATGCGGGTGATCCTCAACCGGAACCGGGGCGGCTCGTACCTCGGGGCGTTCCTGGTCGGGGCCGGCATGTTCGGGATGTTCCTCTTCCTCACCTACTACTTCCAGGGCACCCTGGGCTACTCGGCCCTCAAGTCGGGGTTCGCCTTCCTGCCCTTCTCCGCCGGCATCATCATCGCCGCCACGGTGGCCTCGAAGCTGGTGCCGAAATTCGGCCCCCGTCCCATCATGATCATCGGGTTCCTCGTGGGCGGGGCCGGGATGGTGTGGCTCACCCAGATCGGCGTGGACACCACCTACCTGGGCAGTGTCCTGCCGGCCGAGGTGCTCATGAGCCTGGGCCTGGGCTTCGCCTTCGTCCCGATGAGCTCGACGGCGCTCTTCGGGGTGGGCAACCACGACGCCGGGGTGGCCAGCGCCCTGATCAACGCCAACCAGCAGATCGGCGGGTCCCTCGGCACCGCCCTGCTCAACACCATCGCCGCCTCGGCCACCACGGCCTACCTGGTCGGCCGGGTCCCGTCGAAGGCCACGGTGGCCGCGGCCCAGGTCCACGGGTACACCGTCGGGTTCTGGGTGGCCTCGGGCTTCCTCTTCGCCGCCGCCCTGTCGGCCATCTTCCTGGTGAAGGCCACGAAGGCCGACATGCTGGCCCTCAGCGCCGAGGCCTCGGCCGCACCGGCCATGGCCTGATCCGGCCCCGACCGGGAGGCCGGGGCCGGGGCCGTCCGGGGGGCCGGGACCGGGGACGACGTCAGATGGCGTCGGCCGGGACCGTTCCCAACCTCCCGGCCTGGAAGTCCTCGAAGGCCTGGGCGATCTCCTCCTTGGTGTTCATCACGAACGGCCCGTAGGCCACCACGGGCTCGCCGATCGGCCGACCCCCGAGGAGCAGGAGCTCGAGCTCGGAGGAGCGGGAGTCCTGGCCGTCGGACGCCGACACGGTCACCGTGTCCCCGGGCCCGAACACGGCCAACTGGCCCGAGACCACCGGACGGCCCTCGGCCCCGACCGTCCCCCGCCCGGCCAGGACGTAGACCAGGGCGTTGAACATAGGGTCCCACGGCAGCACCAGGCGCGCCCCGGCGCTCAGGGAGGCGTGGGCCATGGTGATCGGCGAATGCGTGGCGCCCGGCCCGTCGTGCCCGTCGACGGTTCCGGCGATCAGGCGGACCAGGGCCCCGCCGTCCGGCGACGTCAGGAGGGCCACCTCCTCCCGCCCGATCCCCTGGTACCGGGGATCGATCATCTTGGCCGACCGCGGCAGGTTGACCCACAGCTGGATGCCGTGGAACAGCCCACCGCTGGCCACCAGCTCCTCGGGTGGCGCTTCGATATGGAGCAGGCCGGAGCCCGCGGTCATCCACTGGGTGTCCCCATCGGTGATGAGGCCGCCACCGCCTGTCGAGTCCTGATGGCGGAAGGTGCCGTCGATGAGGTACGTGACGGTCTCGAACCCCCGGTGGGGATGCCAGGGGGTCCCCTTGGGCTCACCCGGGGCGTAGTCCACCTCGCCCATCTGGTCCATGTGCACGAAGGGGTCGAGCACGTGGTGGGGGACGCCGGCGAAGGCCCGGTGGACGGGGAAGCCCTCACCCTCGAATCCCTCGGGCGCCGTGGTCACCGACACCACGGGGCGGTCCACCACCCCCGGACCACCCGGACGGACGATCCTGGGGAGCGCCAACCTGTCCTCTACGTCGACTGCCGGCATGGCCGTCCTCCTCTGTCCGTCCCGGGTGCGGTGCCCGGGTCCCTGGCAACTACTACGATCAGCACAACACTATTTGCGTGCGCAACATTTCAGGTGGTCCGACCGGGGCCGTCCGTCGGCACGCCGGGACCTTGGGGGAACGATGACCGCGGAACTGGAGACGACCGTACACGGCCGGGTGGCGCCGGGCTTCGAGGGCGTCCGGGACGTCTTCGTAGCGAACTTCGCCGAGCGGGGAGACCTTGGAGCCGCCGTCTCGGTCTACCACCACGGCGAAGAGGTGGTCGGGCTGTGGGGCGGCGTGGCCGAACGTTCGACCGGTCGACCCTACGGGGAGGACACCCTCCAACTGGTCTTCTCGACCTCCAAGGGCGTGGTGGCCGTCTGTGTGGGCCTCCTGATCGAACGGGGCCAGCTCGACCCCGACGCCCCGGTGGCCGAGTACTGGCCCGAGTTCGCGGCCGGCGGCAAGGCCGGCATCCCCGTGTCCTCGCTGTTGTGCCACGAGGCCGGGCTCCCCGTGCTCGAGGGTCACCTCGACCTCGACGAGCTACTGGCCTGGGACCCGGTCGTCGAGATGCTGGCCGCCCAGACCCCTCTCTGGGAGCCCGGGACGGCGCACGGCTACCACGCCCTGACCTTCGGCTGGCTGGTCGGCGAGCTGATCCGGCGGATCAGCGGGCGGACCGTCGGGACCTTCCTGGCCGACGAGGTGTCCGGCCCACTGGGGTTGGACCTGTGGATCGGCCTGCCCGAGGCGCAGGAGTCCCGCGTGGCCCCGCTGACCATGTCGTTCGACTCCCTGGCCACCATGGACCCCGAGGAACTGGCCCAGCTGGCCGCCCGGTTCGCCCCCGACAGCCTGGGGTTCCGGGCGGTGTTCCTCGACGGGTCGTTCGGGGTCTTCTCCGAGGAGAACAGCCTCCTCAATTCCCGGGAGCTCCGGGCCGCCGAGGTGCCGGCGGCCAACGCCGTGACCACCGCCGACTCGCTCGGCCGCCTCTACGCCGCCACCATCGGCGAGATCGACGGCGTCCGGCTCCTCGCCCCGTCCACGGTCGACGCGCTGCGCACCCCACGCAACCTCGGGCCCGACCTGGTGCTCGGCGGGGACACCTCGTTCGGACTGGGGATGATGTGCCACAACGACTACACGCCGTTCCTCGGGCCCGGGTCGTTCGGCCACTACGGTGCCGGTGGCTCGGTGGCCTTCGCCGATCCGGCGTCCGGCACCGCGTTCGCCTACGTGATGAACAAGATGCAGATGGACCTGAACGGGGACGACCGCTCGCTGCTGCTCATCCACGCCGTCCGGGACGCCATCGGGTGACCCGCCGGGTCCCGGGCGTGCGGGGTGCCGGGACGGACGGTGCCGACGTTTGCCCTGACGGGTACCATTGGCCCAACCCCAGGGGAGAGTCAGGAGTAATTGCGTGATCCGGCATCGTGGTGGTTCCACCCGCCACAGTGGCGACGAAGACCAGCAAGTGCCCACCTCCCCGGCCCGCATCGGGAGGACGCTTAGGAACGCACGGGAGGAGCGCGGCCTCGACCTCCTGACCGTCCACGACCGCCTGGGGCGGCCCATCACCCTGCTCGAGGCCCTCGAGGCCGGCGACCTGGCCGCCCTGCCCGATCAGGTACTGGCCCTGTCCACCCTCCGCCGCTACGCCGCCTTCCTCTCCCTCGACGGCGACGCCATGGCCCTGGAGCTCCTCGACGCCTGGCCCGAGTCGCCGGCACCGGCGAGCCGGCGCCGGGCGGCCCGTGAGAGCCAGTTGGCCATGACGGGAGTGGTGACCGCGGTGAACGGCCCGGAGCACCTGCGGGCGTTCACCCAGACCGGCGAGGTGCCCAGCGTCGCCGGGACGGCCAACTGGTCCACGGCGCCGCGGGGGTCGGGCCCGTCGACGGGGCCCCCGACGGGCATGCTGCTGGCCATCCAGCCCGAGAGCATCAAGGAGACCAAGCGGGCCCACGCCAAGGCCCGGCGGCGGCGGCGGGCGCCGACCGCCCTCCGGGTGGTGACCTGGTTGGTGGCCCTCGTACTGCTCGCCACGCTGGTCGGCCTGGGCCTCAGCCAGTGGCGGCCGGCGACGCTGGTGCAGTACCACGTCCTCCGGGTGGTGAACCCCGCGGCCGCGGCCACCACCCTCCCGCCGTCGGTCCGGAAGGCCCCGCCCCACCCGAAGCCCGCCGCGGTGCAGCTCACGTCCTCCGACAACCTCACCCGGGCCACCTACACCGTGGCGGCCGGCCAGTTCACCGTGAGCCTGGCCACGTCGGGCGAGTGCTGGGTCCAGGTGACCAGTCCGGCGTCGATCGCCCCGCTCCTCGAGGGCGTCCTGCAGGGTGGCCAGGTGCGCACCTTCCCCTCCGACGGTTCCCTCACCGTCCAGGTCGGGTCGTCGGCGGTGGTGGTCGGCGTGTCGATCGGGGGGAAGAACGTCTTCCTCACCACGCCGAAGGTGGCCCCGTTCACCTACACCTTCGAGTCGCCCACCGTGGCGGCCACAGGCTCACCGACCGGGGCCACCTGAGCCCACCCCCTACGACAGGTTCGTCGAATACGGCACACAGTGGCCGAGCGGTCGGCCCCCGTGGTCGGCCAGCCAGCCCAGCTGGGCGCAGATGGAGGGACCGAGCACCTGGTCGTGGTCGAGCCCCGGATAGACCTTCTCGGTGACGTCGGAACCCAGGGCCTGCAGGTGGGCCACCACCTGGGCCGTGGCCTCGGGGGGGACGTCCTGGTCGGTCGAGCCCTGGACGACCAGCACCGGGCCGTCCACCGGGGCGAGGTCCGGGTCGCCGTAGGCGCTGAGCGATGCGCTGAGGGACCGCACCTGGGCGCCCGTCAGGTCGAAGATCTGCGACGGGGTGACCCCGGTGAACGAGGCGTCCGAATCGGCCAGGCACCCCGAGACGAGGATGAGGGGCAGGCGGACCCGTCCCGCCGGCCCGAGCAGACGGTCGAGGTCGACCGACGGATCGACGGCCGACAGGCCGATCAGGGAGTACACGCCGTAGGAGAGGTCCGAGGTGTCCCCCAGGTACAGCACCGCCGGGAGGATCACCGACAGCCCACTGGCCGGGGCGACGGCCACCGAGGCCAGCAGGTGCAGCGACGGGGCCCGGCCGGCCGCCCGGGTGGCGAACAGCACGGCCTGGCCGCCCTGGGAATGGCCCACGGCGAACCAGTCCGGCGACAGACCGGGGTCGACGGTGTGCGAGGCGGTGACGACGTCGACCATCGAGTTCCCCTCGTCGACACCGATCAGGTAGGAATGCAGGCCCGGTGTCCCCAGGCCGGGGTAGTCGGTGGCGGCCACGGCGTAGCCGGCCCGGACGAACGAGGCGACCTCCTGGGCGTACTCGTCGTAGTACTGGTTGGCCGTCTCCGACGGTGCGCAGCGGTCGGCCATGCCGGTCGTACCGTGGCCCCACGAGACCACCGGCCAGCCACCGGGCGGCGGCGGTCCGGGCGGTACGAACAGTGCCCCGCTCACGGCGATGTCCTGTCCGTCCACGTCGGTCGAGTGGTAGAGCAGCTCCCATCGCTCGGCCCCGGCGATCTCGGGGTCCGGCCCGAGGTCGGACGCCGCGAGCAGCCGGCCCGGCGGTCCGGGCGGCAGCGGGTCGGGCACGTGGTACGTGTACCCGGAGATGGCCACGGCGGGGACCGACGGCACGCCGCGGCGGGGTGCCGCGGCAGGTGTCGCCGGGGTGCACCCGGCCAGCACCAGGGCCACCAGGGCCACCAGCACCACCAGCGTCCCGGCCCCGGTGGCCCGTCCCCTCCGCGTCGGCACCGGCACGCCGGACACGCTAGGCCGGCCCGTCGCCCCCGGGGGTGCGGCACGTCCACGATCCGACCGGTGGCCGGTCACCCCGTGCCAAGATGGGTCGGCCCCGTACCCACGGGGCCGGCGGCGCCACCCCCAGGAGGACATCGTGCACGGAGTCATCGGCGACATCCTGCCCTTCGCACTGGCCGTGACCATCTCCCCGATACCCATCGTGGCGGAGATCCTCCTGCTGTTCACGAAGAAGCCGGTGGCCAACGCCACGGCCTATCTGATCGGCTTCGTGGTCGGGGTGGCTGCCGTCCTGAGCATCCTGGTGGCCGTGGGCGGCCACGTCCACCTCACGAGCTCCGGGCCCTCCCACGGCGCCGCGGTGCTCCGGATGGTGCTGGGCGCCGCCCTCATCGTCGCCGCCGTCCGCCGCTTCCGCGGCCGTCCCGAGCACGGTGAGGACGCCCCGGTGCCCAAGTGGATGGACGGGATCACCGGGTTCACCCCGGGCCGGTCCCTCGGTGTCGGCGTGGTGGTGGGGGCGGTGAACCCCAAGAACATCGTCGTCGGGCTGGCCGCCGCCCTGTCCATCGCCTCGGCCGGTCTGTCCACCGGCCAGCAGGCCGTGGTGGTGGTGATCTACGTGGTGATCGCCGTGCTCGGTGTCGCCGCCCCGCTGGTCGTGACGATGGCCCTCGGCAAGAAGTCGGCCGACGTGCTGGAGCACTGGAAGACCACCCTCACCCGGAACAATGCCGTGGTGATGGCCGTGCTGTTCCTCATCTTCGGGGTGATCCTCATCGGCAAGGGGATCACTGCCGGCTGACCCTCCGGTCGCCGTGCGGTGATCAGAGCTTGGGCAGGATGGCCGTGGCCAGTTGCTCCTCGGCACTGAGGGACGGGGCCGCGCCGGCCGGGGAGACGGCGATCCGCACGTACGAGTCGCCCTTCAACACATTGAGCGAGGCGTAACCGTCGTAGTAGGCCTGGTCGCCGTAACCGGAGATGGCCTGAGGGGTCAGGCCCGGCGTCGACTTGTAATTGTTGTACCAGGTGACGGCGTCGGGTCCCTTCACCACGACCACCCGGACCGAGTCGGGCTGGGCCACGTTCGGGTTGGTGGGCGTGGTGGTGGACGGCCCGTAGAAGACGCAGGCCAGGCCCCCCTCGACCGTGGCGTTGCCCAGCACCCCGGGGGTCACCGACGAACCCAGGGCAGCAGCGGCTTCGGGCTGGGTGACCACCGAGCACGAATTGAAGTTGGCCGTCGAGGCGGCGGCCGTGGTCGTGGTCGTGGTCGGGGCGGCCGTGGTCGTGGTCGACCCGGCTCGGGACGTCGTCGTCGACGCCGCGGTGGTGGCCGTCGTCGAGGACGACGAGGAGGAGGAGCCGCAGGCGGCCAGCAGGACGGCGGCGGGGACCAGGACGGCCAGGGCCACCGGACCCGGGTGCAGCTTCAGGTGCAGTCTCATCGGGTCCCCTTCGTCGGGTGGTCGTTGCTGACCCGGCGATCCTAGCGCCCGGACCGATCGGCAGCCGGGTCCCAGGCGGACCGCAGACCCTGCAGGGCCCGCACGAACCCCGGTTCGTCCTCGAGTGAGCCGAAGAACCCCCGGTCGCACGCCTCGACCACCACCACGGCCCGGTTGGCCAGGGCCCGCCCCTCCCGGGTCACCGTGACCGACCGGGCCCGGCGGTCGTCGGGGTCGTCGTTCCGCTCCACCAGTCCACGCCCCTCGAGGACCCGGAGGACCTGGGAGGTCATCATGGGGTCGGTGACCGCGTGATCGGCCAGGTCCCGCTGGTTGACCGTCCCCCCGTCCCGTAACCACGTGAGGGAGGCCAGCAGCACGAACTGCACGTGGGTCAGACCCAGGGGGCGCAGTGCCGCCCGTTGGGCCGCCTGCCAGCGGTTCGTGACCTGCCAGAGGAGGAGACCGGGGCTCTGGTCGGCCTCGGCGAATTCCGTGGCCAGGCGGCGCCCGCGGCCGGTCATGCGCCCATGGCCCGCCGGATGACCGCCAGATCACCGTCGGAGAGGGCGACCAGTCCCCGTCGCAGCGGAGCCCCCCACCGGGGGCCGGCGGTCAGGTCCAGCGTGCCGGCCAGGTCCGCGACGGGTACCTCGACGGTGCCGGCGACGTAGTCCACCCGGCGGCGCCACGGGGAGAACCCGTCCTCGTCGGCCTGCCACACCTCGTCGTCGGTCACCGTGCCGACGGCCGTGAAGGCCCGCAGGTGCGCAGCACTGTCCATGGACGGGCGGGGCGAGTAGTAGACCAGCCAGTCCCCCGGCCGCATGCGGTCCAGCCCCGGCCGGCGACCGTGGCCGATCTGGGCGATCCCCAGGGACACCCCCCGCAGGACATGGTCGCGGTTGACGACGCCGAGCCAGTTGCTCACACCCCGGTCCCCACCGTGGCGACCAGCCGGTCGAGGTCAGCCTGGGTCGACGCCCGGAGGTCACGGGCCAGGACGAGCATCCAGAGCCGGGACAGGGGGCCGGACAGCGATACGGTCACGTCGACCGAGCACCCGCCTCCGGGCAGATCGGCCACCCGGTGATCGAACGTGAGACGCGCCCCGGGCAGCCGGGAGACGTCCACGTAGACCCGGCCGGGCTCGAGCTGCTCGATGACGAATTTCGTCTTCGGTCCCCGGGTGGGCTTCAGCACGCCGGTGGTACCGACGGCGAAGGGTCCGTCGAGCCGGGCCCAGTCCATGTCGGTGCTCCACTCCGGCCAGGTGGCCATGTCGGCCCACCGGTCGAAGAGCGCGGCCGGTGGGGCGGTGGTGATGGCGTGGGCGGTGGTGATCACGGTGGTCATGGCATTTAGTATGCGCACATACTATCTCGGAGGTCAAGCGGTCCTCCGGCGGGCCGGTCATGGCCCCATGCTCAGTACCCCGTGTCGTCGCCCTCGCCGAGGGGCAGCCGCAACCACGAGAGCATCTGGCGCAGCTGCTCGTAGGCCTCCAGCCGGGCCGCGTCCGTGTCCTCCTCCTCGGCCGCCTCGACCGGGGCCCACAGGCGGTGCACCATCGAGGGACCGAGCTCGAGGAGCCCGCCGCTCCCCGCCGACGCCCACTTGGCCAGCACGTAACGCACCACCGCCCCCTCGGGGATGTCCAGGGCGCCGGCTAGCCGGCTGATCGTCGACATGGGATCGACATGGGCGTAGAGGGCGACGTCCGACTTGAAGTTGGCGTCGGGGTCGTCGGCATCCCACGGCCCAACCCAGGCGGTCAACGACACGGTCCGGGGGGCGTCGGCCATGCGGGCGAGGCTACCTGAGCTGCTGCCGACGGTCGGTGCCGAGGGTCGGTGCGTTACGGCCCCGGGATCACGGCGTGCGTCGACCGGTGAGGTGTCCGGCCAGGAAAGCCAACGACGGTGGCTCCTGGGACACGAAGTACGCCCCGTCGTGACAGCCCGTGGAGAATTCGACGACGGCGTCGGCCGGGAGCGCCCCGGCCAGCGCCTCGACACCGGCATGGAAGGGGTCGGCGTCTCCCGAGGCCACCCGCACCGGGGTCCCGGCCAGCGCCCCGGCATGGGTGACGGCATCGTCAGCGGCGAAGTCCGCGGCGGAGGCGTAAGCCCCGGCGTTCGCCGCCCGAGCCTGGTCGTAGCTGGTCCAGACGGCCGGGCTGATGGCGGCCACCGCCGACACCACGGAGGGGTACTTCTCGGCGAAGAGCAGGGCCCCGTACCCGCCCATCGAGATGCCCATGGTGCCGATCCTCTGGGGTGGTCGACCCAGGCCCAGGCCCTGGCACATCGGGATGAGCTCGTCGATGACCATGGCCATGGGGTCGTCGCCGGGGTGGGGATTCCAGTACCCCTCGCCGCCGTCCACGGTCACCAGGGCCATCGGGGCGAGCGGGGCACCGTCGACCCGGAGCGCCACTGCCTCAGCCGGAGACATCCCGGACAGGGCCGAGGCATGGTTCCCCCCGAACCCGTGCAGCATCACGACGAGCGGCAGCGAGCTGCCCGGTCCGTGCCCGGGAGGGTAGGCGATGGTGTACGCCACCGCCCGGTTGCGCGCGTGCGAGAAGAACCACCCCGAGACGGACGGGCCGGGGTCGGCGACGTCGAGCGGTGTGCCCGGGACCGAGCACGCTCCGTCGTACCGGTCCAGCGTCTGCTGCCCCGGCAGGTCCCCGTGGGCCACGAGCTCGAGACCGACCACCCCGGCGACGACCACAGCCGCGGCGCCACCCAGTCCGACAGTCAGCAACCGTCGCCGGCTCCACCGCCGCCGACCGTCACCGGTGGTCGGGTCGGATCCCCAGCCGTCGGCCGGTGCGGAACCGGAAGGGTCCTCATCCCGGATGTCGGTCATGGGATCCGGACCCTCAGCGACCCACCGCGGTGAGATCGGCGTTCCGGGCCCGGAAGACGGCCTGATGGGAGACGATCAGCGCCCCCGCCATGACCACCAGTCCGACCAGGTCGATCGCCCCGGCGTGGAAGAGGTTCCTCGGGCCCGGTCCGCCGTCGACGAGCCAGAAGATCGAACCGATCAGAAAGGCCGTCATGGCGAGGACGGCCAGGTTGGCCAACCACCGCTCGAAGGCCAGAGCGCGGGGCGGGAGGTCCAGGCGCCGCACGGTCTTCACGGACCCCACGACCAGGCAGGCCATGGCTACGGGGCTCACGGCCATCCAGGTGAGCTCCTGGGCGGGGAACGACAGGAGCGCTCCCGGATGGGCCCAGTACGAGGTGACCGACAGGGTCGAGGCCCAGGCGAACGCCGCCACCCCACCGGGCACCAGGCCCTGGTGGGCCCAGGGGTGCCCCCCGGTCCCCGGCCAGCCGTTGCCGAAGTGCCGGGCACCCGTCGTCAGGACCACGGCCCCAGCGAGGAAGAGCACGGTCGGTCGGACCAGGCCCCGTGACTCCCGGCGCACGAACCGCCCGATCACCTCGGAGGCGATAGGGACTGCGGCGAGGACGACGAGGATGCCGAAGACCAGCATGGTGGCTGACATCGCCACCATGCCCACCGACGTACCGGTAGTGTCAGGCCGTGACCACTGCCATCCGATGGCCAGCTGCGCCCACATGGCCACCCCCAGGACGAGGAAGGCGGCCAGCGCGCACCCGAGGGAGGCCAGACTGGCACGGACCTGGTCACCGGGATCGAGCGTCCGGGCGGTGAGGCCCGACATGTTGAGCCGGGCCACCACCCCGCTGGCCGCCACGTCGACGGTGCGCCGGAGCGAACGCGGACGCTCCGCGACGTCGTCGGTCAGCAGTGCGGCGAACTCGTCGCCGTAGCGGGACCTCCAGCTGACCGGGTACCACCGGAGGAGCCGCTCGACCCGTCGGGACGTCGGCTCGGAGACCTGGCTCATGCCGTCCCCCAGTTGCCGGCCAGTCGGCGGAGGCCGAGGTCGGCGACCTGCCGCTGGGCATCGAGGTGGGCCCGCAGGGCCACGGCGCCGGCGCTGGTCAGCCGGTAGGGACGGCGCCGGTCCGAGCTCTCGACTGCTTCGATGAGCCCCTGGCCCTCGAGACGGCTCAGCGCCTCGTAGAGGGTCCCGGGTGCCAGCCGGACCCCGGCGAACGACTCGATGTCCTTGGTGAGGGCGTAGCCGTGCTTCGCTCCGTCGGCCAGGCTCGAGAGGATCAGGGTCGCCGGCCCGGCGTAGCGCCCGAGCGTTCCCAGCGGCTCGGGCCGGGACGCCCCGCGATCGGGGTCCTTCGGGGATCTGGTCACCCGACCATCTTATATCGTCTAGCGATCTATCGGCAACCGAGCCTGAGAAGCGACATGGGCCGGATGGAGGAACGGCAGGTACCGACCGACGAACGACCTCGGGAACGGGTCACGCAGCCGCCAGACCCCGGCGTCCACCACGAAGTGGGCCGTCACCACGCCGAGGTAGGCCCCGAAGACGAGCCGGCCGGCGGGGCCGGCGTCATGGAGGTGGGAGGCGGCACTGAGGGCGACTCCGCCGATCAGGGCCAGATTGACGAACACCACGACGGGCAAGGTCCGTGACGCCGACCACCGGCTCCGGCCGGCGACGAGACCCATGAGGAGGAGGTACTGCAGCCCGTGGGCCACGGTCATTCCCCCGACCGAAGCGTACGGGGAGGTGCACACGAAGATCGGCAGGGAGAAGAGCAGAGCCAGGAGGTAGACCACGCAGAAGGCGAGCGGTCGGTCGGTCGCCGGACGGAGGACCAGCGCCACCAGTCCGGTGCCGACCGCCCCGGCGAACACCACGCCGGCCCCGGCGAACAGGGCTCCCATACGGGGGTCGAGACGGAGCTGGAGGAGCCCCGGACGGGCCAGCAGCCCCACGATGCCCGCGACCCCGGCCGACATCAGCGCCCGGCGCTCCACCGTGCGCAGCGCGGCCACGCGCCGTGAGGCCGCGGCCAACGCTGCCATACCGAGGTTCTGCTTCTGGAAATGGAAGAACTGCCAGGCGAAGTACGGGAGGATGACCCAGGCCAACTTCGACGTTGGGCAGAGGGCGGCTGCAACCGCTCCCCCGACGATGAGGCCGACCGGTACCCCGACGTAGCGTGTCAGGTGGCGGGCGGCGTGGGCACGGACCTCGGGAAACCTGGCGAGCCAGCCGGTGGAGGCCACGTGCACCGAGGAGCCGAGGAAGAGAAGCCACACGAGCCCACGCGGCGGGGCAGCCGACGCCGGCGGCGCCAGGACCTCAGCCGCGATGAAGGCCCCCGCGGTGAGGAGGACGGTGGCCCATAGCCAGGCCGCTGCCGCCCGGCGACGGGCGGCTTCCGCAACGATCGACGGTTCGTCCACCCGGTCCATCCGGACCACCCGGAGCCCACCCGTCAGGACGCCCGCCGAGGCCGGAACCTCCGGCCCGTCACCCGCCACCACACCCACCCGCCGCCCCCACGACGTGTCCCGCCACCACGAGGAACACCCCGACGAGCACCATCGTCGACATGCTGCCGATGAACACGGTGAGGACCACCCGCTCCAACGTCGTCCGACGTCGCGGCGGCGGCAGGAACGGTGGTGGTGGTGGCAGGAACACCCAGGGGATCGGTGGTGGTGGCAGAAACGGTGGCGGCGGCTGGATCGTCCGCCGTGCGTGCACAGGGTTCATGCCGAGCTACTATATCGGTAAACGATCTATCGTCAAACTGTCTATCGTCATCCGGATTACTCACGCACGGAAGCCGTGGGGGCCGAGGTACTCATGTCCCGATCCGCGAGTCCTCGAAGCTGTACACGTCGCCCGATTGACGAGAGGGGACCGGTCCAATTCGCCACCGTCGTCCAGGTGCAGTTGGTGGGGGCCGATCCGAAGTCGCTCCGGCCACATGCCCAGGTGTCGTAGTGATGATTGGATGAGCCCTGTCTCCGAAGTTCCGCTCGTCACCGGTGTCGACCTGATCGAAGCACGGGCGTCAGCGGGCGACGACAGGTTCCGCCAGCTCCCCGGCCACTGGGTGCAATTCCTGGGCGGTCGGCGCGAATCGGGCGACGACTCCATCGACGTCCTTCCCGACAGCGTGAACGTCACGGAGGATGGGACGGTGGTCGCCATCGACGACGACTGGACCGATCCGGGACTCTCGAGATCCGACCTGGTCAAGCGGGCCGACCTGGTCTGTGCCCCACTGCCGGCCAGCCACACGTCACCTTCCCGATGGTCCGGCGACCGCGTGCGCGCTGTCGCGGCCTACTTCGTTCAATCGGTCGACTCGGCTGCGATGCATGGATCGGGAACGCCATCCTCCTCGAGGCGCGCCTCCACAGCGAGATCGGTCTTCGCACTCCGGCTGGACGACCCCTGACGGTGACCCCGTCCCCTTCGCCATCAGGGGGTCCACCGGAAGATCGGGACCACGGGCGACGGCGGTGGATCCCGGCCGGAGCCACCACCCCGCAGGGGGCCGACCAGGGCATTCGGAGTGGGGCTAGCAAGAATCGAACTTGCGACCTCAGCATTATCAGCAGGCCTGACGTGGATTTCGACGAACCCTGACGAACTGAATCCCCTGGTCAAAGGGTTATCCACACCTTGGCTATCGGGGGCGAATCGCAGCAAGCGCGCGATGGACGCGCGATGGATTCATCGCCGAGTTGCGAGAACTCCACGCCACCACCCGCTCCGCAGTGCGGACGAATTGGCCGCCGGTCGGCCGGTAAGCTGTAGAGATGACCGACCTTCACGTTCGAATTCCGGACGACGTGGCCGCTCGGGTAGCCACTGAAGCGCACAATCGGGGTGTCACCCCCGACGAGGTCGTCGCGGAGGCGTTGCGAGTCCACGTAGCCGCCACGTCGGACGATTCCCTCGGATTCATTGGCATCGGTCGGGCAAAGCCCGGATTCTCCGCACGAGCTGCGGAGGAGCGCATGGAAGCCGAGGGGTTCGTCTGAGCATCACCGTGGTCGACACCGGTCCGCTTGTCGCTGCCGCGCTGGTCGACGACCCCGACCATGACGAGTGTGTCGCCTGGTTTGAACAAGTCACGGGATCACTGGTGGTCCCTGACCTAGTGATCCCCGAGGTCTGCTACCTCTTGGCCACCGGCGCCCGAACCCACATCGAGATCGACTTCTTACGCAGCGTGGTCGGCCACCGTCTCGCCATCGAGCATGTGGACGGCTCGGACATCCAACGGATGATCGAACTCGTCGAGATCTACGCCGACCTCCGCCTGGGTGCAGTCGACGCTTCCGTTGTTGCGGTCGCAGAACGACTAGCGGGAGTTTCCGGGCTATCCGTCGTTGATCCTGCATCGTCCCTGGTCAAGGTCGGTCTTTCTGGTCGGCCGGTGTAGTACCTAGGTCAGCGTTTCGGAGCCAGGTCGGCGAGGCCGAAGATGTCGT
>Ga0182012_10004195_pt1 | contig 15115 bp, 15 predicted proteins | sample 612S2SmetaG_FD_120486 | JGI IMG/M metagenome (GOLD analysis project Ga0182012, IMG submission 120486) | Permafrost microbial communities from Stordalen Mire, Sweden - 612S2S metaG | ecosystem: Environmental > Terrestrial > Soil > Wetlands > Permafrost | place: Sweden: Stordalen | collected... | reverse complement strand
CTCGAGGGCTACGTCAACCTCGACGAACTCCGCACCGAGGGCCCCTTCGGAGACCACACCGGCTTCTACTCTCTCGAAGACGAGTATCCCGTCTTCCACGTCACCTGCGTCACCCACCGGAAGAATCCCATCTACGCCACCACCGTAGTCGGCAAGCCTCCGCAAGAAGATGCCTGGATGGGCAAAGCCGTCGAACGTATCTTCCTCCCGCTGATGAAGCTCACAATTCCCGAACTCGTAGATATCAATCTTCCCATCGAAGGCGTCTTCCACAACCTGATGCTCATCTCCATTCGCAAGTCCTATCCGGGACAAGCGCGCAAGGTCATGAATGCTATCTGGTCTCTAGGCCAAGCCATGTTCACGAAGTGCATCATCGTCGTCGACGAAGACGTAGACGTGCAAGACGTCGCCGACGTTGCCCTGAAAGTCCTGAACAACATCGATCCCGAGCGCGATATTCAATTCACCATGGGTCCTGTCGATTCCTTAGACCACGCCGCTCGCCTCGCCAACTACGGATCGAAAATGGGCATCGACGCCACCCGCAAATGGTCCACCGAAGGCTTCGCTCGCCCCTGGCCCAACGAAATCACGATGGACCCCAAAATCCGCGCCCAAGTCGACGCGAAGTGGAAGTCCCTGTCAAAAGAATTGGGCATCGACTAGAACCGGCCGCATAGAATGTTTTCCGAGAATGCACGGCTCGTGTCGTGGCGGGCATTCCTGCCCGCCGCTTTTGACCTTGACGTGATAGTTGCAGCTGGATTTGCCGTTGACCTCGTCTTTAAAGTTGAACTCGCTGTTGTCCTTGCCGATGAACTCGAATTTCGCAAATCCCGCCGCCCCAACTTGGCCTTGGCCAGATTCTCTCGACGCCTTGATCGCGGCTCCCGACCATCACACGCTGCTCTTCGAAAACGATCGAGTTCGCCTCATCCAAACCCGCATCCTGCCCGGCCAGATCGTACCCCTGCACACTCACCGCTGGCCTGCCGTCTTACTCATGTCGAGTTCGAGTCACTTCATCCGCTGCGATGCCTTAGGAAACGTCGTTCTAGACACTCGCCAGTCTCCCGAAATCCCCCGTCTGAATTCGCCGATCTCCCTCGATCCTCTCCCGCCCCACACCGTCGAAAATGTCGGAGATTCGGTTATCGACAACCTCCAACTAGAGATCAAGAACACCGGCTAGATGCCCCGCACCCCACTTGAGTCCCGCCCCAACTTGTGCTCTCATATCCCAATCGCCTCAGCCCCGAGACGAGCGAGGACCCAATCATGCCTGACACTCCAGTTCACTACATTCCCAAAGGTTACAGCTCCGTGACTCCCTATCTCATCGTCAAAGGTGCGGCGCAAGCCATCGACTTCTACAAGAAAATCTTCGGAGCCACCGAAGTCATGCGCATGCCCGGTCCCGATGGACGCATCGGTCACGCCGAACTCAGCATCGGCGGCTCCCACATCATGCTCGCCGATGAGCACCCCGAGATGGGTCATCAAAGTCCTCTCACCTTGGGCAATTCGCCCGTAAGCGTGCTTCTATACGTCGAGGACGTCGACTCGACCGTCAATCGCGCCCTCGCCGATGGTGCCACCATCCTCAAGCCAGTTGCCGATCAGTTTTACGGAGATCGCATGGGTTTCATCCGCGATCCCTTTGGTCACCGTTGGGGTATCGCCACCCACAAAGAAGATCTATCTGAAGACGAAATGAAAAAGCGCGCGAAACAAGCCATGCAAGCTGCCTGAGCCCAGGGTTTACTGGAGATGGTTTTGGGAAGGCCCGAGTTTACTCGGGCCGTAAATCCGTGCTAACACGTAGCACTTTAGCGCTCGACGGAAGTTCGCTCGAAGCTCCGCGCTCTTGTTAGAATCGTTCAGATCACTTCACCGAAAGGAACTCCTCCATGCTCGCTGCTGGTAATCCGTTCCCAAATTTTTCACTTCCCAATCAGGACGGCAAAATCACCACCCTCTCTGATTTAGCGGGAAGCTGGGCAGTCATTTACTTCTATCCCAAAGACGACACGCCCGGCTGCACTATTCAAGGCCGATCCTTCACCGCCTCCAAGGCTGATTTTGACGCCGCCGGAATCAAAGTTGTCGGCGTCAGCGCCGACGACGTCACTTCGCATCAGAACTTCTCGCACAAGTTCGCTTTTAAAATCGATCTCCTCTCCGACACCGATTCCAAACTGATGAAAGCTCTAGGCATCGGTCAATCCGAGTGGAAAGGAATGAAATTCTGGGATCGCACCACTTTTGTCGTAGATCCAAAGGGCATCATTCGCAAAGTCTACGAAAAGGTAAATCCAGAAGGCCACGAAAAAGTCCTGCTCGATGAAATCACCGGTCTAAAACAAAGAGCCGCGTAAGAGCAGTGTGGATACAGCGGTGTGAGACATGTATCAAGTGTGGGGACGGGCACCTCGCCCGTCCATCCCGCAGAGTTACCGGCGGCTGAAGTCGCACTTTCCAGAGCACTGTTCTACTCCGCCAGCAAGTCCCCGCCAAATTCCGAATCAGGCATCTCGCGCGCATTCCTGCTCCAAGAACGTCCCACGGTCGCTGCCAGTCCCTCCGCCATCACCGCCGGCAAGATGCGGTACATCCGCGCCCGCAGGTCGCCGTAGCTTTGGATCCCCGCGAAAAGGTCGCTCATTAATTCGCGGAACGTCGCGCTCTGCGCCGTGAGCGCGACAATTTTCTCCAACACGCTGTCGCCAAAAATCTCCCCGCGGTAAAAGCGCCGCGAAACCTTTGCCGCTAACCTTAGCTCCGGCAAGACTTCTTCCGCCAGAAGACTGCGATACCCATCCGGTTGCCCTTCCAACAACGCCTGCGCGCACAATTCTGCCGACCGCAGCGCATAATAAAGACCTTCCCCCGTGATGGGATCGACCAGCCCCGCGCTGTCCCCAATCGTGGACCACCCCTCGCCGCACACCTCCAGGGTCTCAAATGTCTGCGCTCGAAACGACGGCAGAATGTGCGAATAAAATGTGGCCGAGCTCAAACCCAGTCCATTCTCTTTGAGCCAATGTTCTTCAAGCCAGCGTTCCAGAGTGCGCCGCAACTCCGACGTTGGCAACTCGCCCATCTTGCCCGCAATGCCTGCGGAAACATGGTCAGCGCGCGGAAACACCCATATGTACCCTGTGATCTCTTTCAAAAATTGAATCTGCATCAGCGGCGTCTGGCCCGGAATGAAGTAACCCGCCGTCACCATCAGATCTTCCTTTGTCATCGTTGCCAGAAACTGACTGCGCAACGCATTCCGCGCCCCCGCCGCCAGAATCACATGCGACGTCTGGTAGCAACCCTCCGGCGTAGCCAACTGCCAACTCCCCTCCGTTCCCGTGATTCGAGTGACGCGCTCGTGCCTTATCTCCACTCGCGCCTCGCCTGCTCCAGCGCCGCGCGCTCGTTCCAGCAGCATTCCATTCAAAACCAGTCGCGAGAAGATCGCCACCGGGTGCTGCATGCGAAAGCGCACGCGCCGTCCCGACGGGCTGATCAGCTGGCAGTCTTCCACTGCCCTGTTCGGCGCGCCCGCTGCGCTCAGAAACGGATACTTCTTTAACGCTTTGTGTGTGATTCCGCCGCCGCAGGGTTTTTCCCAGGCCAGCTTTTCGTCGAAGAGAACAACGCTCCTGCCCCCGTCAGCCAGCAACGTCGCCGCCAAAGCTCCCGCTGGACCGCCTCCCACAATTGCGATTGGCTTTGGCCCGGTCATTTCAATGTTGCAGGAGTCGGCTCAAGACGCGATTCGAAACGCGCGACAAAACGAAGCGATGCATTGCGTAGAAACACTACGACCCACGCGCGAGCTCCAATCCCACCCTTGTGTTTCAGGACGCTCGCGAGGCTGCACTCCCACCAGTGCCTACTGCAATGTGGTCGCGCCGTTCAGCCCTTGATATATAAAGATCCCGGCAATCACCAGGATCATCGCTCCCGATAAAGCGCCCAGCACTTTTACGATCGGCGCGATCTTCCTCATCTTGGCCAGATTTTCTGTCTGATCCTTCTGCATTTGCGATTCGTTCTCGTTCAAGCAGATCGAATCATCCTCGTGCATGGTGAGTGTGCTTTTGTAAATCAGAAGAATAATCAGAATCCCCGTCAGAACACCCCACGCGGCTAGCAGCCCGAACATCGGAGTCATATTGCACCTCGGAGCTGAGATCGAGCCTTTTCCCGAAATGCTTTGCGTTGCCCCAGCAAGACCTCATGGTCCAGCTGGCGTTCGGGTACGGCCCCTACTGCCGCCCATTATAGACCCGTTGGCAAGAGCGAGCCGATTCTTCTTTTCCACCCCTCGCATCCAATGGCAATAACGGAAAATGCCGGCCCCGAAAAACCCCTGTCGAACCGGGAACAGCATTTGTTATACTGAATAGCAATATAAGGAGATCAACCCATGGCGACCACGACCGCACCGAATGTCCAAACCGACGCGCAGCCCAGTTCCCAACCCAAGACCCCGGCCCCTGTGTTAACGCCGTCGGCAATCGCCAAGGTTAAAGAGATTATGGCCTCGCAGACTCCAGTTCCCTCGGGATTGCGCTTGTCTGTCGTCGGCGGCGGTTGCTCCGGCTTTCAATACTCTATGGCCTTCGAAAACGGTGCTGGCATGATGGACAAGGTATTCGACTTCGAAGGACTGAAAGTCTATGTCGACGCTACCTCTTTGATGTACCTCGGCGGCGCCCATGTCGACTATGTCGAAACTCTCGAAGGAGCCGGCTTCAAGTTCGAAAATCCCAACGTGAAAAGCACCTGCGGCTGCGGTTCGTCCTTCAACGTCTAGCTTCAAGTCAAAGTTTAGTCTTCCGATTCCAAACAAAAGCCCCGCTGTCGGTTTGGGGCTTTTTTCTTGCCGGATCGCGAATTGACTACCCTAAATCGAATCCTGGAATTCTATTGCGGCGTCTGCGTCGGTTGCTGCGGGGAAGTAGTCGAGCCCGGTCCATTCGTCGAGGAACCCTGACCAAAGCCCTGTCCAAACCCTTGTCCGAACCCCTGGCTCGTACCTTGCCCCGGCAATCCAGTCTGGCCCGGTGTCAGGCCCCCTCCAAATCCAGCCGTTGGACCGTTCGTTGACACTGGTCCCACCAAAAGCCCCCCCCGGTCCGCTTGCGGAATGTAAACGAAGAGCCAATCGTTGTAATGATTCTTGTCGTTGAACACCCGGATGCTCTTCGCTTTGCTCGTGCTTGAAACGCCGAGAATCGGCCCCCCGCCAAAAGTCGGCCCGTTAAAACCCGAACTTGAGCTCGAATTGCTCGAAAACGGACTCGAACTCGGATTCGCCCCGCCGGTTCCACCAGCCGCATTCGGATTGTCCGTCGCATCCGCCTCGTTCCCGCTCGCACTCTGGTTCAGCGTCGGTTGAACGCCGCCCGTCTGGCTGCTCAAAGCGGCCAGTCCCGCTTGGATTTGCCCCTGCACACCCGTCTGCCCCTGCGCTCCGTTTTGCCCCGCGATCCCCGACAACCCACCCGGAAGCACCAGTCCGCTATTCAAGCTGATGTCCTGCTGGTGCAGAAACTTGAAATCCTTCTCTTTGCCTGTGACCGGATCATGCGTCAGCGGATCGGTGTAGCGCTTCCGTATGAACTTCATGTTGTTCGTGTCTTCCAACTCTTCAACCCGCGACGGATAGCGCCCAAATTTCTTGTAGAAGTGTTGAATAGCCCGCATATACGCAGTCCCGCGATGCCGCATCTCGTCTTCGCGGTCCCGCATGATCTGTTGCTTGACGTCGGGCAGTACCGCCAGCAATGCAATCGCGATCAGCGCCATCGCCAGCATCAGCGTAATCAGCATGTAACCGCGCTGCTGGACGGTTGATCGGCGATTTGCAATTCGGTAATTTGCCGATCTCAACCCACGCCACCGCATAACCGATCCTTCGCCTTCCCAATTACAAATCACGAATCACGAATGCTTCTGGATCTATCCCGGTGCTCCCAGCGTCAAAGGCAGGCTCTGCCGGTTGTTGTTCAGCACGTCTTCCACGTCGACTGACATGGGCAAGATCCTTACAATCCGGTACCGCCGGTCGACGATGTCCCCCTCGGCTGCGATAAAGATATCCTCTCCCTGCGCCAAAAAGACCTTCTTCGTTTCCCCGGGCCGGTTAGCAAAACCAAAAAATCTCAGCGTAATCGGCGGCGGAGGCGGTATCGGAGGCGGACCTTGAATGCTTTTGGCCTCTTTGTTGTCTGTGGTTCCGTTCTTCCCGTCTAGCTGTTCGATTTGCGCCATCGAGCCTGCTACAAAAATATTTCTTCCATTTCCCGCGTACTTGATCTCTTCCGTCTGGTTAAGCAGCTTCAGATCCAGCGTCGGATCGAGCCGTGGCTCAACCACCTGCACCGTCTTTCCAGAAGCCGTTCGCCGCGTCGCCTTCGGTGCATTGGATGTCGCAGTTGTCTTCGCCGCCGGGGCCGCCGAATCCGCCGCCGGCCAGTACTCGTAGCCGAACGTCAGAACCGCAATCCCCCCCAACACGGCCAGCGTGATAAGTTGTTTTCGATTTTCTGTTCCCAGCTTCACCTAAGCACCCGACCTCAGATAACTATGCATCGTGATTTCCAGCCGCACCGGCCCCGCACTGTCGCCCGCCAGATCCACGCTATCCACCGTAAAGAACAGTTTCGACCGCTCCAGCGTATTGATGAAACGCACCAGTTGCAGGTAATCTCCCGAGAACGTGCCTTCCACTTCGATCGGCACGACGCCCGAGCTTTCCGCATCCTCTTCCTTGTACTTGGCCTGCTGCATGTGAACCCCGTTTTCCGTCGCCATCTTGCCCAGCTCTTTCACCAGGTCCGAGTCGCTTGCCGCAAAACGGTCTTTATAAAATCCGCTGATCTGCCCCTTGGCCAGCACAATCTTCTGATCGATCCCCCGCAACGGCTCCACTTCCCGCGTCTTCTTCTGCAGTTCAACCCGCAGTTGGCTCAATTGCTGCCTTCGCGAATCCTCCGAACCCACCAGCGGCGAAAACAGCACGGCGACCGCCATCACATCGGCCGCCACCATCGCGCCAATCGCAATCTTCAGCTTGCGCCGTGATTTCTGAAAGTCCGGCATTATTTCCCGCCCCCATCGCTCACGTCAGGAATGTAGATGGCATAAACCGCCGCAATGATGCTTGACGAGCCTTCTGCACCGCCAGTCTCCGAGAGAAGTTGCGCGTCCTGAAAATGCTTAGAGCCTTCCATCCGATGGACCAGTTCGATCGCCGCTTCCCGGTTCTCGCCCGCAACCTTCATCTGCAACGCCATCTGATTCTGATCCGTAATCTCCGGACGCAGCGAAACCACATGCAGCTCTCGCGGCATCACCCGCTCCAGGTCTTCGAACGCCCGCGTCCACGAGAAAGACTTTCGCTGAATCAACTCGTTCAGAAATTGCGATTGATCCCGCGTGCTTCGGTTGGCCGTCAGATCCAAACGCGCCTGCGCTTGCCCGCGTTCCGTGTCCACTTGCGCGATTTGTTGCTGTAATCGCGCGATCTCGTGACGATCTCTTCCTGCGTTCGTCCACCCGTTTACCGTCAGGCCCAGCAGGAACAGCGTCAATACCGCCAGCGCTCCCACTCCCAGACCCCAGCGCGCCCAAAACTCACGCGCATCTTCATACGGCCGGGTCGCGAGATTGATGTCTAAACGCATATTCGTCGTTGGTCATTCGTCGTTCGTCATTCGCGGTTCGCAGCTTCAGGCGAACGACGAATTGCGAACGGCGTTCCTACGAAATCAGTGCTCCCACCACACCGGCCATGCGCCATCGCGGAACCGTTCCCGTCGTCGATCCGATCTGCGACGTCGCCACCAGTTCCTCCACCTGCGCGCCCGACTGGCTCTTCAGCGCCGGCGCCGCGCCCCCCGCTTCCGGCAGCCCCGCCACATACACGCGCTCGATATTCAATTTATAAGTGTCCTGAAAAAATACCACCGACGGATAAACCTCTTCCGCGAGTTGATCCCCTGTAATCGTAATCCCTCGCAAATTCTCCAGCGTCCGGAACAGCACCAGTTGTTCCCGGTCCAGAATCGCGATGCTGATCGTGCGCGCATCGACCTTCACCACCAGCGTCGGACGCTCCGCATCCGCCGCACCCAGCGCCGCCAGCATCGACGGCATCACCATTCCTGGGTTATAGCCCGCGTCCCGAAATGCCGACTCATACTCCTCAAGAACCGTTTTCAGAATGACGGCCGCAACCGCCTGCATGCCTTTCCCGGTTGACTGCGCGTGATACGACACCCGGGCCTCGTTCAGATCGAAGGGCAAAGATTTTTTCAGCCGGAACCGCACCACCGCCTCGGCCTCTTCCCGTTTCGCAGGCAGTGTCTCGAAATCCAGCAGCACCACCCGCACCGCCGTATCCGGCAGAATCGCAATCACATCGCGCGACCGTCCGCCCACGCTGCCAAGCGCTCCTTCAATCGCCGTCCGAATCGCCGTCCCGTCGCGCAGATTCGGCTCCATCAAATCCGGAACAACCGTCCCCGGCGCCAGTTCGCGCGCCGCGGCCATTTCCACCATCCGGCCAGTGTCGGCCGCCCGCCCCGCAAGAATCCGATCGGCCGCGATCTCGCAAGCCAGTATCGGACGCCGCGCGTTTTTTGTGCTCGATGCCATCGCTGTTTTAGGGAAATGAAATCTGTTCGAACTCTCGCCTTCTCTGTCGCATCTGGCCCAGCCGCAGCCTCGAACAACGCCCGCAGCCTGAAACGATGATATCTCCGACCTTGTCCAACAGAATAGTTACCTCGGCGGGTGCCCGGACAGAACCGGTCCTCGTGCGTTGGTAACGGGTCCAACTCGCTGCCTTTTGGACCCGTGTTTCAGCGCATGGTCTCGATAAACGTGACCTTGTTGATCTCTTTCAGAGTAGTGAATCCGCCCCGCACCTTGTCCAGCGCCGATTCTCGCAGGAACCGCATGCCGTCTTCCCGCGCCGCTTTCCGGATCTCCGACGTCGGCCTCCGCTCCAGAATCATCTCGCGGATCCGGTCGGTCAGATCCAGCAGTTCATGAATCGCAGTTCGCCCGCGAAACCCTGTACCCGCGCATTCAATGCAGCCCTGGCCTTCGTACAAAGCAACCTGCGACCACTGTTTCGGGTCCAACCCGCTCGCCTCCAGCACCTCATCCGGATAGTGCACCGCCGTGCGGCAGGAATCGCAAATGATTCTCACCAGCCGCTGCGCCAGAATGCAGTTCAACGCTGATACGAAGTTGTACGGCTCGACTCCCATGTTCAGGAAGCGCCCCAGCACATCGACCACGTTGTTCGCGTGTACCGTCGTGAACACCAGGTGGCCCGTCAGCGCCGACTGAATCGCAATCTGCGCCGTCTCGTTGTCTCGGATTTCGCCGACCATGATTTTGTCCGGGTCGTGTCGCAAAATCGAACGCAGTCCGCGCGCAAACGTCAGTCCCTTCTTCTCATTTACCGGAATCTGCGTGATCCCCCGCAGCTGGTATTCCACGGGATCTTCAATCGTGATGATCTTGTCTTCGTCGGTCTTGATCTCATTAATCGCGGCGTAAAGCGTCGTCGTTTTGCCGCTGCCCGTCGGCCCCGTCACCAGCACCATGCCGTACGGCTCTTTAATGTAGCGCCGGAAGCGCCGCAGATCGTCTTCGTCGAAGCCCACCACTTCCAGCGTGAGCTTCTTGAACTTTTCGCTCATCGACTCTTTGTCGAGCACGCGCAGCACCGCGTCTTCGCCGTGGATCGAAGGCATGATCGATACGCGGAAGTCGATGGCGCGCCCGTTGTACTTCACCCGGAAGCGTCCGTCCTGCGGCACGCGCCGCTCCGAAATATCCAACTCGCTCATCACTTTGATACGCGAAATGATGGTCGAGTGATGCTCTTTGCCGATCGGCGGCATGGCGTTCGTCAATACGCCATCGATACGAAACTTGATGTACACCGAGTCATCTCGCGTCTCGATGTGAATGTCACTGGCCCGTCGCTGCAACGCCGTAAAAATCGTGGTATCGACCAGCCGGATGATCGGGCTCATGTCCGTGCCCGAACTCGCCGTCAGCTTGTCGATCGAAATCGTTTCGTCGTTCCCGGCATCGTCTTCGCGGATCACATCGAGCGTGAATCCTTCGCTCGCGTCTTCCAGCACGCGCTTCGATTGCTCGGTCTTCTTCAGAATGTCGGAGATTTGCTTTAAGGTCGAAACTTTCGTGACGATCCGCTTGCCCAGCAGCAGGCTGATCTCGTCAATCATCATCAACTGGCTGGGATCCGCAATCGCAATCGCCAGCCGCCCATCGGCCGTCTCGTCCAGCGGCACGAAGTTGTACCGGAACATCAGATGCACAGGAATTTTTTCAAATAGATCGTGATGCAACTGGAAGTCGCTCAAATCGACAAATTCGCAACGGTACCGTCGCGCGATATCCCGCGCCCGTTCAATCTCGTCCGGAATCGACGCCGGTTCCGGCACCAGTTTCCCGCCATTCGCCGGATTAATCACTGCTGTCTTCTTATCCGCCATACCCATACCAGTTTACAACCTCTACTAAACCTTTCTGTAGAGACGCGCTTGCCCCATCTCCTGCTTCTTAGTGCACGTTCGCGCCCAAAGTGAAAATCGGCATATATAGCGATATCAAAATCCCGCCCACAAACACCGCCATGATGATCAGGATCATCGGTTCAATCAGCGCCATCGCAGCACTCAGCGCCGTCTGCACATCTTCCTCGTAAAACTCCGCCACCGACGCCAGCATCGCCGGCAAGGCGCCCGTCGACTCACCAACCTCCAGCATCTCAACCGCGAGATCGGGAAACAATTTCTGCGTCTCCAGGCTATGCGCCAGCGTCTGTCCTTCTCTCACACGCTCCGCCGCCGCCGTCACCCCGTTAAACATCTGCCGGCTGCTCAGGGACTCGCCCGCCGTTTCCATCGCCGGAACCAGCGGCAGGCCGCCTTGCAGCAGCGTCCCCAGAATGCGCGAAAAATTCGCCACCTGGTACTTCAACCGGATTTCTCCGATCAGCGGCAGCGACAGCAAGAACTTGTCAATCTGTTCCGCCCCACGGTCGCTCTGCTTCCAGCGCCACAGGAAAATACCCGCGATCACCACCGCAATTCCCACCGCCCAGCCATACTTTTGCGCGTTCAAACCCAGTGACAGCATGAACACCGTAATCGCCGGCAGTTGCGCATCCAAGGCATTGAACAGGTCGGCAAACTTGGGAACCACATAAGTGATCAGGAAGACCAGCATTACCGTGACCACCGAAATCAGCAACACCGGATACACCAGCGACACCAGCAGCTTCTTCCGGAACGTCTGCACCATCCGCTGGTACGCGATGTAGCGGCTCAACACTTCTTCCATGTTGCCGCTCTTTTCGCCCGCCAGCAGCGTCGTCGTATACATCTTCGGGAAGACCTGCTGCGCCGCAAATGCATCCGAAAGCAACTCGCCGCCCTTCACCCGCTCGCGTACGTTCTCCAGCAACTGCAGCAATGACTTATCCCTCTGCCGCTTAATCAAAAGATCAAGCGCGGTCAGGATCGGCAGTCCTGCCTTCATCAGTGTCAGAAATTGCTGGTTGAAAATCAGGAAAATCGACTGTCGCAGCTTGCCCCGCCGCCCAAACTGTCCGCCGCCCGCGCTGAGCAGCGTTCTCGGCTTCACCCAGTAGACGAGATACCCTTGCGCCACGAAACGGTCGTGAACCTCGGCCTCGGAGTAACCGTGTTCAACCTGCTGCCGCAGATGGCCCTGTTCGTCAGCGACTTTAACCAGGAATTCTGCCATTTTCTACCGTGTCATTCCGCGTTTCACGTCTGTTTTTCGGGGGTGTCCCGTTACCAGTTTAACACCGTGTCGACAAAGCCCTTACCGCTTCCCAGCTCACCGTCTGGTACCCAAAGTAACCTTCATTCTCCCGCTTCATCGGATCGATGAAGCGACGAATCGATGGAGCGGCGGGCGACCTCGCCCGTCCATCCCAGACTCATCATCTCAACCTACGGGGCCAAATCCCCCTCCACCGTCTCTGCTCCTGCCGGAGGCGTGAACTGGAACAAACTCTCGCTCATTGTCCCGTTCTCTTTCCACCCCGCGAACCGGAACTCCGTCGTCCCTCCATCCGGCTCCATCAATACGATGCGGACAATCTCATCGCCGGGCGTGATTTCCAACTGCACCTCGCTGACCTGTCCCGCCATCCCCTTCGGCACCCCTCGCAAAACGGTATTCCCAGGGGCAGATGGAGCCTGATCAATTACTTTCGATAATCCTTGTAATTCATTCTCCAGCTTGGTCTTGCCCAGCAAGAATGCGATTGGCGACCGCACATCATCCAGCTTCCGGAAATCCGTCTTTCTCACCTGCCGTTCGCTCGGCAAATAAAACCACACAACTTGGCCGTCGCTGACAAACAGCTTCTCTTTGGGAGAACGATATTCCCACCTCATCTTGCGCGGCTTTTTCAGCCACAACGTCCCCGACTCCACCCGGTCCGGCCCGTCTCCCCGATAAATTTCCGTGAAGTCCGACTGCAAACTCCGCAGATGGTTGTAGTGCTCATCCACCGCCCGCGCCAGCTGCCGTATGTCCTGCGCCTCCATCCGGCAGGAAAGAGCCAGCAGAATAGACCCCAGACACCACAAACGTCGATTCAACTTGATTTTTCTCCTTCTCAATTCTACTTTGGAGGGCCGCCGCTTTGGGCCGTTGCTTTAGGTCCATCGCCCAGGCACAATGCCATGCTTCAAAATACCTCCAACCCTCCGATCCGTCGCTCCCTCGCCTTTCTCTTAATCGTCGGATTGTTGGGGCTCGCCTCTTACGCCCAGGCGCAAACGACCATTGAAAAGCCCATACCACCCGAAGCCAGGCCCGCACCCCAGTCCGCAACGCCTGCCGAATCCGCCGCCGCTCCCGGCCAAACTTTACTTGCGCCGAACGATCCTCTGGCCATCGCCAAAACACTCCTGCGCAAAGGGGATTTTGACGCGGCGACTAAGAAATATCGCCAGTTTCTCGAAGAAAACCCGAAATCACCGGACGCCTACGCCGGTCTCACCCTCTGTTATCTCAAACAGCAAAATGTCACCCAAGCCTTCGACACCGTCACCCGGGCCCTCCAGGTTGCCGACTCACCCCCCGTCCGCGTAGCTCTCGGCGAAGTCTATTTCCGCCAAGGCAAAATTCCCGAGGCCGAAAAAGAATGGGTCGACGTGCTGAAAGCCGGCAATCCCGCCGCCCGCGCTTACCTCGGATTGGCTCGCGTGCGCTGGGCGATCGAAATGAACAAAACCGGGAAACTCCTGATTGATAAAGCCCACGAACTCGATCCTGACGACCCGGATATCCAACTCCTCTGGATTCGAACTCTTTCTCGCTCAGAGAGAATCAAGAAATACGAAGCCTATCTCGCCGACGCTGCTAGCTCAAATTCCGATGAACGCACCGATTTGGAGCGCTACCTCGCTCGTCTCAAGGACCAGCAGAACCGTCATGACCCACATTGCCGCCTCGTCAGCAAGGTAAAGAGCACCGAAACTCCCCTCGTCCGCCTCATGATCGACCCATCGCATCTCCGAGGGTATGGCCTCTCCGTCGCGCTCAATGGAGTCGGAACGAAAATCATGCTCGATACCGGTGCCAGCGGCATTGTTGTGAAGCGCCAAACCGCGGAAAAGGCGGGCATCGGCAAGATCGCTGAAACCAAAATGGGCGGCATCGGTGATAAAGGCGCAAGGGATGCTTTCGTCGGTACCGCCCAATCCATCCGGATCGGAGATCTGGAATTTCAAAATTGTCCTGTGCGCGTGCTGGAAAGCCGGTCTGTCGCTGGCGAAGATGGCCTGATTGGCTCCGATGTCTTTGAGGACTTTCTTGTCGAAATCGATTTCCCCAACGAGAAGCTCAAACTTGGCGAACTCCCGAAGCGCCCCGGCCAAAGCGATCAACAGCTCACGCTGAAAAACGACGAGGGCGACGCCGAACTAGACGACCAGCCCCAGAGCGACAAAGCCGATCAAGCCCAGCACGCCTCAAACGATCCGAAGCCGAGCGCGCCCTCAACTGGCCTTCAGGACCGCTACATCTCTCCCGAAATGCAGTCCTTCACCCGCGTTTATCGCTTTGGACATCATCTGCTCGTTCCCACCCGAGTGGGCGACGTGCCCGGCAAGCTCTTCTTGCTCGATACCGGCTCTCTCACCAACTTCATCTCCCCCGCCGCCGCGCGCGAAGTTACAAAGGTCCACGGCGATTCCGATACGACGGTGAAAGGTATCAGCGGATCAGTAAAAAACATTTACAGCGCGAATAAAGCCGTCCTGCAATTTGGACACCTGCGCCAGGAAAATCAGGATATGACCTCTTTCGACATGACTCGGGTCAGCGAAGATGACGGAACCGAGGTCTCTGGTTTTTTCGGCTTCGTCATGCTCCGCTTTCTCGACATCAAGATCGATTATCGTGACGGCCTCGTCGATTTCGCCTACGACGCCCAGCGCTTCGGACGCTAGCCATTCTCACGAAATGCATAAATCGAATATTGCTCCGCCCCGCCCATCTTCTTCAGCCCCGCCGTTCCGCTCAACACGCCTTCCAACAGCGCATTGTGATACACAATCCACACCGGACGCGGCCACTCCCCCACCGACTCCTTCAACCGCGCCATCAATGCCCGCAACCCCGCCTCCGGCAACGGATTAAACAAATAAACCACCAGCGGTTCCTTCGGAAAATCGAACCTCCGGGCATCCCCGAACACCGCTTGGATCCTTCCGTCCGGCTGCTGATGCGCCTCGCCCGCAGCGCCATACGCCCGAATATTTTCCTCCGCCGCCCGATGCAGCTCCTCCATCAACTCCACTCCCACGATTTTCTTGAAAGGAAACTCCGAGGCCATCAGCAGCGTTCGTCCCTTACCCGACCCGATATCGACGAACGTGAATAGCTCCAACTCAATGGGCAGGGCGCCCATCATCTCCCGAAACAACTCCGGCTCCGTCGGCTGGTACGGAGAATGAAAAACTCCCAGCAATCGTGCCCGCCAGCCCACCGTCCCGCTGGTTGTGTTGACCCG
>Ga0182012_10004192_pt1 | contig 15124 bp, 10 predicted proteins | sample 612S2SmetaG_FD_120486 | JGI IMG/M metagenome (GOLD analysis project Ga0182012, IMG submission 120486) | Permafrost microbial communities from Stordalen Mire, Sweden - 612S2S metaG | ecosystem: Environmental > Terrestrial > Soil > Wetlands > Permafrost | place: Sweden: Stordalen | collected... | reverse complement strand
TGGTCCGCAAAAGGGAGGAATGGGTCATGCCGCATCGCCGCACTCCCGAAGACGCCGAACGCTGCTTTCAGATTCTCAAGCGCTATGTCGAACACGCCAAAGCCATGCCGGACGTGAAGTTTATCACGGCAAACGACTTGTTGCGCGTCTACGCCAATCCGTTGCCGCCGGCCGTTGACAAACTGACTCTCGCGCGGCACTTCCGGCAGAACGTTACTTTTCTTTCCGTTAACGCGGGCGATCTCTCCGCGGCCGAGATTCTGCTCCAATTGCTCGACTTGCCGGCACAATACGTCGATGGGCCACTGCGCCGCGGAGCAACCACCTACCAAGACAACACCATTCCCGAATTTGTGTTTGACGCCGCTTTAGACGACGTAAAGTCTTTCATTCAAACCAACCACTATTTGCCGAGCGAAGTGTTCGTCGGTTCCCACACTTTGTCACTCGGCGATTTTGCCGCGACGTTGGCGGCACGCCTGTTAGCCCCCGGCACGCCCATAGTAGTCCAGCGGGGCAATCTTGGGTTTGAGCAATACGTCTCCACCGATGCCTCAGCCGCTTTTAGTTGGACCATCCATCCGCCTGGCTTTGCCCCCAACGAGCTATTAGACCTCGCGCGCCTCCAAGCCTGGACTCTGAAGCCGGCGCGCTTGCGCTGATTCACTCTCTGCTATGATCAAGATTCTTTTTGACATGTTGGCGGTTCGTAGCGTCAGAGTTACCCTCGGACTTGCGGCGCTGTGCGGCGCGCTTGCCGGCGCGAACCCTGCGACAGAGCGCCAGACTGCTGAATGGGTGATCCGCCAAGGCGGGCGCGTAACCATCAATGGGCAACGCGAGGTCATTGGCGACCTCAGCAAGCTTCCGATCGCATCGTTCCGCCTCACCGGCGTTGATCTGATAGGCACCATTATCGACCCCAAAGACCTCGCCAAACTCGCTGGCCTTAGCAGTCTCGAAGAACTCTCTCTGCCGGGTCCCATCTTTACTCCTTTTTCCGACAGTCCGCTCGACGCCAACAAGACGCTGAAGTACATCGGCGTCCTCACTAATCTAAAACGCCTCTTCCTGAGTCTGCACTTCCTCCCAACCTATAACGTGGACGATGAGGGTGTCGGCTACCTGGGAAATCTATCTCACTTGAGAGAGCTGCGGCTCCCGCAATCACTTGTCAAAACACCGAATTTCGCGCCGTTTAGCGACATGGAATCGCTCGACCTAAGCGATTGTCCATCGTTCGGCGACGATGGGATGGCTAAGTTGCAAGGGTTAGAACATCTCCGGCGGCTCTATCTGCGCAACGATCCGATCTCGGACGAAGGACTGAAGCAATTGAGCGGATTAACCAATCTGCGCGAATTGGATCTCTATGGTACGGCTGTTTCAGACCGCGGAATCGAATATTTGCGAGACCTGGTAGCGCTCCGAAAGCTCAACCTGCTGGGAAGCAGTGTGACTGATGCGAGTGTTGACATTTTGGCGCACATGACTCAGTTGCACGAACTGAACCTCTACCGCAGCCAAGTGAGCAACTCGGGCTTGGCCAAATTGTCTACTCTCCGCGAACTGGCTGCCCTGGATATCCGCTACAGTCGAGTCACCCAGGCGGGCGTTACCTCGTTCAAGAGCGTTGTGCCCGATTGCCGCATCGAGTTCGCTGGCGGCTCGGCAGCGGCCGAAGATAATCCAGCGGCCGGTCCAGCCGGCAAGGGCGACCGCGCTATAGCCGACTGGATTCACCGCCTGAGCGGGACGGCCGAATTGCGCGGTGACAAGGTAGTGGCAATCTCTCTGGCAGCGACTCGGGTGACAGACGCCCAACTTGCTAATTTGGCAGCCCTGGCAGGTTTGGAACAACTCAATTTGGACGCCACACAAATCGGCGATATTGGCTTGGCGTCCTTGAATTCCCTCGTTTCCTTGCAGCGTTTGAGCCTGAATAACACGCCCGTTTCCGACGCAGGTTTGGCATCTCTCACGCCATTGCGGGCGCTGCGCTCCTTGCATCTTTCGGGCACGCTTGTACAAGGTTCCGGATTGTCTGCCTTGCAGTCTCTACCCGCGCTGACGGAGCTCGATTTGACCAGCGCTCCGGTGAACGACGATGGGCTCAAACAGGTTGCCGCTTTACCGGCGCTGGAACGGCTTTTCCTTAGTTATTCCGAGATTACTGATCCGGGCGCCACGCCTCTCGAAGCGCTGACGCATTTACAGATCCTCGATTTGAATGGAACCGATGTGGGAGATGCAGCCATGACATCTATAGGTAGGCTCACTCACCTCCGCCAGTTGGGACTTAACAGTTGCCGCTTCACGGACAAGGGCCTGGAGAAACTAACTGGCCTCCAGAACCTGGAAAGACTAGACTTGGCGCGCACCGCTACGGGCAATGCAGGGATCGCGGCATTGGCAAAGCTGAGCAGTTTGCAGGTGTTGAACCTCGACTACACAACCGTTGACGATCACGCACTCGATCTTTTGAAACAGCTCACTCAACTCCGAGAACTGCACCTCAATATGGCGAAAGTGACAGATGCCGGTGTTGAGGATCTGGCCAGCATGCATGCGCTCAAAAGCTTGAATCTTTATCACACTTTGGTTACTGAGAAGGGCTTAGCGCGGCTGAAGACGGCGTTGCCCGCTTGCGGGATTGTGTTTGACCGAGACTCCGCGCTGCCCGCACGAAGCGGGCGAGGTTAGCACATGCGGCTGACAATTTGGCTCATCGCCCTCATGTTGGCGGAGACCCTGCCAGCTGCCGCTTGGCACTCGCTTGATTGGGTCTCCGAAAGCGGCGGAATCGTGTCCACCAATCAACAAGGCGCCGTCGTTGCCATCGACCTACGCGCCAGTTGGGTTGGTGACGCCGATCTTAGAGATCTCGCCGCGATCTCCACCTTGCGCAAGCTGGATCTATCTGAGACCCGTATCACCGATCACGGGCTCAGGCAGTTAAAGAACGCCAGCGCGATTACAGATCTGAACCTTCGCTTTGCGGAGTCGATTACCGGCGAGGGGATTTCCGCGCTCAAGAGTTGGAAGCAACTCAAACGCCTCAATCTAGCAGGCACGAAGATCAGCGACAGTGCACTGCAACAGATCTCCCAGCTCAACTCACTGGAGGAGTTGAACATAGGCGGCGTCCTTGTTACCGATGCCGGCCTGGAAGCTCTTACTTCATTGGCTCATCTCCGCGAGCTAACTCTGGGCGGTAACAAACTCACCGACGCCGGTCTCGAGCCGCTGCGTCAGTTGCCGGGTCTTACTTACCTTGACCTGGGAGGCGTGCAGCGCGAGGATTCGGGAATTTGGATGGTCAGCTTCTCGCAATCGGGGTTGGAAGCCATCGCCACATTGAAGGATCTGTGCCGGCTGCGGCTTCACGGAACACTGATGACTGATCGAGGTCTCCAGACAATCAAAGGTCTAGCTCACCTGGAGATGCTCGATCTGCACGATTGCCTGCGCATTAGCGACGATGCAGTAACAACGCTGGCAACGATGCGGACACTGCGCTTGGTCGATCTGAGCGGCACCAAGGTAACTGCCGCGGGAGTCGAAAAATTGCGACGCGCCAACCCCAACTGCCGCGTGTTGATGACGCCATCGAACCCGAGACTAAAGCCCTCCGAAGAAGAGCCCTAAACCTACGAAAGTATTTCCGTCAGCCTGCGATTAAAGGTCGGGAACGTTCCTAAACCGACTCCCAGCACGTCATCGGCGAGTGTCACATAAAGATCACCTACCGTGCCCGTGGTCTCGGTATGCCGGCCTGTAGCCAAACGCCCGGCATGTCCCGCCACAATCATCGCCAGCCCGTTATTCTTGTGCGGATTTGCCTCGGCGTGTTCGTGTACAAAAGCAATACAGCAGTGGTCCAGAAGATTACCGTCGCCCTCCGGCGTGGCTTTCAAGCGTTGCAGCAGATAGGCGAACTCCTCCACGTGCCAGCGGCAGATATCGCGCATAATTCGCTGTCCTTCCACCCCATCGGCGCCCGGCGCTCTGCCGTCGGCGTGCGTGTAATCGTGATGGCGGGCGGCGGTATAGCCAAGCCACGGGAAACGGCAGATGCTCTGACACTTAGTCAGCATGTAAGAGGCAACGCGCGTTTGCCGCGTGATCAGCGCGTGCGCCAAAAGGTCGCTTTGCAACTTCGCAATACGCGGCCAATCCTTCATATCTTCATACTCGGGAGGATCAATGCGGCGATACTCGGGAGGCAGAGTGGTGATAGCGCGCTCCACGTCTCGGACCGCAGCCATCTGCTCGTCAACCCTTAACTGATCGTCCTTGGGCAACTCCTTTTTCAGAGCGCTGGCATCCTCCATCACTAAATCCAGGATGCTGCGCTTGCGGTTGATCCATCCTTCCTCGCGTTTGCCGAAAAGACGATCGAACAGCCGCTCGGGCAGCATCTCGGGCGGCAGCGCGCGGTCAAAACCGGCCCAACTCATATTGCGTTGAATGCTCTCGCCAAACGATTCCTGCGCCACGCCGATCTGCAAGGAACGAAACCGCGAGTCCGCGCCGATCTTGCCGGCAATCGCCTGGTCAATGGAAATGCCGCTTGCGCCCCGGCCGCTAAAGCGCGTGCAAGTCATGAGGCCGCTCATCGAATTGTGATGGCCATTTCCTGGCCCGGGAAGGCCGGCCGCGAAATTGTCCAAGCCGGTGATCACATGAATGTCGTCGCGAAACGGCGCCAATGGCGTCAAACAAGGTGTTAGCCGATAATCTGCCCCTGTCTCCGCCGGAATCCAATAGCGCTCCGGTATGCCATTACCGTTAAACCAGAGCACGAAACGATTTTCTATGGGCGCTTCTGTCTTGCCGCTGGCCGCGCTCAAATCCGCCGCATAAGCACAGCCCGTGGAATTAAACATCGAAACCAGCGGCGGCAATCCCATGGCGGCGCCCGCCCCGCGCAGCAACTTACGGCGGGAGATTCTAAGGCGTTTGGTGATTACTTGCGACATATGCGTTCCCTTCCTCCAGCCCCTTTGGGGCATACCATGCGGCCTCGCGATTGCGAACCAGCGAAATCATAAGTTCCTGAAAATGAAAATTCGATTGCTGGAAGTCAGCCAGAACCTGGCGGATGAGCGGCGCATCGGCGGCCGTCTCCATGCGCCCCGTCACATAGCGAAAATACTGCTTCACCATGCATTCTTGGCACAAGGGAGTTTTCGCCAGAATCCTTCCGAGTTCGCGCGGTGAGTCGAAATTCGAATCGGGAATCCCCGCCACCCATCCCTTCGTGTCCATCGTTAGGTTGACCGTCTTTGGAGGTTGATGGCCTGACCCATGCCCTCCGTAAAAGACCAACTTATACTCGTCGCGGCGCGCGCCCACGGCATCGAATTTTTCAAAACCCACACCGATCGGATCAATCAAGTTGTGACACGTGGCGCAGAACTGATTGCCGGCATGCTCACTCATCCGCTCGCGGTTGGTGAGAGGATGCGCCGCTGTCGATGGAGCGAGGTTGGTGTTCACTCCGGCCGGCGGCGGCGGTACATGCTGGCATAGAAATTGTTCGCGCACGAAGAGACCTCGACCGGTAAGGGAGGTATCTTCCGGCTTCGCCGAGAGAGCCAGAAACAGCGCTTGACCCAGCAAGCCGGCTCGCTCCGATTCCTGTGGGAACGCGACCTTTGCGAAATCCTGCTGCGGGGCGGCCACTCCATAAACCGCCGCCAGGTCGGCGTTGACAAAGCCGTAATTCGCACTAAACGCGTCCATGAAATTGCGCTCGTTCCATACCAGGTCCGAGATAAACAGCCGCGCTTCTTCGGCCATCGCCAGCGCCATCTCCCGGCTAAACTTCGGATAGCGGCGCCGGTCGCGGCTGCTGTTCAACATACGGTCGAAGCGCAGCCATTCGGCCACATATTCATCCAGCGCCTGATGTGCTCGCGGATCTTGCAGCATTCGTCTGGCCACCACTTCAATTTTCTTGGGAGTTGCTAACTCTCCGCGCGCAGCCGCATTCATGAGGGCACTGTCAGGCATGGTGTCCCACAGCGAGTACGACAAGCGGCTGGCCGCCGCGTAGGCCGTCCAGCCGGCATTGTCCGTGGCGTCCAATCTAAACAGGAAGTTGGGCGACTGAAGCATCGCTTCCACCACCAGTTGCGCGCCGGCCAGAAAACTACTCTCGTGCGAAAACAACGCCGCGTAGCGCTGGCACTCCGCCGCGGCAAGCGGCCGGCGAAACGCCTTGCGGCCAAACTCCTTCACGAACTGCTCGCGGCAGGCGACGCTTGGCTGACACGGAATCAAATGGCGCGAATCGCCGTTACGAAATGCGTTCTGCGCCAGTTTCTCCGCGGCGGAGCTATACGCTTCCTCAAGCAGCGGCGATAAATTCTGCGCGTCGTACTGATCTTTAAATCCGCTGACAAAATCTTCCGGTGGAAACTGATTCGCCGGCGCTGTTTGGTCGCCTAACAGATCGCGCACGGTGTTGTTGTACTGGCTATTCGTAAGCCGCCGCAGCACGGCCGCACGGCGTCGTTCTTCACTCGAACCCGCTTCATCGTATTTCATCGCCGCGGCCACATCGTCGGCCGGCATGGCTGCCAGAAACCTGATCCACGCTATGAGCGCGGCCTCTTCCGCACTGCCCGCCTTGATTCTCTCGCCGCCGGCGTGGGGAATCCGCATGGTGGGCTTCTTCAGCAACAACGATTCTTCCGGATGTTCTCTATCCACCAGCCGCACCAGCGAGCGGCCGAAAGCCTCGGTTCGTTCTACAGGTGAACCGGCCTCCGGAAAATGCAGCCGCGTGCCCGACGCTACACCGTTGCTGTTATGGCAGTTGGGACAGCCCGCATTTTTCAAAACCGGGTAAAGCCGATCGGAGAAAGGATTCGTCTGGCCGAACGCCAGCGCGCAGGCAAAAAGAATGAAAGCGCCGCCCTTCATAGCGCTATGGTAACAACTTTTTTCGCGCAAAAGTTTTTTTGTGAAACATTTCTCATATCGCCCTACGCTCTTTTCCTTGACATCCGTGCCCCGCTAGATCTAGACTCTCTGAAACGCCATATATTCCGGGAAATTATTTCCCGGCCAAAAGGAGCTGGTATGAAGCAATTTATTGGGGTCTTTTGTTCTTTCTTGATGGGAGCCGCGCTCTCTCCCGTTCCATCTTATGCGCAAGCCGATACTGCCACGGTCGTCGGCACGGTAGTGGATGGCAGCGGCGCGGTTGTGCCTAACGCCTCCGTCACCTTGCTGAACACCGACACCAACACGAAAACGCTGGTGAAAACCGACCCGCAAGGCAGCTACATCGCCACGCCGCTTCGCATTGGCAACTATTCCGCCAGTGTCGAAGTAAAGGGCTTCAAGACCGAGACTCGCGGCGGCATCTTACTGCAAGTCCAAGACCGCATTCGTGTCGACTTCACCTTGCAAGTCGGCTCCGTCAACGAGGCCGTCAATGTACATGAGACAGTGCCGGTGGTGGAGCAGGAATCGTCCGCGCTCGGTGACGTAGTCAGCAGCGAACAGATTACCGATCTGCCGCTAAACGGCCGCGATTACACGCAATTGGCCACGCTCACAACCGGTGTCGTCAAGATCACTGAAAACGGCGGCGGCATTAACGGCGCCACCTCGCCGACGAATGGCAACGCCGGCGGCGCGTTCGCGGTCAACGGTACACGCGGCAATCTGAACAACTTCCTACTAGATGGCATCGATAACAATTCCAACGACAACGCCGGCAACATTCTCAAAACGAACGTGGACGCCATTCAGGAGTTCAAAGTTCAAACGAGCAACTACTCGGCCGAGTTCGGGCGCAGCGGCGGCGCGGTCATCAACGCCACCACCAAATCGGGCACCAACCAGTTTCACGGCACGGCTTTCGAATTCCTCCGCAATTCCGCCCTTGATGCGCGCGGATTTTTCGCGCCGCCGAGTCAGCCCAAGCCGCCCTTTCGCCAGAATCAATTTGGCGGAACACTTGGCGGCCCCATCCTGCGCAACAAAACATTCTTCTTCATGGATTATCAAGGAACGCGCATCGGAACCTCTAAAACCGATATCTCCACGGTGCCCACTCCCGCCCAGATCAACGGAGACTTCAGCGGCTTTCTCCCGAATAGCCAGCTTTACGACCCTTCCAGCACCACCATGGTGGATGGTCAAGTGGTGCGCACACCGTTTGCTGGAAATATGATCCCGGCCTCGCAACTCGATCCAATTAGTCACGCGATCGCCCAGTTGTATCCGACGCCGAATGTGGCAGGAGCCTTAGCCAATAATTATATTGTGAATGCCTCGGGAACAGAGCAAGTCGACGAGGCCGATGTACGGGCCGATCACAATATCTCCGAACGGCAACAAATTTTCAGCCGTTTCTCCTTAAGCCAGACCAACCGCTTTCAGCAGCCTCCCTTGCCCGGCTTGGCCGACGGCGGAAGCTACAGCACCGGCCAATACATTGACGACACACGCGGCGCAGTCATCGGCTATACCTTTACCATCAGCCCCACTATGGTGAACGAGTTACGCATCGGCTTCAACCGCGAACACTATGTCGATAACAAGCCGTCTTACGGGCAGAACTATCCAGCCGCGGGCTTGGCGGTCCCCGGCGTTCCCGGCAATGCCACTGTCAATGGCTTAACTCTCTTCCAGATCAGCGCCTACCACACTTTGGGAGAACCCGGCTATACGCCCACCACCAGCACAAGCCAGGAGTTCCAATACGGCGATACACTTAGCATCGTTCACGGTAAACACTCACTGAAACTGGGGCCGCAACTCCGCTGGAGCCAGTTCAACCTCTTCCAGATTGGCCAACCGCGCGGCGCATTTTCGTTCACCGGCGAATTTACCGCCGACTCGCCTTCCTCCGGAGACGGCTCGGGCAATGCGCTCGCCGACATGCTCCTCGGTCTACCGACTACTTCGACCATTTCCACGTTGACTTACTTCGGAAATCGCCAGCAGAGCTACGGCGGCTTCATTCAAGACGATTACAAAATCACCCGCAATCTGACTCTGAACATAGGTCTGCGCTACGACTACACGACCCCTATCTCTGAGGCGCACAATCAGCAGAGTAACTTCGATTTCGCCACTGGACAGTTAGTCGTGGCGGGGCAAAACGGCGCATCCGCCGGTTTGGTAACGGCTGACAAGGACGATTTCGCGCCGCGCCTCGGTCTTGCCTGGAGCGTCTTCAAGAACACCGTCATTCGTTCCGGCTACGGCAGATTTTTTAGCTATCAGGAGATTCGCACGGGCGACCCTCTGCAGCTTGCTTACAATCTCCCATTCTTCTATCAACCCACGTTCATTAGTGACGGCATCACTCCGGTCCTCACTGTTTCCGGCGGTTTCCCGTCCCTCAATCCGAGTCAGGCGATCGACGCTGGTGTCACGGCCTCGGGCTCCGGCGTGGGTTCTCACTTGCACGCGCCCGTACTCGATGAGTGGAATTTCAATATCCAGCAGCAGTTGCCGGCCAGCATTCTCTTGGAGATCGCCTACGTGGGATCCAAATCCACTCACCTCCAGACCTTACTTGATCCCAACCAGGTAGCCGTTCCTGGTCCGGGCGATATTCAATCGCGCCGGCCTTATCCGCAGTATGGTCCCTTTACCGACATAGTGGACCGTGGCAATTCCAGCTACAACGCCCTAGAGATCAAGGGCGAAAAACGCCTTTCCAAGGGACTCATGTTCCTGAGCGCTTTCACTTACAGCAAATCCATGAACGACCAGCCGGAAATCTGTTGCTCTTCCCCCTGGCCGCAGAATTCATACAACGTTGCCGCCGACCGCGGCCCGTCCGACTTTGACGAAAAGTTCCGCTGGGTTTCGAGTTTCGACTATGAACTCCCCATAGGAAAAGGACATAACTACCTGGGCTCAAATAGGGTCGGTGACCTGTTATTCGGAGGCTGGCACGTCGGAGGCATCTTCACCATTCGCAGCGGATTTTATTTCTCCCCGCTCATGGGCTACGATCCTTCCAATACCGGTTCCATCGGCTTAGTGCGCACGGATCGGAGCTGCAACGGCAACCTGCCTTCCGGCCAGCAGTCCCCCAGCCTCTGGTTTGATCCAACATGCTTCCCGTTGCCCACTACCTACGCTTTCGGCAACGCCGGAAAAAATGTCTTGCTCGGACCGGGTGGCGTCTCCTCCGATTTCGATTTCCGAAAGCTATTCAACATAACGGAACATAAGAGCCTGGAGTTTCGCGTGGAGATCTTCAATACCTTCAATCATCCGGTTTTCGCTCAGCCCGATAACTACATCACCGACGGCCCCGGCGCCACGGGGGTGATCACCTCCACCGTGCTGCCACAGCGAGAGATTCAGTTCGGCGTGAAGCTGCATTTCTGAACTGTTGGTAAACACAATCCTAACGGAACCGCCACCCTAAGGGAGCAGCGTCCACCGGAATTTGGAAAACTAAGTGGTATTGCGCTTCGCATTGATACATCCAGATGGCGACGAGGACTTTATATCCCGTATGTTTTGCACGCCTGATTCGACAATCCTGGCCTTAGGCGCCCGCTGACGTGCGCCGCCGCCATGGCAAACTCAACAGTGCGCTCGCCGATAGGACGATGGAGAACGCCGAACTGGTTCCTAACGCGAGGAGTGTCCATACGAAAAGGAAAGCTTGGCTTGAGTTGCCGATGTCGCCGCTCAGAACCCCCCGCGTCCCTTTCATGTGGATAAAAGCTATGAACAGTCCGAGGACGGACCCTAAAAAGACGATGATGTATCCCGCCCGCCTTCCGCCCAGCACCAGCGTGCCATATAGCTGGACCACCAAAACGAGCACCCCAAACAAATTGACGAGACCGGCCGGCGACATCTGGAACAGGATGTCGCCGGTCAGGTGAAGCGTAATGAAAAAAATCGTTAGCAGGGAGGCGGTAGTTAACACGGCGCTCTGTTTCATTTGAGATTGGCCTTTCTGCGCCTCATATATGCGCGCCGGGTTACGCTAGCTTACCATAGGCCGCGGTAGATGATTATTGACCTACAAGTTCTTCCCAGGGCGCGGTTCGTTCAAATCGCTCACTTCGTCCCCATTTAAAGAAACCCGATATTCTCACGATATTGCCGGCACGTCACAGGGATGACTTTTTGACAACTGGCGCTCATCCACCAGAAAGGCAATAGCCGCCGCACTGGAAAGAAAGGAGATAATAGCTAAGGCGAACAGCGCTCCGCTCCAGCCATAGCTGACAGATAAGCGAGCCATGCTATCGCCCGAAACTACCCCGCCGAGGTAGCCGATACCATCAATGAGTCCGGAAGTCATGCCACTGGCTTTTTTCCCGCCGAAATCGAGCGAGATCGCTCCGGCAAGATAAGAATACGGTCCAAACAGCAGAAAAGCCACTACGCTGACAAGTAGTACCGTCCATAAGCGAGACGCGTGAGTTACACCAGACGCCAAGGCCAACAGAGTAAAACCGGCCATTAAGAGACCGATGAACATGACAGTGGCTCTACCTTCGCGCCCGAGTTTGTCACTAAGCCAGCCACATAGTAACACGGAGACGCCTCCGAGCAAGGGAAAGATGGCGCTATTACTCGCGGCGGCGGCGGCGCTCATCCCGGTTGCTTGAGTGAAGTAGGTGGGAGTCCACAAACTGAAGGTCTCTTTCACTATGGTCATTCCGAGGGAAAGGACACAAGCCAGACGGAAAGCGCCATTACTGAAGAGTGTCGACAAGAGGCCTCGCAAGTCCGGCTTTTCGCCGCTGCTTTCCGGAAAAAGGTTGGCTGGGTTGGCGAAAGGCTCCGCTTGGCCGACGGTGGCGGGAGACTCCCGCAGGAAGACGAGACACAAGCAGAGAAGCACGGCGAGAACCCCGGCGTCAGCCGCGAAGACACCGCGCCAACCATAGCCAACCGCGAGTAGAAAACCATTGAACTGCCGCCCAATGGCATCGCCGAACAAAAAGCTCAGCGAGATGACCGCCATCACGCGTCCATATCTCCGAAATGAGAACCATTTGGCGGTGATCTTTACCGCGCCCGCCCAGCCCAGCGATTGCGTCAGGCGGTTGCCCATCCAAGCCAAGGTGAAAAACGGAATAGCGCCCGAAGCGGCAAACAAAAGGGTGAAGACAATCGCACCGGCCATACCAGACAAAAAGTTTCGCCGGCCGCCTAAGATATCGGCTAACCAACCGCTGGGAAATTTGCCGATAGCGTAGGCCAAAACTCCGAACGAAGCAATTGATCCTAAGCCTATGCGAGCGGCGCTGGCGCTCATTCCGCGAGCCGTCAATTCGGCCGAGATCAAGGGCATGGTTACTGAGAGATTCGAGCGGCACAAATAGTAACCTGAGTAGCCGGTTACCAAAAGGGTCACCGTCAAGACCTGCCAGCGAAAAAGTTTACGCTGACCGGAGGGCTCGCTCATCGTCGCCCTCCAGGGATTTCACCGCTTGCCAGGCGCGCATTGATCTTTTCCAGCACCGGCTCCAGCGCTGTAACATCGTCAATGACAAAATCCGCACCGGCATTTTCCAGTCGAGTGCGAGCTTGAGCAACCTTCAGCGCGCACTCCACAACGTCCATTGCTTGCAAATCTGCCGCACTCACTCCCATTTCGTTGCCGGTTTTGATGACACCCACTGCCCACATACCGGCGTTGCGAGCTTCCTCGATATCGCTAATCGTGTCGCCCACCTTCATGGCGCAAGCTACTGAACTTAATTTCAATTCCAAGGCGATGCGCAAACACATCCACGGCTGAGGCCGGCCTCCGCCAACGTCGTCCGGGCAAAGTGATACTTCCGGTGAATAACCTCCACTTTTTGCGGCTGCCAGCAAAATCTCGAACATCGGACGGGTATAACCAGTGGTGCTGCCGATTTTCAGGCCGCGGCTCTTTAAGTGATCTACACTTTCTGTAACCCCTGCAATCAAACTCGAGTAGGTCTCTAATACCTCGAACTGTAAAGGTATGAACTGCGCGAAGAGCGCTTCGACGTCTCGCTCACCCGGTGCGACGCCCTTATGAGCGCGCCATTTCGACTCAATCTCCGGTAGGTGCAAGATGTTCCGAATGTGATCCTTTTTGTATATGCCCATGTCCCGGCGTGCTTGGGCGTCCGAGACCGCAATGCCGTTACGCGCGAATACTTCGGTCACGGCTTTCACCGGCGCCAGCGAGCCATGATCCACCGTGGTGCCGGCCCAGTCAAAAATGACAGCCTCCAGTCTCCTTACCATTCCATCTCCGCCACAGTCTTCTCAGCGATTCCGAACGAGAGAGTCATCCCTGAACCTCCTGGAGATGTCACAATCTGCACTCCGTTTTCGGGAGACATGGAAAGGTATGGTTCTTGTGGGTGCTTCGCATAGACTCCGTGCCACCTTTGCGATATCGAGAAATTGGGAGCCTTCAGAAAGATTGCTATATAGCGCAGAATCAAATTGTCGACCTCTTCTTTGTTGAAAATATCTACCTCCAAGCCATATACGTGTGAGTCACCGAGTGTGAGTTCGCCGGCGGCAGTTTGCGAGACGAGGCCATGAATGCCCCAGGTATCGTATTCGGGAGTTTCGCGGGCAATCCGCGCTTTGAGGTCAGCCAGGCTACTGCACACCTGGAATGCCGGATAGAAACGCAGAGTCAGTCCCGCCGCCAGTGCCGGACCCAGTCGCCAACCGTTGGGCTGCGCAACAGTGCGCAGCATTTGCAGTTTGACGCGCGTCAAACCTGCTGTTCGGTATACCTCCGGATAAAGTGTTTCGAAATCCTGGCCGCTCGAAACGATCGCTCGAGCAACATGCCAGCGTTCTTCTCCCGCTTCGATACTCGGCAATTCGATGGATCGAACCGGACAGACAAAACGAAAAACCACGCCGAATTTCTCTTGTAAGAAGCTGGGCAAACCCGCGATAGTCTTGGGCGGATCGACGGTTAGTTCGAGCGGGCTCCAAAGGCCGCCTTGCAATCCTTGCTCTTTCACGGCCGAAGAGCGCTCCAGCAATTGTTCCTTATTCAGCCAGACGCACTCATACCCTAGACTCGGAGCCATCTCGGCAAATTCGCGCGCCACAGCGGCTTCGTCGTCCTGATAGACAACGTGCAAGGAGCCATCGGCATGGTAGGGCAACCCGCTGCGTTCCAGCACTTCCAACCACATCAGCCGGCTCTGTAGCGCCAGTTGGTGAAGCGCGCCGTGCGGTTGCCCAATGGGCCAGATCATGCCGAAGTTTCGGATAGAGGCTCCAGAGGCGCGCGCCGAACGTTCAAAGACGACGACGCGTTTTCCGCGCTTGCCCGCGGCATAAGCGTGGGCCAGGCCCATAATGCCGGCGCCTACAATGGCGAGGTCGGCGCGTCGTTCATACATTCCGTCATGGTACAAGCCATAGGTTACAAAAGCATGATAAACAGGCGGTTCCGCCGGCGTAATAATGGAGGTGATTGGGAAAGCGCTTACCGGGTGCGCTCAGTTTCTGCATGATCGCCAGGAACGAAGAGCACAATCTTGCAAAATGCCTCGAGTCGGTCCGCGGTTTGGCGGCCGAACTGATTGTGACGGATACGGGATCAACTGATGCCACGCCACGCATTGCAGCGGAGTATGGAGCGAGAGTCACGGCATTTGATTTCACTTTCATCGATTTTGCAGCGGCGCGGAACCAGGCTCTCGCCCAGGCAAGCAACCCGTGGATCTTGATTCTCGACGCCGATGAAACGATAGATCCGGCCAGCGCGGCACAAATAGAAGAGCTAATCGCGCGAGATGAAAACGTGGGTTATTTCCTGGAACGGCATAATTACTGGCCCGATTCTGTTTCCACCAAAGATTACGCCGTACGCTTATTCCCCAACCGTCCCACTCATCGCTATCGCGGCCGCGTCCATGAAACGATCGATAAATCGATTCTTTCCGGCGGTGGACGCCTGCAACAAACCAGCATTCGCATCGATCACAACTTCGCCTCCGATCCGGCGGCACGCCGGCGTAAGAACCACAGCTACATCGATATTCTTAAGGAAGAAATTGCCGCCGACCCCAGCGACGATTCCCGGCTTGACTTTCTAGCGGCGGAATATCACCAGCTTGAAATGTTCGATGAAGCCACCGCGGTCGCCGAACGTATT
>Ga0182012_10004191_pt1 | contig 15125 bp, 10 predicted proteins | sample 612S2SmetaG_FD_120486 | JGI IMG/M metagenome (GOLD analysis project Ga0182012, IMG submission 120486) | Permafrost microbial communities from Stordalen Mire, Sweden - 612S2S metaG | ecosystem: Environmental > Terrestrial > Soil > Wetlands > Permafrost | place: Sweden: Stordalen | collected... | reverse complement strand
TCCTTCATGATCAGCAGCTCCTCGCCGTCGAGCTTGACCTCGGTGCCGGACCACTTGCCGAACAGGATGCGGTCGCCGGCCTTGACTTCCAGGGCCACGACCTCTCCCTGCTCGTTGCGCGCGCCGGGACCGACGGCGACGACCTCGCCCTCCATCGGCTTCTCCTTGGCCGTGTCGGGGATGAGGATGCCACCCGCGGTCTTTTCTTCGGCAGTCAGCCGCCGGATCACGACCCGGTCGTGGAGGGGACGAAACTTCATTCTATGTCTCCTGAGTGACGGAGGCGGCTGGGTGCCCGGTCTTTGGCTTCATCGACCGCACCAGCGCCGTGCTATCGTCTGGGGGGCTTGTTAGCACTCCATCACAGAGAGTGCCAGCGCAAACTTGTGAACCGCCCTGCCCGGCTCGATCACGAGCCCGTAAGCGGATGGAACAGTGCTCGATCGACGTCGGCACGTCTGCTCACCTCTTGGCGAGGGCCGCCAACCCCCCGCGGTTTACCCGAGTGCTGCGATGGTCTACCAAGCGGCGCCCCTTGCGAATCAGCGTGGAACCTCGATGCCAACTGCTCTCCTCACTGGCGTAACCGGCCAGGACGGCGCCTATCTTTCCGAGTTCCTCCTGTCCAAGGGCTACAAGGTCTTCGGCCTGTTGCGGAGGTCGGCGTCATCGGATGTCATCGGGGAGCGGCTGCGCTGGTTGGGCGTGCTGGACCGGGTCGAACTGGTTGACGGGAACCTGACCGACCTGTCGAGCCTGATCCGCGTGGTGCAAACCGTGGCGCCCGACGAGGTCTATAACCTCGCGGCACAGAGCTTCGTCGCGGCAAGCTGGCAACAGCCGCTGCTGACCGGCGCCGTGACCGGCCTGGGCGCCGCGAACGTGCTGGAAGCCTTGCGCATTGCGCGGCCGCAGGCCCGATACTACCAGGCCAGCAGCAGCGAGATGTTCGGCAAGATCCAGGATGCCATGCAGAGCGAGACGACGCCGTTCTATCCCCGCAGTCCCTACGGCGTTGCGAAATTATACGCCCACTGGATGACGGTGAACTACCGGGAGAGCTTCGGCCTGCACGCCAGCAGCGGCATCCTGTTCAACCACGAAAGTCCTTTGCGTGGAATCGAGTTCGTGACCCGCAAGGTCACCGATGGAGTCGCCCGGATCAAGCTGGGATTGGCCGAGGTGCTGGAACTGGGCAACCTGGACGCGACCCGGGACTGGGGCCACGCGCGGGACTACGTCCGCGCCATGTGGCTGATGCTGCAGCAGGACCGGCCGGACGATTACGTCATCGCAACCGGCCGCACCACCAGCATCCGGGAGCTCTGCCGCATCGCTTTCGCCCATGTCGGGCTGGACTGGCAGGCGCATGTCCGCGTCGCCGACCGGCTGCTGCGACCGGCCGAGGTGGACGTTCTGCTGGGGGACGCCACCAAGGCGCGGGCGCGGCTGGGGTGGACGCCGGAGGTCGGGCTGGAGGCGATGGTGGCCGAGATGGTGGACGCGGATTTGGCACGGCACCGCGCCCGGATGGTTGCCGGAGGCTGACGCCGTGGCGCCCTGCCGCATCCTGGTGACAGGCGCAACCGGGTTTGTGGGAAAGCATCTGCTGCCGACGCTGGCCTGCCAGTTCCCGGGCGCCGCGGTGCTGGCCCCAGGGTTCGACGTCACCGATCCGGCCGCGACGGAAACCGCGATCAGGCGGACCGCGCCGGACGCTGTCGTGCATCTGGCCGCTGTCGCGGCCATACCGGCTGCACAACAAAACGCTGACCTGGCCTGGCGGGTGAACCTGCTCGGCACGCTGACGCTTGCGCGTGCGCTGCAGGAAGTCATGCCCCATGCCATGCTGCTCTGGGTGGGCAGTGCAGACGCCTACGGGGCAAGCTTCCGCACCGGAAAGCCGGTCGACGAGGCAGCGCCACTCGCCCCGCTGAATACCTACGGTGCGACCAAAGCCGCCGCTGATCTCGCGCTGGGTGCAATGGCGGCGGACGGGCTTCATGTTGTGCGGGCGCGGCCGTTCAACCACACGGGACCCGGCCAATCCCCGTCCTTCGTGGTCGCGGCCTTCGCACGCCAGGTCGCGCGGATCGCCGCCGGTCTGCAGCCGCCGGTGCTGACCGTGGGCGACCTGGAGCCGCAGCGGGACTTTCTGGACGTGCGCGACGTGTGCGCCGCCTATGCTGCCATCCTGGAACGGGCGGACACGCTGCCGGCCGGGACCGTGCTGAACATTGCCAGCGGCGTTCCCCGCCGGATCGGCGATGTTCTGACGTGGCTGGCGGACCATGCCGGTGTGCAAGCCGAGGTGCGGGCGGACGCTGCGCGGATGCGTTCGACGGACATCCCGGTGTCACTTGGCGATGCCGGCCTCGCCCGGGCCGTTTTGCAATGGGCGCCTGAAATCGACTGGGAGCAGACTCTGTCCGATGTGCTCGAAGACTGGAAAGCGCGGGTCGCGGCGGGCCAGGACAGTCCTGCATAAGTCCGGATCGGCCGTCATATGCTGGCGGCAGGGGCCCCTTCCGTCGCGGCGGCGATGTCGGCAATGGTGGACCAGTCCGGCTCCAAAGCCCTCAACGTGACGGCACCGCCGGACCAAGGTTCGGATTGCGCCAGCCCTGCACACCGTCGACGGTAACCCGCGGGCCGTGTGCATCGAGGGCAAGAATGGCGGGCCGCTCGATTTCCAGCGTCCACCCGGCCTGGAGCAAGGTGTCCATGATCCGTCCCTCGATCTGCCTGGAATGCGTGCCGACCACGAGGTAGGCAAACTTCTCCGTCAGGAGAGGCGAACAAGCAGCAATGAGATCCGCTTCTCCGCCTTGGATATCGAGATGCAGCAGGTCGATCCGGCCGTGTGGAGCGGCCAATTGATCCAGGGCGATCATGGGCAACTCGCTGTAGGCACCCGACTCGGCGGCGGACCTCCGCTGCTCTTCGGTTGCCGCCAGAATTGGCTCCAGGCCCCAGGTGACGCCCGCCTTTTCCTGCCGCGGGAACAGGGCAATGCCCGATGTCGGGGCTGCAATGCCGGCATGGATGTTGACCTGTTCGGGCGCAAAGCCATTGGCGGCCAAGGCCTCCGTCGACCTGCCCCGCCCTGTTTTCCAGGATCGTCGGAAAGAACTTCGGGTCGATAAGAACGCCCAGGAAGTTTGTGAGGTAACCCGGGTTGACCGTCAGATGCGCTGCTGCGTGGCGGTGGATGACCTCCAGAGGGTCGAACGCGGCATTGTAGTGGAATAACGGGCTGCCCTTATTTGCCATAATATTCTGTAGTGTCGCGTCAAATTCATTTCTCTGCAACAAAGTTGCAGCAGAAGTGCGTTACGATCCTCGAAAAGGCGCCGCACCTGCGGGATTCGGAGTGCCATATAGCGAGCCAGACTCATACGCGGATTGTCGCCCAGATCGGCTTTCACGGCAATAGCCGCGGCTTCCCCGCCGGCAGATCTGATAAGTTTGACGGGTTGGCGGTGCGCCATCGTCCCCGTCGCATTCGTCAGGGCAATCTTGGCCGCTCCGTGGCTGCCATACATGAGCCGCGTGTCCGACCTGAACCGACTCCTGCGCCCCTCTCCGGCCTCCGGCTTGACCAATCCGACCAGGCTGGCTATCTCGGGGTCGTTATCGGGGCATGGGTCGCCCCTTGAAACTTTTGGCGGGCATCGGAACCTACTGGTGGCAGCAGCACACTGACATGAACAGATGAAACTCACCGTCATCATCCCCTGCTACAACGAAATTGACACGATCGATCAAATCATCGATGCCGTTCGTCAGTCGCCCCTTGAAGACAAGGAAATCATTGTCGTCGATGACTGTTCGGTGGATGGCAGCCGGGAGAAGCTGAAGTCCGAGATCGAAGGCTCTGGCCGCGTCTCTCGCGTCATTTACCACGATCGGAATCAAGGCAAGGGTGCCGCGCTTCGCACCGGCTTTGCGCATGCGACCGGCGACGTTGTGATCGTTCAAGACGCCGACCTCGAGTACGATCCAAACGAATACCCCCGCCTGGTCGAGCCGATTGCATCCGGCAAGGCGGACGTCGTGTTCGGTTCTCGTTTCGCCGGCGGTGAACCGCATCGTGTGCTGTATTTTTGGCACCGCGTCGGCAACAGCTTTCTGACGCTCCTGTCGAACATGTTCACCAATCTCGATCTGACCGATATGGAGACCTGCTACAAGGCGTTCCGCCGCGAGATCATCCAAGCGATCGAGATCGAGGAGACACGATTCGGATTCGAGCCGGAAATCACCGCCAAAGTGGCAAAACTGCGGAATGTCCGGATCTATGAGGTCGGGATATCCTATTATGGTCGCACCTACGACGAAGGCAAAAAGATCGGCTGGAAGGACGGTGTCCGTGCCATCTACTGCATCGTAAAGTACAATTTGTTTCGGTGATTTATTTTCCGGCGGGGGCACAGCGAGGCCACAAATTTGTGGCCCAGCCAGCCAAGGCCATGGCCTGAATGCGTATGGATCACGCGCCAGGGCTCGGCGCCTTGCCCCGACTGGCGCAGAACCGGCTGCCGGCGCTCCTGCTGGTGCTGGCCGGGATGGTCTTCGTCGTGGGGCCTTCCGTCACCGACGGCCGCATACCAGGCGATCTCGGCGATGCCCGGTTCAACAGCTATGTTCTTGAGCATTTCCACCGCTGGATCACCCACCAGGATCAACGCTTCTGGAACGCGGATTTCTTCTATCCGTTTCCGCTGACGATCGCATTCAGCGACAATCACCTTGGCGATGGCCCGATCTATTCGTTGTTCCGTGCCCTCGGTTTCGATCGCGAGGACGGCTTTCGCCTGTGGTTCGGGATGGGATTCGCGATCAATTTCGCGGCCGCGGCCTATAGCCTTGTCCGGCTAGGCTACTCCAGGCTCGCGGCGGCGCTCGGCGCTTTCCTGTTCGCCTTCGGCCTGCCGATGATGGCGCAGGAAAACCACGCCCAGCTCGTCTACCGGTTCGGCGTCCCGCTCGCGGTCCTCGCCCTGGTGGAATTCCGGCGGCGCAAGCAGTTGTGGCAGCTCGGGCTCGCCGCCTTCTGGACGACATGGCAGTTCTACTGCTCGATCTATATCGGCTATTTTCTGGTCTTGCTGCTTGTCGCACTTGTACTTGGTCTGGCCGCGTGCCGGGAGGGCGGCGCGCGGGCTGGCATCCGGCGACTGCCATCAGAGGCGTTCCAGGTGTGGAGCCGGCGACCCGTCTGGGCAAGGATTGCCTTCCTGCTCTCGATGACAGTCCTGGCCGGGCTGCTGGCGCTGCTGTTTGCGCCCTACGTCGAGGCGAGCCTGCTCTATGGCTTCCGCCGGTCATGGAGCGAAATTGCCTTGATGCTGCCTAGGCCGGCGAGTTACCTCCTTGCGACCAATTCCCGGATCTGGCCGTCTTCGGGCTGGCCGTTCGATGCGTTGCCGATGCGGCATGAGCATGCCATGTTCATCGGCGTTGCGCCCTATCTGGCGATTGCGACGGCAATGATCCTGCGGTTGACAAAGCGGGCGGCCCCGGATGGCCTGTTCGTGCCGGTCGCAATAGCGATTATGTTGCTCGTGCTGCTGACTCTCAATATCCACGGTTTTTCGCTCTATCTCCTTCCGGCATTAGCCCCCGGCTCGGACGCAGTCCGCGCAGTGACGCGCATCGGTACGGTCATGCTGTTCCCGATTGGCGTATTGCTGGCCTCGTCGCTGGATGGAATCATGACCGCCCGACTGCCGGTCTGGGCACGGTCGGGCGCCGTCGCACTGGTTGCCTCCCTGCTGGTCTTCGAGGCTTGCTTTATCGTGCACAATACGGCCAGCAAGCATGACTGGCAGGCGCGAATGGCAGCGATCGCGGCCGAACTGCCTCCAGCGCTGCCGGAAGCGCCAATCCTGCTGATTGGCCCGGTACAGGGCGAACCGCTTTATCAGCCTGAGCTTGATGCCATGCTGTTCGCGCAGGATCGAGGCTGGCGCACGATCAACGGCTATTCCGGCAATCTACCGCCCGAGCACAAGGTGTCGGGACTATGCACGGATGCGCCCCGTGATCTTGCCGGGGGGCTCGACTTTCTCGGCCTCACATCGGAGCAGTACTACGCCGCGCTTGCCAGCCGGGTCGTTGCTATTCATTATCCGCCCTGCGACGAAACCGCGCGGCCGCGCCGCGCCGGAGCAAGAGGACTCCCGAGCAGCGGATCTTGACGGATTTTCAGCGCGCCGCCGCAGCCAGCCCCCAGAGTATCCAGTGTTATCGGAATTCGGGCCCCCTGCCATCATCCACGCCGATCGCTACGGCAACCCGGACCCAAGCCCGGGCTGCGCTGATTTTCTGGTTTGCGCCGACGCAGAGCGGCAAACTGTTTAGCAGTCCCGCCTCCGGGCGACTAGCGGCGTGTAGACAGCGGGCGGGCGCTGGACTAGTTCATCCCCTGAGACGATAAGCTCAATAGGAGTCGTTCCTCGGGGACACTGCAATGGCTATCGACCGTAATGGTTGCGCCGCCATGGTTGCGGGCTTAGTGACTTTGGGGATATTCAAATGACCTGGACTCCGGCGGTTGTTCGTTTGGTAACATTGATCGTACCTGTATCGGTGATCGCTGCGATGCAGGCCTTCGGCCGGGGCCTGCCCGTCACGGGTGATGAGCCTGAGTACGTGTACTATGCGTATAGTTTTTTCGTCCGCCATGACTTCGCGATGCCGGTTGCCACCTTCTTCGCGGCGTTTCCGCGGCTCGCCGGGATCCCCCCGGAGAATTTGCAGGGCCATGGGCATCCTGTCCTGCTCTCAATTCTCGGATCGCCGTTCGTGGGATATCTCGGGATTCCCGGGGCGCGCCTGTTCAGCGTCGGCTGCGGCCTGGTCGGTTTCGTTGCGATCAGACGACTTATCGCCGGCTTTGCCGGAATAAACATTGCCACACTGGTTTCGCTATTTATCTTCGTAACATTTCCGGTGCTGGCTTACCTGCACTTGTTCTATACCGACATGACGATTATGGCCGTGGTCGCGTGGGCATGGCTGCTGATCCAGTCAAGTCGTTCGGCAAGTCTGTTGATCGCGACGGCGCTGGCGGTAACGCTGCCGTTCCTGCACATCAGGATGTCCTTGGTTGCGGCGTGGCTGGTCTTGTTGGTTGTTGCGTCCGCGCTGCGCAAGACGGCGCGCGGACGGGTTAGACTGATCGCGGGCGTAGCGTGCATTGCCGCCGCGGCGTTGGCAGGCTTTGTCTGGCATCAATACGTGCTGTTCGGTTCGCTGATCGGCGGCGCCAGCACGCCGGAGCCGGTAAGTTTCGTTGGATACTTCGCGCGCCTCGCCCTCCAGGCGCTGGATTTTCGCCACGGCCTTATTACCTACAATCCCGCGATGATCCTCGCGTTCGCCGGCCTGGTCATCGGCGTGGTGTCCAGGTCCAGGCTTGCCATCGAAGGATCGGGACTGATCCTGATCTACTCTGTATGTTTCGTTTTCGGCGCGGCGTCGGAATCGTTTCCCGCCCGCTTCTGGGTTCCGGGGATGCCGGCACTGGCGGTCGGACTGGGTCTCTGGCTGCGACATGCGCGAAGCGTGAGCGCATACCTCTCAGGCGGCTTGCTGGGGGCGATGTCGTTGCTTAATCTCGCTGTATATTTGCGGGATCCGGTTGCTTTTCTTGGCAATAGGCAGGCTTCTTTGACATACGATAACTTGTTTGACGTGTTCCCCTATTTGGACCTGGCCGGGCTGTTCCCGTGGGACGGCTTCAACTATGCAGCTCATGGTGTCGAACCACATCCCGAGATCAGCTTACCCATTCTGGCCGGTGCATCGGCCGTGGCCGTCTTGCTCGTCGCCGCATTCGTGCTGGAAGCAGTCATGCGGCGCGGACGAAGGCTGGTGGCATTGCTGCCGCCGATCGTGCTGCTTGTGCCGTTCTGGTACGCCCTGATGCGTCCAGTGCCGGCGAGTGCCGTGCAAGTCGTGCGCAGCGGCGGTGACAACCAACAGCCCGGAACAATACTGATCAGATTCTGCAAACCGATCGATGCAGCGTTGATCCGCTTCTTCGGGCAGCCGAGGGCCTTGATGAGACCCCCAAGCTATCCGAACGAACTCCTGGTCGAAGGCAGCAGTGACGGCATCAACTTTCATGTTGTCGAGCGTTATCCGATGTCACCGGTGATCGTCTTGCCGCGGGAACCGTTGCAGGCGATCCGGCTTTCCGCCATCACCACGCCGCAGAATCACGGCTGGACCGATGATCGCGTCTCGGTTCTCATGAAGGGGGGCTTGCCGAAGTGCGGAGCGTCAAGCGTGCAGCCCTGATGGACGCGTCGGTTGCGGGACTGCAGGCGCCCTTCGGACTCGGACAGGCGCGGCCCGCCGCTGCCGGCCGACCGGGTTGGACCGGTTTGCCATGCTGATCACCGTCGTTGTGCCGTGTTTCGATGAAGCCGATGTGTTGGCCGCCTTCCATGATCGGCTCGCCGCGGTCATGGATTCGTTGCCGTTTTCATGGAGCGTCATCTATGTCAACGACGGCAGCCGAGACAGCACGCTGGGCGTCATGCTTGCCTTGCAGGCCCGCAGTGCCAACGTCTCGGTGCTAAACCTGTCGAGGAACTTCGGCAAAGAGGCCGCGATGACGGCGGGCCTGGACCATGCAGCGGGCGACGCCGTCGTCGTTATCGATGCGGACTTGCAGGACCCGCCGGAGCTGATTCCGGATCTGGTCGCGGCGTGGCAGCGGGGTTACGACGTTGCCTATGCCCAACGCCGCGTCCGGGAAGGCGAGACCTGGACAAAGCGAACAACAGCAAGATTGTTTTACCGGCTGATGTCGCGCAGTGGGCAAACGCCCCTGCCGGTCGATACCGGGGACTTCCGCCTCATGAGCCGTCGCGCCGTAGACGGCCTGCTGACGCTGCGCGAGCGCCATCGGTTCATGAAAGGCCTGTTTGCATGGATAGGCTATCCTCAGGTCGCCGTTCAATACAATCGGTCCCCGCGCTACGCTGGAAACAGCAAGTGGAACTATTGGCGTCTTTGGAATTTCGCACTGGAAGGGATCACCAGCTACACTGTTCTGCCCCTGAAGATTGCAACTTATCTCGGTTTGATCATCTCCCTGTTTTCAGGGATCTACGGTTTGTTTATTATAGCCTTGACGCTCGTCCTGGGACGGTCGGTGCCAGGCTATCCGAGCCTGATCGTCGTCATCCTCCTGCTCGGCGGCACCCAGCTCATGACCCTGGGGCTGCTCGGCGAATATCTCGGGCGCGTCTTCAACGAGGTGAAGGGACGCCCGTTGTATCTGGTTGAGCGGTTTACGCCGGCGCGAACGCTTGCCGCCAAACAGGAGTCGGCTCATGGATCTTAAAGAGGAATCGCTGCTGTGCGGCCGGATTGACCAGCATTGGTACTACCGTGCCAAATTGGCGGCGCTGCTGCAGACAATGGACGGCCTGCCTGCCTGCAAGATGCTGGATATCGGCGCCGGGTCTGGTTTTTTCTCACGCGCCCTGCTGCAGACCGGGCGCGCGGCTGAAGCGGTCTGCGTAGACACCGCGTATCCCGCCGACCGCGCCGAGCTGGTCGCTGGCCGGCCGCTCTTGTTCCGCCGTACGTTCCCAGCGCAGGAGGCGGAATTCGGCCTCGTCATCATGATGGACGTGCTTGAGCACATCCAGGACGATGTGGGGTTCACCCGAGACTATGTCGATCAGTTTCGCTCCGGAACGCGCGTTATCGTAACGGTCCCGGCCTTCCAGTGGCTTTGGAGCGGCCATGATGTCTTTCTGGAACACTATCGACGCTACACGCTCCCGGGTCTCGACGCAGTGCTGCGGGCCGCCGGGCTACGGGTCGAGTTCGGCAGCTACTATTACGGTACGATCCTGCCCATTGCGGCGGCGCTCCGGCTCGGCCGACGCTTGCTGGGGGACCGTGGGCAGGAGGCCAAAAGCGACATGCGGCAGACCGGGCCGTTGCTGAACACGTTGCTTTTGGGCCTGTGTCGTGCCGAGCTTCCCCTCATGCGGGTTAACCGCCTGGCGGGGCTGAGCGTCTTTGCCAGGGCGTACAAGCCCTGAGGCCTGCCCTGATATCCACCGGCAGATCAATCGATCCCGTCAGGCCGCATCCTGCTCCGCCGGGGAATGCCCGAGCGCAGCCAGGATCGCTTCGGCGCTCGCCGACCAGGGCACCGGCTTGAATTCGCGCCGCACCTGGGCCTCCCACTGTGCCAGGTCATCGCGGTCGTCGATCGCCGCGCGGATCATTGCATAGGCCTCGTGGAGATTGTCCGGATCGAAGGCCCGCGCCAGTTTGCCGCCGGATTCAGGCAGGGATGTGCGGTTCGATATGAAACACGGCTTGCCCAACGCCAGGCTCTCGGTCACCGGCAAGCCCCAGCCTTCAAAAAAGGACGGGAACATCGTAAAGAGACATCCCTGGTAGAGGGCGACGAGGTCGGCGTCCGACGGGTCTTCGATGATCACCAACTTGCCATCGAGGTTGCCGGTGTTGGCGATCTGGTGCATCAGGTCTTCGACCAGCCACCCGATGCGGCCGGCGAAAACCAGCGTCGGAACACGCTCGGGCGGCATCTCTTCCAACATTCGGCGCCAGATGCGAAACAGCAGCAAGTGGTTCTTGCGGGCCTCGATCGTCGATACGATCAGAGCATAGCTGCCTGGTTGCGGCAGAGTTCGATCGGGCAGCGAACTCGGTCCCTGCCCCGCTTTTCCGAATCCGGTGCCGATCGGGATCGGCACGACAGGGCCGGGCAACGTGATGCCCCGCTCTCGCGCATAGGCTTCGACATCGAGCGCGCTCGCGCGGGAGATGGCAAAAAGCTGGTCGCACAGTGGGATCACGCTATCGTACCAGGCACGGAACAAGCGGACCAGGCCGCGGTCGCACCATTCGGGGCGGCGCAACGGGATCAAATCGTAAACCAGCAAGCCGAATCGCATGCCCTTGGCACGCTGCCGCTGAACAACCTCGGCATAGGCCGGGTGCGACCAGGGGCTGCCAAGGGCCAGCAGCGTGTCGCCAGGGCCGGCGACAAGCGCGAACTCATCCGCCGGCATCGCCGCTTCCGGACCAGCGGCATCGGGCTCCACCGGCACGACGCCCGTTCTTTCGGCACGCCCGGCCGGCCGCCTGCGCGCCTCACGGACCAAGACCTTGATCAGCTTCCCCCATGCATGAAGCGCGCGCGATTGCGCTATGCGGACATCGACGATGGCGCCACGCAACGGCAGCGGCAGCCGATACACCAGCTTGCGAACCGCCTGCCGAGCCGGAGAGTGGGGCGGGATGCCCACCGGAAGCGGGGCTGTTCTAGGTTCAGCGGATCCCGCGGTCAGTCCGGCGAAGAGTGCCGCTATCTCGGGCCACGGGACGACGCGAAAGTCGTGCCCCGGCGCGTTGCGGACAAACTGTATGGCGCCGCTACTGCCATGGCGTTCCTGCAACTCCCGGTAAATCTCGAAGGCAAGCCTCTGGATGCCGCTTGGCCGCGGGTTCCCCCGTGCATATTCGAACAGATCCTCGACATCGATCCAGATCCGACCGCGCCCTGTACTCCGCATGCTTTTCTCTCCCACCGGCGATGCGGGCGGAATCGCGCCCCGCGGTTCCTCGCGCGAAGCAATCTCTGTGGTTTCGCCGGGCGGAAGCTCCGCCACCTGAGGTGGCTCGACCTGGCCGCCGGCGTCGCCGGCAAGCGGCGCCGGCCTGCGCATCAGTTGGCCCGCATCGGCGCGGTAAGCTGCCAGGACGTGCTGTTCAGGAGCGCAGCCGTTCGCGCTTCGGCGTGGTCGCGCATATGCCCCGCATGGGCTACGTCGCTTTGCAGCCTGGCCGCCTCCGCGCGCCACGTCTCCTTGGCGGCAGCCATCGAGGCGAGAAGAGTCTGCTCCCAGGCGACACGCTCCTGGACCTGAGCGCGAAGCTCCTGGACCTGCGCATGCGACTGTTGGGTGTCCGCCCGAGACCGTTCTGCTTCCGCCCGAGACCGTTCCGCCTCCGCCCGAGACTGTTGCACCTCCGCCTGACACTCCGCGACCTTGCGCGTTGCTTCCGTATCGACCGCGCGCAGGAAGTCATCGAACACGTTGGGTGGCAGAGTAAAGCATTCTCCCAGCGCCGCATCGCGCTCTCTGGCGACATAGAAACGGTTCAAGCCATCGAACCAGACAAAGCGGTATCCGGCAGTTGACAGGATGGCTTCCCACGCCTCGTGGCTCTGCTCCCGCGACATAGGCTTGGTCGCTTCGACGAGCACAACCCATGGCCGGAACGAGTCGAAATCCGCACCTGCCAATACGGCTTGCTCGGCACCTTCCACGTCCACCTTCAGGAAGTGGATGTCTGCCGGCGCATGGCGGCGACAGATGTCGGCGAGCGTCGTGCGCTCGACGATGCGTTCCTCGGACTCCCAGCCGGCCTGCCGGTTGGCCGCCGCCACGTCCGGTTCCAACGTCGAGAGTCCTGAACCGGAAACGCGATAAAGCGTGCTGTGTCCGCTTTCTGCGCCAACCGCGACGTTCAGGTTCACATCCCGCAGCCGGCTGGCGGCGAGGCGCGGGAAAAACTCCGACGAGGGCTCGATGTTGATCCCGCTCCATCCACGGTCATAGAAGGCCCGGGTGACCGAATCGATGTCCGGATGAGCAGCACCAACGTCGATGTAGAATCCTGTCGCGAGGTCCTTGAATGCTCGCCACAGCATCACGTCTTCGAAGTTCTGCGCGTACGAAATGAAGAGCATGGGACCTTCGCGTAACCAGCATCAGCGGGCTCGGCTGTATGACATCCATTCGAGCCGGAATGAACGTTTAAGCGGGTTGCACAGGGTGCCGCAAGTGGGCGGCTCTGACATCCGCCCGTCGCTGCTCGCGCACCCGGCACCAGCGCGATGCGAGGAAGAACGTCAAGGCGATCATGAAAGAGCCGCGCCGCCGGCTATCAGAAACGCGAATCAGGGGCGGAGCAAGATCGAGGCGCGGCTTCTTCGTCGCGATGACGCACGACACCAGCGTCGCCATGATCGAGGCCCACGGCTCCCGCTCATCACGAGCGAGGCAGGGAAGCTGCGCGTCGCGCCATCGTCTCGCTCACGTCCGCTCGGGTGGGTAAATGCCCGGGCCACGCCTACGCACGCTGGCTATGGGCGACGTGGGCGCAACAATTCAAGGGCCTGAGCGTGGCATCGGGTTTCTCCTCTGGCTAGAAAGGCGGCGAGATTCACCAATTGGAGGGTACACTTGTGAGGAGGATACCTCCGATCTCGACCTGGAACGGGTGCATTTCCAAACGGTTGAACCTCGCACGAAAAGTCCTCCTTTTGGCGACCGTGCGCCTCTAGCTTATGCCCGCGCCGGGCATGTCCAGGTCATCCCTTGCTGACACTGGCCACCCCGTTTGACACGCCCCGCAACTCCCCACATCTTCCCCCGCCACCGAGGGGAGCCCCGCCGGAAGGGGCTGAGATACCGACGGGCCGCGGACAAGCGGCGGCGCGGTGACCCTTGAACCTGAACCGGGTCATGCCGGCGGAGGGACGGGGAACGCGGCGCATCACCCTCTCCTCTCCGCAACACCCCGGCGCGCGCCAAAGGAGAGGTCCATGACGGTCCAGTCGAAGTCCGCCGCCCGTCCGAGCACGGTCACCACCGGCCCGATCGCGGGATCGCGCAAGATCTACACGACCCCCGAGGGCCGGCCCGACCTCCGTGTGCCGTTTCGCGAAATCGCGCTCGACCCCTCCGCGCAGGAGGAGCCGTACCGCGCCTACGACACCTCCGGCCCGTTCACCGACCCGGCGATCGCCATCGACCTGGAAGCCGGCCTGCCGCCGATCCGCGCCGCCTGCATCGCCCAGCGCGGCTTCCAGCGAATCCCCGCCCGCGCGGTGAAGCCGGAAGACAACGGGGCCGTCAGCGGCGACAAGCTGGTTCCGCCATGTCCGGCGGAGCATCCCATTCTCGCCGGCAGCCCCGGCCAGCCCGTCACGCAATACGAATTCGCCCGCGCCGGAATCATCACCGACGAGATGATCTATGTCGCCCACCGCGAAAACCTCGGCCGCACGAAAATGCTGGAAGGCGCCGCGGAGCGCCGCGCCGACGGCGAGGATTTCGGCGCCGCCATCCCCGCCTTCATCACACCGGACTTCGTGCGCGACGAGATCGCCCGCGGCCGCGCCATCATTCCCGCCAACATCAACCACCCAGAGCTGGAGCCGGTCATCATCGGCCGCAACTTCCTGGTGAAGATCAACGCGAATATCGGCAACTCCGCCGTCACGTCCGGTGCCGCGGAGGAAGTGGAAAAACTGGTCTGGGCGATCCGCTGGGGCGCCGACACGGTGATGGACCTGTCCACCGGCCGCAACATCCACAATATCCGCGGCTGGATCCTGCGCAATTCGCCGGTCCCGATCGGCACCGTGCCGATCTACCAGGCACTTGAGAAGGTGGACGGCGAGCCTGACAAGCTGGATTGGGAGGTGTTCAAGGACACGCTCATCGAACAGGCCGAGCAGGGCGTGGACTACTTCACCATCCACGCCGGCGTGCGCCTCGCCCACGTGCCGCTGACCGCGAAGCGTGTCACCGGCATCGTGTCGCGCGGCGGCTCGATGATGGCCCGCTGGTGCCTGGCGCACCACAAGGAGAGCTTCCTCTACGAACGGTTCGACGAGATTTGCGACATCATGCGCAAATACGACGTGTCGTTTTCGCTTGGCGACGGGCTGCGGCCAGGGTCGAACGCCGATGCCAACGACGCGGCGCAGTTCGCCGAACTGGAAACGCTCGGCGAGCTGACCAAGATCGCCTGGGACAAAGGCTGCCAGGTGATGATCGAAGGCCCCGGCCATGTGCCGATGCACAAGATCAAGATCAACATGGACAAGCAGCTTCGCGAATGCGGCGAAGCGCCGTTCTACACGCTCGGCCCGCTGACAACGGATATCGCCCCGGGCTACGACCACATCACCAGCGCGATCGGCGCCGCGATGATCGGCTGGTACGGCACGGCGATGCTTTGCTACGTGACGCCCAAGGAGCATCTCGGCCTGCCAGACCGCGACGACGTGAAGACCGGCGTCATCACCTACCGGATCGCGG
>Ga0182012_10004190_pt1 | contig 15126 bp, 11 predicted proteins | sample 612S2SmetaG_FD_120486 | JGI IMG/M metagenome (GOLD analysis project Ga0182012, IMG submission 120486) | Permafrost microbial communities from Stordalen Mire, Sweden - 612S2S metaG | ecosystem: Environmental > Terrestrial > Soil > Wetlands > Permafrost | place: Sweden: Stordalen | collected... | reverse complement strand
GGCCATTTCGGCAGCACGCTGCGGTTGCGCGAAGATGCGCGCGAGGCGTGGGGTTGGATGTGGATTGACCGGCTTGGGCAAGACCTGCGTTATGCGGTACGGATGTTGCGAAAATCTCCCGGCTTCACGTTCGCGGCGGTGTTGATGCTGGCCATCGGGATTGGCGTGAACGTGGCCGCGTTCGGCTTTTTCAATATGCTGTTCTTCAAGCCGCTGCCTGTGCGCGATGCCGAGACTCTAGTACGCTTCGACCGGCGCGCGCCACACAGCTATGCCAACTTCGTGCCTTATCCGGAGACGGATTTCATCCGGCAATATTCCAGAACACTATCGGCCGTATTAGCGTCCGCCGGCGGCCGGCTGCGCATCGACAGCGAGGAGAAGTGGCTCGGCACGCGCTTTGTCACGAGTAATTTCTTCAGCGAACTGGGCACCCGGCCGCTGTTGGGCCGGCTCATCAGCCCCGCGATCGATGATGCCCCGGGCGCGCCGCCCGTGGTGGTGTTGAGTTACTCGTTCTGGCAGCGGCATTTTGCGGCCGACCCATTGATTGCCGGGAAAATGATTCGCCTGAATGGCAGGCCTGTGATGGTGATTGGCGTAACTGCGAGTGAGTTTAGCGGCCTCGACCTCAGCAAGGTGGATGTATGGCTGCCTTTGAAGCAGCAGCCATTTTTCGTTGACGGCAGCCGCCTGCTCACCGACTTCTCAGACAACGACGGCGTGGATATGTGGGGCCGCTTGAAACCGGGTCTCACCGCCGCCGTTATGGAGAACGAACTGCATCCTCTCCTGAAACAGTTGTACCAGCAGCATCCCGCTGAACTCTGGAAAGATGAGACGCTGCACAGCGATCCTGCCGGCTACGCGCGCCTCGTTCACGGGCGCAGCAAAGGCTCAGGCCCGCCCGCGAGCCCCTGGCAGGAAATTTATCCTATCGTCGCCTTAGTGAGCGCGTTTGTGATTTTGATTCTTACTGTTTCCTGCGGCAATTTGGGAAGCCTTTTGTTGGCACGCAGCGTGGCCCGCGAACGTGAAATAAGCATACGAATTTCGGTTGGCGCGGGGCGCGCTCGCCTCATCCGTCAGCTTTTCACAGAGAGCCTCCTGCTGGCGTCTGTCGGGTCGCTCGCCGGGTTGGCTTTCGGTTTTGTCACACTCCGAACCCTTATTCTTTGGTTAGAGGGGCCGGCCTGGCTGAACGCCACTCCCGATTGGCGGGTCATCGCATTTTCTATTTTGGCCGGCGTAATCGCCGCCATGTTGTTCGGCCTAACACCCGCGCTGCAAGTGGCTCGCCAGCGTCAGCATGCCACCATTCTGCGCCAATTGCTGATCGGCTCGCAGGTGGCCGCCAGTTGCGTTTTGCTGATTGTCTCCGGCCTGCTTATGCGTGCCCTTGATCACGCCTTGTACTTTTATCCAGGCTTTGACTATCAGCATGTTGCTTCCATCGATCCCGATCTTTCTTCCCACGGCTACACCCCCGACAAAGCACGCGCCTATCTGGACGAACTACGCAATCGTCTGGCGCAACTGCCGGGTGTCGAGTCTATTGCTTTCTCGACGATTCCGCCGCTCGGGGGAAGAGTGGAAACCACCGGCACGGAGATCGGCGGGCGGCAAGTCGCCATTCATGTCTCGCGCGTGAGTCCGGAATTCTTTCGAACCATGGGAATCCCTATCATCCGTGGCCGCGACCTAACATCCGGCGAGACGCACTCTATTTTGATTGGTGAGTCGTTCGCCCGGCTGGCTTGGCCCGGAAAAGATCCGGTGGGCAGGCAATTTACCGGAGATGGTATTGCCTTCACGATCATCGGGGTGGTGGGCACCGCCAGACTGGTACAGCGGGAGGACGCGACCGCCGTGGAAGCCTATTACCCGCTTGCAGTGGGCAATTCGCCTGGGGTCGTTGTGCTGGTAAAGACCGCCGGCGCTCCTGAGCATCTATTGCCTGCTCTGGCGTTGGCAGCCAAATCCATCAGCCCCGATGTGCTGCCTTTCACGCAACTGCTGAAAAATTCATTTCGCGAGCGGGTTGAGAGCTTAGAGGACAGCGCGGTAGCGGTGAGCCTGCTGGGCGCAGTAGCGCTGCTGATTGCCTGCCTGGGCATTGTCGGACTGGTGGCTTATACGGTGTCGCAGCGCACCAAGGAAATCGGGATTCGGATGGCGCTCGGCGCGCAACCGGCGGATGTGCTGGGCGCTGTCTTACGGCAGTTCCGGCGTACTGTTCTGCTGGGTTTGTGCGCCGGGGTATTGGGTGCGGCGGCTCTATCGCAATTGTTGCAACGGGAACTTTACGGCGTTAGCCACCTCGATCCGCTGGTTTATTTGACGGCCGTCGGCCTGTTTTGCCTGGTGACGGCAGGCGCGGCGCTGGCCCCGGCAAGGCGCGCCTTACGCATTGACCCGCTGCGCGCCCTGCGCTACGACTAAACTAACAGCCCGTGGCAAAAGTCCGTTTCATAAACCATTGATCTGCCTAGGTGGCGCAGGCGGTTTCGCCTGCGTCTCGCAGCTCTCTATACTTTTGCCACAGGCTGCTACGACTAGCGGACGCACTTACTTCAAGACTTGTGCGCGCGAACCCCCAGCGAACCGGATCAGCGCCAATGCGAAAACGCCACATGCCAGCATGCGCAGCGCGTTGGGCTCCGGCGACGCGCTAAAGGAGCCGAGAACGCCCACCGGTAGGGTATGGCTGCCGGCATTCGGGTTATCTAACAGGCTAGTCGAGTTGGCATCGGCCGCTGCGTACAGCGGGCCTGCTTTGCCTGGCAGAATGCCATCGCTGAAGAATTCACCGACGTACCCTCCCGAAATGTTGAACGCCACGCCGTACACGTCAAAATAGCCGCCGCCGAACGGGTAACCCGGACAGTCTGCTGAGGCATTCGCCCCGGCAAAGAACAAGTCGTCATAGGAAAGCCCCGCCGTCGTGAATGCCACCGGGTTTGCTGCCGTGGCCGCTAATCCGGAGACATACGAAATGGGCGTGTAGAGCCCGCTGATCGTGCCGGAAATACCGTCATTGGTGTCCGCAAATTTCCCCGTGATGCCGGTAATCTCGTACGTGTCGGGCGTAGCGACGCCGGACGTGTTGTCGGGCGCCGCAACGATGGTCAACGTTCCCGAGCTCGTGACGCCTCCTCCGTTAAAAGAAAAACTGATTGTATCGGCGTTGCTTAACTGCACAAATGTGCCGATCAGCGCCGTCAGGCAAACTCCCCTGAAGTACACGTTCATCATTGCAAGTTCTCCTCAGAATTGTTTAAAAATGATCCCTGGACTACGGGCTAGTAAGAGTCTATCGAGGGTCTGAACTCGTAGGCAAGCCCAATCGCTGACGTTGCCAATCGCGAGGGCGTTATTAGTTTGCCTTCCCCTCAACCATCGGTACCAGTTGAGGGCTCATTGTGCCTTGCGATAATTTGGCTTGATACTACGAAGTGTCGTGCTGGCAGCGCTTCTTTGTGCGCCCTTTCCGGCGCAAGACAACCGCTGTGCCGCCTGCCACCCGAGTGAAGTGAAGACTTTCGCGCTGAACGCCATGGCGCGCTCGTTAAGCACCGCAGCGCCGCAACCAGATGGCCGGCTGCACCATGTGGCTTCCGACTCCGAGATTGCGATACGCCACAACGCCGATGGCACAATGCTTCACCGGCTTAGCTCGCGCGGCTTGACGGCGGAGTATCCGGTGGCGTACGCGGTGGGCGCGGGCAAAGTGGGCTTCAGTTATCTTGTTGCCATACCGCCGTATCTGTTTCAATCGCCGGTTTCCTACTATTCGCAATCGGGTGTGTGGGATGTTACGCCCGGCTATGAGCCGGAACGTGTCTTGGATTTCACGCACCCGATTTCGGAGGGTTGTGTGTTTTGCCACTCGAACAAAGTGAATCTGGTGGCCGGCACGGACAACCAATTCCGTGAGCCGGCTCTCGCGGCTATTTCCTGCGAACGCTGCCACGGGCCTACGGAAGAGCATCTCCGAAAGCCGGTGTCCGGTTCGATTGTCAACCCCAGCAAGCTGCCGCCCGTAGCGCGCGATAGCGTTTGTGAGCAGTGCCATTTAGAGGGCGACGTGCGCATCTTAAATCCGGACAAACACTGGCAGGATTTTCATGCCGGTGCCGCGTTGGAATCGGTGTTCTCGACCTATCTGGTGCGCACGCCTGCGAGTGCGGGAGAAAAAGCGGTGAGTCACTCCGAGCAATTGTCATTGAGCCGTTGCGCGCGCGAAAGCGGCGGGCGGTTGTGGTGTGGCACCTGCCACAATCCGCATTCGCCGGCGGCCGAGCGGGCGGCCGAGGTCAAGGCGGCTTGTCTGAGCTGCCACGCAACGGTCTTTAGTGCCCGGCAGCATGCGCCTGCCAGTGAATGCGTCACTTGCCATATGCCGCGCGTGCGGCCGAATAATGTGGCGCATGCCGCGATTACCAGCCACCGCATTGCGCTGCCGTCCGCGCAAGCAGCTCCGACGGCGAAACCCGTTGGCGGCGAATTAACCGCGTGGCGCAATCCCCCGCCGGCCTTTGCCGCGCGCAACCTCGGGCTGGCGCTGTTTCAAACAGCCGACAGCAAGAACTGGGACCAGGTTTACCGTTCGTATCAGATTCTGGCGCATTTGCCGCAGCGCGACCCGCAGGTTCTGGCGACGCTGGGTTCGATTTTGCTGGAGCAGAAACATCCGGATATCGCGGCTTCGCTCTACAAACAAGCGCTGACGCAGCAACCGCTGAATCCGCGCTTTGTGTACCTGCTGGGAGTGGCGCTGAATGCCCAGGGTCAGCACGAAGCGGCCATCGACGAGCTGCGCCACAGTATCGAACTGGATCCCTCCGCGCCTGACCCCTACCGGAAGCTGAGTGAGATTTATGCCCAACTCGGGCTAACTTCACTGAGCAAAGAGGTAATCAACCAATATTTGAAATTCATGCCGCAAAATATCGCCCTGCGGCGCAATAACTGAAACGTGCCTGAGACCTATCCGCTATCGCCCGCGCGAAGCGGTTTTCGGCACCACCGTATCGATGGGCGTAGGTGGCGGCGCAGGTGATTCGGTTTCGGCCGTTTTCATCAGGCCGAGGGTAGCGCGCAGTTCGTTATCAATGCGCGTGCGGATGTCCGGGTTGTCCTTGAGGAACTGGCGGGCGTTCTCGCGCCCTTGGCCGATGCGCTCGCCTTTATAGCTGAACCAGGAGCCGCTCTTTTCAATCACGTTATGCGTGGCGCCCAAGTCAAGCAAGTCGCCTTCCCGCGAGACACCTTCGCCATAAATAATGTCGAATTCCGCCTCTCGGAACGGCGGGGCAACCTTGTTCTTCACCACCTTGATTTTGGTGCGATTGCCGGTGACGGTTTCGCCGTCTTTGATAGCGGCGATGCGGCGGATGTCGAGCCGAATAGAGGAATAGAACTTAAGCGCGCGGCCACCGGTGGTGGTCTCGGGGTTGCCGAACATGACGCCGATTTTTTCGCGGATCTGATTGATGAAGATTAGGCAGGTATTGGACTTGGAGACAACGCCCGTGAGTTTGCGCATGGCTTGCGACATGAGCCGCGCCTGCACGCCCATGTGCGAATCGCCCATTTCGCCATCGAGCTCGGCTTTAGGCACGAGCGCAGCGACCGAATCGACCACCAGCACGTCAATGGAGCCGGAAGCGATCAAAGCGGCGGTAATTTCCAGCGCTTGTTCGGCGAAATCGGGCTGCGAGACGAGCAGGTTATCGACGTCCACGCCAAGTTTCTTGGCATAAACGGGATCGAGCGCATGCTCCACGTCAATGAAAGCAGCCATGCCGCCCATTTTTTGGGCTTCGGCAATCACTTGCAGAGCGATGGTCGTTTTACCCGAGGATTCAGGGCCGAAGATTTCGCAGATACGGCCGCGCGGCAGACCGCCGACGCCGAGCGCGTAATCCACCGAAATCGATCCGGTGGGAATAGCGGAAACGGGCACAATCGCTTCCTTTGCGCCTAGGCGCAGAATGGAACCTTTTCCAAATTGTTTTTCGATCTGACCCAACGTCAGGGTTAATGTGCGGCTGCGCTCTTTTTCGTCCATGGGGGTCCTTTCAGGAGATCCAAGCGGGGGAAGCAGTTTCTAGTATAGCTTGAAACATGTTCCGGGCAAGATGTTTTGGAGAGGTGAGCGAAAAATACCTTATACACAGCCTTTCTATTAGATAATCGATTTGGGCGGGCTATAGAAGTTCGTGAAGCTGGCCGATGTAAAAGAGTGGGAAAACATTAGCAAGCAATGGCGATTGCAGAACAAAATTGGACAGAGCGGGCAGCCGAACTGCCGGCGTACCCTCCTCTGCCGCTCAAGGTTGATCCGGCGAGTTTACGTGAGCGGCTTTCGCTTCGGCGCGACGCTCGTATTCCCCCCGCGCAGTGGCAGAAAATCGTAGACCGGGCTCGCCATCATGGGTTAACGGCGGATGGCGTGCTCGCCGCCGCCTTCGCCGACGTGCTAGCCTTTTGGAGCGGTCAAAACAAGCTGACTCTCGGCTTCAGCACCAAATCCTTCGTGCCGCTGCCTTTCGTGAGGCAAGAGAGCTGGCTTGCGGGCGCGCTGCTTTTTGAGAAAGAGCTGCGTTTGAGCCTCGAACATGTCTCTCAGTCAAATGCCGCGGCTCTGCCGGTGGTTTTCAGTTGCAACGAAGCAGCGGATCTGCCCGCCGGCGTGTGGCTGACTTGCGCTATCGGTCAGGAACAAGGCGAGTTGCGTGTGACCTGGCTGACGCTGGATGAGTTGTTCCCTGCGGGAATGCTGGACGCCATGTTCGGCGCTTATCAAACACTGCTCGAGTGGCTGGCAGATCCCCAGTCGGATTGGCATTCGCCCATACCGGATTTGCTGCCCGCGGATCAGCGAGCCGTTCGAACCAAAGTGAACTCAACGGCGGCGGCGCTGCCCAGCCGTCTCCTGCACGAAGGTTTTTTTGCCCACGCGCGGGAGCATCCGGAGCGGTTGGCTTTGGGTTGGGCGGAAGACGGCAAGCTTACCTATGGCGAGTTAGCGGAATCCGCCTTGCGCATCGCTAGCTATCTGCAGCGGCAGAGTGTGAAGCCAGGCGATACCGTGTGTGTCTGTTTGCCCAGAGGACCACAGCAGATTGCGGCGACTCTCGGAATTCTCGCCGCGGGCGGCGTGTATGTGCCAGTGGGCACGGACCAGCCGGCGGCGCGCCGTGAGCGCATCCAAGCGAGTGCGGGCGCGCGCATTTTTCTGGACGATGTAACGGACGCTCTAAAAATGCCGCCCCTCGCCGCGCCGGTGGCCCTTTCCGGCGACGCACTGGCTTATGTCATCTATACTTCCGGCTCGACGGGCGAGCCGAAGGGTGTGGAGATGCAACACAAGGCCACCTATAACACGCTTGCCGATCTCAACCAACGCTTTGCAGTGGGACCAAACGACCGTGTGCTGGCGGTATCGTCGCTCGCTTTCGATCTTTCGGTTTACGACCTTTTCGGACTGCTTTCCGCCGGCGGCGCCGTCATTCTGATTGGCGAGGACGACCAGCGCGAGGCGTATAGCTGGGTCGAATTGTGCTTTCGCTGGGGCGTGACAATTTGGGATTCAGTACCCGCGCTGCTCGATATGTTTTTGATCGCCGCGCAATCGCAATGCCTGGCCTTGCGGCTGCGGCTGGCGTTCGCCTCCGGAGATTGGATTGGGCTGGATTTGCCGGGGCGCGTGGCGGCGGTTGCGCCGGGCTGCCGGTTCATTGCCATGGGTGGGGCGACCGAAGCGGCCATCTGGTCGAACAGCCTTGAAGTGCCGGCGGTCCCGGCGCATTGGCGATCCATTCCTTATGGCTATCCATTGCGCAACCAGAAATTCCGCGTGGTTGATCCGAGCGGGCGCGATTGCCCCGACTGGACGCCGGGAGAACTTTGGATCGGCGGCGTGGGGGTAGCGCGCGGCTATCGTGGCGACCCGGCGTTAACGTCACGGCGCTTTGTGGAAGCCGGCGGAGAGCGCTGGTATCGCACCGGCGATTTAGGGCGCTATCAAGCCGATGGCATGCTCGAATTCCTCGGCCGGGAAGATCAGCAAGTCAAGATCGGCGGACACCGCATTGAATTGGGCGAAATCGAGGCTGCGCTGGAGTCAGATCCGGCAGTCAGCCGGGCAGTAGCGGCGAAAACTCAAGGACGTTCGCGCGGCATAAGCGCCTGGATCGTCGCGCGCCAGGGTCAAGTGCCTAACGACGGGCAGCTACGCCAACGGTTGGCGGAGCGCTTGCCGGCCTATATGCTGCCCGACACGATTGTCACGGTTGAGAGCTTGCCGCTTAGCGCAAACGGTAAAGTGGACCGGGCAGCGCTGGCGAAGCTCATGCTGGCGGAGACGTTGCCGGCGGAGGAGAACGCGGCGGTGCACCCGTTGGAAGCGGAGATCTCAGCGTTATGGAGCGAAGTGCTGGGAGTGGCGAATATCAGCCGCTCGGAAAAGTTTTTCACACTGGGCGGCGATAGCCTCACGGCGATGCGCATACTCGAGGCGTTGCGCCGCCGCTTCAAGATGAGCATTTCCATGCGGCAATTGTTCGCCGCGCCCACCGTGGCCGAGCAAGCGGCTTTTGTCGAGAAGCATTCGAAACGCAAATAGGTTACGGCGCTGGTTGGGGCGGCATGCGGCGGATGAGTTCGCCTATAGAAACCACGAGCTTATCGAGACGCGCGTCCATCTGCGCGCCAGCCTCGATGAGCTTTTCGATGCGATCGTCAATGCGAGCCTCGTGCGACTGCCCATCGCTGATTGCATCGCTTTGTTTACGTTCGAGATGCGCCTGCACTACCATGGCATCGGACAACGCCTTGACGATAAAGCGAAGGTTGACGAACTCCTCGTCATGGCTATCCACGCGCTTCTTTAGCCGCTCCAGAGCTGCCTGTGCTTCACTGCCGTTTGTGTCAGCCATTCTTCTATTATCCGCCAACTACCCTGACGTACTCACGCCCACTTGCTTTCTCTTGCGCCCCGACGCCTTAACCGGCTTCGCCTCCGCCGACCAACGGCCCAGCTTATACGTTCTGCTGAAGCCGCTCGTGGTGTTGGAAATGGTGACAGAAATAGCACCGCCCGTATCGCATTGGTACAGCTCTTCCATCCGCTGCCGGGACGCCGCAATCGAATGTTCCACCGGCAGCGACCGCAAATCAACAGTATTCTGCAACGCCGGATCGAACGGGAAATAGATTTCATCCCACATGGCCACTTCGCCGCTCGGTCCGCCGTCGGCCGCGCGGTGGCTGCATTCCAGGAAGCGGAAATGGCCAATGTTGTGGACCGGCGAATAATGGCGGCGCATGGCCAAGGCTGGCGCACCGGCCGGCGGCAGGCTCAGTCCTTTTTCAAACAACGGATCGAACACAATGCGGCAGCCGCTCTCCGCCTCGCGCCAGACCCCGAAAAAACGCGCCAGCCGTTCGCTGAGTTGATAGGTCCCCGGTTGATCGGCCTGAATGGCGAGCCCAATCGCCGTCGCCGAGCGCGTATAGGCAGAACGCAGCACGCGCCGGCCGAAGCGTTCGCGCAACACGCGCGCCACCAAGGGCAGTTCACTCCCCCCGCCCGTGACATACAGCGCGCCAAACTCACCCGCCTGCTTCTCGAGCAATTCTTCGGCGGCGGCTATCGTCTCTTCCACCAACGGCTTGGCCATCTCATAGAAATCGCCAACCTGCACCACTACGCTGCCCCAAGCTGAATTAATGGGCTCCAGATCGATCGAGAGCCGGCGCGAATTCGGATTCAGCGATTCCTTCTTCAAACGGCACTCTTCCAGCAAATTAAACCACCCCGCGGCAGAAATTTCATCGCGCGCGTCCAGGCTTACGCCGGCTTTGTCAAGCGCCAGATCGGCCAGGATGTGATCGAAATCGTCGCCGCCAATCGACGGTATGCCCTCGGAGGCGATCACATGATGCACGTTTTCATCCAGCGTGACAAGCGAAGCATCAAACGTGCCGCCGCCCAGATCGTAAACCAAAATAGTTTCCCGGCTCGCTTTGCCTTGCCGTTGGCGATGCCCGAATTCTATGCTGGCCGCGCTCGGCTCGTTGAGAATGCCGAGCACCTCAAAACCGGCCGTGCGAAACGCTTCCACCGTGAGAAAACGCTGGTTGCTGTTGGCGTGCGCTGGAACGCCCAGCATGATCTGCACCGCTTCGCCGGCTTTCAGCGCTAGGTTCGAGCGCTCGCGCAGCTCCGTCAGCAGCGCCGAAGTCAGCCCCTGCAACAAGCTGTTTAACGGCATTTGCCGCTCGCCCAAATCGAGCAGAGTCTGCGGGCCAGCGTCCTCTAACAGGCGCTTGATGGAGCGCACCACCGTCCAGGAGTCGTCAGCTTGCGCTTCCCACGCCTTCCACCCATAACGCCGCTCGTCGCCCCGAATAGCGACTAGCGACGGATACCAATCGGGACTGGTCCCATCAGGAGACTCAAACGAGATCAACGGATAGTTGCCGCGATCGGCGGCGGCAACGACGATGCGATTCGTCCCGAAGTCGATGCCCAACTTCATGATTCATCCAGTGTAGCGGTCTACCACTTCATTCCCAGAACGGAAGCACCCGTACCAAAGATTCTTGACAGCCGGCGATTCTTTTTGGAACCTTAAGATAACCTAGGAGCTAGGCAAAGGAGTTACGGAAATGGCACTCACGGCAAAGACGAGACAGGTAGGCGATGTCTCAATCGTGGATTTGAACGGCAAGATTACGCTTGGAGAAAGCTCGGGTGTCTTGCGCGACGAACTAAATGCGCTGCTCGCCATGGGGCGCAAACACATCATCATCAATATGGCCAATGTGTCGTATGTGGACAGCGCCGGTTTGGGCGAATTGGTCGGCAAGTACACCACCGCCACCAATCAGGGCGGTTCCATCAAGCTGCTGCACCTGCAGGGCAAGATGAAAGACCTGTTGCAGATTACCAAGCTTCACACCATCTTCCCCATCTACGAGGACGAAAAGGAAGCGGTATCCAGTTTTAGCGCGGCCGCCTCAGCCTGAATTAAGTGCCGCGCGCCGCATGCGGCCGGATGCGATAATCATTCGCGTTCGGCATACGAATCACCTTGCACATCTCGAATAAGCGGGAACGCGCTCGTTCGCCTACCCGCTCTTCGAGAGTGGTCTTGTAACGCGGCGCATTGCCCACTCCCGGCTTTTCGACGATTGCGCCGCCCATATCAGGATCGGGCAGGTTAGTCGTCACAATAGTGGGCTTCAAATGATTGCAGCGATAAGTTACGATCGCAGTCACCGTATCTTCCACCCAATCGGTCACCCGGTGCGAACCCAGATCGTCAAGCAGCAGCAGTTCCGTTTCCAATGCGTTGCGGTATGCCTCGCGATTGGCCGTCCCCAGCGCTTCACTATAGCCGGCGCGGATGCGTTCCAATAAGTTTTGGTAATCAAAGAAGATTCCTTCGTGTCCGCGAGTCATCAACGAACGCAGCGCCGCCACCGCGAGATGTGTTTTGCCGGTGCCAGGCGGACCCACCAGCAGCAGGCCGGGCTTGCTGGTTTTCGGATAGGTACGCGCAAATGCCGAAACCGCCAGCATGACGTCAGCCAGAGCCCGCTGCAGCACCGGATTATCCATCGGCAACAGAAACGTTTCGAACGACGCCTGGCGGTAATTCGCCGGAATGCCGGCGCGCGCTTCGGCTTCTTCCACTTGCACTTCGGCAACACAGGCGCAACGGTCGGCCGCTGAGATGCCGTCTTTCTCGCTGACCGTCCAGCCGGTCCCACCACACTGCTTGCAATCGGGGCGCGCCACGTCTTACTCCAGCACCAGCAGGGTTTCGCCGGCCGATACCGTGACGCCTTCCGTCGCCTGGATCTTGGCGACAACGCCCGCCTTGGGCGCCTTCACTTCATTCTGCATCTTCATGGCTTCAACGACAATCAACCCTTGCCCGGCTTCCACCGTCGCACCAACGGCTACCAGTACTTTGATGATTTTGCCGGGCATTTGAGCGCGGATAATCGCCGGTCCTTTCGACGCAGCGGCTTCGCCAGATCCGCGCTTGTCGCGCGCGTCCGCTACGGAAATCAGCCGCGGGATGCCGTCGCTGCCCACCACTTCGAATGCCTCGCCCTGCGCTGCGACGTTCACCGTAAAGCTGCGCGTGCCGATTATTAACGAGAACACCCCGGGCCTCACCTCTTCGACCGATGCGCCGGCCAGCGAAGCGTCATCTAACAAGTGGCCTTGGCCATCCACTTCAACGCGCAACTTCACCGGAGTAGCCCTCGCCTTCCCAACGCTCGCCACTGCGAGTCAGGTGTGCGCGCCTGTGTAGTAGCAGGTTTGTGAAGCGCCGTTTGTGCCGCCGCCAGCATGCTCGCGAGCGTTGATTCCTCGCTCGGCGTTTCGGTTTTGTAGTGCTGCATAAAACGCTCAAGAAAACCGGTATCCAGATCGCCGGCGAGCCATCCGGCGTCGCTCATGAGTTGCGCAAACAGGCCAAGGTTCGTTTTGATTCCCAGCACACGATACTCGGCCACCGCGCGCCGCATGCGATCAATGGCGGAAGACCTGCTGTCGCTCCAAACCGTGAGCTTGGCGAGCAGCGGATCATACTCCAGCGGCACAGTCCACCCTGAGTAAACGCCGCCATCCACCCGCACGCCAGGGCCGCTTGGTTCTTCATACTGCGCAAGACGGCCGGGGCTCGGGAAGAAATTGTTCTGCGGATCTTCCGCGTACACTCGGCACTCAATGGCCGATCCCGTCCAGCGGATATCCTCCTGGCGTAGCGTCAGCGGTTCACCGGCGGCAATGCGAATTTGCCAGCGCACGAGGTCGATGCCGGTAACCCACTCGGTGACAGGGTGCTCCACCTGCAAACGCGTGTTCATTTCTAGGAAGTAAAAATTTCCGCTTTGATCGGCCAGGAACTCCAGCGTGCCGGCATTGGAATAATTCACGGCGCGCGCAATGCGTAACGCTGCTTCGCCGATTTCCTGGCGGAGTTCCGGTTTCGCCAGCACCAGCGGCGACGGGCTTTCTTCAATCACCTTCTGATGACGGCGCTGAATCGAGCACTCGCGCTCGCCAAGATGAATCAGGTGGCCATGTTCATCGCCAAGCACTTGCACTTCAATATGGCGCGGCCGCTCAATCAATTTCTCTAGATAAACCTCGCCGGAGCCGAAGGCGCGTTCCGCTTCGCTGGCAGCGCTACTCATGGCGGCAGCTAGATCGGCGTCTCGATCGACTCGCCTCATGCCTTTGCCGCCACCGCCCGCCGCCGCTTTGAGCAGCACCGGATAGCCAAGTTCAGCAGCGATCTTGCGCGCGGCTTGCGCATCGCTGACGCCTTTTTCTGTGCCCGGAACCACCGGCGCTTTAGCGGCGATGGCGAGGCGGCGCGCGGCGGTCTTCGAGCCCATTTGTTCAATCGCCTGCCAACGGGGCCCGATGAATTTGACGTTCGCTTCCTGGCACGCCTTGGCAAACGCGGCATTTTCACTCAGGAAACCGTAGCCCGGATGAATCGCTTCGGCCCCGGTCCGCTGGGCGGCAGCAATGATCTTGTCTTTGACCAGATAGCTTTCCGCCGAGGGCGCAGCACCGACGCAGATCGCTTCATCGGCCATTTGCACGTGCAGCGAACGCCGGTCAACTTCCGAAAAAATGGCGACGCTGGCGATATTCATCTCGCGCAACGCGCGAACGATGCGGACGGCGATCTCGCCACGGTTGGCGATGAGGACTTTGCGGAACAAGTGCGGAATGACTCCGAACTTTGTTGTAGCAGATGAGGTGGGGCAGGCGCTGCCGCCCAATGCCATATACTCTCACGCAACTGGCTGCTTTGACGCGACGGTCTTAGGCCGCGGGTCGCGGCGCATCGCGCTGGCGATCTCATAAAGCGCGCTGGAGCCGGCATGCTTCATGGCGAGCGAACTTTCAATGCCGCAGGTGCAGCCTGGGCATTCCCGCCGCAGCATGGCGCGGCTTTGCCGCATGTATGCCTCCGAACGCAACACCTCTTCCAGCTTGTTGTGCAAAATGTTGCCTACCGGCGGCAATGGGTAGCAGCCGGTGAGAACGTCGCCGTTTGACAAGACGAACACCTGTAGGAAGCCCAGCACGCAGGGCGGCTCTTCCACGGCCTCTTGCTTGTAATAGCGAGTCACGTAGTCAACCTCGTAACCGGGGCGCTTCACCGTGTCGCGCAGGAAACTCGCCAGCGTGGCCACCTCGCTCTGCTGCGGCCACATCGTCGAGAGGTCGGCATCCTTCAGGAAGAATAGGCTGCGGCTCAGGATATTGGTTTCCACCGTTGCTCCCAGACTGCGCGCCACCTCCGCCAGTTCGGGCAGCTCCTGCACCGACATGCCGTTCAACGTGACCGAAATAGCGATCTTCTTGTTCCGCAGCAGGCTCATACCCTCCACCGCTAAATCGAAGTAGCCGCGGATCCCACGGATTTGATCGTTCGTCTGTTTAAGGCCGTCAATCGAGACGGCCACATGGGTAATGGGCGACGCATTCACTTCTCTGTGAAGTTTCTTAAGCGCCAAGCCATTTGTTTGGATAACAATGCGTTTGAAGGCCGAGGTTTTTGCTTCGCCCAGAATCTCAAACAAATCCTTCCTGAGCAGCGGCTCGCCGCCCGTCAGGCGCAGCGCGCGAATGCCGCAATCGCCAATTTCGTTTATCAGTTCAACGGCGCGCTCTTTGCCAATTGAGTCTTGCCATCTACTTTTCCAGTAATCGCAGCTGATGCACTTAGCTTGGCAATTTTCCGTCAGCTTGATGTGGGCCGCCAAGGGCGCAGGCGAGGGAAGAAAAGCGTCTGAAATCTGGCTGCCCAGCCACACGCCAGGCAGATATAAGCTCCGAGGTTGCACAGCCCATTATGTCTCAATTCAACGGAACCGCGACCGTGAGGGAGCAGCGTTTTTCGCTGCCCTCCCATCCACCGAACCCCTGCCATTCACCGAAACCCGAACCCGTCTTCACCAGTCACAAGTTTTCAACATTTCCACAGATATTTTTCAACCGACTTATTCTAAATGCTTTAACTGAATTTCTGCCTGTGGAAAACTCACCACTTCGTATCAGTCGAATCCCAG
>Ga0182012_10004188_pt1 | contig 15137 bp, 13 predicted proteins | sample 612S2SmetaG_FD_120486 | JGI IMG/M metagenome (GOLD analysis project Ga0182012, IMG submission 120486) | Permafrost microbial communities from Stordalen Mire, Sweden - 612S2S metaG | ecosystem: Environmental > Terrestrial > Soil > Wetlands > Permafrost | place: Sweden: Stordalen | collected... | reverse complement strand
GCGGGCGCGCTCGATCTCGCTCTGGCGCAAGTTTTCCAGATGCTCTTGCAGGGAAACGATGGTCGGAACCACATCGAGCGTATTCAGTCGAGCCTGAAAGCGCTCGACTTCCTGCAAGATGATTTCTTCAGCGCGAGCAGCTTCTTTCTGGCGGTCGGCGGTGTGGGCGCTGACCGCTTGTTGCAGATCGTCAATGTCGTAGACAAACACTCCATCGAGCTTGTTCATGTCTGGATCGACGTCGCGGGGTACAGCGATGTCGATGAAAAACATGGGCCGGTTGCGCCGCCGACTGAGGAAGAGCTCGCCGTGTTCGCGGCGGAAGATGGTATGTGGCGCGCCGGTGGAGGTGATCACGATGTCGGCGCGATCGCAAGTTTCGTAAAGCTCTTCAAAGCGAATGGCTTGTCCACCCACGTTGGCCGCCATCTGCACCGCGCGATCATGGGTGCGATTGGCTACGAAAATCGATGCTGCGCCGTGCGCCAGCAGATGACGAGCTGCGAGCTCGGTCATCTTTCCCGCTCCGACAAGGTAAACGTTCTTACCCTTGAGCGTGCCAAAAATCTTTTTCGCCAGTTCCACCGCGACCGAAGCGACGGAGACAGACGACGATCCAACCGCAGTTTCCGTGCGCACACGCTTGGCCACGGAAAAGGCTCGTGTGACCAGTTGATCGAGATGCGATCGCACAGTGCCATTGTTTCGGGCGGCGGTATATGCTTCCTTCATCTGGCCCAAAATCTGGGGCTCGCCCACAATCATGGAATCGAGGCTGGAGGTCACGCGAAACAGGTGACGGATCGCGTCGCGCTCGCGATACTCGTAAAGATGGGGTGCGAGGGACGGTGCGTCCAATTGAAAAAAATCGCCGACGAATCCTCGCAGATCCGCGCTGCCATTCTTCGTCGTGGCAAGGAGTTCCACACGATTGCAGGTACAAACGATTAGACCCTCGTCCACGCCAGGGTGAGCGACGAAGCGCTTCAATGCCTCGGGCAGGCGCGACTCAGGGACGGCGAGGCGTTCGCGCACCTCGACTGGCGCCGTCTTGTGGTTTACGCCGATAAGATGGAAATTCATGAAGCTCCGAACTGATGGATGGTGTTCGCCGCCCAGGCGACGATGGCCACAGCGAAAGCACCCGACGCCAGATAGGCCGCGCGGCGACCGCGCCATCCCGCGCTCCAGCGGATGTAGAGAAGGAGCATATAAACTGCCCACATCAGCAGCGAGAAGAATATCTTAGGATCGAGAAAGTTAATCGTTCCGAAAGTTTCCTGCGCGAGCGCCGTGCCCACAATCAGGCCAAGGGTCATGAACGGGAACCCCAGCAGCAGCGAGCGCAGACCGATCTGATCGATGACTTCAAGTGCGGGAAGCCGTGCCAGGATTCCGCTGGAGCTTTTCGATTTCAGCAGTCGCTCCTGCACGAGATACAGCAAGCTGGCCCCAAAACTCAATACCAGAGCCGCATACCCCGCAAGGATGAGCGCGATGTGGGTGAAGAGCCAGCCGCGATGGCTGCTGGCGGAAAACACGAAAAACGGTTGTTCTCCTGTAGCGGCGAGGAAGGTCAGCATAAAGACGAGAGGAAACGCGACGATGCCCAGCGACGTAGTCCGGTAAGCCAAATAGACGATCATGAATGCGGCCATGATCAGCAAAGCGAGCAGCGATTCAACGTTATGGATGGAGGCGAAGGTGAGTTGCCCGGATAACTCGGCGAATTCCGAGATCGATACGATCTGGAAAATCATTCCCAGATAGGCTGCGTGCAAGGCGACTTTGCTGAGAACATCCGGAGCGCGGCGAGTGAGGGCGATTAGCGCGTAAAGTAGTCCCACCGCGTAGCAGCACAGCGCGATACGCAGCCAGAGAATCGGCATAACAAAAGTTCGGCGGAGCGGGTCACGCCTCTTGCGATTATAGAGGCTGAGTACACATCCTGCGGCGCTCGATTCTGGCGCATCCCTCGTGCTAACCTCTTTATTCGGAAGTCGTCTATTGACCTTGCCGCGGTTCACCGCAGCCTATCGGAGCGTTTTTCATGAGGTTTTCCCCGAAATCCTACCTTGCGCAGGCCGCGGTCTGCATTCTGTTCGCTATGACGGCGGCGTGGTTGCGTGCGCAAAGCACCCCCGACCCAGAAACTCATGGGATCGCTGTGGCCAACATGGACCGAGCCGTCAAACCGGGCGACGATTTCTACGAATACGCCAACGGAGAATGGCTGCGTCGCACTGAAATTCCCGCCGATCGCGCATCCTTCGGCGTGTTCAGCAAACTTGGCGACATCAGCAGCAAGCGGACTGCGGGCCTGATTGAGGATGCCACGAAGTCCAGTGCTACGGCGGGTTCTGGCCAGAGAAAAATTGCTGACCTCTACAACTCGTACATGGACGAGTCCGGAATCGAGACAAAAGGTCTGGCACCGCTACGTCCTCAACTCGAAGCCATTGCCGCCATTCGCGACAAGAAAGAATTGGCGCGTGCTTTGGGCGAGAGTCTGCGCGCAGACGTTGACGCACTTAACAACACCAATTTCCATACGGCGAATTTTCTTGGGCTATGGGTCGCGCCTGACTTCAACGATTCTGAGCACTACACCGCTTATTTGCTGCAAGGCGGATTGCAACTGCCGGATCGCGAATATTACCTCTCGGACTCGGATCGCATGAAAGATATTCGCGCCAAGTATCAAACCCACATTGCGGCCGCACTTAAGCTGGCTGGGATGAGCGACAAGGATGTCCGCGCCGTGCGCATTGTCGCCCTCGAAACTGCCATCGCTCAAACTCATACCAGCCTCAGCGACAACGAGGACGTGCATCGCGCCAACAACCCGTGGAAGCAGGCGGACTTTGCGGCCAAGGCTCCCGGACTCGATTGGGCCGAGTACTTCCGCGCCTCTGGTCTGGATAAACGGGAGGACTTCATCGTATGGCAGCCCGGAGCGGTCACCGGCGAGGCTGCACTCGTGCAATCCACCTCGCTGGATGCCTGGAAGGATTGGCTGGCTTATCACTTGATCGACGCTTATGCGGCATTCTTGCCCAAGGCGTTTGAGGACGAGCGCTTCGACTTCTTCGGCAAGACGCTCTCCGGCGCGCCGCAGGAACGGCCCCGCTGGCAAAGAGGCGTGGGTGTCGTTAGCGGATTGCTCGGCGACGAAGTGGGGAAGATTTACGCGCAGCGTTATTTCCCGCCCGAGGCGAAAGCCCAGGCCCAGGAGATGGTCGCGAACATCATTGAGGCATTTCGCAAACGCATCGAGGGCCTTTCCTGGATGAATGCAGGCACGAAAACGGAAGCCGAAGCCAAGCTGACTACGCTCTATGTGGGCATTGGATATCCAGAAACCTGGCGAGATTATTCCGGATACCAGGTCAAGAGCGATGACATCTTCGGCAACGTCTGGCGCGGGAGCCTGTTTCATTATCGCCAGCAGATCGCCCGGCTGGGCGGGCAGATTGACCGCAAAGAATGGTCGATGACGCCGCAAACCGTGAACGCTGTTAATCTGCCGCTGCAAAACGCCTTGAATTTTCCGGCGGCGATTTTGCAGCCACCATTCTTCGACCCACAAGCCCCGGCAGCTTCAAACTATGGAGCGATCGGTTCCATCATCGGCCACGAAATCAGTCACACCTTCGACTCCGAAGGTGCGGCGTTCGACTCCAAGGGTCGCGTCCGCAACTGGTGGACGCCCGCCGACCTCGCCCACTTCGAAGCCGCCACCACAAAGCTCGCCGCGCAGTACGACACCTATCAGCCTTTTCCGGATATGCACATCAACGGCAAGCAAACCCTGGCCGAAAACATCGCCGATGTGGCCGGTGTCGCCGCTTCCTATGACGGCTACCGCGCATCGCTCAAGGGCCAGACCGCTCCAGTGCACGATGGATTCTCCGGCGATCAGCAGTTCTTCATTGCCTTCGGACAAAACTGGGGCAACAAGTCGCGCGAAGCTGCGCTGCGCCAACAGGTGATGACCGACCCGCATTCGCCAGCGCCTTATCGCGCGGACACTATCCGCAACATCGACGCCTGGTACGTCGCTTTCGATGTGCAGTCTGGGCAGAAGCTATACCTCGCGCCGGAAGATCGCGTTCGGATTTGGTGAACTTCGAGGGGACTCGCGCTTCTGGTGGGTCGCTAAGGCCGGACAGATTTCGCGATCAGCGAATTAATGACCCGGTGAATTAATATGGGGGCGATGAATTCCCAGGTAAAGAAGATTGGAATACTGCTTTCCGGACGGGGCTCGAATTTTGAGGCGATTGCGCGCAGTGTGGTGAATGGCGCGATTAAGAACGCGGAGATCGCGGTCGTCGTTTCCAATAAAGCCGACGCGGGCGGCCTTGACGTAGCGAGAGCTTTTGGCATCCCTGCCATGGTGATTCCATCCAAAGGGAAAGATCGCGTGAGTCACGATCGCGAAGTGGTCGCCATTCTAAGAGCACACCATGTGGATCTGGTATGTCTAGCGGGATATATGCGACTCCTTTCACCCTGGTTCGTGCAGCAGTTTCCGCAGCGCATTCTGAACGTTCACCCGTCGTTGTTACCCGCGTTCCCTGGTGTGGAGGCACAGCAGCAAGCATTTGCGTACGGGGTTAAGGTCACCGGATGCACGGTTCATTTTGTCGACGAGGAACTGGATCACGGCCCCATTGTTCTGCAGAAAGCGATTTCAGTTCACGACGAAGATGATGAGCAAACTCTTGCGGCGCGAATTCTTGAGCAGGAGCATATTGCGTACTCGGAAGCGATCCAGATGGTAGTGGACGGAGATTTTGAGATTGCGGGACGGCGATTGAAACGCAACCGCCGGTAGCCGCGGCCAGGGGCCTGCATTCTTCGAGACTTTCGCGAAGAAATCGATCTCGCCGTTCGCCTTGTCACGCGGGCGATTTGGCGAACCTAGTTCGATACAAATCTGCTTGCGTCCCGCCCCGGAAATGTGTACAAAGGTTGTTCGGTTTGTTCGAGGCTCATCTCTGGCCTGGCCTCTGACTTCCGGGTTCTTATAAACGGCGCGCCACGCGCCACATTCCAACTCAGGCAGGTAATTGTGACCCGACTTGTACGGCTGACCCTTGCTGTCTCTTGTGTATTCGCCTTTTGCTTTTTCTTGAGCAGTTGCAGTTCTGGCGGCGGTAATAGCACCACCGGGGGCGGAGGCAACACCGGGGGCGGCGGTCAGACGACCGACCAACCGGCAGTCACCACGACCGCATTGCCAGCCGGCACCATTGGAGTCGCCTACAGCACGACATTGACGGCTGCGAAAGGCACTGCGCCATATACGTGGACATTGAAGTCGGGCGCGCTGCCTGCTGGATTGACGCTTACTTCGGCTGGGGTTATCTCGGGGACTCCGTCGGCGATTGGCACTGCAAGCGCACTCGTTTTCCAGGTCACCGACGCGGAAAGCGTCACGGCTGTGTCATCGTCACTTTCGATCGTGATCAATCCGACTGCGTTGGTGGTGTCGACAAGCAATTTGGCAGCCGGTACCGTTGGCACCGCGTATTCAGCCCAGTTGTCAGCGACGGGCGGCGTGGCACCCTATAGCTGGACGCTCTCTGGGACACTTCCGGCCGGCCTTTCCATTAGCTCATCGGGCCTGATTAGTGGAACGCCGACTGCGGCTGGTACAACCACCGGCCTGACATTCCATGTAACCGACTCGAATCAGGACCGTGCGTCCTCAATCGCTCTCACGCTTCAGATCGATCCTGCGGCGCTGGTGGTGCCGACGACTTCTTTACCGGTCGGAACGGTTGGCGTCACTTACAGTGCGGCGGTGCAAGCGACTGGCGGCACGCCTCCGTACTCGTGGATGCTTCTGTCTGGCACCCTGCCTGCCGGGCTTACTTTGAATTCGGCCGGGGTCATCGCCGGAAAACCGACCACGCCTGGGGCTAGCGGGCCGCTCGTGTTTCAGGCAGCAGATTCGAAAGGAGTCGTCGCCAGCTCTGCGGCGATTATCCTGACCATCGATTCGGCACTTGCGATCGGAACTTCCGCATTGCCTAGCGGCACAGTTGGTACCAGTTATTCAACGGCGTTGGCGGCGACGGGCGGATCGGGTTCGTACACTTGGACGTTGTTCTCTGGGACGCTGCCGCCTGGCTTGACGCTCGCTGCGTCGGGGACTATTTCCGGATCGCCGACTGCGCCTGGAACTTTTTCTCCACTTGTATTTCAAGTGAGCGACACCATTGGAAACACGCTGCAATCGAGCCCGTTGAGCCTGCAGGTTTACAACGCGCAGGGTTGCAGCGCAGGCTCCGAGTCGCTCTTTGGCACGCAACCGTACGCCTTCCTGCTGAAAGGATTCTCGGCAGCTGGCGTTCCTGAAACAATCGCAGGCAGCTTTACTCCCGACGGTGCTGGCAATATCACTGCGGGCGAAGAAGACGACAACAACGCGGCCGCATCGATCAACATGCCTTTGATAACGGCGAATAGCTCCTACACTCTCGGCGCGGACAACCGCGGCTGCATCAATCTCGCGACCTCGAACGGAACACGAACATTCTATTACTCGCTAACTCCTTCGAATGGCGGGGGCATTTTGATTGAAGCGGATGCGACCGTCACTCGGGGAACCGGAATTCTGCGGTTGCAGAGTCCGGGGGCATTCAGCACGGGGTTGACCGGTCCTTATGCTCTGCTGTTCTCTGGACTCGATTCCGCGGGCGAGCGCTTTGGTTTGGTGGGATCACTGAGCGCCTCGTCGTTGGCATTCTCGACGGTGGCGCTTGAAACCGACGATGCTGGCGTCCTGGCTTGCAACGACGGCAATCCGCCTTACCTGACGCGGTGCAGCACGTCGGTGGGCAGCGGCACATTTACTGCGGCTGATTCGAGCGGCAGAGGAACCGCGACGCTGGATGCGCTATTCAGCAAATCCAATTACAGTGCGAACTACGTCTATTACGTGGTGAGTACGACAGAAGCCATCTTTGCCAGTTCCGACCCAGTGACTGCAAATCCGGTGATCAGTGGCGAGGCGCTGGGAACGACGGGCGTGTACTCCGCTGCGGATCTCACCGGGACCTTCATCGGCCACGGCGTCGGGCTCGCCAACAACGACATGCCGATCGCTTCTCTAGCGATTGGCTCGTTCGACGGCGTCAAAGTGATGTCCGCGGGTACGCTCTCGCGCGACCAGGCCGGTTCTCTGCCTAAGTACGCATTCTCAGGCGGCTATCTCGTCGATTCAACTACAGGCCGCATCTGGTTTAAGGATGAAAAAGTGATCGTCTCCGGTCAGATTGTCAACAGCTATAACGGCGTCAGTGCGCTGGTGCTGGGCGACGACCCGCAAGCTACTACGGGGGTGGTGGAAGCCCAAACGGCGACGGCTCCGGCGTCGGGCGATTTCGCTCTGGGCACTGAGGAAGACGCGGACTACGCGACTGCCAATCAAATCGGCATCGTGGGATTAGGGCCGTCATCGTTCAGCGGTACGGAGAACCTGAGCGATGCGAGCGGCCTCACGCTGAACCAACTCATTCCGGCTACCGACTTCACCTTCGGAGCGAATGGTTCGGGCAATTTCGGCACGGGCACGACCAACCTTGCACTCACCGATGGCAATGCGATCTATTTCATCGATGAATCTGCCGGAGTTACGCATCCAGTGATCACTGTGGTTACGAAGTGACGGAGCGCGGGCGGATAGGTTCCGCCCGCACACCAACTGAGTCCGAGTGTTCTACTGCATCCCGTGCAATGCAGCCGTCGGTGGAAACTCGCGACAAACCTCATCGCAGGCCGAGCACCTTTGGTGTCGCTTCTAGTGGTCATGGGTCATCCGAACCGTTCCCTGTTATCGGTACTGGTGCAGGGGCTTGAGGCGGGAGCCATCTTCCGTGACAATGCTGATTACGCCTAAGGGGTTTCATGACTGCAGACGCGATCAGGAGTTTCGATAATTACGATCCGGCTTCCCGTCGAAGGTACGCCCGATATCCGATCGATTTGCGCGTCGATGTGGCTGCGTTCCGCGAGGGCGCGAGCGTATCGTTCTGGGGGCGGTCGACCGAGTTGGGCGAGGACGGCGTCGGCGCCACCATCACACAGACATTGGTTCCGGGAGAAGTCGTGTGGCTGGAAATGTCGTTGCCCCACGAGTTGCTGCCGCTGAAGATTCGGGCTCTGGTGCGCTATCAGGATGGCTTGCGGCACGGTTTTGAGTTTTTGGGAAGGACCGACGAGCAAAAGGCGGCTTTGCGCCGGGTGTGCGAGAACTTGAAAGCGGCTTTGTGAGGGCTAAGCTGTTGAATCCAAAATGCGGAACTCCGGTTTCGGATTGATTGGTCAAATTGCGACTCTCCTCATTTATGATCGTGCAGTGGGGTTGGAGGCGGCATCCAACCTTTCAGACGATTTAATTGAACAGGGAGACCTCCATGCACTCAGTATTCGGGAAAATCTTGCAGGGTACGACCTACATGTTCGCCGCGTTCTTGGCACTGGCGGCGATCAGTGCGAGGGCGGACGAGGTCAATCCCGCGCTGCGGCCGCCCAAGGGTGCACAGACTGCGGTCGTGGTGTTTGAGGATTTGCAGTGTCCGCAGTGCCGCAATACGTCACCCATCGTCCGCGAGGCGGGCAAGACTTACAAGATTCCAATCGTGATTCACGATTTTCCGTTGCCCATGCACAGCTGGTCCTTCGACGCTGCGGTTACGGCGCACTACTTCGACGCGCAGTCGAAAGAACTGGGATATGCGTATCGCGACTATATCTTTGAACATCAGCCGGAAATCACGCCCGGAAATCTGCGGAGTTTTTCGGATAAGTTTGCCGCCGAGCATAAGCTGGCTCTACCCTTTGTGATCGATCCGCAAGGCAAATTTACGGCGGAAGTAAATGCGGAGAAAGATTTGGGCAATCGCATTGGCATCCATCAGACGCCGACGCTTTATGTCGTGAGCAGCAAGCCGCAGGGCAAGCCGTATGTTGAAGTCACGGACCGGACGCAGCTCTATCAGATTATCGACGCGATGAAGAAACAGTAGAGTATCTGGAATTTATAGTGGAACCTCTCGCGTTCGCTGAGGGGGTCGAGCAAGAACGCGAGAGGCCCCTTTGATGCAGTGAGCAAGTTATAACCACAAATTCGCGCGTTCCTGCAAGAGAAGTCTTTTTGTTACGAAATCCGGACAAGAAAGCCGTTAAGTGTTCAAAAACGGGACACAATGGGCTTTAGGTCAGACTCTAAGAAAGATTTTGCGCTGCATCGGCCGTCGTGGTCTCGAAGTACGGGCCGTTAGAAGAGCGCACGGCTCAGTTGCTTTATCCGGTGGGTGCAGCGCGAGGTAGTGTGGAAGATGATGAGGTTTATAAAAGTCTTCGCTTTAGGATTGTTGGCGCTGGCACCTTCGGCATACGTTCAAGCGGAATTATTCGCGGCGATGTCGGGGCCGTCGAATTTCCCTTGCCACCACCACACTGTCCCGGAACGAACGCCTTTACTGCCGGGACAACGGTGTTGCAGCGTGCCACACGGGTCACCAGCTCAGGTCACCATTCGATTTGAAAATCTCCACGCGTCCAACTTGCCGATACAGATAATCGCTAGCGCAACTGCGGTTCTGATGGATCGGATCTCGTTTGTCGAATCCTTCGAAAGTAAATCTCCTCCGGGCGCGAGTCCCCTTCGGATCTAGATACTCCTAAACTTCAGCCTCGCAAATACCCGCCACTTCTTTCTTAGATCGGTGGAGGGGTTTCTCTTTCATCTTCACCCTAAGTCTTTCGAGGAGCAGTATGCGTTGGTTGGCCCGGTGTCTTTTTCTTCAAGCGCTTGTGCCTATCTGCCTTGCGCAGTCGTCTGGTCCCGACATGGGCGGCGAAGCACCTTCCGTGATGCAAATGAATCCGCCATCATTCGTCGGATCTCTCGAACGCCACGTCACTTCCGGGACCGATGCCGAGCCGAACTCGACTCCGGTCGAGATGCTCATGTCCGTGAAGGGCTCGTGGACATTTATGTTTCATGGCGAGGCGTTCTTGAGCGATATTCAGCAGAGTGGGCCGCGCGGTGCGGATAAATTATTTTCGACCAATTGGTTCATGCCGATGACGCAGCGCAGGTTTGGGAACGGCACGCTGACGCTGCGCACGATGCTGAGCCTCGAGCCGGCTACGGTTACGGATCGACGTTACCCGGAATTGTTTCAGCAGGGCGAAACTGCATTCGGGCGGCCGATTGTGGATGGCCAGCATCCGCATGATTTGTTTATGGAGTGGGCTGCCTTGTACGACTACAAGATTGGTGAGAAGGCTTTGCTTTCGTTTTATGCTGCGCCGGTGGGCGACCCTGCGCTGGGGCCGATTGCGTATCCGCATCGGGCGTCGGCGAGCGAAGATCCGGTTGCGCCGCTGGGACATCATTTGGAGGACTCGACGCACATTGTCGATGAAGTGGTTACTCTCGGACTGACCTACAACAAAGTTCGGATCGAGGCTTCCGGCTTTCATGGGCGGGAGCCGGATGAATTTCGCTGGAACATCGACACCGGCAAAATCGATTCGTGGTCGACGCGGGTGACGGTGAATCCGGCGCAGAACTGGAGCGCGCAGTATTCGATTGCGCATCTGACGAGTCCGGAGCAGTTGGCGCCGACGGAAGATGTTCGTCGGATGACAGCATCGCTAAGCTATAACCGGCCTCTGCACAGTGGAAATTGGGCGTCGCTTCTTTTGTGGGGGCGGAATCAAAGTTTGCAGGACGGCAATGTTGGCAACGGATACTTGCTGGAGTCGACACTGCGGTTTCTCGATCGTAATCATGCCTGGACTCGCATAGAGAACGTCGATCGCACGAATGAGCTTTTGTTGGGCGAGAACCCGCTGCCGCCGGGATTTGTCGAGCGCTACTTCACTCGGGTGCAGGCTTACACCGCGGGATACGACCGCGACATTGGACATATCCCTCATCTCTCGACCGCGCTGGGCGGTCAGATTACCTGGTACGGCGTGCCGAGTGATTTAACGCAGGCTTATGGGGCTCATCCCGTGGGTGGGCTTTTGTTTATTCATCTTCAGCCGCACTGATGCGACCATTATCCGCCGGCGATGGCACCGATGATGATGAGGGGTTCGGAGCCTCTCACGACCGCTTCGGGTAAGGGTGCGTCGGGCGAATCGTGCGATAGATCTTCTTCGCAGGCGAAGAAGCGCAGGAAAGGACGGCGTTCGTGGGTGACGTGGTCGCGAATCGTCCCGCGGAGCATGGGATAGCGGGCTTCGAGTGCGTCGAGCGTCGAGCATAGCGTGATGGGAGGCGCGACTTCGAGCTGGAGTTCGCTGCCAATGTGCGCCAGGGTTCGCAAGTGCTGCGGTAGGATGACGCGGATCATCGCCTTTACGCCAGCGTTTGCACTTCGACACTCAGCACCGCGGGCAGGTCACGCACGATTGGATTCCAGCTGTCTCCGGCGTTGGCGGAGGCGTAGACCTGGCCGCCTGTGGTTCCGAAGTAGATTCCGCATTCATCGAGTGAATCGACTGCCATGGCGTCGCGTAGCACGTTGACGTAACAGTGGCTCTGCGGCAAGCCGTTGGTGAGCGGCTCCCATTCGTTGCCTCCGGTGCGGCTGCGGAAGACGCGCAGCTTGCCTTCGTGAACGAAGTGCTCGCCGTCGCTTTTGATGGGGACAACGTAAACCGTTTCAGGCTCGTGGGCGTGAACGTCGATGACGAAACCGAAATCGGTCGGGAGGTTGCCGCTGATTTTTGTCCATTGGTCGCCGGCGTTGTCGCTGCGCATGACGTCCCAATGCTTCTGCATGAAGAGGACGCCGGGGCGCGAAGGATTCATGGCGATGTGATGAACGCAGTGTCCGACTTCGGCGGTTGGATTGGGAATGTACTTGGAGTAAAGGCCCTGATTGATGGGCTTCCAGCTTTGGCCGCCATCGTCCGAGCGGAATGCGCCAGCGGCGGAGATGGCGATGTAAATTCGTTGCGGGTTCGCTGGATCGAGGATGATGCTATGCAAACACATGCCGCCCGCGCCGGGTTGCCATTTGGGGCCGGTGCCGTGGCCGCGCAGTCCCGAGAGTTCGTGCCAGTTTTTTCCGCCATCGGTGGAGCGAAACAGCGCGGCATCTTCTACTCCCGCATACACGGTATCGGGGTCGGTCAGCGATGGCTCCAGATGCCAGACGCGCTTGAATTCCCAAGGATGTTGGGTGCCGTCGTAGAACTGGTGCGTAGTGAGCGGCGCACCGGTTTCGGTCGACGTGTCATAGACGAACTTGTTGCTTTCGCCTTTCGGCATGCCGGCCGGTCCAGTCTCCTCCGAACCGGACGGAGTGCCAGGTTGGTGCCAAGTCTTGCCCCCGTCGTCGGAGCGCTGAATCACCTGCCCGAACCAGCCGCTCGATTGCGATGCATAGAGACGATTGGGATCGGCGGGCGAGCCTTTGACGTGGTAAAGCTCCCAGCCGGCGAAGTGCGGGCCGCTGACGTCCCAGTTTTCGCGCTTGCCGTCGGCGGTGAGAATAAATGCGCCTTTGCGCGTGCCTACGAGAACTCGAACTTTGCTCATCTTTCTGCCTCCCGACCTGTTTTATTCCCCGCTATAGGCCCGTTTCAGGCCTTCAATATCGAATTTGACCATTTGCATCATCGCCTTGAATACTCGCTGAGATTTTACCGGGTCTTTGTCTCCCATTAGTTCAAAGAATATCCTGGGGACGATTTGCCATGATAAGCCATACTTGTCTTCCAGCCAGCCGCATTGCACTTCTTTTCCGCCAGTAGTGAGTTTGTTCCAGAGGTCGTCCACTTCCGCCTGGCTTTCGCAGTGAACGAGCAGCGATATCGCGGGGTTGAATTTGTACTGCGGGCCGCCGTTGAGGGCGATGAATTCCTGACCTTCGATCTGAAAGGTTACGACGATGGCGGATCCTTTGGCGCCCGGGCCGGCGTCTCCATTGCGGGTGACGCTAAGTATCTTGGAATTCTTGAAGACCGAGACGTAGAAGTTTGCGGCTTCTTCGGCGTTGTTGTTGAACCATAAGAATGTAGTGATTTTTTGCATTGTTGTTTCCTTTATTTCTTTGCCAATTGCGCGCGCAGACGTTGATCTCGCTCCTTAATCTCCGGCGTCATCTTGGGGCCTAGGTCTTCGAGGTCATAGATCTGCCGGAGCTCTAGCTCCGCGCCGCCGCCGAAGGGCGCGCGTTTCAGCCACTCGATGGCTTCTTGCTTGGAGTTGACTTTCCATATCCAGAAGCCTGCAATCAGCTCCTTGGTTTCGGCGAAGGGGCCGTCGGTGACCAGGGTTTCTCCATCGGAGAATTTCACGCGCGCGCCCTTCGAACTTGGGTGAAGCCCGTCGGCGGCGAGCATGACGCCAGCCTTCACCAGTTCTTCGTTGTACCTCCCCATCGCCTCGAATAACTTCGTGTCGGGCAAGATGCCCGCTTCAGAATCTTTATTGGCTTTAACAATCACCATGAATCGCATTTTCTTTATCCTTAGATTTCGTATGGGGAGAAAATCAGGCGGCCTTTTCCGCCGCTTGTTCGCAGTTGATCATCCAGGGGATGCCGAAGCGGTCGACCAGCATACCAAAACGCACAGACCAGAAGGTCTCCTGAATGGGCATAGTTTGGACACCGCCTTCCGCCAGCGCGTGAAAGATGCGCTCGGCCTCTGCGGGTTCAGCGACACTGATGCTGGCGTGAAAACCTTGAGGTTTCTGGTAACTGTCTGGAGGCGCGTCCATGCCCATGATGGCTTGCTCACCGATGATCATGCGGGCGTGCATGATTTTGCTGCGCCACTCGGCTGGGAGCTGGCTCGCGCCCGGCATCCCCTCGTGCGAGATGAGGCTTTCGATTTTTCCGCCGAGAACTTGCGCGTAGAACTTGAATGCGACCTCGCAGTCGCCGTTGAAGTGAAAGTAGGGATTGAGTTGCACGATTCTCTCCTTGTAGAGTTTTTAGTTGCCAGAGTCCGTTGTTGCGGGAAGGCCTGGAATCTCGACGAGTGGGCGAATTTCAACTGTGCCAAGACGCGCGGCGGGAATCTGGCTGGCGATTTTGATGGCCTCGTCGATATCGTTGGCTTCGACCAGAAAGTAGCCGCCTAGTTGTTCGCGGGTTTCGGCGAAAGGGCCGTCGGTGATGAGCGGCTTGTCGTCGCGTACGCGCACGCTGGTCGCGGTCGCGATCGACTGCAAGGGGTTGGCAGCCAGATAATGGCCCTTTGCTTTTAGCCGATGAGCCAGCTCGGTGGACTCCGCGTAACAGCACTGCCGCTCTTCGTCGTTCCAGAGGTTTTCGTCGGCATAGATCAACAGCATGTACTTCATATTTCTTCCTTCCACACGTTAGTCGAACGGCGGTCGCCGAAATCGACAGCGCGTCGCAAGTTTTTTCCGAACCATTATGTCACCGAAGGTGAGTCGGGGGACGACAGCTTTTGCGGCGACTCGTCTACACGGCTTCCTCTATACTGCTTGCGGGTTCATGTTCAAGGAAATTCGATATGCCTGAGCCGCTTGCCAAGAAGGTTCTGCTGATCGGATGGGATGCCGCCGACTGGAAGGTGATCAATCCTTTGCTGGAACAGGGATTGATGCCCACGCTGGACGACTTCATCAATCATGGCGTGATGGGCAACATCGCGACCTTGCGTCCGATTCTTTCGCCGATGTTGTGGACGTCGATCGGAACCGGCAAACGAGCCGACAAGCACGGCATTCACGGCTTCATGGAACCGGACCCCCAGACCGGCGGCGTGCGTCCTGTGACCAGCACTTCGCGGAAGGTGAAGGCGATCTGGAATATCCTGACGCAGCGCGGTTACAAGGCGCATGTGCTGGGGTGGTTCGCCAGTCATCCGGCTGAGCCGATCAGCGGCGTTTCGGTTTCCGACCTTTATCCTTACGCGACTGCGGCGCTCGATAAGGAGTGGCCGTTGCCGCCCAGAGCGGTTCATCCGGAGAGCCTGCGCGATGTGTTTGCGAAGTTGCGGATGCATCCCGCGGAGGTGAGCGAGGCGGCAATTCTTCCGTGGATTCCTCGCGCTGCGGAAGTCGATCAGGAAAAAGATAAAGGCCTGCAAACGTTCGCCAAGATTTTGGCGGAGAATTG
>Ga0182012_10004187_pt1 | contig 15141 bp, 9 predicted proteins | sample 612S2SmetaG_FD_120486 | JGI IMG/M metagenome (GOLD analysis project Ga0182012, IMG submission 120486) | Permafrost microbial communities from Stordalen Mire, Sweden - 612S2S metaG | ecosystem: Environmental > Terrestrial > Soil > Wetlands > Permafrost | place: Sweden: Stordalen | collected... | reverse complement strand
TGGGACTGGACCGCAGCTATCTGCCGATCACACGATACGCCATTCAAGAGAGCGATGGCGTAACGAGCATTTCCAGTTATCTCAAGGACAAAACTGTCCAGGATTTTGGAGTTACGCGAGGCATTGAAGTCGTTCCGAACTTCGTGAACTGCGATGTGTATACCCCCATCATCGATGAAGCCAAACGCGCGGAAGCGCGCAGGCGGCTGGCGCGGCCGGATGAAGCGATTCTGATGCATCTCTCAAATTTCAGACCGGTGAAGCGTGTGGTGGATGTGGTGAAGGTGTTTGCGCAGGTGGTGCGGGAGATGCCGGCGCGACTGGTTCTGGTGGGCGACGGGCCGGAGCGGTCGGCGGCTGAGTGGCTGGCGAGAGATCTGCATATTCAAGACAAGATCCATTTTCTCGGCAAGCAGGAGCACGTAAACGAACTGCTGCCGCTAGCCGACTTGCTGCTGATGCCGAGCGAAATGGAGTCGTTTGGCCTGGCGGCGCTGGAGGCGATGGCCTGCAAGGTCCCGTCGATTGCTACCTGGGTGGGCGGCGTTTCGGAGCTTATCGACGATGGAGTTACTGGACTGCTATATCAGGTGGGCGATGTGGACGGAATGGCACAGGGAGCGCTCGGATTGTTGAGGGATCGGGCGCGTCTCGAGGAGATGCGCGACGCAGGCCGCAAGACGGCGCAGAAGCGGTTTTGCGCGACCCTCGTGGTGCCGCAATATGTGCGGTATTACGAGTCGGTACTCGCGGATCGGTGATAAGTGGAGGTTGTTTGGGAGCAATTCAGCGAGTTAGCTCCCGCTGACGCGGGAATTAGCAAGTCAGCAAGTTAGCGGAGGGATTGATCGATAGAAGCTACGTGGCGCTCCGGGTCGGCAACGGGGCCAGCTTTCGTGCCGGATCTCCTGGCCGGAATGCCATGCTGGTGGCAATCTGCGCACTTTACCCAGTGGATGTTGTGCGGGCTGGGCGCGCTGAAATAAGTCGTATCCATCTTCTCGACATCGAGGCCGCAGTTCGACATTTGTGGATGGCAGGTTTTGCACGATGCGCGCGCATTCTGATTGTGGCCGGTATGACAGGCGATGCAACTCAGGCCTTCGTGCACACCAACCGGGGTGCGATCGTCTCCTGAACCAAATTGAGGTCCCCAGCCATTCGCCTCTGCGACCGTGCCTGGTTCGGGCCTGCGCGGAGCATGGCACTGGTAGCAGATGGCGGCACGAGGATCAGGGCTTACTGTGACCAATCGCGCGCCATCGTGCAATTCGGGAATCGTGAGGGATGCTGCGGCGAAGTGAATCTGCTCGCGACGGTCGAAGAATGCAAGGGATTCGTGCAGTGGATTCCCTGCAACCGACATGCGCTTTTGTGGTTTGGTTTCGATTGGTCCTTCGCGATGTACCTGGTGGCATGCCTGGCAGGGTATGGTGGGCTGGGCAGCAAGGTCGTTGCGCACTAAATGCCAAGGCCCTTGCGCGTTTTGCGGCTGAACTAGATCGCTAACAGATCCGTTGAAGTGCATGCCGTGGCAGCGGAAGCAATCTTCCATGAGATGCTGATGGGAGTTTTGCGTTGAATTGGTAAATATCTCGGTATAGCTGGCGCTGTGGGGCCCTGCGTGCCAGGTCGCGTATTCCTGCTGGTGGCACTTCTGGCAGTTGGGTACCATCTCAACCACGTCGACGTCGCGCAGCCGAATCGCCTCCGGCCAAGTACGCATAAGATGGACGCGGATATGACGGAGCTTTGTCGATAGGCTGGCTACATGGCAATCCATGCACGTTGCGCTGCGATGTGGAGCGCCGTGGACCTCGCTCACGTAGGCGGCCATCTCGTGGCAGCTTGCACAGCCCTGGCCGTGTTCCGAAGAGTAGTAATACGACGCGCCATAGGTACCGCTTACCGCCAGCAGAATGATGAGCCCGACGCCCAACCCGGCGATCTTCAGCACTTGCTTCATGACCGGAATCCCGTGCCCTTCCAGTTGTGAACCAGCGCCTCAGACGCCATGTAGGCGATGGCCATGATGGTCAGTGCGGGGTTGAAGCCTCCGTTGGTGACGTGCACGCTTGAGTCGATCACGAACACATTGTCGACATCGTGAATCTGGCAGTTGCGATTGACGACGGAAGCTTTGGGATCGTTGCCCATGCGGCAGGTACCGGCCTGATGCTGCCCGGCTGAAACCGAGTCCGGCTTGCCGGCCATGATGGAGGTGTGAATGGCGCCGGCCTCTTTGAGCCATGCTTCAGCACGCTTGGCCTGCACCTCGCCGATTTCAAATGTGTGCGGGTGCACGTTGCCGGAGAATCGTGCTACAGGCAGACCCCACTTGTCGTTCACGGCCGGATCAAGGGTGACGCGCGCATCGGCCGAGGGAATCTGCTGCGTTGGTCCCATAATAACTATGCTGCGCTTGTGCCATTCGCGCATGGCCTGCTTGTGTGCCAGGCCCCAACGCGGTGTGTTTGGCGGCAGACGATCGATGGTGTGAATGGGGAGGCGAATGAATTCGTTGGCCAGCATGCCTCCGCCAACGAGTCGCGGAGTTCCGTGATTGTAATCGCTGATGGCGATGCTGGCGCCGGGGCCAACGTCGTCGTAGGTCTCGAAGTCGAAATAGCCGATTGCCCCGGTGTAGTGATGGCCCTGAAGGTTGCGGCCCACCTGGTCATAGCGATTGCCGAGGCCATCCGGAAAGAGGCGGCTCTTCGAATTCAGCAGCAGGCGCGCCGATTCAACTGCACAACCGGAAACCACGACTAGATCGGAGAGTTGCTCCTGCAAGTGGCCGTCGCTGTCAAAATAGGCGACACCGCGCGCATGTCCATGATCGTCGGTGAGGATTTCCTTGACCATGCACTCGGCGCGCAGGTCGCAGTTGCCGGTTCCAAGCGCTACGGGGATCACCGTGTTCTGCGAGCCGTTTTTCGCATCCACTTCGCAAGCGAATCCGCAGCACCAGCGGCAGCGCATGCAGGGGCCGCGCCCATTGTAGGGCACGCTGTTGCGAGCCATGGGGATGTGAAACGGATGCAAGCCCAACCGCTTTGCTGCCGGCTCCAGGATTCCGAATTCATGGCCAGGCGGTACTGGTGGCATGGGCAGAGGACGCCGGCGCGGACCGTGAAATGGGGTTCCTGAATAATCGCCCGAGATTCCGATTTCGTATTCAGCCTTCTCGTAGAACGGCTCCAGGTCGTCGTAGCAGATGGGCCAGTCTTCGAGCGAGCTTCCCTGCGGCGCGCCGTATGTCGACTTCATGCGAAAATCCTGGGGCATATAGCGCCAGGCCTGCGCGCCGTAACTCAGCGTTCCGCCACCTACGCATGCGGCGTTGTTCTGGTAGCCGCCCTCGCTGGCAAGTGCGGTGTGCGGCACGCCCTTCCCATCCACCCACACACGGGGATTTCCATCATCTTCTGGACCGAATGCATTGCCGAGAGTGGTGGTGCGTTGATTGCGCAGATCGTCTTTGCGGCAGTCGTTGGCGGTGTACCACTTGCCCCGCTCCAACAGTACGACGCTGAGGCCGGCAACCGCGAGTTCCTTGGCCACAATGCCGCCCGCGGCCCCGGCTCCGATCACGACCGCGTTCACGCGCTTCATGAGGAGGCTCCCTTGGTCAGGTCGTATTGCGCGCGGCCCCGTATCGGCGGCTCGGCCAACCCCAGCATTCGCCAACTCACCGCATCGCGATTGCCACCGTGGCGTGGAGAGCCATAATAGCCCTCAAGCGTGTGGCTTCGTACCAAGTTGAAAAAGCTGGGATTTTGCCGCTCGAGGTCGCTGACGATTTCGAATTGCTGCAGCTGAGAGAGCGAAGCCAGCTCTGCGCCGAATCGCTTCCGGCTCGCCGTCTCGACATCTTCCAGGCCATGCCGGTATGCGTGGCGATGCTTCCGGTAGTGGCGCATCAACTGACGGTCAATATAGTCGAGTACGCCTGCCTGAGAGGCGCTGGGAAACTCATCCGCAGGCACAATCTGGTCACAGATCGACGCCAGCGTCCTGGCCTGCTCCTCGGTGAGATACTCCCAGGTTCCCCGGTTGCGTGCTTTGCAGCCGATGGCCAGAGCCGCACTGCCCAGCGCGCCAGCCGCCACAAACTGCCGACGTGTCAGTGTGCCCGATTTCCGGTTCGAGAGCATCGCCGTCTCCCTCGTACTGCGCTGAATGCCGGGGAGGCTCTCTCAAGAACAGCTCAAGGAAATCCCGGGATACTCAGCGGATCAATATTTGAGGGTAAGCGGTGTCCCAGTCTGTGCGCCAGATCACTTGCCATGAATGGAGCACAAAAGGGTTTCGCGCTCAACGGCCGATTCAATTGACAGCGAAGCTTTGAATCATTAGCTTTTAAACCGAACCCAACTGCCAGAGTTCGCAGGCTTTGGAATCAAAATCGATATTAATGAGGCTCTCTTTTTGCGGGAATTCTTCACGAATCTTTGCCCTACATTCTCACGCCGAGGCAGTTCGCCCTGCGTGCTATTTTGCGCATGCGTCATTGCTGCGGCCCTCGCTGCACCTTCTCACCTGTGCGCACAGGCCAACCCAGCCGGCCGGCAACAAAACGTTGGCGATGCGCCCGCAGTTGCGCTTCCGTTGGCCCACGACCTGTCAGGAAAGCTGACTCACCGCGATGTGCACAGGGCCATTCGTAAAGTGGCAGACTGGCAACTGAATCGCGCTGAAGCCGACTTCGATCAGGATTGGACCTATGCCGCGCTCTATGCGGGTTTTATGGCAGTGCCGGATGAGGCGGGTGGCGAGCACTTTCGCGAAGCGATGCAGCGGATGGGCAAAAAGTTCAATTGGGAGCCGGGGCCGCGACTGGCCCATGCGGACGATCAGGCCATCGGACAAACATACCTCGACCTCTATCAACGCATCCACGATCCGGCTATGCTGGCGACCATTCGCGGACGCATGGATGCAGTGATGCAATTGCCTGACGACAAGGACAAGCCCCTCTGGTGGTGGTGCGACGCGTTGTTCATGGCGCCGCCGGTGCTGGCGAAGCTCTATACGATCACCGGCGACCGGAAGTACCTCGACTTCATGGATCGCGAATGGTGGATCACATCGAATCTTCTTTACGACCCCAAGACGCATCTGTTCTTTCGCGATGCAAGCTTTCTCGGCAAGCACGAGGCCAACGGAAGCGGGCTCTTCTGGTCGCGCGGCAATGGCTGGGTGATGGCAGCGCTGGTTCGCGTGCTGGCAGAGATGCCAGGCGATTATCCCTCGCGGCCAAGGTATGTAACCCAGTTCCAGCAGATGGCCGCCGAGATAGCTTCCATCCAAGGTAGCGACGGTTTGTGGCGGCCAGGGCTGCTCAACCCGGCGGCCTACCCACTGCCCGAAAACTCCGGCTCCGCATTTTATGTTTATGCGCTCGCGTATGGCGTCAACCATGGGCTTCTGGAGCGGGCCCAATATCTCCCTGTTATCGAGAAGGCATGGGCTGGGCTTGTTTCCCATATCTATGAAGATGGCCGGATCGGGTGCATTCAGCCGATTGGGGCGGCTCCCGGGGATTACACGGCAACTGCAAGCTATGTGTTCGGCACGGGAGCGTTTCTGATGGCTGGGTCTGAAGTGGACCGGCTTTCTCACTAGTACCATGACCGTCTGGATTGGCAGTCTCCCAGATTTCAGACGCGAGACCTGGGGCACCCACGGTTTGAGAATGAATTATCCAATCACACGGTTTTGGTGTCAGGTCCGGCTTGCGGCAGCCGTGGGAAGAAAATCAGATTCAATGGAATTGTGCGTATTTTGACGACCAACTGAGCAAAATTGTACAGTATTCTCCGCGTCGCGAGCGCACAATGGTTGAAGGTGCTTTCACCAAAAGCGGCGGTAGCGATGCCCGTTCACGCGGCTACGTTCCTCTGAAGGAGGCACCCCTTCTTCGCTGCCGCCGCCCAATTTCGTCCCTTCACTGATCGAGGTGAGCCTCTGACCTGTGCAGCAATGCACATTCTTGGCAAAACTGCTGGAGTACAGTCAGGCGATGGATCGGGTTGAAAGCACTGCTCTCAAATTCGGCCCGCTCATGTTGGATTTATGTGCGTCAGGCGTGGGGTGCTTCGTATTGCGGGCAGGCTACCGGCTGGTCGCATCGACGAAGGAGAGATCGAGCATGGAGTTATCCGGTTCCTCCGAAGATCCAATCTTCGACCCATTAAAAGAAATTTGCGCCTGACAGTTCTTTCTGGCCTTCTTCACAAATCAATCACATGCCAGCGTATATAGTCACCTGACGGCCTCGATACGCGGTTGCTCGGCGTTCTTCTCGGGCAACTGATCGAGCAGGACAACATTGAGCAGCGACTTATGCACCTGGATGCGGCCGTTGTAGTCGATGAAGCCAAGCTTGCGAAAGCGATTCATGAAGAAACTGACCCGCGACCTTGTGGTGCCAATCATCTCCGCCAAGGTCTCCTGCGAGATGGGCGGAATCAATGTTTCCGGATCGCCGGGCTCGCCGAACTGGGCCATCAAAAGAAGGATGCGCGCCAACCGTTTTTCGCTCGAGTTGAAGAGCTGATCGACGAGATCGGCCTGGGCACGCATGCTGCGGCCGAGAAGAAACTTCATGAAGATGTCTGCAAATGCGGGTTCATCATGCATGACGCGAATCATCTCGCTTCTCCCGATTCTAAGAGCGGTGCATTTATTGATGGCTGTTGCGGTAGCGAGGCGCAAACCAGGGACCGCTGCAAGAGCTCCTTCTCCAACAAAATCGTTACCGGCGATTAACGTTATCGTGGCCTCTTTGCCGCTCGAAGAAACAACCGTGAGCTTTGCGCGGCCCTTTTGGAGATAGTAGACGGAGTCTGCCGAATCTCCCTGGGAGAAGAATGCCTCGTTCGGCTTCAATTCCACGATCTTTCGGCCGAGGCCGGCATGCGCAAGAAAAGCAGCAGCGTCAAATGGAGGGTTACTCTTTTCGACTATCGACATTCGACCTCCTTCAAAGCTGCTCGGATTTTCGATGTGGACATTGGAAAGCTGACCAGCAGCGACGCTCCGAGTGGATTCCTATTGCATCAGCGGCTTTTACGACATTCCTATGCTTTTGAGACCAACCAAGGTTGAGCCTCCTCAATCCTCGCCTCGGGTCAGAGCCCTTGTCTGCCCTGTTTAGCTCAACTTTGAAACAACGTGTTGCACAATATGCGTGCATGGTCTGCAGGGTCTCGTCTCTCATGAGCGGAGGCTGGCTGAACGGCAAGCCTTTTCGCGTTAGGGACACGTCGATCGCCGGCAGCGACGGCGGCAAACCGAACTCTATTCATGGTTAGAACAGTTCAATGTCTGGCCGACTGTGGTCCGCGCTCGAAGTAACTCCGATCAGGGCAAGGTGGGTTTCGGTCTGGCTAGCCATCTTGTACTTGCTGAGATGCGACTCAAGCAATGCTTTGAAAGTGGTATCGAAAAGGCCATCCCATCCGGGACGATCCGGCCTTTCGGCCAATCGCAACAAGTGATCGCGCATCTCAACGAGCGCCTCCTGCACATGCTCCATTCTCTGGCGCATGACGTCCTGGAACTGGATGTGCCCAAGCGCTTCGGAGAGGCGCACCACGCTGTCTGCGTAGTTCGCATCCACCTCGCTAATCACATCGAGGAGCAATTGGCCGTTCTTGCTGAACTCGGCTTGCATGTCGCCGAGGTCGGTCACCAGATGACTCATGGCGCTGTTTGCCTGGTGCTGTTTGAGCGACCGATGCGCCATTTCCATCTCCTCGTCCACCCTCTTACAGGTTGCGTTGATTCTTCCGGCGATGTCGGCGGCAGCCTGGGTGGAGAGCACGGCGAGCTTTCTAACTTCAAATGCAACCACGGAAAAGCCGCGGCCGGCGCTTCCTGCCCGCGCTGCCTCGATCTCTGCATTCAGTGCGAGCAGGTTGGTCTGTTGTGCGATGGAGGTAATGACCTTAATGAGAGGCGTCAGGGCAGAGACATCGCCGGCCAGGCCATGAATGCGCGCGAAGTTGCGCTTGAACTCTTCGGTCTGAGCCATCAGCTGCATCTCGATCGCACCGAGAATCCCTTTGTTGTTCTCGATGCGGATCTGAGTGTTTTTAGTCAGTTCGCCGGCGCTCTTGACGGACCGTGCAATATGCTCAATCTGCTGGCCTGCTTTTGCATTGAGGAAGCCGATCTGCTCGATCACCTCAACCACCTCGCGCTCGGACTCAGCCAGGGAATCTCCGATCTGGCCATGCACTACGTCGATGTAGGGCTTGCAGTCCTTGATGTCCGCTTCGATCGCCTTGCGGGTGGCAAGTTCACGGGACACCTCCTCAAAATTGAGCTGGCCAAAGGCCCACATGTCGGCAACGGCGTTGCGGGCTCCGACCCAGTTCATCCATTGAGTAATCAGAAGGGGCGCAAGGACAATGGCCGCCAGTTCTGCCGCGATCCGCACCCAATCGGGAATCGAGGCTGGGACTTTGATCTGGAGTAAGGCCACACCGAGCGCAACGCTGCAAAGAACTGCAACCCCCGTTTGAATGAGCAGCCGTCTCCGGATACGGCGCAGCCGTAACTCGCGATCTAGCACGATCTCGGCTCCTTCTTTCCCTTCAAGCCAGTTGACGCTCGGGAAATCGCTTCAACTTCTCTGGTCAGCGACAAGACGATCACCGATTTATCTCCTATGACAGTAGAGGCAGGGCAGGCAGAATGGCTAGATAGAAATCCAATCAGGGCTTTTCCGATACACGGATCATTTCCTGAAAGCCGCCGAAAAGCAGGCCCGATTCTGTGTTCGCCGCGTAAACCGGCAGTACAGATAGTTCATCGTCCGAATTTGCCTCAGGGATAGCGGCAATCCCAGGTGGCGCGCTCGGACCCTTCAACGGAACAATGCGTCCGCAACGGCAAGGGCTTTGTCGATTTCTGGATTCTTCATCACTTTGTGTGGGCTGAGTCATTTTCTTCGATCGCGTTCTTGAGGAGGCGGAACTGAATTTCCAGTTTGTTCATGCCGGCAGCGAGAAAGTTCAGATCGCCTGCGTCGGCGGCCTTTTCCATTGCCGCCGCCAGACTGCGGAGAGAGTCGCCACCAACACTTGCCGAAGCGCCGCAGATCGAGTGAGCCAGCCGCGCGGAGCCGGCATGATCCCCACTTTTTACAAGATCTTTGAGAGCCTGGATTTTGCGCGGGACATCCTCAAGGAACGATGCAAAGACCACCTGCGCCAGCGTGTTGTCACCTTCCAGGCGCGCCAGCACGCCATCCAAGTCGAAGACCATCGTCTTGCTTTCAGCAGGCGGAGCCGGGACGAGATGCCCGGCCTTCAGGGAGTTGTCGATATCTCCGATGCGTAGCCATTTTTCGAGTGCCTCCCGCAAAGCTGCCGTGGATACCGGTTTGGGCACAAAGCCGCTCATGCCGGCGGCGAGACAACTCTCCTTTTCGCTTTCGAGGGCGTTGGCGGTTATGGCGACGATGGGAACGTCGTGATTGAGGACTGCGGAATTTGGATTGCGGATCTGCTGTGTGGCCTCGATCCCATCCATCACGGGCATACGCACATCCATCAGCACCAGGTCGTATGAAGTGGACGCGAGCGCGACAATTGCCGCAGCGCCATCGGCCACCGCGTCGGCGTGGATTCCCAGTTTGCGAAGCATTCCGAGAGCCACTTCACGGTTGGTGGCATTGTCCTCCGCGATCAGGACTCTTGCATTCATACCGGCAAAATTCGTAGCCAACTCGCGATATGAATCGGACGTGGCTGCACCGGGCATTGGACGGCCTTCCTCCGCATCGAGCAATACTCGATTGAGAATTCCGCACAACTCGTGTCCGCGTATCGGCTTGTATGCACAACTCGAGAACCCTATCTGTTCGGGAGTCTGAGAGTTCGCGCGCATGCCGAGGGAAGTGAGCATAACCATGCGCGTATCCGCGATTCTCCCATCCGCCTTGATGGCGCGGCCAAGAGACTCTCCGTCCATATCCGGCATCTGCATATCAATGACAGCGATCGCGAATGCGTCGTTTTGGTCGCGCGCATCGTAGAGAGCGGTAAGCGCCTCTGCGCCGTTTTCCGCCGCGACGGCGCGCATCCCCCAACTGGTTGTCATCGTGGTGAGAATCTCGCGGCTGGTGGCGTTGTCGTCGACAATAAGCACGCGTATGCCCTGGAGGTTGGCGCGGTTGTGAGCGTTCTTCTCCACTGCTTCGGACTCACTGCCCGGTCTTAACCCCAGACGCACGGTGAACCAGAATTCCGAACCCTGGCCCTCTCGGCTCGTTACTCCAACGCTTCCACCCATCATTTCCACCAATTGTTTGGAGATAGCCAGGCCCAATCCCGTGCCGTCACACTTCTTCGCTGTGCGTGTTTTCACCTGGGTGAATTTGTCGAAGAGGATTCCGATCTTGTCTTCCGGGATGCCGATGCCGGTGTCGCGCACCGAAAAGTGCAGCAGGCAGTTGGAATCTCCCGCTTCCTCCAACGCTACGCGTACTGCAACTTCGCCCTTTTCGGTGAACTTGATGGCGTTTCCGACAAGGTTGGTGAGAATCTGGCGCAGACGCCCTGGATCGCCACGGAGCTTGGTCGGAACCACTGGGGCGGCAATGCAGATCAGTTCAATTCCCTTCTCTTCCGCTTGCAGTGCGAGGCTGGCTCCAACATTTTCAAGGACCACATCGAGATCGAAGTCTTCTGTCTCCAGTTCGAGCCTCCTGGCTTCGATCTTGGAGAAATCGAGGATGTTGTTGATGACCTTCAACAAGGAGTTGCCGCAAATGCAAATGGTTTCGGCATAATGGCGTTGGTCGGATGTGAGGCCGGTATCGAGCAGCAGCTCGGTCATGCCGACGACGCCGTTCATCGGGGTCCTTATCTCGTGACTCATGTTGGCCAGAAACTCGCTCTTGATCCGATTTGCGGCATCCGCCTCTTGTCGTGCGCGAATGAGTTCCTCATCACGGCGCTTTCGGTCTGTGATTTCTTCCGCGACTCCGGCGATTCTAATCAGTTGTCCGCCCTCGTCGCGAATGGGAAACGCCCGATTGCGAATCCATTTCTCCTGTCCGTTCGGAGTGTTGATTCGGAATTCCGAGTCAATGCATTCTCCGCGGAACTGCCTCTTCAACGCTTTCCAGACAAGCTTCCGATCGCCAGGATGCACGGTTTCCATCCACTCTGCCGGGCTCGCATAGAGGCTTGCGCAGGTCCTGCCCCAAATCGGCTCGTAGGCGGGACTGACATAGACAATCTCAGTACCGGCTGCATCCATGATCCAAAAAACCTCGCGTATGTTTTCCGCGAGCTGTCTGAACTTTTTTTCGCTGCACTGCAAGGCCTTCTGAGCTTGGCGGCGCTCCGTGATGTCTTCCACATGAACCACGAAATGGATCGGAGAACCGAAGCAGTCTCGTATCAGTGAAACCCTCACCCGCACCCACACAACATTTCCAAGCCGGTCGATATTGCGGAGTTCGTCATCCACGAAGCTTACGTTACCCGCGATTAACGCGCCCATCTTCTCGAACGAAGAAATGAGATCGTCGGGATGGGTGATTGCTTCCCAAGAGGTTTCAAGCAACTCTGGCGCAGTATATCCAAGCACCCTGCAAAGTGCTTCATTCACCTGGATGAAATGCCCGTCCATTCCGGTCACGCACATGCCGAAGGGGGCATCCTCGAAGATTCCGCGGAACCGTGCTTCATTAGCCCGTAGTTGCCGCTCAAGCTGCTTGCGTTCGGTGATGTCGCGGAGAATGTTGGAAATGGCAAACACCTCTCCGGCGGCGTTTACGATTGGAAACCCGGAGGCGGATACTTGAAACTCGCTCCCATCCTTGCGCAGGCAGAATCCTTCGTGCTGCGAAAGCCTCTCGTCTCTGCGCAGCCTCTGGGCAAGCATCTCCAGAGCCTGGTAACGATCTGGGGGGACCAGCATGGCCATGTGCCGCCCGATGGCCTCGATGGGCGAATAGCCAAAGATTGCTTCCGCGCCGCGGTTAAAGGCGCGAATGGTCCCGTCTGGAGTGCAGGCGATGATCGAGTCCTCGGAGTTTTCCACAATTGCGGCGAGGAACGCTTGTGTTTCCTCAGCGGCTCGGCGCTCGGTCACGTCATGCTTGATGGCGATGTACCCGGTGGTTTTTCCGCGCGCGTCCCGCACCGGAGCGACACGCATTTCCTCGTTGTAGAAGGTCCCATTCTTCCGCCGGTTGATTACGTCGCCCTGCCAGACGTTGCCGGATAGAATCGTATTCCAAAGTTGCTTGTAAAAACCCTCGGGCATGCGTCCCGATTTCAACAAACGCGGATTCTGTCCCAGGACTTCCTCGCTGGTGTACCCCGTCATCGCGGTGAACGCGGGATTCACGAATTGGATATTGCCGCGAATGTCGGTCAGGACGATGCCATCGGCCGCTTGTTCAACGGCTTCGAGCAAGCCGGCATGTTCAACCGTGTTTCCTGCCTGGCGCACTGGTCACCTCGATAATGGAAGGCCACTGCATCTCTATCGGCAAACTTCTGCCGTCCAAGAGATCGCTGCCAGGATGGTCCAGCGCCAATCTGAGCGTAGGCCAAGACTGTCTGGCGGGGCCGGCCGCTAAATCCCTCGCACTTCCATATCCGGACCGCTCGGGAGCGGATTGCCTGACTCGTAAGCTACTTGCTTTGCGCAGCTTAAGAATTACATTCCGGTGATCACGATCTCCGCGGCGTGTGCTTTTGAAGAAAGTGTGAGAATTTGGTTGACTGCCTCCTACACGTATAGTAACAATTAATACGTCAATAGGAGCGAGAGATGGCCGAGCCCAGGTTGTCGAAACTTGAATTTCAGATCATGGAAACGCTTTGGTCCAGCGGAGAGTCCTCCATCCGCGACATTCTTGAGTCGTTCCCGGCGAAAAAGAAACCGGCTTATACGACCGTACAGACCACTGTTTACAGGATGGAAGCGAAGCAGGTTGTACGGCGCGTCAAGAGAGTAGGAAATTTCCATATCTTCGCCGCGACCATCTCCCGCGATGCCGCCCAACGTACACTCATCGACGATCTGCTGTCGCTATTCGGCGGGCGCTCGCAGCCTGTAATGGCACACCTGATCGAATCGGGAAAGCTTTCCCTCGAAGATGTTAAAGATGCAGAGAAGGCGCTCAAGAACCTTTCGCGAAAGGAGAAGCACTCATGATTCTCCCGGTAATCTGGAACGAATTCACTCACCACATCTGGACTGCGGAACTTGTCAACCACCTGTGGCAATCGACCCTTGTCACATTCATTGCGTGGCTCCTCGCGCTCGCACTGCGGGACAATCACGCGCGGACTCGCTACTGGGTGTGGATGATCGCATCGGTGAAGTTTCTGTTCCCATTTTCGCTTCTCATTGCCGCCGGTGAATCGCTTCGCAAGCTCACGGCGAACCCTATTCCCAGGCCGGCAGCCGCAGCCGTGATGGAGCAGATCGCTCAACCATTTCCGCAGGTGCAGGCCTTCGTTGCATTGGGTCAGACGAGCGTCGCACACTCGTTCAACCTGCTGCCAAGGGTGCTTATTCTTGTTTGGGCATGCGGGGCTTTGGCGGTCGCTTTTTCTTGGTTCCTGAAGTGGCGGCGAATCCGCGAGGCCGTGCGCATAGCCAGGCCGGAGACGTTCGCACCAGGAGTCCCTGTGCTTTCATCGCCATCGCTGGTAGAGCCGGGCGTCTTTGGGATTTTCCGCCAAGTGATGCTGCTGCCGGAGGGTATCGCGACCCGCCTGACGCCTGCTCAACTGGAGGCGATTTTCGCTCACGAGATGTGCCATGTGCGCCGTCAAGACAATTTGACGTTCGCAATCCACATGGTGGTTGAGACGATTTTCTGGTTTCACCCGCTGATTTGGTGGATTGGCACGCGCCTGGTGGAGGAGCGGGAGTTGGCCTGCGATGAGGCCGTGCTGCAATCGGGCAGTGAAGCAGAAGTGTATGCCGAGGGAATTCTCAATGTGTGCAAATTCTACGTCGAGTCGCCGTTGGCTTGCGTCTCGGGAGTAAGCGGCTCGGATTTGAAGAAGCGCGTGGTTCGAATTATGGCAGAGAAGGTTGGGCAAAAGCTCACCATGAGCAGAAGGCTGGTTCTAAGCGTGATTGGATTGGCGGTCGTTGCCTTGCCAATTGCAATTGGGCTCGCACACGCACCACAACTGCTTGCTCAGTCTCACGCCGATGAGGCTGCGGCGACTCTGCCCAAGTTCGAAGTATCAACTGTCAAGCCGAGCAAAGCCGAAGATGGAAGATCGGGAATCAGATTCAACCCAGACGGCATCTCGATGTCCGGGGTTTCCCTGGAGTTTCTCCTTCGCATGGCATTCGGAGTGGAAAACGACCGGCTGCTGGCCATTCCCGGCTGGGCCAAATCAGATCGATACGATATCGACGCAAAGGTGGATGCCGCGGATGCACCCAAGATGGCAAGCCTCGATTTCGATCAGCGGAAATCGATGTTCCTGCCGCTGCTGATCGATCGATTCAATCTGAAGTACCACCACGAGACCCGAGAGCTCCCGGTATATGAGCTGGTGATTGCAAAAGGCGGTCCCAAGCTCAAGGTGGCCAAGGCCGAAGAGATACCGTCGAGCGGCGGTCCGTCGCACCGCTTCAAGATGGCGATGGGCAACGGTGGGATCGAATCGCAAGGAACATCGCTCGAAGGCTTGATTCAGGCATTGTCGCCACAGGTGGGGCGTACGATTATCGATAAGACGGGACTCACCGGCTACTACGATTACACACTCAAATGGACACCGGACAACAGCCCTCCGCCCATGGCTGGTGGGCCTGAAGGTGGTCCGCCAAGGGGCGACGCCGGTTCCGCGCCGGACGCAGGCGGCCCATCGCTTTTCACCGCGATCCAGGAGCAACTCGGCCTGAAACTTGAGCCGCAGAAAGGTCCGGTGGACGTGATCGTGATCGATCACATCGATCCACCTTCGCCGAATTAACTTCGAAATCCACGGGCTGCCCGCAGACATGCGAAAAAATTGGCGGAAACCTGTGAACAAAACCCATAGCCGGAACGTCTTATCGATATATCCTCCAAAGTAAGTTGACGGGCCTTGGTTTCGCGTCTCCGAAGTTGGAAACACCGAAGGGAAAGGG
>Ga0182012_10004186_pt1 | contig 15141 bp, 14 predicted proteins | sample 612S2SmetaG_FD_120486 | JGI IMG/M metagenome (GOLD analysis project Ga0182012, IMG submission 120486) | Permafrost microbial communities from Stordalen Mire, Sweden - 612S2S metaG | ecosystem: Environmental > Terrestrial > Soil > Wetlands > Permafrost | place: Sweden: Stordalen | collected... | reverse complement strand
TGCCGCTGCCCTGATTTTTTGGGTTGACTGCCGGAAGCTCCTGGACTTGTGCTCTTGCTAGTCCAGCGTGATCTCAACCGTGTTAGCGCGGCAGATTAAAAAATGCGGCGATAACGACAAATATCACCGCGAAAATTGCGAGTCCGGCCGCAACCTTGATGAGATCGCCCGTGTCTTGACGCGTCTGCAATTCACTCTCCACGACCAATGCCCCGACCCGCGCACCATAGAGGAATTCAGGGGCGGTCTGTTTGACGGACGACAAGAGCCGATCGCGTCAAGACGTCGCTCGGAAACTACTTACGCGTTGAGCTGGAGCGCTTCGGTGAAACTTGCTTTTTTTACGCGTCGTCGGAGTATCCCGACGACTTCGAAGCCGAGGCTAAAGGCAACCAGGGCGCCTCATCGCAATAGGAAGGCCAATAATATTTTTTGATTGGTGGAGCGCCTTAATCCCGAACGAATCAAATTGTATCGGTGAGGAGGCATTACCGAAAGCAGGGTCGCCAGGAAAGGTCAGCGATGCGTTTTCCTCGAGTTTGGCCAACAGACGCCGTGTCGCCTGTGAAATGCAAGGACGCCTCGTCGTCTGACCCATATGCTGAGCGCGAAGGCGTTTTCAGCGTTCTTGAACGCACGGCGCGGCAGAACGGGATTTTCGCCATTTCCGAAATTAGCAAGGGGCTCGTAATTCTTGTAACCGGCGACATGGTGACCGCAGATTCATTCGGGGAGTTCATCGGAGTCATGGAACAGGTTCCGCACTCAGTGAAAGGCCTCGGACACCTCGCGTGGGTTCCGGCCAAGTCCGTTTTCTTACTTGTTGGGAGAGTTCAAATCAGCGCCGCCAGTCTGCGAGGCATAGCGGCCCGAGCGCGGATTTAGCGACGGGCCGTTTTGCGTTGATGCAAGGCGATGAGGCTTATTGCAAGTGCGCAATCGTCGATAGCCCACCATACAAATCATTCGCGTTACCATTGATGGCGTTGTCGCCATAGCTGTAGGCGACACCGTTGTTATACACCCCATATCCATTGCCCGTCGCTGTTGTGCGCGTGAGATAAAGGCTGGCCTCATATACGTTAAATCCAGAGCCGACGTTTTCGCTCGCGTTGACTTGATTTGCGGTAATCGTCAATTTTCCGTTGGTTGCGCCGCCGCTCACGTACAAGCCATTCTCGTTCCTGCTCACCTCGACGCGCGTGATCGTCCCGTTCACGGAGGCGGTCGCTCCGGATGCGTTATTGGCGAGCGATGGAAAGACAGAAACCCCGTAATAGGAATTCCCCGAGATGACCGTATCGGAGATTGTGAATCTCACATTGCCCGAAGACGGGTTCACCAGAACGCCGATAACATTGCCCGACAAGACCGTATCCGAAATGCCGAAACTGGCCTTGGCCGAAGATGTGTTTATCCAAATGGCGTTGCCGATGTTGCCGGTCCCGTTATTGATTGAGAAGCCCTTTATCGTGCAATTGGCCACGGTCAGACTGCCGGCAGAAGTCAGATTTATGCCATTGTTCGCCGTTCCCAACCCGTCGATATGCAGGCCTTTGAGGAAAACCGCGTCGGTTGGTCCGGCCTGGATGTCGATGGCGTCGCCCGAGGCGACGGCTATTCCCGCAAGGCCGCCGTCGTCGACGATAGAGATGGCGTTGCGGATCACAAGCGGGCCGTAATCGGACGAGTCGAGCACGGCGATCAGGCCGCCAGCGGCGACGACATTGTCATGCGTATATTGAAGGGTCAGGCAGGGGTTTGTCAGCGAGCCGCAGCCGGCGGTGTTGGTTCCATGTCCCGAGACCCATGCAGCCTTCGACGACCCGGCGGCGAGAGCCGCGCCCGGAGCGAAAGACGAAAATGCAAGAGCGGCGGCGATGGCGAGCGAAGACGCGTGTTTCATAATCAGGGCCTCCAGAAAGGCGGTCGCCGAAATGCGCCCGCGCAGGCCACAATAACCGGAAGCACAGCAAAATCATTGCGCTTGCGCCAAGCGCATTTCTGCCCGCTCGCGCCACTCTGGGATTGCCGTCAGCGATTATGGGCGGGGCTGGCTTGGTGCGATAATGTCGCGCTATGGAGCGGCGAAACCGCGCCGATTGGCGCCCTGGAATTCGCTCGAACGAAATACCGCCAATTATGCGTATCCAAAATAAAGGTGTAACATCTTGATTTAAATGGCGGTCCCGAAGGGATTCGAACCCCTGACCTTCGGTTTAGGAAACCGCTGCTCTATCCTGCTGAGCTACGGGACCAGCCGCCCATCTGTAGCTGAGAGGGGCGTTTTTGCAAACTCCTCCGCGCGATATTTTGCCGCTGCGGCTTTGGATTGGAGAGATGGCCATGTTCGATTCCGTGAACTTGCCGCACCGGCTGGACAAGTCGGAATTCGAGGAGATTACCCAGCGCTTGCGCGAAAGGCTGCTGGACGCCCAGTTCGAACTCGCGCAGCGCAAGGACAAGTCAATCCTGCTGCTCATCAATGGTTCCGACGGGGCAGGCAAGGGGGAGGTTCTCAACCGCCTCTATGAATGGCTCGACGATCATTTTCTCGAAACACTATCTTACGGCAAGCCGACCGAGGAGGAACGCCTGCGTCCTCTCGAATGGCGCTACTGGAGGGATATGCCGGCGAAGGGCCGCATCGGCCTCATGCTGGGCTCCTGGCATCATCGCATCCTTCAGGAGAGGGTCCTGGGCAAGACGGACCGCGACGCATTCAATACCGCCCTGGAAGAGATCAATCGGGCGGAGGAAATGCTCTTCAAGGAAGGGGTCGTCGTCGTAAAGGCATGGCTGCATATGGCGGAGGAGAAGGCGCACAAACGCCTCGCGCAATTGCGCGAAGCGAATGGCGTCATGCGGCGCGCGACGGTGATTGAATGGGGGGAAATCAAAGGCGGCAAACAGCGCGCGCGCTTGAACGAAGCGGCGCTCGATCTCGTGGAAAAGACCTCAACCGGCTATGCTCCCTGGGCTGTCATCGCGGCGGACGACGCGCATTATCGCGACGCCGCCGTCGCTGAACTCCTCTTGCGCACGCTCGAGCGCGCTAATACGGAAAATTCGCCGCCGCGTTCGCCAAAAGCGGCTGCGCCATCCGTCGACATCGGCTTGCCGCGCGCCAGCCTTGTATCCTCGCTTGATCTCGCCCAGCGCATTGACGCCGAGAGCTACACGAAGGGGTTGATAGAAGCGCAGCGGCGCATCAGCGAGCTCACCACGGGCAAGAAGTTTCAGGAGCGCGGCCTTGTCATCGCCTTCGAGGGCAATGACGCGGCAGGGAAGGGCGGAGCCATCCGTCGCGTGCGTGCGGCGCTCGATCCGCGTCGTTTTCGCGTCCACGGCGTCGCCGCGCCGACCGACGAGGAACATGCGCGTCCTTATTTGTGGCGCTTCTGGCGAAACATTCCCCGCCTTGGCCACATCGCCATTTTTGATCGCAGCTGGTACGGTCGCGTGCTGGTCGAGCGCGTCGAAGGATTATGTTCGCAAGACGACTGGATGCGCGCCTATCAGGAGATCATCGACTTCGAGCATCAGCTCGAACGCGCACGCTTGACCGTGATAAAATTCTGGCTCGCCATCAGTCCCGAGGAGCAGCTGGCGCGGCTGGAGGATCGTGAAGCGAAGCCGACAAAGCGATACAAGATCACGCCCGAGGACTGGAGAAACCGCGAGAAATGGCCGCTCTACGAAGGCGCGGCGAACGAGATGATCGACCGCACCAGCGCGCGCCACGCGCCCTGGACGCTGGTCGAGGCGAACGACAAGAAGTTCGCGCGGCTAAAGGTGCTGCGAACAATCGTTCAGCGTCTGGAGGAGGACCTCTAAATCCTTTTGCCGGCAGCATCAATCGTGATGGTGGCTTGCGCCTCACGCCGCCGCGGCGGTGACCCGATTGCGGCCGGCGCTCTTTGAGTCGTAGAGCGCCTTGTCCGCTCGCCGCATCAGCGCATCGGGATTGGCGTCGGCGCCGCGCTCGGCGAGACCGATCGATATGGTGACGGGAAGGGCGCGTCCACTTGCATCGATTTTGAATTGCTCCGCTTGCACGGCGGCGCGCACGCGCTCCGCGATCTTCGCAGCCACCGTAAGAGAAGTATCCGGCATGACGATCACGAATTCCTCGCCGCCGAGACGGCAGACGAGATCAGCTCCGCGCACGACGCGTCGAATCCGTTGCGCGAGGCCCTTCAACACTTCATCGCCCGCGTCGTGGCCGCAGGTGTCGTTGACCGACTTGAAGTGGTCCACATCGAGGATCATCAGCGACAGCGGGCGTCCCATGTGAGCGGCCTGATCCAGCGCGCTTGCCAGATGCGTTTCCATGAAGCGCCGGTTGTTCAGCCCGGTCAGCGCGTCGACGACGGCGAGTTCGAACGCCGCCTGCACATTGTCGCGCAAAGTGTCGGCGTAGCGCTTGCGGCGCAACTGCGTGCGCACGCGGGCGACCAGTTCGTTGCGGTCGATCGGGCGCAGGATATAATCGTTCACGCCGAGATCGAGGCCGCGCAGAATTCTCGGCCTTTCTTCAGAATCGGCGAGAAGCAGGATCGGCAGCGAGCGGGTGCGCTCCAGCGATCGCAACTGACTGCAAAGGCGCAGCGCGTCGAAATTGGCGAGGTTCAATCCGACGACAACCATGTCGAAATCGCCCTCGGCGGCGCGGAACAGCGCATCTTGCGGAACGCCTTCGACCACGACCGTGTGAAGGTCGCGCAACGCGGCGACGATGCGGTCGGCCGAACTCGCGCGGTCCTCGACGAGCAGGATGCGGCCATTGTCGCCCGCGTTGGAGCGAACCAGGTCGGCGGCGTCCTTCAAACCAAGGTTGGCTGAAGTCACGACGCGGGCGCGCAATTCGTCGAGCATGACCTTCAGCCGCGACAGCGAACGCACTCTGGCGATGAGTGCAATTTCGTCGACTGGCTTGGTCAAAAAGTCGTCCGCGCCGGCTTCCAGCCCCCTCACGCGATCGGCCGGCTGATCCAGCGCGGTCACCATCACCACCGGAAGATGCAGGGTCGCCGGATCGGCCTTCAGGCGTCGGCAGACTTCGAACCCGTCCATTCCCGGCATCATGACGTCGAGCAGAACGATGTCGCAACGCCCGTCGCGGCAAAGTTCGAGGGCTTCAAAACCGTTGGTGGCGGATATTACGTCGAAATATTCGGCGGTCAGTCGCGCTTCCAGCAATTTGATGTTGGGGAGCAAATCGTCGACGATGAGCACGCGCGCGGTCATGGGATTGAATCCTCTTATTTTTCTGCGAGAAATGTGTTTACGGTTTCAAGAAATTTTGCAACGGAAATTGGTTTGGACAGATAGGCCTCGCATCCGCCCTGCCTGATTTTCTCTTCGTCGCCTTTCATGGCGAAGGCGGTGATTGCTATGACAGGAATCATGCGCAAGTTTTCGTCGTCCTTGATCCAGCGCGTCACTTCCAGGCCCGAAACTTCAGGCAACTGGATGTCCATCAGGATGAGATCGGGGTGGTGTTCGCGGGCAAGCGCGATAGCTTCCACGCCGCTCTTCGTGCGCAGGGTATTATGGCCGTTTCTCTCCAATAAGTCATTGAAGAGCTTCATGTTCAGCTCATTATCCTCGACGATGAGGATTGTTTTGGCCATGGCGAGCGACTCTTTTCTCGAACTACAATACACACCTCGCCAACAGGGCCCGTTGACGACGCCTGTTTGACGCTTTCCTATTGGTTCTAATTCAGGAAGATTGATGAAATGAGAATAACCAAGGGGACGCCGCCCGTGCGGGGCGCTGGTAGAACGAATAGCTTCACCCGAGAGGAGGCAGAGTCGCTTGGTTTGCGGGCGCTTACGTTTCTGGCCTCGGAAGATGAAAGAATCCAGAGGTTTCTTCAATTGACCGGGCTGGACCCACGGGATTTGCCTGATCTAGCGCCGCGGAGTGATTTTTTGCTCGCTGTCCTCGACCATATCGCCAGCGACGAGCCCCTGCTTATGGAATGCTCGCGGGAGTTGCAACTTCGGCCCGAGGAGTTCTCCATCGCGAGGCGCGCTCTCGGCGGCGGCGACATGGGCTAATATCGCCTGCATGGCGGCCGCATCGGGAAAAGGGCGACGTAATTTTCCTTTGAGGGTCGAGGCGCCATTATGCCTTCAAGGCCCGAGTCAGTTTTTGACTGTTCTAGCCGCTGAGTTTGCGCCTCAACTGGTTACCCCTGCTTCAGCGTCCTTCCAATCGAAAGTGACCACCTTGCCGTTTTCCACGGCCAAAGCCAAACGGCCACGCTTGAGCTCGATGGCCTTGTCTCCAAAAATCAAGCGGCGCCAGCCACGCAGAGCGCTCACGTCGGCGGAGTCGTCGTTCGCGATCGCCTCAAGATCGTCGACGGTGGCGATCATCTTCGCTGCAACGCCCGTCTCCTCCGCCACCTGCCGCAGCAGAACCTTGAGAAGTTCGACCGTCGCCCCGTTATTGTTGCGGCGCTCGCGCTCAATGCGGGGCAGGCTGGCGGGATCGCGCGCCAGACCCCGTTCGATCGCCGCGACAATGTCGGCGCCAGCGCGCGAGCGCTCCATGCCCCTCGGGAATGCTCGCAGGTTTGACAGTGCGTCCAGATTGCGCGGCGCGGCCTGCGCGATCTCAATCAGAACGTCATCCTTGAGCACGCGCGAGCGCGGCACGTCGCGTCCCTGCGCCTCCGTTTCCCGCCAGGCGGCGAGCTCCATCAGCACCGCGAGATCACGGGGCTTTCGTGCCCGGTGGCGCAGGCGCTCCCAAGCGTCTTCCGGGTTTTGTTCGTATGTCGCCGGAGAGGTCAGCGTCTGCATTTCGTCGACGAGCCAGTCGAGCCGCTTCGAGCGCTCCAGTCTGGAGCGCAGATGCAGATAAATGTCTCGCAGATGGGTGACATCGGCGATCGCATAGCTGATCTGCGCCTCCGAGAGGGGGCGGCGAGACCAGTCGGTAAAGCGCGAGGATTTATCGAGATTGACGCGGGTGATTCCTTTTACCAGCTCAACATAGGACACCTGTTCGCCGAATCCGCAGACCATCGCCGCGACCTGGGTGTCGAAAAGGGGCTTGGGGATCAAGCGCGCCAGCCGCCACACGATCTCCACGTCCTGACGCGCCGCGTGAAACACCTTGACTACCGATTCATCGGCCATCAGAGAAAAGAAGGCTGATAAATCAATCTCTTCCGCGAGGGCGTCGATGGCCACGGCCTCGTCTGGCGAGGCGAGTTGGATCACGCAGACCTTCGGCCAAAAAGTCGTTTCCCGTAAAAACTCGGTGTCGACTGTCACAAACGGGTGGTTTGCGAGGCGTCCGCATACAGCGTTGAGTTCTTCTGTGGTTGTTACGAGGCTCATTGAAATTATTGTAGATCATTTTTTAGCGGCTCTAAAGTCCCTTCGCGCCGCCGCCCACGAGAATCCGCCGGTTTGAGGGCGAATTGCGCTGGCGCGAAGTCGCGAAGGCCAAACGGGCTTCGCCTTCATCGGGCACATGAAGACGTTCCAGGCGCCGACGCCAGCTTAAGGCCGCTCAAAGCGGTTCTCGCCGCGGATTTTCAACGCCGGCCTATTTGTCACATTTTGGGAGCGGCAGCAGCGTCAGTTGGCTCATTTCGCCCGCGAGGACGAAGTCGCCGTAATCCAGCCTCAGGGCGCGCGACACGCCATTCTCGTATAGATCGAAGGAAAGGGCATAGGCGGGCAGCCCGTCTTTCTTCCCAGCCTCGAAATAAGATATCGACACCGGCCATCGGCGCATGTTCTTGAGCGCGTCGATCTGCGCTGACTTTTCATTGGCGGGCGTTGCGATGGGCTTGCCGATGATGGTCATCGTGTCGAAAGGCTTCGCGCCATCGCCCGAGCCGTCAAATACCTGGGCCTCGAGGATTTGCTCCTGGGCCCGCGCGCTGGTCAGAATATCGCGCAAATGCTCGGTCGGAAAAAGGATCGGTCCGGCAATATCCCGCTTGTCGCGCTTTGGCCTCGCCAGTTCGATCGAGATTTTCTTGTCCTTTTCCTTTTGCGCCGAGCCGTCAATGTCGTCGACGGCTCCGTTGTCGACCTTGGTGGTGATCTTGAATCTATAGGTGCGACCGTCTCCAGCCTCGAAAGTGGCCGAGTGAAGTTCGGAGACTCTCGTGTCTCCCTCCTCGGGCTGGAGCTCCGTGATCTGGCGGAAGTTCTGGACGTAACCTTCGCAGGCGGAGCCCGTGAAATCGAACGCGATTCGGCCGCGCGCCAGCATGGGCGCCTTGGCGCCCGAACCTTTCAAGAGCGAAAGATCATAAACGGCCCGGTGCGGCGCGAGCGGCATGACGGGTTCGGCGCTGGAGCGATTGCAGACAATCAGGGAAAAAAATAACAGCAACAGGGCGGGGACATACAGCGAGCGGGACAAAGCCATTGATAATGGGCCTTCAAGTTCGACGCGGCGCCGCCTGGAGCTTTAAGGCCGCATGGCCCGCGATTGCGTCGCGGCGCGGATGAAACTACGGTCTCTTCATCGAAGGCGCAAATCAAAAGAAACGGAAAGCAAGCAATCCATGACTGGCGCAATGCTTAATTCGCCCCTCGCGCGGCTTGAGGCTCTTGGGCTGTCCTTGCCCGTTGCGGCGGCTCCCGTCGCCAATTACACCCCTTTCTCGCGCGCGGGGAACCTGCTGTTCATTTCAGGCCAACTGCCCGTCTCGGGCGGCGCCGTCGATCCCGCTCATCAGGGCAAGCTCGGGGCCGGCGTTTCCCTGGAGGCGGGGCAATCCGCCGCGCGTCAGGCGGCGCTGAATGTGCTTGCCCAGGCCAACGCCGCCGTGGGCGACCTCGCGAAACTGCGCGCCGTGCGTCTTGGCGGCTATGTGAACAGCGCGCCCGATTTCGGGCAGTTGCCGCAGGTGGTCAACGGCGCTTCCGATCTCGTCGCGGCGGTTCTCGGCGACAATGGAAAGCACGCGCGCTTCGCTGTCGGCGTCGCGCAATTGCCGCTGAACGCCGCTGTCGAAGTCGAGGGAATTTTCGAGATTCTGGAGTAATCGCCCGTCATGCGCCGCGATCTGAGCTGGCTCGTTGCAAGGCCGATTGCGCATCGCGGCCTGCATGACGAGGCGAGGGGCGTCGTGGAAAACTCCCTTGCATCCGCGCGCGCCGCCATCTCGAAAAATTACGCCATCGAATGCGACGTGCAGTTGAGCCGCGATGGCGAAGCGGTCGTTTTCCACGACGATGATCTCTCGCGCCTGACTGACGCGCAGGGGCGGCTCGACGCAAGAACCGCACAGGAGCTCACGCGCCTTCGACTGCGCGGCTGCGACGAAACACTGCCGCTGTTCTCACAGTTGCTTGACGCTGTCGCCGGACGCACGCCGCTGGTGGTGGAGCTCAAGAGCCGCTTTGATGGCGATCTCTCCCTGGCGCGCCGCATCGCCGGGCTCGTGTCTGGTTACGACGGTCCACTTGTGCTGGAGAGCTTTGATCCAGACCCTATAGCCTTCCTTCGGGCGCATGCCGCCGCGTTGGGGATAGCTCACATTCCCTTGGGAATAGTGGCGCAGGCGCGCTACGAGGCCGACGAATGGCCGGGCCTCTCCGCCGCACGGCGCGCCGAGCTTACGCACTGGCTGCATTTTCCGCGCAGCGTGCCGGAGTTTGTATCCTTCAATGTCGATGATCTGCCAAACGCGGCGCCTCTATTGTTACGGGAGGGGCTGAAGCTTCCTGTGACGGTCTGGACGGTGCGAAGGCCCGATCAGGCGGCGACGGCGGCCCTGTGGGCGGATCAGATCGTCTTTGAAGGATATTTGCCCTGACGTCGCGGGGCGATGCCGCCATTGCGCGAACAGGCGCAGCTCTCGTTACCTCCATAATCAAAAATTCGCTTTGCTGAACAGCATGGTCTATAGGCGTGCGATGCAAAAAGACGTCGCCTGCGGACTTGCCGAGGCGAGCGATCAAACACCGGGCTTCCCTCCATGCTTCCGGGCGTTGGAGCGTCGGGGAGCAGGCCTTTGGAGTAAATGATGGTTGGTTTTTCTCGCGCGGAGGATGATGCGGCGCTCGTTCCGGGCGCGCGAATCCTCGTCGTCGCGGCAAAATTCAATGACAACATCGTTGCTTTGCTGCGCGAGGGCGCGCTCGCGGCACTGAAGCGCATGGGCGCCGAGGCGACCTTGATCGAGGTTCCGGGCGCGCTGGAGATAGCGCCAGCCGCGTCGATCGCAATACATATCGCGCATGAAGCCGGCGCGCCTTACGACGGCGTCGTAGCGCTGGGTTGCGTCATTCGCGGCGAGACTTATCATTTCGAAATCGTGGCCAATGAGAGCGCGCGCGCGCTCACGGATCTCTCCGTCTCGAAGCGCTTGCCGCTGGGCAATGGAATCCTCACCGTGGAAAACGAGCAGCAGGCGATTGTGCGCGCCGATCCGAAACAGGGCGACAAGGGCGCGGACGCGGCGCTTGCGGCGCTCGCGCTGGTGCGCATCGCGCGTCAAATCGGGGCGCGGGCATGAGCGTCGAGCATCGTTCCAACGCCCGTCTGGCGGTTGTGCAGGCGCTCTATCAGATGGAAGTCGCGGGCAAGGGGCTCAACGACGTTTTCGCGGAATTTGAGACCCACTGGATGGGGCGCGAGATCGAGGGCGATCAATACAAGCCGGCCGAAGTCGGGTTTTTCCGCGAGATTTTGCAGGGCGTGCTCGACGAACAGACGGCCATTGATCGGGAGATCGACGCCGCCCTGCAAGGCGGCTGGCCGCTCGCGCGGATCGAGGCTGTGATGCGCGCCATCCTGCGCGCCGGAGCCTACGAACTGCGCAAGCGCAAGGACGTTCCGATGCGCGTCGTCATCAAGGAATATGTCGACGTCGCCGGCGCCTTTTTCGGACCCGTCGAGTCCGGCATGATCAACGCCGTGCTGGATCGCCTCGCGCGCGAATTGCGGCCCGGGGAAATGGCCAAAAGCTGACTATTCGCGGGGCGGGAATGGCGCATCGTTTCACCGAGGACGAACTGATCGCCCGTCTGTTCGCGCCCCTCGCCGGACCCGCGGCGCTCGGCCTCGCTGATGACGCGGCGCTCCTGCCCGCGAGCCTCGCCCCGGTGGTCGCCACGGCGGATGCGCTCGTCGCCGGCGTGCATTTTTTCGCCGAAGACCCGCCAGGAATGATCGCGAGGAAAGCCTTGCGGGTCAATCTCTCGGACCTTGCCGCAAAAGGCGCCGAGCCCTTGGGCTTTTTGCTGACCATTGCGTTGCCGCCTGACTGGACCAATGACTGGCTCGCCGCTTTCGCCGAAGGGCTGGGCGACGACGCGCGCGCTTATGGCTGTCCGCTGCTCGGCGGAGACACTGTGGCGACGCCGGGGCCGTTGACCCTTTCCATCACGGCGCTCGGCAAGGCGCCGGAGGGCCGTTTCGTCGCGCGTACTACGGCGCGGCCCGGCGACGCGATCTATGTCAGCGGGACCATCGGCGACGCGGCGCTTGGACTGCGTTTGCGCCGTGACGAGGCGCTGGCGGCGCGCCTGTCGCCGAAAGCGCGGGATTATCTGCTGGGGCGCTATCTGCTCCCGCTCCCGCGCCTCGCGCTCGGGCCGGCCTTGCGCGCCCATGCCAGCGCCGCGATGGACATTTCGGACGGGCTTGCAGGCGATCTCTCCAAACTCGCTCGCGCGTCGGGGGTTGGCGCTCGCGTCAGGTTGGAAGAGGTTCCACTGTCCGAGGCCGCGAGAGAGGCGATGGCCCTCGATCCGGGCCTGTTCGAGCGCGCGCTTACCGGGGGCGACGATTACGAAGTGCTCTCCTGTGTTGGAGACGGCGCGATTGACTTTGAGCAAATGGCGCGGGAGGCGGGAGCGCCCTGCGCGCGGATTGGCGAAATCATTGCAGGAGAATACGAGCCGATCTTTCTCGATAGCCAGAAAAACATCATAAAATTCAATAGATTGTCATTTAGTCATTTCTGAGACGCGAAAGCCGCCGCCATTGCCGGGGCGGGGCATTTCTGGCAAAGAGGCTCGCCTAAATTCGCAGCAGCCACGATTCGATTCGGGTCGCGGTCGTGCGTAACTTTGCTGCGCAGCGCCTTTCCCGCTTGTCGCGGTCCCGAATGCCTATCGACCGTCTCCAGCGGTCCAGAATTAAGAGGGCGAATCCACCATGGTACTGTTTCTGACCATTGTCTTTGGACTTCTGTCCATCGTCTACGGGGTGAAGACCTCGCAGGAACTGCTTGCGACAGATCCTGGCTCGCAGAAGATGCAGGACATTTCGGACGCTATCGCCGAGGGCGCGCAGGCCTATCTGAAGCGCCAATACACGACCATCGGCTATGTCGGCGGCGGCATTTTCGTGATCCTCGTCGTGTTGCTCGGCTGGTGGGTGGCTTTCGGCTTCCTCCTGGGGGCGTTGCTATCCGGCGCCGCTGGCTTCATCGGCATGAACGTCTCCGTGCGCGCCAATGTCCGCACGGCGCAAGCGGCGACGAAGTCGCTGGCCGCGGGCCTCGACATCGCCTTCAAGGCGGGCGCCATCACCGGCTTGCTGGTGGCCGGCCTCGCGCTGCTGGGCGTAGCGATTTACTACGCCATCCTCACCTGGTTCGCGGGCTATACCGCGGCCGACCGCACGGTAGTTGACGCGCTGGTGGGCCTTGGCTTTGGCGCTTCGCTGATTTCGATCTTCGCGCGTCTTGGCGGCGGCATCTTCACCAAGGGCGCCGACGTCGGCGCCGATCTGGTCGGCAAGGTCGAGGCGGGCATTCCAGAAGATGATCCGCGCAACCCAGCGACCATTGCCGACAACGTCGGCGACAATGTCGGCGACTGCGCCGGCATGGCGGCGGACCTGTTCGAGACCTATGCGGTGACCATTGTCGCCACCATGGTTATGGCCTCGATCTTCTTCTCTGGTCAGGAAGGCCTGTCCTCGGCCGTGATCTATCCGCTGGCCATCGGCGGCCTCTCCATCGTCGCGTCGATCGCGGGCACCTATTTCGTCAAGCTCGGCAATGACGACTCCGAAATCAGCAAGCGCTTCGGTCCCTGGTTCACCAAGATCGGCATCGACGATTCGATCATGGGCGCGCTCTACAAGGGCCTGATCGCCGCAGGCGTGCTGTCGATCGGGGGCCTGTTCCTCGCCACCACCTTCACGGTCGGCTGGGGCGAGATAGGCAAGGTCAATGGCGAGGCGATCCACGGCTATGGCCTGTTCGTCTCCGGCCTCCTCGGCCTGGTCGTGACGGGCGCGATCGTCTACATCACCGAATATTACACCGCCACCGGCAAGCGGCCGGTCGTCTCCATCGCTCAGGCCTCCGTGACGGGGCATGGCACCAACGTCATCCAGGGTCTCGCGATCTCGCTGGAGTCGACGGCGGCGCCGGCGCTGGTGATCGTGCTTGGCATCTTGCTGACCTATAATTTCGGCGGTCTCTATGGCACGGCGATCGCCGTGACCACGATGCTGGGACTCGCCGGCATGATCGTCGCGCTCGACGCTTTCGGTCCTGTGACCGATAACGCCGGCGGCATTGCCGAAATGGCGGGCCTGCCCAAGGAAGTGCGCCAGTCGACCGATGCGCTTGACGCCGTGGGCAACACCACCAAGGCTGTGACCAAGGGCTACGCCATCGGTTCGGCGGGCCTCGGCGCTCTGGTGCTGTTCGCCGCCTATACCAACGACCTGAAGCACTTCGTCGACACAGGCGTGCCGTTCTTCAAGGGAATCGGCAAGGTCGACTTCGACCTCTCCAACCCTTACGTCGTCGCGGGCCTGATCTTTGGCGGCCTCATCCCCTATCTCTTCGGCGGCATCGCCATGACGGCGGTGGGCCGCGCGGCGGGTTCGGTGGTCGAGGAAGTGCGCCGCCAGTTCAAGGAGAAGCCGGGCATCATGGCGGGGACGGAGCGTCCCGACTATGGCCGCGCGGTCGACATGCTGACGCAGGCGGCGATCAAGGAAATGATCATTCCCTCGCTGCTGCCGGTGCTGGCGCCGATCGTCGCCTTCCTCGTTGGCTGGATACTGGGCGGCAAGGCCAACGCCTTCGCGATGCTGGGCGCCTTGCTGCTGGGCGTGATCGTCAACGGCCTGTTCGTCGCTATCTCCATGACCTCTGGCGGCGGCGCCTGGGACAACGCCAAGAAGTCATTTGAAGACGGCTTCGTCGACAAGGACGGCGTGACGCATCTGAAGGGCGGCGATGCGCACAAGGCGTCGGTGACCGGCGACACCGTCGGCGACCCCTACAAGGACACCGCAGGGCCGGCCGTGAACCCGGCCATCAAGATCACCAACATCGTCGCGCTGCTGCTGCTGGCCGTACTGGCGCACTGAAGCGGCGCAATCCATCAGGAAAGGGCGGGGGAAACCCCGCCTTTTTTCATTTTAGAGATGCTGTCGGTTTTTTTCTCCAATACAAATATACTCTCTCTATGACCCACCCCTTCTACTCCCTCAATACACATGGCTTCCTGCGCGTCGCGGTCGGCGCGCCGCATGTCGCCGTCGCTGACCCGGCCGTCAACGCCGCGCGCACGATAGAGATGGCGCGGCAGGCCGCTGAGCAGGGCGCGTCGCTGGTCCTTTTCCCGGAGCTCGGCGTCAGCGGCTACGCCATCGACGATCTGTTGCAGCAGGAGGCGCTGCTCATCGCCGTGGGGAATGCGCTCGGCGCAATTTGCGAAGCCTCCCGCAAGCTCGCGCCCTTGATCGTCGTCGGCGCGCCGCTTCGTCATTCCGGGCGGCTTTATAATTGCGCGGTTTTCATCCTGCGCGGCGACATTCTGGCGGTAACGCCCAAGACCTATCTGCCCAATTACCGCGAGTTCTATGAGCGCCGTCATTTCGCCTCGGGCGCCTTTGTCGCGGGCGAGGAAATCGCGGTCGCGGGCCATGTCGCGCCATTCGGCTCGGACATTTTGCTTGACGCTCAAGATACACCCAATCTCACGCTGCACGCCGAAATCTGCGAGGATCTCTGGGTTCCGATCCCGCCCTCGACGCGGGCGGCGCTCGCCGGTGCGACCGTGCTGCTAAACCTTTCCGCCAGCAACGCGATCGTCGGCAAATCGGATCATCGCCAGACGCTTTGCGCCGCGCATTCCTCGCGTTGTCTTTCGGCATATCTCTATTCCGCCGCGG
>Ga0182012_10004185_pt1 | contig 15142 bp, 15 predicted proteins | sample 612S2SmetaG_FD_120486 | JGI IMG/M metagenome (GOLD analysis project Ga0182012, IMG submission 120486) | Permafrost microbial communities from Stordalen Mire, Sweden - 612S2S metaG | ecosystem: Environmental > Terrestrial > Soil > Wetlands > Permafrost | place: Sweden: Stordalen | collected... | reverse complement strand
TTGCACTGGCGAATGGATTAACGTCGCGGCGTCGGAGTTGTAATCCTGATGATTCCAGCATCGCCGCAGCGTATCGGGCGGTAAGAACGCGCTTGCGGTGATTTTGTGCTGAGTCCAGGCTTCAGCGCGAGCTGTTTTGCGTAGCTAGACTTCGAAGTTACACAGCTTGAGCGGTAGGGCAGGAGACGACAATGCAGTCAGCAAAGTCGCGAAACCGTGAAGGGTGTTGTCAGCCGCCGACACGGTAGGTGTGCGGCGGCCCCCGGAATCGGCCGGCGATTGTTCTCGTTGGAGATAACTGAGCGCACCAGTGGTTGCCGTGCCGACTCTAAGTTCGTATCCGTCAGGAAAGCAGGTCTTTTATGCCTGATCCGTTGAGTCCCTTTCATCTCGCGGTGGCGTTGGATGGTGCCGGGTGGCACCCGGGCGCGTGGCGTGCGGCCGACGCTCGACCGGACGACTTACTTGACGCCGGGTACTGGGCCGATCTGGTCGCCGAAGCCGAACGTGCGTCGTTGGATTTCGTGACGATCGAGGATTCGCTGGCGCTGCAGTCCGACCATCCTTTTAAGCCCGACGAGCGGACCGATCGTGTTCGCGGCCGGTTGGACGCGGTGCTCATCGCCGCCCGGATCGCGCCACTCACCCAGCGGATTGGGCTCGTACCCACGGCAATCGTCACCCACACCGAGCCGTTCCACCTGTCCAAGTCGATCGCCACGCTGGACTACGTCAGTACCGGCCGGGCCGGTGTCCGGGTGCAGGTCTCAGGACGCCGTGATGTGGCAGCGCACTTCGGGCGCAGCGAACCGCAGCAGGTCAGCGAGTATTTCGCGGAGGCTAAGGATTATGTTGAGGTGCTGCGTCGCTTGTGGGACAGCTGGGAAGACGACGCTGAAATCCGCGATGTCGCCACCGGGCGGTTCATCGACCGGGACAAGCTGCATTACATCGATTTCGAGGGACCCTGGTTCGCTGTCAAAGGACCCTCGATCACGCCCCGTCCACCACAGGGCCAGCCGATCGTCGCCGCGCTGGGTCACAGCGGTGTGCCCTACGAGTTGATCGCCGGCAGCGCCGACGTCGGATTCATCACCCCACACGACGCGGCGCAGGCAGCCGACATCGCCGGCGAGATCCGCGCGCTGCAGTGGGCGGCCGGTCGAAGCCGAGACACGCTGCACATCTTCGGTGACGTGGTGGTTTTCCTCGATCACACCCCGCAGGCAGCGCAAGCGCGACGACGTCGACTCGATGACCTCGCCGGGGCCGAATATCGCAGCGATGCCGAGATTTTCGTCGGCACACCCGCGCGGCTGGCCGACTTGCTGCAGGAATGGCATGCCGCCGGGTTATCGGGTTTTCGGCTGCGCCCCGCCGCGCTTCCGCATGATCTGGTCCAGATCACCGCGGGACTGGTGCCTGAGCTGCGCCGCCGCGGGTTGTTCCGGACGGCCTACGAGGCGGACACGCTGCGCGGGTTGCTCGGATTGGCCCATCCCGCCAACCGCTATGAGATCGCATGACCCACCCGGCACCTTCCGATTACGCGACCGCATGACATTGAGGATTTCCGAGATGAGTAAGCCGATGAAACAGATTCACCTGGCCGCGCACTTTCCGGGCGTAAACAACACCACCGTGTGGAGCGACCCCGCGGCCGGCAGCCACATCGAATTCAGCTCGTTTGCGCAGTTCGCTCAGACGGCCGAGCGGGGCAAGTTCGACTTCCTGTTCCTCGCCGAAGGCCTGGCGCTGCGCGAGCAGAACGGCCAGATCTACGACCTCGACGTGGTCGGTCGTCCCGATACCTTCACGGTGCTGGCCGCGCTCGCGGCAGTCACCGAGCGACTGGGGCTGACCGGCACCATCAACTCGACGTTCAATGAGCCGTACGAGGTGGCTCGGCAGTTCGCCTCCTTGGACCATCTCTCCGGCGGCCGTGCCGCCTGGAATGTCGTCACCTCCTGGGACGCGTTCACCGGACAGAACTTTCGTCGCGGCGGATTCCTGGCCGAGGACCAGCGCTACGAGCGGGCACAGACATTCCTGCAGACGGCCCACGAGCTCTTCGACTCATGGCGAGGCGACGAGATCGTGGCGGACAAGGCGACCGGCGTCTTCCTGTCCGATCCCCACGCCGGGGCGTTTGCGCACAAAGATGCCCACTTCGACATCCATGGTCGGTTCAACGTTCCGAGAAGCCCTCAGGGTCGGCCGGTGATCTTCCAGGCCGGCGACTCCGAACAGGGTCGCGACTTCGCCGCCTCCGCTGCGGATGCGATCTTCTCCAGACACAGCACCTTGGCAGCCGGGCAGGCTTTCTACACCGACGTCAAGGGCCGTCTCGCCCGCTACGGGCGCCACCGCGACGAGTTGCTCATCCTGCCGGCCGCGACGTTCGTCATCGGCGATACCGACGCCGAGGCCGCCGAAATCGCGCACGAGGTAAGACTCGCGCAGGTGTCCCCACAGACAGCGATCAAGTTTCTCGAGCAACTCTGGAACCGGGACCTGTCCGACCACGACCCGGACGGCCCGCTGCCCACCGTGGACCCCGTCGTAGGAGAGAACACGATCTCACGCGGCCGGGCGAGCGTCCGGATGTTCCAGGACTCGATCGCGATCGCCAACGAGTGGCGGGCCAAGGCCGAGGCCGAGAATCTGAGCACTCGCGAACTGATCGTCGAGGTCACTGGGCGCCAATCCTTCATCGGAGCACCGCAGACCGTCGCCGCGACGATCAACGACCTGGTGCAAGCCGATGCCAGCGACGGATTCATCCTGGTCCCGCACATCACACCGGGCGGGCTCGACCCATTCGTCGACCGGGTCGTGCCGCTGCTGCAGGAACGCGGCGTATTCCGCGCCGACTACGCGGGCACCACGCTGCGTGACCACCTGGGGCTGGCGCCGCTGCCGGTGGCGCGGCGATCCACCGACGCCGATGCCGCCACCTGGGTCGCCTCGTGAGCCTGATGACTACTCCGCTCACCGTCCTCGACCTGGTCCCGATCTCCTCGGGCTCGACCGCGACGCAAGCTTTGCGCAACAGCATCGACCTCGCCCAGCGCGCTGAGCGCCTGGGTTACACGCGTTACTGGTTCGCCGAGCACCATCTCAATCCCGGGGTCGGCGGCACCTCACCCGCGGTGCTACTCGCGCTGACCGCTGCCGAAACCTCGACGATCCGGCTCGGCTCGGGCGCGGTGCAAATGGGGCATCGCACCGCGCTGGCCACGGTGGAGGAGTTCGGCCTGCTGGATGCGCTGCACCCCGGCCGATTCGACCTCGGCTTGGGGCGCTCGGCAGGTAAGCCGCGTGAGCCGGCAACCGCGGCACCGGCTGCGCCGAAATCCCGGGCGTTAACCAATGGACATACACCGAATGGATTGCTCATTCCGGCGAAGTTCGATCCCAGGCCGCTGTTGAAATCTCCGCGCTTCGCGCTGCACAAGGCATTGCTGCAGCTGCCGGGCGCGGAATCGCAGGACTACGCCGAGCAGGTTGATGACATCCTCGCGCTGATCGCGGACACCTATCGTTCCCCCGACGGCGAGGAGGCCCATGTCGTGCCCGGGGGCGGCGCCGACATACAGCTCTGGATTCTGGGCAGCAGCGGCGGGGAGAGCGCAACCGTCGCCGGCGACAGGGGCCTGCGGTTCGCTGCCAACTACCACGTCGCCCCGGCCACGGTCCTCGAGGCGGTCGACGGTTACCGGGCCGCTTTCGCACCCTCAGCCGATCTTGACCGGCCCCACGTCGCGGTTTCGGCCGACGTCGTCGTCGCCGATGATGAGGCCACCGCTCGTGACCTGGCGGCCGGTTACGGGCTCTGGGTGCGCAGCATCCGCACCGCTGAAGGCGCGATTCCGTTTCCCACCCCGGACGAAGCGCGGGCCCATGCCTGGACTGACGCCGACCAACAACTTGTCGCGGATCGCGTCGAAACCCAGTTCGTGGGGTCTGCCGTCCAGGTCGCGGACCAGCTGGAGCGGTTGCGGGATGCGACGGAGGCCGACGAGTTGATCATCACGACGATCACGCACGACCACCGCGACCGGGTGCGTTCTTATGAATTGCTAGCCGACGAGTGGGCTCGCCGGTGAGCGGTGCTCCCAGCGCCCAGGAGTGGATCGACCAATGCGAGACCCTGGTCAGCCGTCGCGGACATCGCAACGCATTCCGAAGGCGCGGTCAGGGACCCACGGTGCTGATGCTGCACGGATTTCCCACCTGGTCTTACGATTACGCCGAAGTCGCCGCCGACCTGGCCGCCGACCACGATGTGATCACGCTGGATTTCCTCGGTTACGGTGCCTTGGACAAACCCCGACAAACCCCGACAAACCCCGACAAACCCAACCCGTGGCCACAATATTGCGCACCTGCTTATCCGGTACAACGCCGAACGCGCCGCCCATCACGGCCGGTGGGAAAAGCATTGGCCGACTGGGAGGGTCCGCTGCATCTAGTCTGGGGCTTAGACGATCCGGTGTCGGGACGCCACGTCCTGGAAAAGGCGACCGCGGTCCTGCCGAACGCCGAGTTGACCGAACTCCTTGGCGTTGGCCACTTCCCGCCATCCGAAGCGCCACACGCCGTCGCGGCCGCGGTGCGGAAGCACTAACGGATCGACAGGCCGGTAAGCGCCCGCGAAATCACCAAGCGCTGGATCTCGCTGGTTCCCTCAAAGATGGTGAAGATCTTGGCGTCGCGGTGCATTCGCTCCACGGGGTAGTCGCGGGTATACCCGTTGCCGCCCAGGATCTGGATCGCCTCGTCGGTGACATAGACCGCGGTCTCGCTGGCCACCAGCTTGGCCATCGACCCCTCGGCGCAGTCGAAGTTCTGGTTGTTGCGGGCCATCCAGCCGGCCCGCCACACCAAAAGGCGAGCAGCGTCGATGCGGCTTTTCATGTCTGCCAGCTTGAATGCCACCGCCTGGAATTCGCCGATCTTGCGGCCGAATTGCTCACGCTGGCAGGCGTATTCGAGCGCGTACTCATAGGCCGCCCGTGCCACGCCGACGGCCATCGCGCCCACGGTTGGACGGGTGCGCTCGAAGGTTCTCATCGCCGCCTGCCCACCGGCGGAGGCACCGGATTTGACCCGGGCGATTCGTGCTTCGAATTTCTCCCGGCCGCCAAGGATCAGCTCCTCAGCTAGACGGACGTTGTCGAGCACCACCTCGGCGGTGTGCGAAGCGCGGATCCCGTGCTTCTTGAATTTCTGCCCCTGAGTCAGACCTTTGGTGCCCGGCGGGATGATGAATGTGGCCTGGCCGCGGGTGCCGAGTTCGGGATAGACCGATGCCACCACGATGTGCACATTGGCGATACCACCGTTAGTCGCCCAAGTCTTGGTGCCATTGAGAACCCACTCGCCGGCGGCCTCGTCGTAGCGTGCGCGAGTGCGGATGGCGCCGACGTCAGATCCCGCGTCGGGCTCCGATGAGCAGAACGCACCGAGCTTGGGGTCGCCGGGCGTACCAAACATCTCGGGAATCCAGCGCCCCACCTGTTCGGGGGTTCCGTTGCCCGCCAACGCCGCTGCGGCCAGCCCGGTGCCCATGATAGATAGTGCGATACCTGCGTCGCCCCAGAACATCTCCTCGAATACGGTGAGCATGCCCAGACCCGTGGGCTCAACCGCCTGCTGCGCGAACAAGTCGGCGGAGTAGAGCCCCACCTTGGCGGCCTCCTGGATCACGGGCCACGGAGTTTCTTCTCGTTCATCCCATTCGGCCGCGGCGGGACGGATGACCTCGGCCGCGAATTGGTGCACCCAATCGCGGACCTCGATCACATCTGCGCTGAGCTCCAGTGAGAATGTCACGGTTGAACTCCTGAAATAGGTTGACGATCAGAGATTTTCGGGACTTCTGCGGCTGGTGCACTCTGCAAGGACACTCAGCGTTTGGTCGGCCCACGCCTCACCAACCGGCCGGGGCACGATCTTAACCCAGAAATAGTTTCCCCATTTTCGACAACCGGCAGGCCTTGCCCAGACGGGGGTCTAGCATGCTGTTTCGTGCGACGAATCTTGGTGCTGAGCGCGGTGGTGGCGGTGACGACGTCGACTATGCTCGCCGGCTGCCAGAGCAAGTCCACTGAACCCCAGAAACGCCCCGCCTCTCAGGCTGTGGTGATCGTGTCCGGCGGGGATGCGACGAGTCCCTTCACTACCCCCGACCAGGCGTGCAGCACTGGGCTGGCCGCCGGCAACACCGACACCGCGATCCGCGAATATCTACTCAAGCAGGGCTACGCCGTCTACACCTCGCCGGCGATGGCCGGCCGCGGGCAAGTGGTCGACCAAACCGGCTTCGGCCCGTTCGGGATCTGCCCGGTCACGCTGCCGGAGACCATGACCGTCAACTCCACCGGAAGCATCGACACCGCCGGTGAGCACCTCGCCCGGTTCCTCAACTACTTGCACACCGAAAAGGGCGTCACCGACATCGACTTTGTCACGCACTCGATGGGTGGGCTGTACTCACGTGCTGCGATCCGGGTGCTGACGGGCACAAGCTCGCCCCTGCACATCCGCTCGCTGACCACGATCGGCACACCCTGGCAGGGCTCATACCTGTCCGACTACGGCAATGACATCATTCCGCTGACCGACTGCCTGGGTGACACGTTCTGCCAGAACGCGATGAAGGCTTTCAAGGACGAGCTCCTGCGGCTGATGGCCGGCTCCGGCCGCGAGGTCAACCAGGCGTTCCTGATGGGCAAGAACGGCTGGAACGAGTTCCAGTCCGGTGTGCTCGACAAGATCCCGGTCGTGCTGATCGGCGGCAAGAAGTTCACCAAGCCCGGCCAAGTCAACCCCGCGGTATGGCCGAACGACGGCTTAGTGGCGCTGCAGAGCGCGCTGGCCAAGGACATCAGCGACCCGGTGCTGCCACACCGGCGTTGCTACACCTTCGACGATACGCACAGCATCTTCGTCTCCAACGCCGCCGGCCTGGACTGGAACACCGCGCTCACCTGGGACCCGCAAGTGCTGGACGTGCTGCACAAGGCGATCGAGGACGCACCCAAAGCACTCGACGGGGCCAACCGTGAAGGTTGCGCAGCCAACTAACGCTGCGCATCGCCGACGATGTCCCTGCGACAGTCTTCCACCGCATGCACTGGGACAATCGTCCTGGGGCCCGCGCTGAGGATTCGATTGAGGACAGGACAATGGAAGTTATCGAGACCATTCACGTCGGCCTGACACTGTGAGCTTGTTAGTGGAGCCCGACGCCCGTTTGTTTCGCTGGGTACAGCTGCCGATGCGGGTGCTGTCGCTGCGCACCATCGTCATCGTCGGGCAACTAGCGGTGATTGCGCTTGTCGTCGTTTTGGGCGTGTGGGTGTGGGTTGGCGTCACCAACGACCAGTACAGCCAGCTCGACCGCCGGCTTGATTCAGTAAGCAGCCTGGGCGATATCAACACACTGCTCAACAGCGCACAGCAATCCGACCCCGATCGGCCGGCGCCGGACGGCAACCTGGTACGCACCGCACGCATTGGTGGTGTAACTGTCTCGGTGCCCGGCAACATCGTGGTGCCCAAATTCGGGAACGGCTATGCGAACACCACCATCAACGGAGTGCAATACCGCGTTCGTACTTTCAGTGCGGGGTCGGCTTCGATCGCGCTCGCCGCGCCACTGGCTGAAGCTCAACATCGGATCGACGAACTGCACCTGCGGGTGTTGTTGATCTGTGCCGGTGTCATCGGCAGTACATTCCTGGTCGGCTGGGTGATTTCGTTGATCATGGTGAATCCGTTCCTTCTGCTGGCTCAGCAGGCGCGCGCGATCAATGCCCAGTCCAGTCCTGACGAAGTCCAGGTCCGCGGCGTGCGTGAGGCCGTGGAGATCGCTGAAGCGGTCGAGGGGATGCTGGCCCGCATCGGCAACGAGCAACAGCGCACCAAAGCAGCTCTAGAGTCGGCCCGCGACTTCGCCGCAGTCGCCTCACACGAGCTACGTACCCCGTTGACAGCCATGCGCACCAACCTGGAGGTGCTGTCCACTTTGGAGTTGGTCCCCGAGCAGCGTCATGAGGTGATCGGCGACGTGATACGAACCCAGAGCAGGATCGAAGCGACGCTGACGGCGCTCGAGCGCCTGGCTCAGGGTGAACTGACTACCGTCGATGATTTTGTCCCGTTTGACATCACCGAGCTTTTGGATCGTGCCGCGCACGATGCTCTCCGCATCTATCCCGGCGCGGACGTGTCGCTGGTCCCGTCGCCGACGGTACTTATGGTGGGGCTGCCAACTGGGTTGCGGATCGTGATCGACAACGCCATCGCCAACGCTGTCAATCACGGCGGCGCCACCAAAATTCAGCTCAACGTGGCCAGTTCCAGCGAAGGTGTGCAAATAGCTATCGACGACAACGGCACCGGTGTCCCCGAGGAGGAACGCGCCGCAGTCTTCGAACGCTTCTCCCGCGGGTCGACGGCATCGCGCTCAGGCTCCGGGTTGGGACTGGCACTAGTCGCCCAGCAGGCCGAATTGCACGGCGGCACAGCGTCTTTACACGCCAGCCCGCTTGGCGGCACGCGACTTCTGCTGAAGCTGGCGGGCGATGGGCGTGGGCCCGCGTGAATCCACCGTCTCCCAGAGAGGTCAACTGCAACATGTCCGATCCGAAACCGCCGGCCTGGCTCAAGCCGATGAATAGGGGCTTGATGGCCATGCAGAAGCTCGGCATCGTTGCTGGACCGGTTCGGGTACTGACGGTGCCCGGTCGCAAATCGGGCGAGCCGCGCAGCACGCCGGCTACTCCCTTCACGCTTCACGACGGCCTTTACGTGGTCGGCGGATATCCCAGGGCAGATTGGGTACTCAACGCCCGCGCTGCCGGCGAGGGAACTGTCGCGAGGGGCCGAAACTCAGAGCGGGTCAGCTTTGTCGAGCTCACCGCCGAGCAAGCACGCCCGGTGTTGCGCGCGTTTCCCGAAAAAGTACCGAGAGGCGTTGGTTTCTTTAAACGGGCGGGGCTGGTGGAGCAAGGAACCGCTGATGAATTCGAGGCCCTCGCCGGCCGCTGTGCGGTGTTCAGACTGGACACCATTGCGCCGGTCTAACGCCTGACCAATCGAGGGATTCACAACGGCGGGGCTTGGTCGCTGAGGTTCAACAAGAGGTAGGCGATGCAGAAAAGGAAGTTCAACACGACGAGCACCAAGCCCGCAAAGATGAGAGAGCGCGTACCTTGGCGCCGTAGGCGCTTGAACTTTGCGGCACGCTTTTCCTGGTCGAATCGTGTCGCGATCAAGGCGAAATTGACGTCCGTAATTTCATCGTCTGTGACCGGAACGCCCGCCACCATCTGCTGAAGGCGCTCAGGGCGGGTCTGGACGCCCACGCGCTCGCAGCGCCGGCACAGCCGTCTCGCCTGCCTGCGGCCCAGAACATCACCCCGCATCTGCAGTTGATGCGAGAGTCTGCCTCTTTCGTCGCCCCAGGGGTTCGACGGCGTCGTCACAAGCGGGGAGTCTAGTTCGTTTGCGCCGGGTTTCGGCAGGCTTGGCGCCAAATTTAACTTTGGCAATTCAGCGTGCCGGCGGAGGTAGGCGGTTGCACTACGCCGCAGCTTTCGTGAACGCTCCTCGGACCACGGTGAGGGTGCCACCTCGCAGCGCCGTGCTGAAGTTCATCACCCTGGTTACCCCGTCTTCGAGCAACATCGGGAGGATCAGGCCGGGCCGTGCCACGCCGTCGCCCAGGGTGGCGGCCGACCACGCGTTGACCCACGCGGTTTCGTCGCTCCATTCGACGACGTTGAATCCGCCTGATGTGATGTCTTGTTTGAGAGCGGCCGGGGTACTCAGGAAGCTGTCGGAGCCGTCGAGTGACCACGGCATCGGCCACGGTGGTTGCCGGCCGGTCGTGCTGCAGACTTCCCAGACGGCCAACCGGCCCGCGGGTGCCAGAACCGCGGCGATCGCGGCGAACCACGCGCGTTTGTCCTCGACATTCATCTGCACATGCATGGTGACGGCGGCGTCGAAGGGTCGTTCGACGCAGAGGTTCATGATGTCGGCGTGTTGGAAACGGACCCGATCGGCGAAACCCATTCGGGTGGTAAGAGTCTGGGCCGCCTCGACGTAGGCCGGGGTGATGTCGATGCCCACCACGGTGGCGGGGGTCTGTTCGGCGATGCGGCGGGCCGGGCCACCGAATCCCGACCCGACATCGATCACGGTGTCGCCGGGTGACAGCTCCAGTCCAGGAATCAGCTTGTCGACCGCGCCCACGCCGCCGGCGTGGTACTGGTCGAGGAGTCCGGTTTGCTCGGGGGTGAACGGATCGCCGACGTCGGCCGCGTCGAGCATGGCTGCGACCTGCTCTGCGACGTGGTGTTCGGTGTAGGTCATGATGCGTCTCCTTGGTCGGTACCAGTGGGCCGGGGCGGCGTCGGATCGTTGAGTCCCAGCCGGTCTCGGACGGAATCGAGGACGAACTGGCCTGTCGCCGGATCACTGGCCCGCGCGATCATCACGGCGCCGGCCATCATCGCGACCCTCGCGGCGGCCTCGGCGCGGCGCTCGCCGGCCGAGCCGCTCAGGCCGGCGGCCAGCCGCTCGATCGTGCGCTCGACACCGGCGGTCATCGGCGCCTTGAGCGCCGGGCCGCGTCCCACCTCGCCGGCCAGCGCCGGGATAGGACAGCCGTAGCCGCCGTTGTCCACGTGCATGGCGGAGAGGTAGAAGCGTTCCCAGTCGGCGACGGCTTCGACGGCCAGCGCCGGTTCGTCGGGGGTAGCGAGCCTGTCCAGCGACTGCTCGAAGGCGGCGTCCATCGCCGCCGCGACGAGGTCGTCCTTGCTGGCAAAGTGGCGATAGAACCCGCCGGCCGTCATTCCGGCGTCTTTCATCACCTCGGCGACGCCGGCACCGTCGACCCCGCGCTCACGGATCAGTCGCGCGGCGCTGTCGAGGATGCGCTGATGACTGCGGTCCTTTTCTTGTTGGGAAACCCGCACTGTTTTCTCCTGACTTTCGGCTTGACATTTTAGATTATAGACATACTCTACTTGGAGTACAACCAACCTCTAAAAAGCAAGACCAACCCGAAGGACGTGACCCGATGAAAAACCCGACAGTCCTTGTGACCGGCGCGACCGGCAAGACCGGTGGCGCAGTCGTCGACCTGCTGCTGGCTCAGGGCTACCCGGTGCGGGCCGTCGTCCGCCGCGACGACGCCCGCAGTGCAGCGCTGCGCACCCGCGGTGCTGAAACGGCCGTCGTGGACGTTTTCGATGCCGATCAGTGGTTCGAGGCGATGAAAGGGACGCAGCGCGCCTACCACGTGGGGTTCTTCGACCCGTTCATGGTGCAGAGTGCTGCCGCCTTCGCCGTCGCCGCGCAGCAAGCGGACCTGGAATCGGTGGTACAACTCAGCCAGTGGCTGTCCAGCCCCAACCACCCCACGTTGGCGACCCGCCAGACCTGGCTGGTGGACCAGATCTTCGCCGGGATCCCCGGGATTGCCCACACCATCGTCAACCCCGGCTACTTCGCCGATAACTATCTGCGGCTGATGGACTTCGCGGCGGTGCTGGGCCTGTTGCCCGTCCTGACCGGCGACAGCAAAAACGCGCCGCCGGCCAACGAGGACATCGCCCGGGTGGCAGTGGCGGCGCTGGCCGACCCTGATCGGCACGCGGGGAAGCGCTATCGCCCCACCGGTCCGACCTTGATGTCGGCCTACGACATGGTGCCGGTTATCAGCAAAGTCGTGGGGCGTCGGGTCAGAGCGCTGGACATGCCGTGGTGGATGTTCAGCCGCGCCGCGCGACTGCAGGGCGTCACCCCGCCGGAACTGGTGAGTTTGCGCCACTATGTCGAGGACCACAAGCAGGGCGCCTTCGCCTACGGAGCCCCCAATGACGTCGTCGCCGAGGTGACCGGCACGCCGGCGGAACCCTTCGAGGTCACGGCGTCCCGCTACGCCGGGATGCCGTTCGCACAGCGCACCGCCGGCAACCGCGCCCGGGTGATCCGCGATTTCCTGCGCACACCGCTGCAGCGAGGCTTTGACCCGCAGCGCTACGTGCGCGATCAGGGGGAGCCAACGGCGCCCAACCCGCGTTACGCCATGCAGGACGAGCAATGGAAAGCCCGCGTCTCAGGCCAGTGATGTATCTACCCGGAATGGAGGAGAAGCAGATGAATGCGCTTTTTGAGAACAAGGTGGTGGTGGTCACCGGCGCATCGCGGGGGATCGGCAGGGATGTGGCGCTGGCTTTTGCCCGCCACGGAGCGAAGCTGGTTCTTGCGGCCCGCTCGGCCGACCGGCTTGCTGAGGTCGAGAGTGAGATAGGCGACCTCGGAGGTGAGGCGCTGTCGGTGCCGACGGACGTGACGTCGCAGGCTTCCGTGCACACGATGGTCGAGACGGCCATGCACCGATTCGGGCGAATTGACGTGCTGGTGAACAACGCCGGGGTCGGGAAGGTAGGTGGTGTCGAGTCTGTGACGTTCAACGACGATGTCCGTGAAACGCTGCAGGCGAGTCTCTTCGGGATGATTCGTGTCACGCAGCAGGTGCTCCCTATTCTTCGGGAGCAGGGGTCGGGCTCGATCGTCAACATGTCCTCGGTGATGGGGCGTAAAGCGTTCGCGCGCTTCGGCTCCTACGCGATCGTGATGCACGGGGTTTCGGCGTTTTCCGACGCGCTGCGCCAGGAGGTGGCCGGCAGTGGCATTCGGGTTTCGGTTATTCATCCCGCGCTCACTGCCACCGGCCTCCTGCAGGACGTTGACGAGGCCCAGATGCCACTCCCGTTCCGCCACATGACTCCGCTTTCATCCGAAGATGTTGGGCGTCGCGTAGTCGCAGCGGTGCGCCGCGGAACCCCACGCGTCGTGTTGCCACGCATTGCCAATGTGCTGCTGCTCGGCGAAGCGTTATCACCGCGCATCGGTGACTTGATCGCCTACGCGTTATCGCTGCGCCCTTTCGCCTGGCTATTCGGGATGAGCCGGGGGACGACATACCACCAGGCGATAGCGAATCGTCAGATCGCGTGAATCGAAAGGATTTCATTCGCGCAGCAATGGATCGCTGAACTAGGTGCGCACCGCGCCAACCGCGTGTGAAGATTGCCCTCACCGACTTCGTTCGCCGGGCTGCACGGCTGCGACGGGATGGAAAGGGCGGCGTGTGGACCCCGATGACCGCGGCGACGAGCAGGTTGACGAACCGGCTGACCACGGCGCCGAGAACCAGCCCACCGGCCCCCGCTTCGGCGCGCTGACCCGCCGGGGAGCCCTGCTGGGGATCGGTGCAGTGGCCGGTGTCGCCGCGGTGGATGTTGGCGGGTTTGCCTACGCCGGTGGCTGGCTGCGACCCGGCGCGCTGACCCCGTCTCGGTTCGCCGACGGCTTTGAACAGGTCTACGGCCGCCACGACGGGTTTCGCCGAAACCATGCCAAAGGCCTCAGCGCCACAGGTTCTTTCGCGAGCAACGGGGCCGGCGCGGCCATCTGCCGCGCCGCCGTCTTCCGGCAGGGCAACGTTGCGGTGATCGGCCGGTTTTCGCTGGCCGGCGGCCTGCCAGATCAGGCCGACAAGCCCGGCACCGTCCGGGGGCTCGGGCTGCTATTGCAGGCGGACGGGCAGCAGTGGCGCACCGCGATGGTCAACATTCCCGTCTTCCTGGACAGCACCCCACAAGCGTTCTACGAGCGCACGCTCGTATCCAAACCGCTGCCGGATACGGGCAAGCCTGACCCACAGAAGATGGCCGCATTCCTTGATCGCCATCCCGAAACCGTCGCAGCGATGAAAATTGTCAAGCAGTCACCGCCCAGTGCGGGATTCGCGGACAGCACCTTCTACGGGCTCAATGCCTTTTACTTCACCAACAGCGCCGGCACGACTGTCCCGGTGCGCTGGTCGGTGGTCCCGCAGGACGCCGGCGCGGTTGCTGCCCCGCCGGAATCGTTTGGCAAGGATTATCTGTTCGACGACCTCATCCGCACGGTCGCACAGCGGCCACTGAATTGGCGGTTGATGCTCACAATCGGTGAGCCGGGCGATCCAACCAACGACGCCACCAAACCCTGGCCGCGGTCGCGCCGATCTATCGACGCCGGCACCCTCAGCATCACCGCGGTCCAGACCGAGGAGGCCGGCAACGCGCGCGATATCAACTTCGACCCCTTAGTCCTTCCAGAGGGCATTACCGCTTCGGACGACCCTCTGCCTGCGGCGAGATCGGCCGTATATTCACGCTCCTTCACCCTGCGCGCTCAGGAACCCAAGTCGCCCAGCGAGGTCAACGTGCGCCAGGTGCTTTCATGACAGATCAGGGAAGCGATACCAAAACCGCGACAACGCGTTTCGCGCTCCCATCCCGGATTCTGCATTGGCTGATGGCGCCGATGGTCATTGCGCAACTGTTCATCGGTGTGACCATGGTCGCTTCCCTGGCCTATTACCCGCTGCTGCTGGCGATTCACCGGCCGTTAGGGGTGCTGATCCTGGTCTTCGCCGTGGTGCGGCTGGCGAATCGGCTGACCCACAAGTTGCCGCCGTTTTTGGCCACCATGAGCCCTGCCGAGCGCCGCATCGCGTCGTGGTCGGAATACCTGCTGTACGCCTTGATATTGATCCAGCCGCTGACCGGGTGGGCCATGCTGTCGGCCGCGAGATTCCCGATAACCCTTTTCGGGCCCCTTCAGCTGCCCGGCATCGCACCGCACAACATCGACGCCTACGCGGTGCTGCGGCAGTGCCACAGTGCGTTTGCATTCCTGCTTTTTGCGACGTTCACCGCCCACGTGTGCGCGGTGCTGGTTCATACACTCGTTCTGCGCGATCGCCTCATCGACCGGATGGCGGTGTGGCCCACTAAGCCCCCGCCGTGAGTCACGCTTGCACCCACTCCTGCGACAGCAGCCACAATCGCTGAGCCGTGGCCGAATCGGTTGCCGCCGGGGCGGCCTCCGCGAACTGGCAGTCGGCCAGGTAAGCGCCACCGCGGCCGGCCAACGATGGCTCCGTGGCGGCCCACACGGTGGTCGCGGCGGCTTGCGCCACGGACTTCATGTTCTCCGGGGCGAATGTCTCGCCGCCCATGGCGAACAGCTTCTTGGCGGTTGCCCGGTCCATGTAGCGGCC
>Ga0182012_10004184_pt1 | contig 15143 bp, 11 predicted proteins | sample 612S2SmetaG_FD_120486 | JGI IMG/M metagenome (GOLD analysis project Ga0182012, IMG submission 120486) | Permafrost microbial communities from Stordalen Mire, Sweden - 612S2S metaG | ecosystem: Environmental > Terrestrial > Soil > Wetlands > Permafrost | place: Sweden: Stordalen | collected... | reverse complement strand
TGCTGATCGGTACGCTCAATCGCGTCATGATCGTTGAGCTCGAGGTACCGGCATCGTTGGTCGCGGTCATGATTTCCCTCCCGCTGCTGTTTGCGCCTTTTCGCGCGCTGATCGGCTTTCGTTCCGATACGCACCGATCGCCGCTCGGATGGAGACGCGTGCCCTACATTTGGAAGGGCACGATGATCCAGTTCGGCGGGCTCGCGATCATGCCGTTCGCGTTGCTGGTGCTCTCGGGTGCCGGGAACTCGAGCCATGCGCCCCTGTGGGTGGGCCGAGCGGGCGCCGCTCTGGCCTTCCTGTTGGTCGGCGCCGGATTGCACACGACGCAGACGGTAGGCCTGGCATTGGCGACCGACCTCGCACCTCCGGAATCTCACCCGAAGGTCGTCGGCTTGATGTACGTGATGCTGTTGTTGGGAATGATCGCCAGCGCTCTCGTGTTCGGCGCGGCGCTCGCCGATTTCTCGCCCCTGCGACTCGTGCGAGTCATTCAAGGGTCGGCCGTCGCGACCATGGGGCTGAACTTGTTGGCGCTCTGGAAGCAGGAGGCACGCCGGCCGCGCCGCAGCGCCCCCGAACCGGCGCGCGATCCCACGTTCATGCAATCGTGGGCAAGTTTCAGTTCAGGCGAACGTGCGCTGCGACGGCTGGTTGCGGTCGGTCTCGGCACAATGGGCTTCAGCATGGAGGACGTCCTGCTGGAACCCTATGGCGGCCAAATTCTGCATCTCACCGTCGGTACGACCACCAAACTCACCGCGACGCTCGCGATGGGCGGGCTGATCGGGTTCGGCCTCGCATCGCGCGTTCTCAGCCGCGGCGCCGATCCGTTTCGGATGGCATGCATCGGCGCGTTGGTCGGTGTGCCGGCGTTCCTGTTCGTGATCATCGCCGCTCCGCTCTATTCGCCATTTCTGTTCGGGCTCGGCACATTGCTCATCGGCTTCGGTGCGGGGCTGTTCGGCCACGGTACTTTGACCGCAACGATGAACACAGCGCCCGAGAATCAGCGAGGCCTGGCGTTGGGCGCTTGGGGTGCGGTGCAGGCGTCCGCGGCCGGATTGGCGGTCGCCTGCAGCGGCGTCATCCGCGACGTCGTCGGCGCTGCAGCGGGGCAAGCGTCGGCGGCATCCACGCTGGGCGGACCAGCCAGCGGCTACATCGCGGTCTACGGCATTGAAATGGTGCTGCTGATCATGACCGTCGCGGCCATGGTGCCGCTCATTCGCGTTGCCCGGCCGCGGATCTTCGTTCCGTTGCACGGACCCGAATAGGCGCATGAGCCGGCTGAGCATTCTCGAATATCCGGATCCGCGGTTGCGCACCAAGGCGCTGCCCGTGACCTCGTTTGACGAGACCTTGAAGCGACTGATCGACGACATGTTCGAGACGATGTACGCGGCTCGCGGAATGGGCCTCGCTGCAACCCAGGTCGATGTGCACCTGCAGCTGATCACCATGGACTTATCCGCGGAACGCGACGCCCCGCAGGTCTATATCAACCCGACAATTCTGTCACGGAAAAACATCGGCATCGTGGAGGAAAGCTGCCTCTCCCTGCCGGGTCTTCTGGCCAACGTCAAACGCGCAACCCACGTCCGAGTGCGTGCCCATGATTCGACCGGCACCCTCCATGATCATGAACTCGAAGGTGTCCCGGCCGTTTGTCTGCAGCATGAGATGGACCATCTCGACGGCAGGCTTTTTGTGGACTACTTGTCCGTATTCGCACGCTTGAGAATTCGCAGTCGCCTTGCACTGCGCCCCCGGCGGGATGCGCACAGCGCGGCGGTGTCGCCGCACGGCGAGTCCGCCTGACCCCGCTTGCCGGGACATCATAACTCCCTGTCGATCGGCAATATCGACAAAAGCCTGTCTTTGACCCTCTGCCATTCGCTGCGGGCGGGCTCGCGCGTGTATTCCAAGTCCCGGCCGTTCTCCTTGGTTCGCCACACCAGGCGCGGCGAGCCGCCGGGAGCGGCGGACGGCCTCAATTCGAGGGTGTAGCAATTCTCGGGCTTCACCATTTCGTCGAAGCGTCGCGCGATCTCGAGCGCGAGTTCCTTGCTGTCGATGAGCAGGCCGATTTCCGTGTTGATGTGTTTGGAGCGCTGGTCGAAGTTCATCGAGCCGATGAACAGCCTGCCGCGGTCGAACACGTACGCCTTGGCATGCAGCGCGTAATTGCCGTAGCGCGATACTTTTGCCGTCTGACCGCTTCCCCGCACATTCCCGAGGAGCGAACGAGTTTCGTACAATTGCGCGCCTGCCTCGAGCAGCGGCACGCGGAAATGATCGTAGCCCGCCTGCGCGGCGATCTGGGGATTGGATTCGAGCGAGTTGGTGAGGATCCGCACCGCCGCCCGGCGCCGGCGCAGGTCCTCGAGCAGCTGCAGCTCGTCGGGGGCCGGCACGAAGAACGGGCTGATGAGCAATATCTCCGACCTCACCTCGCGCGCCGAATCGACCACCGCACGGCTGATCAACGAGCCCGGCTCCGCCCCGTCGACCACCTTTTTCTTGTCGGGACTGTCGTGGACCACCCGGGCTCGCGCCCACGCGAGCGGCAGTCTGCCGGAGATGATCCCCGCGAACGGATCTTGCGTGTTGAGCAGCGCGGCATAATCGATGGAGCCCGGCTTTGCGGATTGCGCGGGCGATGCGCGGCCGGCGGTGCGCTCCAATGCCTGGGCGGGGATTGCCAGATCGCTGTTCCAAAACTCATCGAACGTATCGGAGAGCTGGCCGACTATGGGACCGGCCGTAAACACGTCTTCATCCGCGAACTGCGACTCAGGATCCACTTGAAAATATTGATTGCCGACGTTGCGGCCGCCGATGAGCCCAAGAGCATTGTCGACCACCAGCAGCTTGTTGTGCATGCGATAGTCGAGCCGCGCCGCATGGAAGAGGAAATCCAGGTCGCGGATCCCCTGGGAATGCCCGCGATAACCATAGGGATTGAAGATTCGTAATTCGACTGACGGATACGCCAGAAGCCGCAGGACCTGGTCATCGCCCGCGACCGTGTCCGCATCGTCGAGCAGCAGGCGTATACGCACGCCGCGCTTCGCCGCGCGCGCCAGGCTGTCGGTCAACAACCGGCCGGTCTCGTCTCCGCGAAAAATATAGTATTGAAGATCCAGCGTCTTTTGAGCAGCCTCGATCATCTGAATCCGGATGCGGAAGCCGTCGGCGCCCACGTTGATGATGCGAAACGCCGATTCCTCCCCGTGATCGTGAGCCTCGGCGGCAAAGCGCCGGCCAAGGGCGGTATCGGCCGGCTGAGCGGAGACTACCGATGCGGTCTTTGGGAAATCCGCTCCCGGAGGATGTCCGGCGCAACCCCACAATGCCGCGCTCACCAGCAACGCGAAGTTTCGACAGATGGGCGGCACGTTGTTATCCGGCTGTCATGGGCATCCCCATTATGCCCTATCGACGGACACTCCTATGCGGTGGAACCGGCCGGTGTCGAGCCGGCCGCTCGGCTGCCTCTGGAAATCAACCCCGTGCCGTTTTCGACGAGACCGCGACCTCCGGTGTTTCCCCCACGTAGCGGGAGAATTCTTCCTGGTAGCGTTTGGAGAGCTTGAGTTGTTCGGCGCTTGGGACTTTCTCTTTCAGTTCCAAGAACCACTTCCCTTCCTCCTCATAAACATGGTGCGCCACCGCCCCGCGGATGTGCTCGAGCTTGTCCAAGAAATCCTTGCTCATCGGGGGAATATTCTCGAGAAGCCCCATGTTCATCTTCGCGCCGGCTTGCTGCGCATATGCCAGGGTGGCCTGGCCCTTTTCATCCGCTGCTCCGGCGAGTGCCGGGTAGAGAACCGACTCCTCGGCGTTGGAGTGCCCCGTGAGCACCACCGCCAGGCTCTTCAGGGCCGCGGCCCGAGCCGCCGCCGTAGTGGCCGCCTTGACAGATTCAAATCCCGCTTCGATCTGCAGATGGTGATCGAGAACCATGCCCAGCCAGTCTCCGGGGCTTGCGGCGGTGCGTGCCTTGACACGAGCCTCCCGGCGCGCCTGCTCACTTTCGGGCGGCGTCACCGCCGCAACCACCTTGTCGATCATGGACATTCGTTTCTCCTGGTTTTCACTGCTCGGAATGATGCAGCCGGGTTCGTTTGTACAACTGCGGCCGTCGTTTGGTTTATCAGACCGCACCGGAACCAGGCGTGGGAGCGCGCCGACCCTTGCTCATGTCGGGCACGCCCTCACATGAGCGGCGACCCGCCGAGGTGCATTTCCGGTCCGATCTCGGTGTCAGTGGATACCGATGCGAGTTCGGGCGCGATGTCCCTTACCGTTTCGTGCGTCATCCGTTGTAGAGTTCGGGAACTGCCCACTTCATCTGCGAGCGCCGTTATCTGCGAGCGCCATAATTTGCGAGCGGGGTGCCTGACCCGATGGAACCGAAAATGCCCCGAGCTTTATGGAAAGGCGCGATTTCCCTTGGATTGATATACGTCCCTGTCGAGATTCATACGGCGTCCAAGGACAATACCTTGCCGCTTCATATGCTCGACAGCCGCGATTTTTCCCCCGTCGGCTACCGACGAATCAACAAGAAGACCGGTAAGGAAGTCGATTGGTCCCACATCGTCAAGGGGTATGAGTACAGAAAGGGGAATTTTGTCGCCCTCACGGACACGGATTTCAAACACGCCAATGTGAAGGCGTCCGAGACCATCGAGATCGACACTTTCTGCGATGCTGCGGAAATTCCGGCGATCTATTACGAGAAACCGTATTATCTGGCTCCGGCAAAAGGCGGCGCGAAAGTCTACACCTTGCTGCAGCGAGTGCTCGAAGCCACCGGCAAGATCGCGGTTGCGACATTCGTGATGCATCAACGACAGCATCTGTGTGCCATCGCTCCCCAAAGGTCATCGCTCATGTTGTTGACGCTGCGCTTCTCTGACGAGGTCCTCCCCGTTCCCGAGCACCAGAGCGCCAAAATCACCTCGGCAGAGCTTGCTATGGCGAAACAGCTGGTTCAACGCATGCAAGGACATTTCAACGCGGGTAAATTCAAGGATACTTACCGTGCTGATCTGAAGCGGAGAATTCAGGAAAAAATCAGCAATAAGGAGACCCACTCCCTCGGGGTGGCAGAGCCGGAGAGCAACGAGCGACCCAAGGCGCAGGTCATCGACCTGATGGCGGCGCTCAAAGCAAGTCTCGACAAATCTTCACGCGGGGATGCGCGCAAGGCGGCGCGAAGCTCGAGCAGGCCGCGCAAGCGCGCCTAGCTCGACGCGAGAGCTGCGCGTCCGAGGCCCGCCTTGTAGGAAGCGGCTTACTCCTCTTGCAACCCAGTGGCGGGCCGGTCGGCCCGCCACCCGTCCGACAGTCGATCGCGTCAAGCGTGACTTTCCGATTCGGCTGCCGTCGGCATAATGTTGAGACTCAGCGATGTCGAGACCCTCAGCAACTGCCTCTTAGGAAATTCTCATGAACACGCTCATTCCCCTCTGGATCCTCGGCGCCCCATTCGCCGGCCTCCTGTTCTTAGCGTTCTCGTTCAAAGGTCCGAGCGCCATGGGCGGCACTTCCGCCAGGGTGCCGCCCCGCGATCGCGATCGTCCGGTTGACCAGTCGGCGCCGCTTCTGGACCCGCTTGGTCCCCAAGCACCGCGAAGGCCGATGTAATCCTGCGGCTCGCCGACACGCATCAACGGCACGGTGGCCCTGGCGAGGTTCAAGGCGCGTAAAGCTCTCGCCGACGGCGATGATTAGCCATATCGATGCTTTGAGACGCCATTCGGCCGCATCGCTCCATAGTAGGCGGCGCTCACCACCACGAGCCCCACGATCCAGGAGAAGTCGATCCCGCCCATCGCGCGGGCGATCGGACCGGTGTAGACGTCGCTGGCGATGAACGGAACCTGCACCAAAATCCCCAGCAGGTAGCAGACGAGAGCGGCCAGATTGTATCGGCCATAGACACCCCCGTCCGCCGCGAAAAACGACGCCACGTCATAATCGCCGTGGCGGACCAGGTAATAATCCACCAGGTTCACGGCGGTCCACGGGACCATCACATAGAGCAGAATTTCGTTGAAGCGTCCGTAAAGCGGCAGGAAATTGGTCGCACCGACCAGGCCGATGAGCAGCGCGCCCACGAAAATCGCCGTGGCAATGATCGCCCGCGCCCGCGAGTCCGCGCGCCAATTCGTCGCAAAAGTCTGCACCAGCGTGATCACCGCGAGCGCTCCTCCGTACATGCAAATTGCGCCTGCGACGGCGACGCCCGGCGCGAACAGCAGCACGATGGCCGTGCTCGCGCGGCCGGTGAGCCGTGAGATCGCCTGGACCACGTCGCCGTCCACCACGGCCGGCCCGATCAGCGCGCCCAAGATCATCGGCATCACCGCGCCGACGACGCTCCCCCCATAACACGACCAGAACGCCCGGCGCGGGCCTGTATCGGGCGGCAGGTAGCGCGAGTAGTCGGAAACGTAGGGTGCGTACGACAGCTGCCAAAACGCGCCGATGGAGACCATCCCGAAGAAGCCGACGGGTGAATACTTTCCCTGCGTGAGGTATGTCTCCGGCAGCGGATGGACGATGAGCACCCACAGGTAGCACAGCAACACGGCACCGCCGGCGACGTAGGTCATCAAACGCGTGCAGACATGGATCAGATCATGTCCGTAGATCGCCGCCGCCAGACTGACGAGACCGATCGCCACGATGCAGGTCGGCTCGCCGACCGTGGGCAGGATGGCATGGAGCGATTGTCCGCCGGTCACCAACGCGGTCGCGGCGTACCCCACGTACATCAAAACGACCAACGCGACCACGAATGCGGCGCCTCGCGCCCCGAACTGGCCCCGGCTTTGTACCATTTGCGGTACGCCGAGCCGCGGCCCCTGGGCCGCATGCAGCGCCATGAATATCGCGCCCACCAGGTTCCCGATGACGATGGCAATGCTGCCCGCCAGAAAGGACTGGCCGAAGAGCGTCGTTGCGAGAGCGCCGGTGACGACAGTCAGCACGTTGATGTTTGCGCCCAGCCAGAGCGTGAACAAATGCCGCGCCTTGCCGTGCCGCTGATCGAGCGGGATCTGATAGATCGTGTGTTGTTCGATGTGCGCGGGCCGCCGACGGCTCGGTCTCACGAAAGATTCCATCGCGACGGGAAATCGTTGGCCTCGATCATCGCCGATCAGTATAGTCATAAAGAAAGATGACCATCGATTTTCCTGATTTCGGCCTTACTCCCGCACAACGCCGCGAAGCGGTTTTCGGGCATCGCTACGACTTCCCCGGGATGAACGGCGGTCGCAGTGAGATCTGGTGCTACACCGATGCCTTTTCCTATGCGCCCGGCAGCACGGTGCGGCTGCACGTGAGCTCGACGGCCGACAGGTACCGGCTCGCCGTTCACCGGGACGGCGCGACCCCGGCATTGGTGATGGAGCGCGCAGTCGACGGTGCGCGCTGGCAGTATGCCCCGGACCAATGCTCGGTTGTCGGCTGCGGCTGGGAGTGCTCTCTGGAGTTCCGCATCGGCAATGACTGGCCCTCCGGCGCCTATCGCATCACCTTGACTCTCGACGGGCGCGACAGCGCAGCGATTCACGCGCATCATCTGATCATCGTCCGACCTCTGCCGGGCCCAAAGACAGGGCGTATTCTCCAGGTGGCTGCGACGGGAACCTGGACCGCGTACAACACCTGGGGCGGCTCCAATCATTACCAGGGAATCACGGGGCCGAAGCGCAATCAATATGCGACCACGGTCAGTATCGAGCGTCCCTGGTGCCGCGGTTTTGTCGTTCTGCCCGAGGACGCGCCGCGGGTCGCCCTGGAGCTCTCCGTGCCGCCCGCGATCGCGCCGCGCTATCCGCACCTGGAGTGGGCGTTCGCCAACGGCTATTCCAACAAGTACGCCTCCGCGGGCTGGGCGAGCTACGACCGGCATTTCTTCCAGTGGGCGGAGCGTGCCGGTTTCGCGGTCGATCTGGCGAGTCAACACGAGTTGCAATTCAGCCCGGAGATTCTCGAAGGCTACGATTGCATCGTCTGCGTGGGCCATGACGAGTACTGGACTTGGGAGATGCGCGACGCGGTCGACGCCTATGTCGATCGGGGCGGATGCGTGGCGCGCTTCGCCGGCAATTTCATGTGGCAGACACGCCTGGACCACGGCGGTAAATCGCAGGTCTGCTACAAATATCGTGCGCGGGCGGAGGATCCCATCTACCGTTCAGCCGACCCGTCGCGCACGTCCGGATCGTGGGAGGCGCGCGAGACAGGCCGGCCCGGTGCCCTGACCTTCGGTCTGAACGCGACCCGGGGACTCTATGCCGGCTGGGGCGGCTGTGCGCCGCGCGGCGTGCGCGGCTTTCCGGTTTACCGGCCGGAACATTGGGCTTTCGACGGAACCGGTCTGTATTACGGGGATCTGCTCGGCGCGGACGGCCATGCGTTCGGTTACGAGGTCGACGGACTCGACTATGTGGTTCGCGACGGGCTGCCGGAGCCCAGCGAAACCAGCGGCGCACCTGCGGGACTTTGCATCCTCGCACTCGGACTCTCGTCACTGAAAGAGGAGCCGACCAGTCTCGCCTTCGACGATCGATTCCTATCCGATGACGATGCGAAATTCGTTGCCGAGATCCTGGTGGGCGACGACGGCGGCGCTGCCGTCGAGCGCATCAAGCGGGGCGCCGGCATGATCGTGCACTTCGCGCGCGGCCGCGGCCAGGTATTCCACGCCGGGAGCTGCGAGTGGGTCGCGGCCCTTTACCGGCGCGACGCGATGGTCGAACGCGTGACGGCCAACGTGCTCCGCCGCTATCTTGAGCGCTGACCGGGAGCGCGCTTCCATGCCATCGCTCAGCCATGCACTCCTGCGGTATGCATGAGACTTCCGGTCCGCTCGAGGTTCTTCGCGCATTTCTCAAGCTCGGCTTGACGTCATTCGGCGGACCGATCGCTCATTTCGGCTATTTCCGCGAGGAGTTCGTCGTGCGCCGCCGCTGGCTCGACGATGCGGCCTACACCGATCTGGTGGCTCTGTGCCAATTCCTCCCCGGCCCCGCATCGAGTCAGGTCGGCTTCTCGATTGGGCTGATGCGTGCAGGTTATGCGGGCGGCCTTGCGGCTTGGACCGGCTTCACGTTGCCGTCGGCCGTCGCACTCGTGTGTTTCGCTTATGGTGCCGCCGCGTTGAGCGGACCGGTCGGGAGCGGGCTCCTTCATGGCTTGAACCTCGTCGCCGTGGCGGTCGTGGCGCAGGCCGTCGCGGGAATGGCGCGCACCCTGTGCCCCGACCCGCCGCGCGCGTCGATCGCTGCCGCCGCCGCGGTTGTCATTTTGTTCAGCACCTCCTCGGTCGCGCAGATTGCCGTCATCGTGGGGGGCGGGCTCATCGGGCTTTGGCTCTGCCGGGACCCTGTATCGGGGTCGTCATCGCCCACAGTCATGGCGATCCCCGTTTCCCGCAGGGCGGCCATCGGTTCGTTCGCGGCATTCGGGCTGTTGCTGATCGCTCCACCCGCCGCGCAGCGTCTCGGAGCCGGCCCCGGCATGGCGCTGTTCGACGCGTTTTATCGCTCCGGTGCCCTGGTGTTCGGTGGCGGCCATGTAGTGCTGCCCTTGCTGCGCGATGCCTTCGTCACGCCGGGCTGGATCACCGACGGCACTTTCCTGTCGGGATACGCCGCTGCGCAAGCCATTCCCGGGCCCCTGTTCAGCTTTGCCGCCTTCCTCGGCGCAGTCGCGGCGCCCTCGCCTCACGGCCTGGCAGGCGCCGCGCTCGGCTTGATCGCGATCTTCCTGCCGGGCATGTTGATCCTGGTCGGCACGTTGCCCTTTTGGAACGCCCTTCGAGCCTCGACGGCGGCGCGCGCCGCCATGCGCGGAATCAATGCAGCGGTGGTCGGGCTGCTGGCCGCGGCGCTCTATGACCCTGTGTGGACCAGCTCGGTCAAAAACGTGCCGGACCTCGGCGTGGCAATCGTCGGTTTCGTGCTGCTTCGCGTGTGGCACACGTCCGCGCTATGGGTGGTCATTCTGGGGGCGGCCGCCGGCATCGCGATCAGCCTCGCCCGGTAGCAGTCTCAAGCGGCGCAATAGCGGCGTGATGGTCAGCCCTTGCGCAAATACCGAAAACGCCACGACGGCAAAAGTGAGCGTGATGATCACGTCACGGCGCGGAAGGTCCTGCGGCAGGGCCAGCGCGAGGGCGAGTGCCAGGGCACCGCGCAAGCCGCCCCAGAAAAGCACGTGTTGATGGCGGGCTTCCACTCTCAGCCGGCTGCGCGCGAACAGCGCGCACAGCGGATAGATCGCCATCGCTCGGCCCAGAGTCACCAGCAGAAGGGCCGTCGCCAGCGGCGCCCACAAGCCGCTGAAATGCTGCTGAGCCTCCTGAGCGCCGATCAGCAGGAATATCAGCGAATTGGCGATGAACGCAACATACTCCCAAAAAGGCCCCAATGCCTGGCGGCCGGTGTCGGTCATCAGGCTCGAGGAGCGGAAATTCCCCACGACCAATCCGGCGGTGAGCGAAGCGAGCACGCCCGACATGTGGAAATGCTCGGCGAGGAAAAACGAGCCGTACGCCGCCAACGTGGTGAAAGTGATCTCGACCAGATAATCGGGAGTGCGGCCGGCGAGCAACGTGAACCCGGCGGCCACCACGGCACCGATGAGCGCGCCGCCGACGATCGTGACGGCGAGCGTTCCAACGACCGCTCCGACGCCCTGATGATCTCCGGCCAAGATCCCGAGCAGCGCCACGAACGCGACCGCCGCCGTGCCGTCGTTCAATAGACTCTCCGCCTCGATCAGCAACTTCAGACGCCCCTGCACCTTGGCCTCCTTGAACGTTGCGATCACCGACACCGGGTCGGTTGCGGCAATCAGCACGCCGAACACGAGCGCGCTGCCCCAGTCCCAATCGAGTGCATAACGCATGCCGGCTGCAGTAACCACCGCCGCCACGGCCACGCCCACCGTGGCGAGCAAAAGCACCACGGGCAGATCCTTCTTGAAGTCCCGCCATTCGATGAACAGCGCCGCCTCGAACACCAGCGGCGGCAGGAACACGCTGAAAATCAACTCCTTCGAAAGATGCCATTTGATGTAGATGTGCAAAAAATAGAGGACCATGCCGGCGAGCACCAAACCCACCGTGTAGGGCATGCGCAAACGGCGCGTCAGCATGGCCACCAGCGCCGACACGAACAGGAGAAAGCCGAGCTCCGAGAGATCGGATGTCATGAAGAGGTCCTGTTCGACGGCGGCGCCATCCATTCAGCGTACCAACCTCCACGCTTCATCGCACTGCAAGCCATAGAAAGCTCGCCAGCGCTGCAATCATTGCGGGAGGCATGACGAGGCAACCCAGGCCGAGAAATCGCCACGCGCTGACCTGCTGACCCTCGCGGCGCAGCGCCACCAGCCAGAGGATGGTGGCCAGGGATCCCGTCACCGAAAGATTCGGCCCGATGTCGACACCGATCAGCAGAGCGCCGGCGACATCGGGATTGAGGTGAGCACCGCCGACGATCGCCCCGGCGAGCAGCCCCAGCGGCAGGTTGTTCATGGCATTGCATAGGAACGCCACGATTCCGCCCGCGGCGAATGCCGTCGCATGCACGGACGAAGCCGGCTGCTGCGCAAGCAGGGCCATCACGGGCCTGAGCAAACCCGTGTGCTGGACCGCCTCGACGATGACGAAGAGTCCGGCGACCAGCGGCAGCACGCTCCAGGAAATTTCCTTCAACACGGGCCACGGGCCGGCGCGCTTCAGCCAGAGGATTGCCGCCGCCGTCGCGGTGCCGGCGATGAAGGTCGGCAGCCCGAGCTGCCTGCCGAGTCCCGAAGCGATCAGCAGCAGGATGCCGGTCACGGCAATGCCGCCGCACGCGAGACGCCCGCCGACGGTCAAAGCCGGTACCTCTGCGTCACGGGCGATGTCGCCCTTGAGCTCCCGACGCTGGGTCCAACGCAGCACCAGGAACGTGACGCCGATCGAAACGAAGGAGGCGATGCCGAATTGCTGCAGCCAGATCTTCAGCGGCGGCATGTGCGCACCGTAGACGACGAGGTTCGCGGGATTTGAGATCGGCAGCACGAAGCTCGCGGCATTCGCGATGAACGCACAGATGAACAGATACGGCAGCGGAGGCGCCCGGGCCCGTCGGGCCGCCGCGTAGACCGCCGGCGTCAGCACCACGGCCGTGGCGTCGTTAGAGAGGAACACCGTGACGACGATCCCGACCCCGTACACCAGCGTGAACAGCTTCGCCGCGGAGCCCCGCGCATGCCTGACCGCGTAGGCCGCAAGCCAGTCGAAGAGTCCTTCCTGACGGGCCACTTCCGCAAGCACCATCATTCCCATGAGAAACAAATACACGTCGGTTCCCCTGAGCACCGCGGCCGCCGCATCGGGTAGGGAGATCAAGGAAGACAGCACGAGCGCGAGCGCGCCGAGAGTCGCCCACAACGCCTCGGGCAGATTCCCGGGACGCACGATCACCCCGAGGACGGCAAGCGCCGAGATCGACCAGGTGGCGAGATTGGCCAGGGGCGCGATCACCGCTGTCTACCGCAACGAATGCTGCGCGAAGGGGCTCAAATCGCTCCAAAGTCCGCTCTGAAATCCTCCAGTCGTCGCATTTGCCCTCCCGCCGCGTCGAAATTCGACGGATCCAGCCATCCCCGATACGCATTGCGAAGCGCCGGCCACTCGCCGTCGATGATTGAAAACCACGCCGTATCTCGGTTCCCGCCTTTGAAGACGACGTGCTGGCGGAACACTCCCTCGAATTTGAAGCCGAAGCGGGTGGCGGCGCGCTTGGACGGCTCGTTCCTGTCGTGACATTTCCATTCGAAGCGGCGATACCCGAGCTCATCGAAGACGTAATCGGCGCACAGATACAGTGCCTCCGTCGCAGCCGGCCGGCGCGAGATGAGGGGACCCCAGTAGATGCCACCGATCTCGATGACCCCATTTAGGGTATCGGTCCGCATGAGAGATTGGCGGCCGGCCGCCTTGCCGCTTGCCTTGTCGATCACGGCAAAGACCAGAGGGTCCTCGCTCGCCTCGGCCTTATCGAGCCAAGGCTGAAATTCTTGGGCGTTCCGCGGCGGGTATTCGAACAGCCATCGAAAGCGCTCGGCGGCATCGCCCACGCTCGACGCTTCGAACAATTGTTGGCCGTGCTTGGACGCCTCGATGGGTTCGAGGCGGCAATAGCGGCCATCCAGGTTTGTGCGGATCGGCATCGCGCGCGGTGTCCAATCGTTCAGGTCGCGCATGAAACCACCACCACCGCGCTCATGCGACCCCGGCATGGGAACATGGCGCCAAGGATCTCCGGATAACATCTGGTCAACTCTGGCGTGGCCCAGGAGTTCGAGCGCAGTATGCCCGAAGCCGCCGGCGAATGACCAGCCGCCCCGGCGTACGGCACAATGCTCCAATGCCCATCGCGCGCGGCTTCATATTGCAGACGAGCTACCGGGTGATCTCCGACGACCAGGGGAGACGGCTCCCGGTCGTCCACCTGTATGGTCGTCTCGAAACCGGCGAGAGCTTCCTGGTGCAAGACGATCGTCAGCGTCCGCACTTCTACCTGCGCGCAGCCGATGCGGACAATGCGCTTCTGCTCGGCACCGGCACCCCCTCACCGACCGGCCGGCGCACGTTCGGCGGTGAGCCGGTGGTGCGTATCGACGTCGAAGCACCGTCCGATGTCCCTCCCCTGCGCGACCGCCTGCACACCGCTGCGATCGAGACTTTCGAAGCCGACGTCCGCTTTGCGACGCGTTATCTGATCGAGCGCGGCATCAAAGGCGGCTGCGAGATAGACGGCGAGCCGGTCCGCTCAACCACCCCGCCCGGAGCCGGAGGCCGGGTTCAGGTGTTCCAGAACCCCGTGCTGCGTCCGTCCGAGGTCTCGGTCGAGCCGCGCGTCCTGTCGTTCGACATCGAGACGGATTCCAAAGGCGAGAGATTGCTGGCGATTTCGCTCTTCGCCCCCGGCCTCGACGAGGTATTGATCGTCGACGGCGCCGGCCGCGCCATGCCCGAGCACGCGATTCGCTGCCCGAACGAACTCGATGCGCTCGGGCTTTTCAGCGAGCGACTGCGCGCCTTCGATCCCGACGTGATCACGGGGTGGAATATCATCGACTTCGATCTCAGCGTGCTCGAGCGCATCGCCGCGCGGCTTGGGTCGCCATTGCACCTGGGGCGTGAGCCCGGCGCGATGCGGATCCGCAAGGCGGAGGGCTATTTCGGCAGCGGCCAGGCGACCATCACAGGACGCGTGGTGCTCGACGGCATCGATCTGCTGCGCGGCGCCTTCGTGCGCATGGACGATTACTCGCTCGATGCGGTAGCCCGCGAAGTCCTCGGCGAGGGGAAGGCAGTGACGGGCGATGTGCGGGATCGCCTCGGCGAGATCCTCCACAATTACGAGCACGATCTCGTCGCATTCGCACGGTATGCCCGCACCGATGCGCGTCTCGCCTACCGCATCGTCGAACAACTGAAGCTGGTGGATCTCGCTTTTGCGCGCAGCCGGCTTACCGGCATGACGCCGGACCGGGTCGCCGCGAGCATCGCCTCATTCGACTTCCTGTATCTCGCGGAGCTCGAACGCGCGGGCATCGTGGCACCGAGCGTGAGGGGAAGCGATGCCAGGGTTCACGTGGCGCAGCAAGGCGGCCACGTGCTGGAGCCGGTTGCGGGCCTGCACGCCAATGTGTGGATATTCGATTTCAAGAGCCTTTACCCGAGCCTGATTCGAACGTTCAACATCGATCCCGTCAGTTACGTGCCGGGTGCGGCGCCTGATGAGGATCTCATCGACACGCCCGGAGGAAGCTTCCGGCGCGAACCGGCGATTCTTCCGCGGCTTCTCGATGAGCTCTTCCCGCGCCGCGAGGCCGCCAAAGAGCGGCACGACGATGTCGCCGCGCACGCCATCAAGATCCTGATGAACTCCTTCTACGGGGTGCTCGGCACGTCCGCATGCCGCTTTTTCAATCCCGCCTTGGCGAATTCGATCACGGGCATGGGCAAGCATCTGCTGCTCTGGTCGAAGAGCTGGTTCGAGGCGGCCGGATTCAAGGTGCTTTACGGCGACACCGACAGTTTGTTCGTGAGC
>Ga0182012_10004183_pt1 | contig 15145 bp, 9 predicted proteins | sample 612S2SmetaG_FD_120486 | JGI IMG/M metagenome (GOLD analysis project Ga0182012, IMG submission 120486) | Permafrost microbial communities from Stordalen Mire, Sweden - 612S2S metaG | ecosystem: Environmental > Terrestrial > Soil > Wetlands > Permafrost | place: Sweden: Stordalen | collected... | reverse complement strand
GCTGCCGTGATAGGTCTTGTAGAGCTTGTTGAAGAAGTCGAGCGCCGTCTGGCGGCCGGCAGCGGATTGAGCAGGGCCGGGGCCGGCGTACTGAGCGGTGCGGGCATATTGGAAGAGAGCTTCGGGGTATTTCTTGTCGTCCTTCTCGTCATAGAGCATGCGGGCGTAAAGGGCGGACGTTTGGCCGGAATCGGGGTTCACCGTCAAGCTTTCCTTGTATTCGCTTTCGGCGGTGGGGAAATCCTTCTTGGAGGCGGCGGCCCAGGCCAAGGCGTTGTGGGCGAGGGCGACGCGCGAGACCTTCACTTTGGACCAATCGGCGGCGGACATGTTGGGTGGTTTGTTGGCGTCGGCGAAGGCATCGTCAGCGCCGGAGATAAAGGAATGGGCGGCGCTTTCGACTTGGCTCACGAGATCGGGTGAGGGACTGGCGCCACCGACAATCGGGCCCCACAAAGCAATTAAATACTGCGCATTGGCGTTTTTGGGATCGGTCTTGAGGACATCTTGCGCCTTGTTGAGGAGAGCTTGGCGCTGGCTCGGGTCGGAGGAGGCGAGCCGAGAAAGGGTATCCAGGTAATATTGATTTCTCAATCCGACGTAATCCGAGGTCGGATACTTGTCTTCCCACGCCTTGAGGGCATCCAGGCGCCCCTTGGGGTCCGTGGTGGTTTGGACCTTTTGGAAGGCGGCATATTCATCGGCGTCTTTCCAGTTCTTTTGGGCCGCCCCTGCCTGGTCCTGCGCCATAGCGCTGGGAACCGTCACGAAACTTGGAACGAATGCTAGGGCGCCGGCCGCCAGTACAATTCGGACAACCCGGCCAGCTCTTTTCAGGCAAAAATCCACGATAACCTCCCCAGAGGAATTCTTCATATTTTAAACTCTACAATTCGAATGCTTCCGCGGTTTCTCTACTCGCCGAAGAATAGCTTACAGCCCGGCTCAAACTTGGCCGGCATTATCCGTGACCATTTAAACTTTCCGCTGAAGTCACAAAGCCGGAGTATAACGAACGTCAGCGCCGCTCGCAACTGTATACATCATATTTCACGAGTTCTAATTTCCCGTTAAGTTGGATGTACATCCGCTCTGGCCAGTTCCAGCGCCGACCGTTAAACTAGCGTAACCTACATCGCATGCTATCATCCCCCTTTCCATATTTACAAAAATCAGCTTCTTAAACCCATGCATATTGCGGACTTGGCGGTGATCGTTTGCTACCTGATCTTCATTACCTGGTTCGGCGCGCGCTTCAAAGATAAGAACGCTTCGGTAAAAAATTATTTCCTGGGCGGGCGGGGCGCGCCGTGGTGGGCGATCGCTTTTTCCATCGTTTCGGCTGAAACCAGCACTTTGACGGTGATCGGGACGCCCTCCATTTCCTTTGGCGGCAACTTTACCTTTCTGCAACTGATTTTGGGATACCTGTTGGGCCGGATTGTCATTTCGTTGTTATTCCTGCCTCATTATTTTCGGGGAGAAATGTACACCGCGTATGAATTGATGGGCCGACGCTTCGGCCCGCACATCCGCAAATTTACGGCGGGAGTTTTTCTGCTACTGCGCTCCTTGGCCGAAGGAGTGAGAGTGTTCGCGGTCTCGATTGTGATTTCGATTGTGCTGGGCAGCAACGAGATTTTATCGATTGCGGTGATTGTGTGTTTGACGCTCTTCTACACGTTTGAAGGCGGTATGACGGCGGTGATTTGGACCGACGTGGTGCAGATGTTCTTGTATGTGGGCGGGGCGCTGGCGAGTTTCTTTCTTATCTTGCAAATGATTCCGGGCGGCTGGCCGCACGCGGCGGCCATGGGCGAAGCGGCCCACAAATTCCAGCTTTTCGATTTTCACTTCGCGTTCACGGCGGCGTTTTTTCAGAATAAATACAGTTTCTGGTCAGGATTGCTGGGCGGATGCTTTCTAACGACGGCGAGCCATGGCACGGAGCAGCTTTTGGTGCAGCGCCTGCTTTCGGCGCGTAATCTGCGCGAGAGCCGGCTGGCGCTATTTTCGAGTTGGGTAGTGGTTTTCTTTCAATTCGGACTTTTTTTATTCATTGGAGTTTTGTTGTTTGTCTACGACCACGACAGCGGTCAGGCGCCGCCTAAAATATTAGACCGAGCCTATCCTGAATTCGTGTGGAATCATTTGCCGGTGGGATTGGCGGGACTGGTGATCGCGGCAATTCTCGCGGCGGCTATGTCAAATTTAAGCGCGGCGCTGAATGCGTTGTCGTCCACCACGATTATGGATTTTTTCCGGCCGATCTGGCCGCAAACCCCCGAGGTGCGTTTGCTCGAACTGGCACGCTGGTCGACCGTGGGATGGGGCGTGATTCTTTTTTCAGTTGGTTTGGCGGCGCGGCATTGGGGCAGTGTACTCGAGACAGGCTTGACGATTGCCTCGGTGCTGTATGGCGCGCTGTTAGGAGTGTTTCTTTTAGGCGTGCTGACGAAGCGGCCGGGCGAATGGGCGGCGATTGCCGGCATGAGTGCCGGTTTTATCGCCACGCTTGCATTGCGGACCCACGTAGCATATACCTGGTACGTTCTCATCGGCTCGCTTACGACCCTGTTGGTTGGCTATGTCGCCAGCTTTGTACTGCCTAAGACTCTACAAAACTTGAAGGCCGGCACATAACCATATGGCAATTCATTCCACAAAAAGCTCGACCCCGCATTTGCAGCGCGTACTCGGTATTTGGAGCGCGGCGGCAATCGTTATCGGTACGGTGATTGGCAGCGGTGTTTTTTTGGTGCCCACGGCGATGATCGGCAAAGTTGGTTCGGTGAAAATGTTGTTTGTGGTTTGGGTGGTAGCGGGCGTCTTGAGCCTTTTTGGCGCACTGACCTACGCTGAGTTATCGGCGGCGATGCCTGAGGCAGGAGGCGAATACGTTTACCTGAACGCCGCGTATGGGCCTTTTTGGGGCTATTTGTACGGCTGGACGCAGTTTTGGGTGGCTAAGAGCGGGTCGATTGCGACCTTGGCGGCCGGCTTCTATACGTACCTCACAGTTTTCCTGCCGGTGCTGGCGCAACCCGTACTGGTGACGCCTTTGATGATTGGGCCCAACCATACGCGCTTTGAAATTCACTACGGGCAGTTGGTGGCCATCGGGGTGATACTAATTCTTGCCGCAGTGAACTATCTGGGCGTACGGTCGGGGGGCAATTTGCAGGTTGTCGTCACAATCGTGAAACTGCTGCTGATCTTTGGGATTATTGCGGTCGGTTTGTTTTCCGGACAAGGTGATTACTCGCACTTTGGCCAACACATTCCCAGCGCCGGCGGCGTGGCCGGATTCTTCGCGGCGATGGTAAGTGCGCTGTGGGCCTATGACGGTTGGAACAACGTGGGCATGGTGTCTTCGGAGATCAAAGACCCGGGGCGAAATCTGCCGCGGGCGTTGATCTTGGGCACGATGGCGGTGATTGCCACCTATTTGCTGGTGAACGTGGCATACTTCTACGTTCTGACTCCCGGAGAAGTGGCGGGCGCGCCGCGCTTGGCAGCCACAATGATGTCGCATCTATATGGCGGCACGGCGGCGGCGCTGGTCTCCATAGCCGTGCTGATTTCGATCTTCGCGGCACTTAACGGTTCGATTTTGACCGGTTCGCGGGTGCCTTATGCGATGGCGCGCGATGGTTTGTTCTTCAAAACGGCGGCTAAAGTAGACCCTAAATTTCTCACACCCGGCAATGCCGTGATCATGCTTTCTCTTTGGTCGTCGGTGGTTGTTTTGAGCGGCTGGTACGACGACTTATACAATTTTGTAATATTCGGAAGCTGGATTTTGTATTTAATGACGGCGGTTTCGGTGTTTGTTTTACGTAGAAAGATGCCCGACTTAGTGCGTCCGTACCGGACAGTTGGTTATCCCGTGGTGCCAGTACTTTTTGTGATTGTGGCCGCTTTCCTGTTGATCAGTACTCTAAATACGCGCCCGCGGGAATCGCTTATGGGATTGGTTCTAATGGCTTTAGGAGTACCGTTTTACTATTATTGGAAAAAACGAGCCAGTTCGATCTAATTAAGAAACTCCTCCGAATACACTTTAGTTCTAGGACTAAATTCAATTCTTGAAACTGCACTTACCTTGAAATTGACGGCCTGTTGCCTGTAAACTTCCTCTAAATCCACTGTTTTAAGGAGAATCATTTTGGTTCTCGTTAACAGGACGCTATTCGGGGCAGTCAACTCAGTTTCGTGGAGGGGTGATTTGGACGTGGACAAGATGCTCGCTGAGCTGCGGCTCGAGCGGGAGCAAATTGAAGAAGCGATATTGACGTTGGAACGGCTGGCTCGGGGCCGTGGGCGGCGGCGTGGGCGGCCACCCGGATGGTTGAAAGATGCGGCCAATGCCACAGCGTTGCTATCCGAAGACGGCACGGAAGAATGGAATGGAAACGGGCACACCAGCGAACCAAAGCGGCGCGGGCGGCCGCCGGGAAGCAAGACGAAGACGGCGGTTGCGGTAGAAAGCTAGTTCTTGGGCCCAACAGTCTCGGTGCGACCCGCCAGCGGTTTAACGATAGGCCCGCCGCATACACCAACTCCTGTATTGAGCAGGGCATTCAGCAAGTTGAAAAACACCGCATAGATCACTTGTTCCGATACCGGTTGCCTGCCGGGCATACGAAATGTTCCCGGCAGTTCTTTGGCGATTTGCACGCGCACGCCATGCGGCAAGGTGCGGCCCGATCGATCTTTGAGGTTGGCTAACCAAAGAGGAGTCTGCAAAACACTGCCGGATTTGCCGTCGACATAAAATTGGCAGCGCGAGAACCAGCCCAGATTGCCGGGATCGGCCGCGTCGAAAAGCAGCAGCGGCGCCTGCCTATCGTTCGCGGACAGCTCAAGCGAGAGCACGCGGCCGCGGTCGTCCAGCTTGAAAGCAAACCCCGCTTGGCGCGCAATGGTGCCAATAGATTCGGGGTCCAATTCAAGCAGCAAATATTTGTTTTTTCCAGCTTCGAGAACTTGCATCCTGCTCCTCCATTCTAACTGGCGGTTGCTAGATTAAGTGGAGCATTAGTAATTCTTGGCTGAGCCGCGACTGAAAACAAGCGTCCGAAATATTTACATGTAGAAATGTTTTGGCGCGCTACAACCGATTTTTTCACGCCTTATGAGCAAGGGCCAACTTATGCAATTAAGCACCAGCTGGTTAGGTAGTGCCTCCGCCTGCTAGTCCTTCTCTTGGGGTTGCTCGGGTGGGATCTCGTTGAGTGAGATTCGGCAGAACGAAACAGAACTTTCATAGAATGAACCAGCATATTATAGAAATGCTCAAAAGGAAGCAAAGACATCGTGCCCGATCAATCGAACGAGGAACCACCACCAGCTGAACCCGCGGCAACGCCCATCGCCAACCGCTGGCTGATCGCGCTTGCCGGTATTTTAATGCAGATCGCCTTTGGCGCGGTCTATGCCTGGAGCGTTTTCCGCACTCCTCTGGTTAAACAGTTTGGTTGGACGATTTCCCAGGTCACGCTTACCTTTACTATTGCCATTTTCTGCCTGGGATTCGCCGCCTTTTTTGGGGGTATTTGGCTCAACAAGAAAGGCCCGCGGATCGTAGCCCTTACCGGTGGAGCGTTATACGGATTAGGCGTATTCCTGGCATCCTTTTCGGGGTATGGTCTTCCGTGGCTCTATATGACCTACGGTGTGATAGGCGGTATCGGCTTGGGCTTCGGATATATCGTGCCCGTAGCCGTGCTGGTGAAGTGGTTTCCGGAACGGCGCGGACTCATTACCGGCGTCGCGGTAGGCGGCTTTGGAGTGGGCGCGCTGGTGACCGCTCCACTGGCCACACACTTGATACAAACGGTGGGCGTGCTGCAGACTTTCGCCTACCTGGGCATTGCCTACCTTTTGGTGAGCGTGCCCACGGGGGCGTTGATGCAGAACCCTCCGGCGGGCTGGAAACCAGCGGGTTGGACGCCGCCGGCCGGCAAGATCAAGCAGCGGGCGTCGAAGGACTACACGCTCGGCGAAGCGCTCAAGACTTGGCACTGGTGGGCGTTGTGGCTGTTGCTGTTTCTCAATGTGTGCGCGGGTATTTCGATCATCTCGCAAGAGTCGCCGATGTTCCAGGAACTGGCGCACGTGACGGTGGCGCAAGCGGCGGGCATGGTGGGCATCGCGTCCATCGGTAATGCCCTGGGACGCGTGTTTTGGGCCTGGGTTTCCGACCTCCTCAATCGCCGTCTGACTTTCGTCATCATGTTCGCGCTGCAGGCGGCGCTCTTTTTTCTGTACCCGGAACTCCATAGCGCGTTCATCGTAGGCGCCGCTACCTTCGTGGTCCTGATGTGTTATGGCGGCGGCTTCGGCACCATGCCGGCCTTCTGCGCCGATTACTTTGGAGCAAAGAATATGGGATCGATCTATGGCTTGATGCTCACGGCGTGGAGCTTTGGAAGCGCGGTGGGGCCGCTGCTCATTGCGCACATGCGGGAGGTAAGCCATACCTACCAGGGAGCTCTGCACGTCATCGCTCTGGTGCTGACAGTTTCGATTCTCCTTCCTTTGATTGTTCGCCTGCCGAAAGAGAGCACGGCGTAGTGGGCGAGTCGCAGCGGAGCCACCACTATTAGCCTATTGATGGGACGGCCATGCGAGACAGAGTTATCGTAGTTTCCGGCGGCGCGGGCGGCATTGGCGCGGCAGTCACCGCGCGCTTAACGAACGAGGGCGCACATGTGGTGATCGCCGATCTGGGCGCTCCTGAACCGGCATCGGAGCGGACCATCGGGGTGGCCTGTGACATCACCCGCCCGGAGCAGTGTGAAACCGTGGCCCAAGCGGCGCTTGACACGTTCGGCCGCTTGGACGGCCTGGTGAATTGTGCGGGCTTTAGCAAGCCGCACGACAGTATCAGTTTGCCCCCAAGTGAGTGGGCGCACATGGTGGATGTGCAACTGAATGGCGCGTTCTACCTGGCGCAAGCTTGCGCGAAACAGATGCCCGCAACGGGCGGAGCCATCGTCTTCATCACCAGTACCAACGCCGAGGCCGCGTTTCCGCGCCGCGCCGCGTATTGCTGTGCCAAAGCGGGCGTGGCTATGCTGACCAAGGTGTTGGCCATCGAATGGGCAAACAAAGGCATTCGCGTGAACGCAGTAGGGCCGGCTTATGTGGCAACGGAGATGACACAACGCAACATTGCTGCGGGTAATGTAAACGAAGCCCAGATCAAAGCGCGCATTCCGCTGGGACGCTTAGCGCAACCAGCCGACGTAGCAGCCGCGGTTTCGTTCCTATTGAGCGAGCAAGCCAGCTTCATCACCGGCCATTCGCTGTATGTGGATGGCGGTTGGCTGGCTTACGGATATTTTTGACCGGTTTTACGCAGCGTTGCCGCGATTTTTGCGGAAATTGACCGAAAGAAATATTTTGGTGGACGGCATGGGGCTCGAACCCACGACCCCCACGATGCGAACGTGGTGCTCTCCCAGCTGAGCTAGCCGCCCACTTGCAATACCAGCAGTATTCGCCACTAGAATAGCACTCCGCATGCTAGGATAGCCATTCGCTTCTTATGGTTCTTTCCGATGTCGATATTCGCCGCTATTTAGCCTCCGGCAAGATCCGCATCTCGCCTGAGCTGCCGCCCGAGCAGTTCGGCAGTTGCTCCGTCGATTTTCGCCTGGGCTCGGAATTCAGTGTGTTCGAACATAGCCGCCATGCCTTCATCGACGTGCGCGACAAAGCGGCGATTCAAGACATCATGCGTTCCATCCACGTCAAAGAAGGCGACCCCTTCGTTCTTCAGCCGCGCGAGTTTGCCTTGGCGATCACCGAGGAAAATCTCGAACTGGACGACGACGTGCTCGGTCGCTTGGAGGGACGGTCGAGTCTCGGGCGTATTGGCATCATCGTGCATGGCACGGCCGGATTGTTTGATCCCGGCTGGCGCGGCAAAGCGACGCTCGAATTGAGCAACCTCGGCATCATGCCGGTGGCGCTGTATCCCGGCATGCGCATCTGTTCTTTCACCTTTGAGCAACTGTCGACGCCGGTTTCGGTGCCCTACTACAAGAAGGCCGGCAACAAATATGCCGGCCAAACTCAGCCCTTAGCGAGCCGCCTGACCTCGGAGACAAAAGGCAATTAATTCAATTCGGGGACGTTCACCCCGATACACTTAATTCCAATTTGGAATTAAGTGTATCGGGGTGAACGTCCCCGAAATATGCGAAATATGTGACCTATCGCCCCGACGATCCAAAGCCACCCGCCCCGCGAATCGAGTCGCCCAAATTTCCCTCATCCCACGTAACCGCTTCATACTTGCTCACTACCATCTGCGCCACTCGGTCTCCGGCGTGAATCTCATAAGGCGCCACGCCCAGATTCAGCAGAATCACTTTCAGCTCTCCCCGGTAGCCCGGATCAATCGTTGCCGGCGAATTCGCCAGCGTAATCGCATACTTCAATGCCAACCCGCTGCGCGGCCGCAATTGCATTTCATAACCCGGAGGAATTTCAAACGCCAAGCCCGTCGCCACCGCCCGCGGAACGTTGGGCAGCAAAATCGCGCCTTCCGTGCAGCGCACATCCAACCCCGCATCTTCCAACGGCCCGTGCGCGTACTCCGGCAGCTTGGCGTGTTCCGAAAGCTTCTTGACCTTAATTTGCATGCGACTCCGCTATCATAGCGTCTTGCCGGATTCACCTAAAAAGCGTGTCTTAACCGTCGCGCCCATGCCGCCAGAGAAGCTCGCGTATGCTTTGGCCCGCTACAGCCGATCACCTGATTCCATCAAAGATTCGCTGGCTTGGGTGCGCACGCACGATTCCACCAAGTTCCTCGAAAGCTTCTATTTTCAATATGGCCATGCCTCCATCGCCGATCTCGGCCACGTGACGATCTGCTTCGAAGGCGTGTCCGAACTCGCCGCCACCGAGATTGAAGACGAGCAGCTTTGGGATGGCCAGGCGCGCAGTTCGCGCTATCAGGATTTTTCCAAAGCCGGCGTGATTGTGCCGCCCGAATTGACCGCGGACGAAGCCGCGCTTTACCAAACTGCCGCCGGCGCGCTGCTAGCGGGCTATCAGGATGTGCAAGCGCGCACGGCCGCATACCTGGAAGAACAACTTCCCCGCCCAAGCGACATGAAGCCCGACGCCTACCGGCGCAACCTGGCTGCGCGCGCTTTCGACGTCGCGCGTTATCTTCTGCCTTTCGGCATTCCCACCGGCGTGGGCCAAGTCACCAGCATCCGCACACTAGAAAAACAGATCCGCCGCCTCAAGGCTTCCGAGTTTCAAGAGTTGCGCGCGATCGCCCATGAACTATCCCTCGCTTGCGCCGCTGCGCCCGAGTGCCGCTGGCAGGAGGATGCGGACTTCCCCGAACCGCTCGCACCCACCCTCGCTCGCCATGCCGAAGCCGACGAATACGCCCGCCTCTTACGCGCCAACTTGAGCGAATGGGCCGCCGATCATTTGCCCAAATCCGCGCACGGTGAGTCCCTCGCCGTCGACTTGCTCCAACCCGGCGATCATCTCGCCGACATCTGCGCCACTCTTTTGTATCCAGTCACCGACCGGCCTTTTCGTGAATTATACGAACTGGCGGAGAGCTGGTCGGCCGCCCAGCGCAAAGAATTATTAGATGTGGCGCTCGGCCCGCGCACCCGCCGCGACGAACTGCCCCGCCATTTCCGCAGCGCACCCTATGTGTTCGATTTTGTGATGGACATCGGCGCCTATCGCGACCTGCACCGCCACCGCCGCTGTCAGCAATTCCGCCAGTTCTACACTAATAAGCTCGGCTATGCACGGCCCGCTGTTTTGGCCCAGTGCGGCGCTGCCCCGAGTTTTGATAAAGCGCTCGACGCCGCCGATCAAGCCATCGCCAATCTGCCGCAGCCCAGCGCGCAGTATATCTTGCCCTTTGCCGCCCGCTCGCGTTTTCTTTTCAAAATGGATTTCGCCGAATTGGAATACATTTCCCGCTTGCGCAGCGGCGTGAAGGGACACTTCTCCTACCGCCAAGTCGCTTGGGGCATGAAGGAAGCGCTCGCCAAATTGGACCCCGCCCTCGCCGAGTTGGTGGACGCAACGCCGCCGTGGGTGGAAGATCCGTTGAAACGCTGAAATCGCCGGCTTGACCCGTCCTGTCGCCTCCTACGTTACGCGATCTATCCGCCCACTCGCAATAACACGCGCCGCCGACACAGTCACCTGTCACTAACCTTTTTGACATGTCCCTGTAATGTTTTGCGCCCTATACTAGATACTGTTTAGATGCTACCTACTATCGGCGCCCGGCTGATGGGCCCAATCTTTAGGCCTCTTACTCATCGACTGGCCCACATCCCGTTCCTTTCTTTCATTCCCCGCGAGTCAAACGACCATAAATGGTTGTTTCGACCTGCCATCATTCACTAACTCGCCATGAACTTGCGTTTTATGAAGCGATCCCATTATTCGAGGCCCAGGCCGCGCTTCGTGGGAACAAAACCTAACAAAGGAGAATCACCTGATGTCTAGCAATAATTTTTGGATCCACCGTCTGCTGGTTGGACTGGCAGCGGCCGCCCTGAGTGTACCGGCGTTCGCTCAGTCCGTGCCGTTCCCGACGTACTCACCAGGCGCGAACACCGCCGCCACGACCGGACCGACTTGGGCGCATCCATTGCCCAAGCCCTGGGTGGTCAGCGATGGCACAATTCTCACCCCAGTCGGTACGCAAGTCTACCTCGGCATCACCACCCGCGCCAAGGCCGTCGCGCTAAACCCCACGGGCAATCACACTGCCGCCGTCCTGCAAATGGGTGCGCCGCAAGCGGTCACCATCTTCAACACCCAAAGCGGCGCTATCCTGCAAACCTACAGCGTGCCCTTAAGCGCCACCGCCACTGATTCAGATGGCAGCCAGGGCGGCATCACCTACACGCACGATGGCAAGTACCTGCTCTTCAGCCAGGACGGGAATTACGGCCCATCCAGCTACATCGCCATTGCCAGCGTGAATGCGGCCACGGGCTTGCTCTCAAATTACGCCCAAGTCAAGGTTCCGCTGGACATCAACGCCGAGGGCTTATTGACCAACGTTACCTGCAACGCGAACAGCCCGGGGGGAACCACGGGGAGCTTTCTCATCCCTTGCGGCTACCCCGTGTCGATTTTCTCCGATGACACGTTCACTTCCTATCCCACAAGCATCGCGGTCGCGCCAGACAACAAAACCGCCTACGCCGTCCTCGACGAGAACGATACGCTGACTAAGATCGACCTGACCGCGACGACGCCGGTGCAGGGACCGGAGGTCCGTGTCGGCAACCAGCCCCACAGCGTCGTGATCGGGCCGGACGGCAAGAATGCCTACGTCTCCAACGAGGCCGGCTCCATTCCTACCGCCAGCGACTTCCAACTCTACTCTAACGGAACCCCGGTCGCCGCTGAATATCCGACCGGCACAACGGTGCCAGGCACTATTTCCGTGGTCGATTTGTCCACGTTTACCGTCACCGACAGCATCACAGTAGGGCACCACCCGACCGGCATGGCGTTCTGGGGCCACAAATTGCTTGTCGCCAACACTTACAGTGACACCGTATCGGTCATCGATAGGGCGACCAACACGGTAGAACGGACGATCGACTTGGGGCTGCCGATTCGCGTACCAGGCGAACAGAAAGCCGCTTATGGGGCCGGTCCAAACTCAATATCGGTCGATGAGGTGACGAACATCGCCTACGTGGCGCTTTACAATGCGAACGCGATAGCGGTTGTCGACCTCAACGCCTACGGCTGGAGTCCGGTATTGGGCATGATCCCAGTCGGCTACGCGCCGAGCTCGGTTGTGCTGGATTATAAAGACTATGCGTTGCTCGTGGCCAACGACAAAGGCATCGGCACCACGGGCTTCGGAGTTGCGCCCCCGCCGGCCAAGACGTCCGAAAATTCCTACGCCAAATACTTCGGAGTGAGCTCCTTCAACACCCACGAGGACCTCGGCACCGTGAGCATCGTGCCGCTTCCGAGCAGCAAGAGGCTCGAGGAGTACACGCAGCAGGTCTTCCAGAATAACCACTGGGATCTGGTACAGAACATCTGGAGTGCCGCCGGTGGGCACCGCTCGGCGGAGTTGCGGGTAATTCCCGAAAGGATCGGCGATCCTTCCAAGATCAAGCACGTCTTCCTCATCATCCGTGAAAACCGCACCTACGATCAGATGCTCGGCGACGTGGCCGCCGGCAATGGTGACCCGAGCCTGGCGGTCTTTGGCGACCACTCGACCTATGCTGAATACCCCGTCGTATCGCCCAACGCGCACTCAATGGTGCAGCGCTTCCCGCTTTTGGATAACTTCTATGACCCGAGCCGTCAATCGGCCGACGGCCACAACTGGATCCTGCAGGCCATTGCACCCTACTCCGATGACATCCAGTCGCCCGATTGGCTTCGCGACTATCCCTCCAACGGCGGCGATGCGCTCGCCTACCAGAAGAAGGGCAATCTGTTCGATCTCGCGGCCGAAGCCGGCATCAGGATCAAGAACTACGGCGAGTATGTCGAGTACAACACGTTCACTGTGCCGGGCTGCACACCCACCAATAAGACTCAAAATGACACTTTTAATGGCACGGTTCCACCCACTCCCTTACCGTTTATCGTTACGGATAGCTGCGAGCCGACCTGGACGCAGTTCTACAACGACGCTCTGGAATACGAGAATGGCAACGAGCCGCAACTCCAGTACTTCGACACGATCAAGTCATACTCGCCGCTTCCGAACGTCATGAAGCACACCGTCCAGAACTTCCCGCAGTTCGATCTGGGCATTCCCGATCAGTACCGCGTCGATGTCTGGCAGCAGGACTTCAACCGCGACGTGGCCGCCGGTACCGTGCCCCAGTTGAGCTTCATCTGGATCATGCAGGACCACACCACCGGGCCGCCGAACGCCACCGCCGAAGAGGCCGATAATGACTTGGCCGTTGGACGCATCGTCGACTACATCAGCCATAGCAGCGTGTGGAAGAATTCGGCGATTTTCATCGAGGAAGACGACGCGCAGAACGGCGTCGACCATGTGGACGGCCACCGCAGCCCCGGCTATGTCATCAGCCCCTACGTTAAGCAGAATGTAAACTCCGATGGCACTGGCTCCGGCGTAACCGTGGAAAGCACCTTCTACACCCAGGTCAACATGACGCGCACGATCGAGCAGATCCTCGGTCTGACTCCGATGAACCAGAACGACCTCGTGGCCTCACCCATGAGCACGCTCTTCGTGGAGGAGCCGCCGCTCAACAACTTCCTCCCTTGGGCGCACGTTCCCAATGAAGTGCCGCTGTGTTACGGCGTTGCCGGATATACCGCCCCGGCCGACATCACCCCGAGCCTCAACACTTGCAATTCCACCCCCGCTATGGCCGTTCGGGAGAGCAATAAAGTCAAAGCTCTGCGGGCGGGATGGATGAAAATGAAGGCGGACGTCTTCGCCGCTAAATATCACACACCCGACTCCCTCGACCCGAGCACCGTCAGCCATTTCGATTGGTACGGGGCCACTGGGTTCAAGGTCCCGTTCCCCGGCGAGAAGAAGGTTCGCCCGGCGAGCGACTTCCTCCACCGCCCAGCCCCCAAGGCTGACGCGGACGGCGACGGCGGCGGAGAGTAGTCACCAACCTCCGAACCATTAAAAGCTTCACGCACTCATCGGCCTCGCCCACGGTTTCGCTTGGGCGAGGCCGCTTTCACTTCCAGGCATCGAAATGACTGATGGTGACAGTGGCTGACCCCGCGGCCGTGAAATGAAGATCGAGAGTCACAACCATACTTGTTTGTGTTCCTGTGGACGGTATAGTGATCGGTTGGGTTTGCAGAAGGTATGAGTAGGCCGAGGTCGGGCCCGCTCCGAAGACTGCACTGGAAACCATATCGAAAGCCTCAAATGTGCCGGTACTGGTCGTGATCACCGGTTCGAGAAAGCAGTAGAAATTGGATGATCCGGCGGCCACACTGACGCGGGCGCTGAAATTTGCGACATCTCCCAGGTTCCAACGCGAATTTCCGGGACTGACAAACAGACCCGTCGTTGAGTCTGCTGCCTTTGCTGTGATAGTTAAGACCAAATCGTTGCCAAGGCCGCTAGGGTCCGGCGTCGTAGTGGAGGTAATGGTCGTTCCCGCGCCTGCTTTTAAGGTGAAACCGGCGGGCACCGTTCCGACAACCGATCCGATGGTAGATCCTCCCGTCGGGTTTTCAAACATCGGATTGGAAAGATATTCGTTCGTCGTGTCTTTCCCATTGCTAGGCGGCGCATATTTGTAGGTTGGCATCACCGTTCCGATCCAACCGGCGAAACCCTGCCCAATAGAGAAGGAGCCCAAAGCACTTGGGTGCAAGCCATCCACGGAAACATTCGGTTGGAAGAAGATAGCAGACGGCGAGCTGGTGGAACTCCAATAATATGGGGTGGCGTCAAAGTAGTTGACGCCTGGGGTTTGCGAGGCGAACGCCTGCAAGCTCTGGTTGTAATCTAAGACTGCTTGAACCTGGGAAGAAGTGAAGGCGGTGTTGCCCGTTTCACTCACCAGGATCACTTGTTTGCCAACCGCGAGAGCGGCATTGGCGGCGTTAAGAATATTATTAACCGCCACCGCGGCGACATTCGAGCAGGTGACAACAACACCGTTTGAATTAATGAATGAATCGGCGCACTGTCCAATGTCATTCACCGCGCCGCTGTTGAAAATCAGAGCACCCGCGTTGTCGCTTAGGGCTGCGGCCAGGTTTGCATTCAGAAATTGATCGCTTCTATCGCCGCCGATGCCATAGTTCGCGATCAAGAGCATATTTTGACCGTTCAACGCGTTGGCGACATTGAACCACTGATACCCGGTTATGTAATTCAAATGGCCCTCAACGTAACTGAGGAATTGCGTCCGGCTGTCGCCGATCATCGAAAAGCTTCCGGCACTCGCCACATGAATCGCCGCGCTGGCCGCCGTAAATCCGCTGCCGCTCGCTTGCAAGGTAGTGTCGCCGGCGGCTAGACCGCTGAGTGTAACCGTCGTCGCGCTTTGCCCCGCTGGTATCATCACCATCGCTGGCACGCTAGCCTTGCTCGGATCGCTTAGCGAGAGAGCCACGCTGTACCCGCCCGCTG
>Ga0182012_10004182_pt1 | contig 15145 bp, 10 predicted proteins | sample 612S2SmetaG_FD_120486 | JGI IMG/M metagenome (GOLD analysis project Ga0182012, IMG submission 120486) | Permafrost microbial communities from Stordalen Mire, Sweden - 612S2S metaG | ecosystem: Environmental > Terrestrial > Soil > Wetlands > Permafrost | place: Sweden: Stordalen | collected... | reverse complement strand
CGTCTGCTGGGCGAGACGCCTGACGGCGGGCCGCTCGGCCGGTTTCTGCCGGCGGTCCCAGGGGAAGCGGAGACCGAGCTGCGGCAGCGTTCAGCCTGGACCACAACCTTCGCGGCCAGCCTGGAACTCGCCAAGCAAGGCCAGCTGGTTCTGGCGCAGGACGGGCTGTTCCTGCCGATCCAAGTGAGCCCGCCCTTGGCGACAGCGCCTATCGGCGGCGATTTCGCCGACGTCGAATCGACGTGACTCCCGTTTGAACACTGAAGCTCTAGAGAGAGGTGACACCGCTGTGGCCGCGCTTCGGTTTCACCGGTGTTGTGGCGACGGGTGAGGGCCTTGGAGACGTATGAGACGCTGACCACCAGCATTGCGGCGATCTGTCCCACGGGCAAACCCGCATCAAACGCCGCCTCTAAGGGGACTTTTCGCTGCACATAAGCGCTCAAGGGAGATCGACAGACTGGGCCACTGAAATCGTTAAGGCACAAGATATTGAAATCGTTGGCCTACCCACTGAACCGCTTAATCTAAGCGGCGTCGAAGGCGCGGGCGAGCGCCTCGGTGCCACGGAAATCGAAGGCCTCCAGCCGCTCCCGCATGGCGGCAAGCCGATCGGCGGGCACCCTGCCCAGTAAGCCGTTGAGGATGGGTTCGGCTGCGTCCGGGTTGTCCCGATCGAGCGCTCGCAAAAGTTCGTCGAACAAACCGGTGGTGGAGGTCTCGTATGGCGCTGCCTCCATTGGAGTTTGTTTGTCCAGACAATATGTCGCGATAGCGGATCGTGCTGCCTCCAGCGCCTCCTGGAGGTCCCGCACCTGCGTTTCCCCGTCGTCCGCCTCGTGGAGCGTCCGCTCCAGGGTTTCGGCCTGCCGCCAGACCGCCGTCAATGCCATGCTGCCGGCAGCGCCCTTGAGCTTGTGCAGTATGGCGGCGGCGTCCTCCCGCCTGCCCTGGGTCAGCAACTGGGCGATGCCGTGGCCGTCCTGGCTGTGTTTCTCGACGAAACGGCAAAGGTATTTCTTAAACACGGCGCCGTCGCCCCAATTCCGCAGGCCCCGTTCCGCGTCGATCGGCGAGGGCGCCTCCGCGCGCTCCGCCGCGACCGCCGCCGGCGGGCGTCCTGTCAGCTTGAGCACGGCGGCGATCAGATCTTCGACGTCGAAGGGCTTGGGGAGGAAGCCGTTCATCCCCGCTTTGAGCGCTGCGGCTTGCTGGTCCTTGAAGACGCCGGCCGACAGCGCGACCACCGGCAGGTCGGCGAGATGTAGCGTCTCGCGAATTTGTCGCGTGGCTTCGTACCCGTCCATGATCGGCATCTGCACATCCATCAGCACGATATGCGCGCCCTGCGGCGCCGCCGCCAAGGTCTCTACAGCTTGCTTGCCGTCCGCCGCCAGGAGAACCCGGGCGGCTTCATTCTCCAAAATCTGGCGGGCGACTTCGCGGTTGATGTCGCTGTCGTCCACCACAAGAATAGTGAGGCCGGCGAGCCGCCTCCCATCACGCCGGCCGACACTTTCTTCCCGCTGGCCTGCCAGCTTGCGGCGGGCTTGGCCGACGCCGTTGTACATCGCCGAGGCGGTCACGGGCTTGGAGAGGACGGCGTCCACCACGCCGGCCAGGACGTGGCTGAGCAGATGCTCCTTGTTGTGGGCCGTGACCATAATGATCGCCGGAGGCTGATGCTCGCCCAGGGCGGCCCGCAAGCGGGCGGCGGCGGTGAGGCCGTCGGTGCCCGGCATCTGCCAGTCGAGAAGCAGGACGTCGAAGGGTGTCCCGGCCGCCGTGGCAGCCAGTGCCTGCGCCACCGCGCCGTCGCCGGAGGACGTCACGGCGGTGCTCCAGCCCATGCTGCGGGCGACCTCCGCGAGCATATCTCGGGCGACCGGGTGGTCGTCGGCGATCAGCACCCGTAGCCCAGCCAGCGACGGGGGTGGCAACACGGCCCCCTGCTCGTCCACTGCCAGGGGTACGACGAAAGAAAACTCGCTGCCTTTGCCCGGGGCGCTGGCGAGACTGATGCTGCCGCCCATGAGGGCCACGATGCGCCGGCTTATCGTGAGGCCGAGGCCGGTACCGCCAAAGCGGCGCGTGGTCGTGTCATCCGCCTGGGAAAAGGCTGAGAAAATCTCCTCCTGCTTCTCCGGCGGGATGCCGATGCCGGTGTCGCGCACCGCGAAGCGGAGGTCCAATTGCCCCGGCCGGGTATCGGCCAAGCGCACGGTCAGCGCCACTTCGCCAACCTCGGTAAACTTGATGGCGTTGGTCGCTAGGTTAATAAGGACCTGTTCCAGGCGCAGCGCGTCGCCCTTGAGAAACATGGCGCCGATCGGCACCGAGCCGACGATGAGTTCGATGGTCTTTGTTCCGACGGCAGAACTCATTATGCTGGCCACGTTGTCCAGGACGTCGCCGAGCCGGAAGGGCGCGTGTTCAAGTTCCAGCCGCCCGGCCTCGATTTTGGAGAAATCCAAAATGTCGTTGATGATCCCCAATAGGGAGCGGCCAGCGTTGCTGATCTTCCGCACCATATCATCCTCGGCTGGGCCGAGCGGGCGGCTTTGCAGCAGGTATGCCAGACCCAGGACGGCATTCATGGGCGTGCGAATTTCATGGCTCATAGCGGCGAGGAATTGTGATTTGGCGCGGTTAGCCTCCTCCGCCTCGTTCTTTAAGCGACCGAGATCTGTCTCGGCCCGCTTGCGTGCCTCAATGTTGCGTACGTCGACGACATGTGCGGCCTTCCCCCGGAACGGCATCGTCCGGCTGCTCAGCTCGGCCGGAAAACGGCTGCCGTCGGCCCGAACCGCCTCCACGTCCATCCCGTTTGCCTCGCCGCGCACCAGCCGGTTCAGCGTCTCGGTCGGCGTGTCCGGAGCGAGCAGGTCGGACAGCCGCGCTCCGATTATCCCCTCGTAGTCACGTCCGAACTCCCGGCACAGCGCCTGGTTCGCGTCCAGCAGAATGCCTTCATAATGCACGCAAAGGCCCGTGAACGACGCCTCGTGCAGGATCCTGAAGCGCGTCTCGCTCTCGCGAAGGGCCGCTTCCGACCTTTCGCGAGCTCCCCAACTCTCCAGGAACGTGTTGAACCACATGGTCAGGTCGCCGACCTCGTCGTGCCCGGCCGTCGGCAGCGGCCGCAACGACGCGACATGGCCCCGCTGCAGTTCGTGGAATCCGTGACTGATGCGCCGCAGCGGCACAACCACGGAGCGCGACAGCGACAGTGACGCGACCGCGATCACCAGCAGGCAGGCGATGATCGCGAGCGTCGCCGTCTGCCAAATCGGTAGGGAGCGCGCATCCAGCTCCTTTAGCGGCACCACGCTTACCAGCCGCCAGCCGGTTCGCGGCGAGGTAACCTCACTCACCAACATCTCGTCGCCGGCGATCATCCGCTTCACCGTGCCGTGCCCGCCTGAGAGCGCGGCCGACAAGGATGACAACACTTGCGTGCCAATCAACGCGAGATCGCGGTGATAAAGGATGCGGTCCTTGCCGTCGATCACCAATAGCCTGCCGGGCATGTCGGCCTCGAGGCTGCGGAACGCGTCGTAGAGGTAATTCACATCCTGGCTGACCAGCAGCAGCCCGGCGACGCGACTGCCTTGCTCCGGACCATTGAACACGTTGATGGCTCGCGCGGCGGCTATCACGCGACGAAAGCGCGACTTGCCGTTGACGTTGGCGCCAATCCCGTCCCAGAGGATCGCATCGGGATCGTGCGCGGCGGCGGCGAACAGGGCATCGCGTTGGGACTCGTCGACCGAATGTACGTCCAGTGTGTCACCTACATGGTAGTGCCGGCCGTCGTCCGTGAAGATGTCAATCGACACCAGCCCGCGCACATTCATGTAGCCATCCAGCAGGTAGCCAATGCGAGCCTGAGTGACGAGTTGGTTGTAGGCATCGAGGTCGACGTCCCGCCGGCCGACCGTCTCGGTGATCGCCTCAACGCCGAGCACGTTGGCGATCAGGCCCTCGATCTGGTCGACCTGCGACTCCAGGTAGTCTCGCTGGGCCTGCAGCAGCTGCACGGTATGGCGTTGCATCTCCTGGCGCACGATGTGCTGCGACACGTGGTAAGAGGCGATGCCGACCACCAACGGCGGCAAGATACCGATTAGCGCGAGGTACACGATCAGCCGGGCAATGACGCCGCGGGGCAGGATACGCCGCATGGCGGACCCGTCAGATCTTGGGGGCTGTTAGCACGACGGTGTCGAGCATCAATTCCGTCGGAACGGCTTCGCCCTTCAGCAATGCCACTGCGGCTTGCACGCCAAGCCGCCCCTGCTCGGCGGCCCGTTGGTCCACGGTCACGGCCAGCCGACCCGCTTGCAGGGCGGACATCGCCTCAGGCAGAGCGTCGAAGCCACCAACACGAATGTCGGCCCGGTTCTGTTCCTGCAGTAAGCGAATTGCGCCGAGCGCCATCATATCGTTCGCGCAATAGACTAACGCCACCGATGGATGCGCGCCGAGAATGCGAGCGGCTACGTCGTGCGCCTCGTCAATCTTCCAGTTTGCGCTCTCCTGCGCCACCACGTGTATCGCCGCCGTCTCGCCGAACGCGTCCAACGCGCCCTGCTTGCGCGCCTCCGCGTTGGCGGCGGTGCGGACGCCCTCGATGATCACCGCCTCGGTGGGTCCAGTAATGCCGACGGTTAGCACGCGCACCGCTGCGGCCGCACCGAGGCGATTGTCCACTCCGATAAAGGGCGTCGTCAGCCCCTGCCTAAGGGCAAACGCTGGGTCCAGACGGTTGTCGATGTTCACAACGACGATGCCGGCGCCGCGCGCCCTCTTCAAAACGGGGATCAATCTGAAACTGTCGCCAGGTGCGATGACGATGGCGTCAACCTGCGAGCGGATGAGGCTGTCGACGATGACAACCTGTTGCTCGATCGAGGTTTCCTGTGCCGCCGTCTTTACCAGCAGTTCGATGTCGAGATCCGCCTCGGCGCGACGGGCGCCGCTCTCCATTTCGGCAAAAAACGGATTTGTAAGGGTTTTCATCACGAGCGCAATTCTCTTGCGCCGCGGCGCTTCGTGCGACCGGTCAAGTGTCGGCGCCTCGCCCCAAGCAGCGGTTATGCCGGCCGACACAAGGGAGACCCCGGCAAGGAGGTGACGACGGGAGATCGGGCTCATGCATGGACTCCGTGCTGCCGACATTCCGGGCCGATGAGCAAGCTGGCGAAAGGGCCGCATGCCAAGCTTGCCGCTGCGTCTTGATGCCGGGGTTATGATCTTACGATCCGGAAATCCCGCAATCTTGGCGTTGCCGCAAGACTCAGAAGTCATTGCGGCACACGGTTAGTAACTCATCAGTAGGAAGTGTCTTGTTGATTCTGGGAACCGGCCGCGCGCCTCCCCGCAGATGCCGATGGTGAGCGAGGCAGCGCCCGATTTTGTGAGCCGCCTCTGTTGTCAGTTATAGGATCGTTCAGTTGTTTCGCCAGTATCCGGTATTTACAGGATTGCTGGGCCGCAACGGCGGGCGGCGGTTGCCGGCAGCGCAGTATCGGGGAAGCCACACTTATATGCTTGAACGTAATGCACGCGTCTTGAAGAAGACCATGTTGGTAGGTCCGCATGAAGCCGCTGGGCGCGACGCCGACGACAGCGGAGGTGGTTGAAACCCTCGAGCAGCTGCGGCGGCTCAGGGCTGTCAGACGCCGAGGCTACGGGCTAGCTGTTCAGCTGGCGCGCGGCGTCCGGGAGCGTGCCGTAGCAAAACGGCAGCATGGCGCGGATCGCTCAAAGCGAGGTCCGCAAGATCCCCGCCAGCCAGGAGGTGAAGCCGCACAAGGTCCGCTACTATCCCGAACGGCGGGGCGAGGCTTTCGAGACGAAGATGGCGACGTTTTCTGCGTCTGTCGCGAGGTTTCGATCCTGCGCGAGAGCAAAGCCAGAATGTTGCGATCATCTCGTATGACGAGAAGCAATCTGGCACGCGTGAGAGCACAAGGCGGACGATCAGCGAGATCAATCTAACGGCGCTGAGCGCCGCGCCACTCACGCAGAGCCACCTGGTTGGCGCGCACAGCGACCTATTCGCATCAACGCCGCCGATGCTGTTACTCCGGATGGTCATCAATTTGGCCGACCGGCCAAACTTCATTGGGCAGCGCAAAAGTAAAGACGATGGCTCCAGAGTTCCCTCGGTGCGTTGGATGCTGCGCTTCGAGAGCAAAACCGCAAGCCAGGTAATCCGTTAACCCCGGGCCGGCTGTTACCAGGCAATGAAAGGCAATCGTCATGCGCCAAAGGCGGCTGTCGGTGTCGGCTCGAACAGCCACGGCCTGCCGGCAGCGTCTGTCGTCGATCTGACGCAAGCCCGTGCCAACAAGCGGAAAGTTCAGCGCCGCCGGGTGAGGCGACGCAAGCCCCCGCCAAAAGCCTCATGTTGTTGCTGGTGTTCTCGCCGGCGATGCGATGTCCCGGTTTCCGGCGTCACAGGCCGAAGCCAAAATGACGCCTCCTCCTTGCCGTTGGTCTGGGCTGGCGGCCACCTCCCTTGCCTGGTTCCCGGTTCTGCCTCCAACCGCTCCCCGTTCCCGACGGTTTGTCATCGGTCGGCGATGACCGCCTCCCGCTCTTCCCAGTGGCTCTTGATATCGAGGATGCGCGGCCAGAGCTTTACGAAGCGGACGACCATTTGCGGGTCCAGGTGAGTACCAGCGCTCTGCTCGATGGTCGCCAGCGCCTGTTCGAAAGGCCAGGCTTCTTTGTAGGGACGCTTCGTGGAGAGGGCATCGAAGACGTCGGCAACCGCGACGATGCGCGCGGATTCAGGTATTGCTGTGCCGACAAGGCCCATGGGATAGCCGCTCCCGTCCCATTTCTCATGATGGCAAAGGGCGATCTCGGCCGCCAATTTGAAGACTGCGGCGTCGCTTCTGGCAAGGATGTCGTAACCAAGGCGGGCGTGGGTCTTCATGATGTCCCACTCCACTGCATCGAGTTTACCCGGCTTTTTCAGGATGGCATCCGGGATGCCGATCTTTCCCGTGTCATGCATGGCCGCGGCCAATTCGATGAGGATACAATGCTCCTCGTCCCAACCCGATGCCTCGGCCAAAGCCCGGCTGTAAGAGGCCATGCGCCAGATGTGCATCCCGGTATCGTTGTCATTGCAATGACCCGCTTCACCAAGCATCGCAATGGCCGCCCGGTAGCTTTTCTCCAGGTCGTCGGCTCGCACCAAAGAAAGGTGGGTTCGCACGCGGGCACGCACAATCGGGGCGGAAACGGGCTTGGCAATGTAGTCCACACCGCCGGCATCGAACCCGGCCATCTCGTCACCTTCCTCGACCCGGCCGGTGACGAAGATCACCGGGACGCCTTCGGTCAGCTTGTTGCGTTTGAGCCGACGGCACACGTCGTAGCCGTTGATGTCAGGCATCTCCACGTCCAACAGGATGAGAGAGGGGAGATGCTTGGTCGCGGCAAGAAGAGCTTCGGCACCGCTGCGCGCAAATACCAGCTTGTGGTCGTCCTTTAGGATTTGGCGCATGACGGCCAGATTGTTTGGCTCGTCATCCACGCACAGGATCGGGCCGTGGCTCATTGGGATATTACCTCGAGGGAGAACTCATTTGGCGGAGCTATGATGGGGTGAGTGACCAAAGTGTGGGCAATTGCCGCAGCACCCCAAAAATCGAAGGCGTCCAGCCGCTGCCGCAGGGCGGCAAGCTGGTCGGCCGGGAGCTTGTCCGACAGTCTGTCGAGGATGGGTTCGGCGTCGTCCAGGCTGTCCCGGTCCAGCGCCCCCAACAAGTCGTCAAGCAGGCAGGAAGCGGCGGTATCGTCCGGGGTCGCCAATACGGAAGCTTCCTCGGCGACACTCTCGAAGGCTGCGATAGCGGTTCGGGCCGCTGCCAATGCCGCCGGCAGTTTCTGGACATGCGTTCCCGCGTCCTTGCCCTGGTGGAGTGCCTGCTCCAGACTGGTGGCGTTTCGCCAAACCGTCATCAATGCCATGCTGCCCGCGGCGCCCTTGAGCTTATGCAGCAGGGAGGCGGCATCCGTTCGCTGACCGTGAGTCCACAGCCGGGCGATCTCCTGGCCATCCTCCCCATGAGTTGCCGCGAAACGATCGAGGTACTTGTGGTAGGTAGCGCGGTCTCCCCAATTGCGCATGCCTCGTTCCACATCGATGGGTGAGTCGGTGTCCGTGCGCTCCGCTGGGAGAACCGCCGTTACCGGTTCACGTCCGGTCAGCCGCAGCACGGTTGCGATCAGGTCGTCTACCTCGAAGGGTTTTGTGATGAAGCCGTTCATGCCCGCTGCGACGGCGTCCTCCTGATCGTTTTTGAAAACCCCGGCCGTCAGCGCGACCACCGGCAGGTCAGTGAGGTGCAGGGCCGTACGGATTTGTCTGGTGGTTTCGTAGCCGTCCATGATCGGCATCTGCACATCCATCAGCACGATATGCACATCGTCCGGGGTTGCCCGCAGGATTTCGAGGGCGTGCGCGCCGTCAGCCGCCGGCAGCACCCGCGCTCCTTCACGCTCCAGGATCTGGCAGGCAACCTCGCGATTGATGTCATTGTCGTCCACCATCAGGATGCCGATGCCGGCGAGCCACTCTTCGTCGCGGCGACGGGCGGCTTCTGACTCCTGGTCGACCACCTTGCGGCGGGCATGGCCGGATCGGACTTCCGACCCTGGGCACTGGTCGAAGCCGCCGTGGTCAGGTACAGCGGGCTGGGCCGCGCGGCCCAGCTTCGCTGCCAGCGCAGTCATGCGAACCGGCTTGGTCAGGAAGTCGTCAATCCCGGCGGCGCGGCCGCGGCTTTCATCCTCCGCCCCGGCATGGGCGGATACGGCGATGATCCGCACCCGGGAGGCCGAGCCCTCCAGGGCGCGGATCGCCCTTGCGGCCTCCAAACCGTCCATCTCCGGCATCACAATGTCCATCAGGATCACGTCGAAGCCGCCTGTTCGCGCAGCTTCCAGGGCCGCCACCCCGGTTCCGGCTGTCTCCACCGCATGGCCCAGGCGGCGGAGCATCGTGACGATTGCCCTCTTTGGGGTCAGATTGTCCTCGGCCAGCAGGACACGCAGCCCGGCGCTCCCAACCGCCGAGGCCGGTGCCGCCGGAGTCTCGGCCGCCGTCGCGGGGGCCCTAGGCAAGCAGATGCTGAAGCGGAAGCAGCTTCCCTCGCCCTGGCGGCTTTCCACCACCGCGATCGTCCCGCCCATCTGTTTCACCAGCCGGTCACAAATGGCAAGACCGAGGCCGCTCCCGCCGAAGCGGCGCGCGATTGAATCGTCCACCTGGGAGAATTGCTGAAAAAGATGCGGCAGCGCCTCCTCGGGGATGCCGATGCCGGTGTCCTGCACGGTGAATTCCACCGCGGCGCGCTCCGCCTCCGAGGCAGAACGGACAGTGAGGACGATGCCGCCCGTCTCGGTAAATTTGACGGCATTGCCCAACAGGTTGAGCAGTACTTGGCGCAGGCGACCCGGATCGCCGAGGAGCCGGTGCAGGGGCGCCTCCGGCAGATCCAGTCGCCAGCCCAGGCCCTTGCTTATCGCCTGCGCTTCCAGCATGCCGAAAGCTGTCCCTGCTTCGGTGCCGGGGTCGAAGGGGATGCAGTCAAATTGCACATGGCCCGTCTCCAGGCGGGAGAAATCCAGAATATCGTCAACGACCCGCAACAGATGGTCTGCGGAATGCTGCAACTGATTCATCCAGACCTGCTGCTGGGAGTCGAGGTCGGTAGCGAGCAACAGTCCGGAGAGCCCGATCACGCCGTTGATCGGGGTGCGGATTTCGTGGCTCATCGTCGCCAGAAAGCTCGATTTGGCGCGATCGGCGGACTCGGCCTTTTCTTGCGCGGCCCTGGTGTCTTCCAGGCGACGGAATTGGGTGATCAGGGCCCGTACCAGCAGTATGAGGCTGACCACCACGCCGGCTGTGGCGAAGCTGACCTGGGCGGCCAGCCTCCACCAGGGGGCGTAGATAGCCGTCTCGGTGGTACTGACATCGGCAACGATCGGGAAACCGACAATCGGCCGCAGGCTCACCAGCCGCGCAACGCCGTCGAGCGAACCGTCGGTCCAGTATTCGCCGCCGCCCGCGGCCATGGTGCGATACCAGCGCGTCGTTCGTTCCATGACCGGGAGGCGCGATAGGCGGTCGGGAGAATTGTCGGGAAAGGAGTGGATCAGCAGGCCGTCCTGACGCCGTATCGTCACCCGCGTGCCCGAGGGCAGGCCAAGGGACTCATAGAAGTGATTAAGAAGCGTCCGTCGGCAGCGCTGACTCGCCGGGCGAGGATCAGCACCCATTCGTTCACAGTGCGGCTGAGCACCGGCTCACTGACGTAAATCGGCGGCGCATCGGCGGCCTGCATCGCTTTGAAGTAGCCGCGGTCGCTCAGGTTGACCACCGGCGGTGGCCAGACGCGGGAGACGTTGACGAAACCGCCCTCGGCATCGACGGCGCTGAGCGACAGGACCTGCGGCAGGGCGGATTGCCGGGCGGCCAGGCTGCGGTTCATTTCCTGCGTTCCCATGGCGGCACGGAACTGTTCAGGCGTTGTGATGGCCGACAGGCCGGCATCGAGGGCGATGTCCTTGAGCGTCATATCGACCGCTCTCAACATGACGCCCGTGTATTCGGCCAGAGCGGTGGCAACCAGTCGGTTGTCATGTTCCGTCCGCCTCCATGCCTCCCTGTGAAGGCTGGCAATGCCGATCCCTGCGGCGATCATGAGGCAAACCGCGAGCGCGGCCACGCCGGCCGCGAGGTTCCGGTTCGGTCGCGACAGCCCGGTGAAGCCGAGCGACGTAGCGACACCGGTTCGCTTGTGCGAGCCTGGCATCAGGATTTGGTCAAGCTGGATCACCGATCATCCCCAAGGCGGGTTGACAGACCCTTGTGTTTATATGTTGGCACCATAATCCGTGTTGAACAACGCCAAAATAAACCGGTCCCCCGACTCCCCGGCTAGCCCGAAAACTCCTTGCAAACGTTCCGGCCGGGATTCTACACTCTTCATGATCCGGCGCGGCTTGCTGGACAGCGAATCGCGACAAGAATCATATCTGCATATTTTTCCGAAAGTCCCTCGTAGGCCTGCCAGGCCGCCGTCAATGAATCGGCCAGACGCTGCTCCTCACCTAGCGTGACGGTCGGACTATATCTGAGGAAGGCCTTGCCGACCAATTGGGTTTGCTGTTGCAGATAGTGCAAGCGCTGAGAGCGGTCATCCCCGGTAGCATTGATCAAAAGTGCCTGATTGCTTCGAAGCCGCTCGACATAGCGTGCCACATCGCCAAGAGCGCGGGCGGCCGGAAGCCAGCCTCCCCGCAGGTCATCGGCGGTAGCGCTCACGCCTGCGAGCCGGTCGACCGCGAACAGACCGAGGCCGATAGTGCCGCGGAGCAAGAGCGCGAAAGCGACGACGATTTTGGCACGAATGCTGAAATGGGAGAGACGCTTGGACATTGGATCTTTCAGAGCGAGGGGTCTTGCTGTGGCGAAACATTGGTGGCATCGCCGTTATCTGTGGGCGCTATCCTCTGTTTCGCCGCACCACTATGGCGCGCAAGCTCGGTCGATCGTGCTGCCGGGCGGTTGTAGCATGGCTGGCCCTCGTCGTCGCCAAGCTTCGCGCCCTTGCCGCCATGGTCTCATATAGCGGCCATTGGAAACTCCCTCTGTAGGCTCGGCACCCCCTGCCCAGCGGCGCCACCGTAAGCGCAGACCATCCTCGGCGGTGGTGCGCTATTCGGCGGAATCCAACATTCGCATATATTCATAAACTACAGCGGGTCCGGCGCCATGCGCATCGAAGTGCTCCAGTCACCGGCCGGCGATTGGAAGTCTTTGCAACCAGGGCTCTTGCGGTTGTCGATGATCAGGCCGCACGACAAACTGGCTTGGTTCAGCCGGGGCTGGGAAGATAGGAGCTGCTGCCGCTATGGATTCTTGTTGTCTGAATGCGAGCCGACCGGGCACCACGTATTTTGACCCCGCTTCGCTCGGCGTAATCCTCGTGGAAAGCAAGGTGATTGCGTTCGCGGCCCTTCGGAACGGCCATGTTTTGTTTGCCAACCCTGCCTTCGCCATGCTGTTCGGCCGAGGGGAGATGCAGCCGGGGCTGGCACTGAGGGACCTCTTCGTTCCTGATGACCGTGCGCGACTAACCGATGGCCTTAATTTCGAGGAGGAGGCATCAAAGGTCTTCGCCGGCCGGGCGCTACGAGGGGACGGCACCTCGTTCGACACGGAGCTGCATTTGGCGTGCGAGGCGATCGAAGGACAGCTAACCGTCGTCGCTTACGCAGTGGACGTTACGGGAAGAAGCCGATCGGAAGCCCAACTGACTTGCCTGGCATTTTCGGACCCGCTGACTGGTTTGCCAAACCGGTCCTTGTTGGCGGATCGTCTGGGCCAGGAAATGCGCGCCACACGGAGGGATGGTCAGACCTTCGGCGTGCTGATGGTGGATCTCGATGGGTTCAAGGCGGTCAATGACACCTGGGGGCATGGCGCGGGCGACGCAGTTTTGCTCGTTCTGGCGCAACGGTTCGTGGCCTCTATGCGGGCCAGCGACACGCTGGCGAGGCTCGGCGGCGACGAGTTCGGCGTTCTGCTACCACGACTAAGGAACCCTGTTGACGCCGAAATCGTCGCTGCGCGTCTGCTGCTTGACGCCCGCCGGCCGATCGAGGTTGCGGGCCATGAGATACGCATCGGAGCGAGCGTTGGAATCGCTCTATACCCTGACCACGGTGGCACCGCGGACGCCGTGGTGGCGGCGGCAGACGGAGCTCTGTATCGCGCGAAGCGAGAGGGGCGGGGCCGCTATGTTTGGGCAATGACTGGGTGCCAGCCGGAGAGCAGCTCGCTGCCGCTGATAGTGTGGAGTGCAGCGCACGAAGTTGGAATTGAGGTGATTGACAGCCAACATGCCTATTTGGCCGCGGCGATCAACGACCTGGCCGATGCTCTAAGGAACGGACATCTCGGCGAAGACACACTCGGCAAACTTGCTGAGGTAATTCGCCTGGCTGAGTTCCATTTCGCAACCGAGGAACGCCTGATGGCCCAGCATGGGTTCGAGGGTTCGGCGTCGCACCGTAGAGCCCACGACCGACTGCTAACCGACCTTCGTGCAATGGCCGTCGACCGAGATTTCCGCAGCGTTACCCTCGTCACCCGCTATTTACAGGGGTGGCTACTGCGCCATGTCGACGGTATGGACGCAGAACTCAGTCAGTCATTGCGAGATCGCGGTGTGCGGTGACCGCGGGGTCGGATCTTCCGGTGTCTCCCGAGTTCTCCTTCTGCCGTACATTCCCAGGTTGGTAAGGGAGGCCCCGGCGAGTTAGCAGCAATGAACCTGTCGGGTAACGTGAACCACGATGTGAACGCTGGAGATCCCCGATCGCTTCCACCCCCCGGTGCTGAGTGCAGTGTGGTGGGATGGGATGGCGCTCCCAAGGGTGGCGTGCCTCGGCGTCGACGCCACGTGGGACCGATAGACGGATGTCCTTCTAAATTTGATGTCGGAGCGCGACAAGGCCGCTGCGCGGAGTTGCAGGGATCGCCGATCTCATCGTGCGCCGTTACAATGCTGTCGTGACGGAAGCCGTCGCGTATCATGAGTGCGCCTTTGCGCGAGGACAGAACGCAGAAGACCACCGGCACATACGCCTTGACGGTAACCGGTGCGATGGTATCGGACAATCTCGTTATCCAACTAGGATTCTACGCGACCCGTCGCGATGCGCAGCGGACACAGCCTCGTTACCCCGTTGCGCCGCCGTAAGGAAGCCTGGTTTCACTCGTGATCTCTCCGGCCCCTTCAACGACAACGGGGCCGCGGAAGCGATTTGGAAACTATTGAGTCCGTCGCGCCGCTCGGCCGCGCTCACGCCGCCGTGGGCAGTCACCCCAGCAGCGCCTCGGTCAGGTCGCACGTCCACTGCTCGACGCTGGCGGTGTCGCGGCCGAGCCGGCGCAGCGCGGCGACGCGCCGATAGCCGTCGATCAGCACCCGTGGATCAGCGTCCGCGCCGGGATCACCGGGAACCGCCACCACGATGCAGGGCACGACCTGGCCGCAGCGCTCGATGGACTGGGCGATCCGCGCCACCGCCTGCGGTTCCACCAGGCGGCTGGCGGCGAAGCGCAGGTCCAGGCGGTGCAGGTCAAGCTCCAGACGATGGCGGGCGACAGATGCCGTGGTTTGCATCCGCCCCCAGAATCGTACCGATTCGCGTCGTGTCGAACGTTATTTTAGCGCCTATGCGGGATACCGGACCACCATCTGCGCGGGGGCGCGCGCAGGGCGGATCCATAGTTTGCCGCCGCCAGTAACGAAGTCCCACATAGTAGGTTGGTCACGTCGCAGGCGGTCCAAGAAGGCCTCAATGCTTGTAAATGACGGCTGGCGCATGCCGTGGTGTTCAACTAATGGCCCGCACGCATCAAAATGCATTCCCGTAGCCCTAAGCAGTCGCAACAGGGTCGGCTCCATCAACGCGCACCAATGTGTCAGGCCAAGCTCGCCGCTCAACAGCACGAGATCGCGGACGAGGCTGAGACGCAAGACGGCTTGCGTCGCTACACTAGCCATTCGTAACCTCTTGGATATAGCAAACCTTGATATTTCAGCCGTGTTCGGTAGCGGCGCGCGTTGTAGGAAGCTCGCATCGCACGCCCTCTGCACGGGAAGCTATCCTCCGGCGCCGAGGACGACATCAGCACTAGCCGGACCGTCCCGATCGTCACTTCGCTTGCCCTGTGGCGCAATACGACGTGACGCGCGCGGCAATCGAATTCGTCTGACTCGATTTGGCCCTGAGGCGTCTCGAAGTCGTGTTCCAGACAATAAACTTGGTAGCGTAAATGGGGTTCTTCGACGCCTCAAGTGGATTCGAACAAGTCTCCCAGCGGTGCCGCGATCAGGTAGATGATGTTGGCGAAGGTGGTGGTGTTGCGGTAGCCGCGGGCACGCGCCCTGGCTGCCTGGAAGATGCCATTATTATAAGTCCCTCGAGGCGGGCGTTGCTGTGTGACGAGTTCCAGCGCTGCAGGATCCGTTCGGATTGGACCTCGACGGTGGCAAGCGCCTTGCGGACCGGATCGAGGATTGGATCGGGATCAAGGAGT
>Ga0182012_10004181_pt1 | contig 15145 bp, 14 predicted proteins | sample 612S2SmetaG_FD_120486 | JGI IMG/M metagenome (GOLD analysis project Ga0182012, IMG submission 120486) | Permafrost microbial communities from Stordalen Mire, Sweden - 612S2S metaG | ecosystem: Environmental > Terrestrial > Soil > Wetlands > Permafrost | place: Sweden: Stordalen | collected... | reverse complement strand
TTTCTTGAGGGCGCCCTCGTTTTGTCGTCCGCTCGCGTCATGACAACGAAAATACCACCGGGCCCGCCGATTCGCTTCGCCGTGCGTGCAAAACCCTCCCCTCCATGGCCATTTTCCCCTCTTCTGGAACTGCCGGGCGGCACCCTGCACAACTATGGGGGCGGCAAAATTCTGTCGGGCCAGAAATTTGTGTACGCCGTGGGATTATCACCCCAGCATTTTATTGTTGTGGAAAGGGCGCCGGGGGTTGGACCTGTTCAGCCCGTCCTGGAACAGGCGGTCGGATTTTTGTGGGGGCTCGGCGCCCGGGTGCAGCGGGTGAAACTGCGGTGTCCCATTTCGTGGTTTTCAGATTCGAGCGGAGATTTTCAATGGAAACGCTGTGTCGTTTTTTTTGCCCGCGTTTGTCAGGGGACCGACCCCACCGACCCGCCGTGGATCCCCTCAAATGTGATGCCCGTTGTCCCGGTCGGGGTGGTGGCCAGCGCAGGCATGGATCATTGGCTCCGCATGGAGCAGATTTTGGACGGAATTGAAGCGGCGGATGCAGACCTGCTCTCTGAATTGGGCTCAACCCTGGCCGGCATGGCCCGACGGTGGGAATTTTACCTGGCCCGCACCATTCTGTTGTCACAAAAGGTGGGTGAATATGACGCCTCTGACCAGGACCTGGTGGCTCAGTGTGACCGGGTCTTTTACCGGATTTTGACCAAATTTGAGCCGGGTTATGAGCTTCTGCCCGCAACCATAGCGCGGCTTTTGTAAAAAATGAATTTCAAACACACCCCGTTCACAGCGGCCAAGGCGGTTCGCGCTTTGCTGGCTGATTCCATCGCCACAACCTGGGATGCATACTTCGATGGAAATCACACGGCCAATGCCCACAACGCAACCAAGCTGGTTCAGGAACAGTGCAATGGACCCGGAAAAAGCGGTCCAGTGTCCTTTTTGCAAGCGAGCCGGGCGGTTTCCGCGGTCATGCCGAATTATTCGCCGAATATTGGGATGGCCTCGCAAGGCATCCTGGACAAGCCGAATTCAAGGGGTGGAGACCGCCCAAGCCCCAAAGGAGAAGGTCGTGATCACCGCAGCGGCGGCCATTGGCATCAACGGTTGCCGACTTTTGCAGAATTGTCATATGGCTTTCAAAAGAAAACAAAACCAAAACCGAGAAGCCAAAGAGGGTGACGTTCCCTTGGGAGTCATGTCATTGATCAACGACCAGGTGGAGCGGGGGGCCTCCCGGTTCACGCTGGTTGGCGGTGCCGCCGCCCAGGCCGGGCTGCCTTTGGTGCGGGACAGGCACGATGAAGCGGTCGCGGCCGTTGAGGCGGCTGCGCGCTGGAGCGTAAATCCAAATGAGGCCAATGCCGGGACGGCGGTGCGGGTGGTTTGTGAAATCATCATGACGCGCAAGGAACGGCTTCCACGGCCGGAGCTCTTCGCATTTTTGTCGGCATTGTATGCGGCGTTGGTGTGTTCCCCTGATAAAGCGGGAGGCCCGGCCGTGTTTGCCGTTCAAAACGCCGTGACAGCCGCTGCCGGGCGCGATATTGATTTGGAATCGGCCGTGATGGCAGCGTTGCTTTAGGTTTATGCCCGACGCTGTGGCCATCATGCGGGAGGCTTTTGAGCGTGGCCCACTTCGGGTGGACCTTGTCCGCGCAGCCTTTGCTACAGTGCGCGCGGTTACACCACCAGAAAACGCATTTCTGCCATTGGCGATGGAACCGGTGGAACGCTGGCTGGCAGATCCCAGCCCTCCTAACCCTTTTCCACCATTTTGGTGCATGTTTTGGTGCACATGTTTTATCGTCGGCGGATGCGAGGCGGGATGTAAACTTGTTTAAACTGGCTGCCTTGACCGCACGGTCAAGTTCTCGGGCAGGCAGTGTCCATGGCGCACCGTTCGCCGGTTTGTGGATGAATACCCTTGGGCAAACACATTGATTTTGTAATTGCACAGCGAAGCGATTGTCGCTACAATCCGAAAACGTAAATATGAACCAATTCAGACCCCGCAAGGATCGGGCCGCCGCCGCCTTCATTGACCAGCGGCTGGCCTTGGGGCGCGTGGCTTTCCCGTTGGGGGAATTGCTCCAAGCGACCGGGCTGTCAGTGACCGCCGCCAGAAATCAATTGCTGCGGCTGGAGAACCGGGTGACGAGAGTTTCGCCACGACAGCAGTTTTTTCTGATCGTCAGCCCGGAACACCTGACGCTGGGCGCACCGCCGGTGACGTGGTGGCTGCACGATTATTTTCGCTGGCTGGGGGTGCCGTATTATCTGGCGCTCTTGTCGGCCGCCAGTTCACTGGGTTCAAATCCACAGGCCTTGCAGGTGACCCAGGTGATGACCACGATTCCGCGGCGCATCGTCGAAGTGGGCCGCCTGCGCGTTCAATTTTTTGCGAAACGCACCTTGGAGCGGACCCCAACCCATCCCCTGGCCAATGCGTATGCGCCCTTGCAAGTCAGCACCCCGGAGGCCACCGCTTTTGATTTGATCCAATACGCCCCACGCATCGGCGGCCTGGGCCGGGCGGCGGAGACCATGGCACCGCTGCTGCCGCTCATGCGTCCGGCTGAGCTGCGGCGGGTGCTGAAAATTGAAGACGCACCGGCCACCGCCCAGCGTCTGGGTTTTGTGCTGGCACATTTGCGGGCGAATGACCTGGCCAGCGTCGTGGAGACCTGGCTGCCGGCGGGAGTGAAATATGTGCCGCTGGTTCCGGGAGGCCGGGTGGACGCGCCGGAAATCAAAAGGTGGCGGATTCTCAACAACGCCTTGGAGTTTGAACGATGATAACGCCCATCACCCGCCGGGATGTCATTGCCCATCAATCGGTCGTTCCCTGGCCGGGGCAAGTCCAAGTCGAGCAGGATCTGTGGTTGTGCCGGACGATGGCCGCATTGTTCGGGGATGCGTTTTTGCGAAGCCAGATCGCCATGCGGGGCGGCACGTTGCTGCACAAAGTTTATCTCGCGCCGGCCGCCCGATACAGTGAGGACATTGATTTGGTGGTCGTCGGGGATCGCCCGGAGGGGCATGTGCGCAAGGCGCTCAATCGTGTTTTGAGCGGAGTGCTGGGAACGCCGAAGCTGTCGGTGTGGGACGATCTCAAACTGGCCATCCGCAACACGGTGAAACCTTCGCGCGTGTTGCGGATGACCTACGCCATTCCTTCCCTGATAGAACCGGGAACCAATTTGGAAATTGTGGTTGAAGCCAATGTCACCGAGCGCCGGCCGCATCTGCCGGTAATCCAAATTCCGTTTGAATTTCCGTTTCAAGATGCGGTGGTGGGCACGCAAGTCAATGGCTTTGACCTCCATGAAATGCTGGGCACCAAAATGCGGGCCTTGTTTCAGCGGCGGCGGGGACGGGATTTATTTGATCTTTATTGGGCGCTGACGCTGGCCAAACCGGCGGTGGTGCCGGCCCGGATCATTGAGTCATTTCAGTATTATCTCAAATTGGAAGGCAGCGTGGCCGGTCGGTTGGAGTTCGTCGCATTGCTGGATGCGCATCTGGCGGACCGTGGATTTTGTTCGGATATGAATCAGTTGCTCCGGGTGGGGATTACCTATGACCCACAGCACGCCGGGGAACATGTGAAATCCAAACTGCTTTCCTTGTTGCCAGAGCGTTAATTATCGTCGGATTATTCGCCTTGCCCCGCCCCAAACGGCCTGTGAACCGCCAACATGCCAGCAAAGCTCATAAAACAATTCCCTTTCAGGGTTTTTCTCCCGTTCAATGATTTTTTGGTGTTCGGCATGGGGGATGGCTCTTTTTTCGCCAAAATCGATTTTCGGCCATGCTCGTTTGGCAATCACGGGGGCGAGCAGCCGCAGCAATTCCGGTGGCAGCCTTGACGTCTCCACTTATGTCCCCCTGCCCGCGGCCACGGACCGGGTTATCCGGGCCATGTCCTTCCACAAGCTTGGGGACGAAGTGTGAGTGGGACGAAGCCATGGCACGCACAGAGCTTGACGAGGCAAGGGGCCTTGTCCAGACCGGTCTCAATTACGACTTCGACAAATGGCACTGGCGTGACTGGGCCTTTACCCGTCTCCTGCTCGATGAAGCCAACGGCTTAATTCCGCAGCCCTCTTCCAGCGCCGACCAGATGGCGTGCCGGCTCAATGATCGCCTCGTCCTCGGTGAGGGCGCGGGCGGTCTTCACCTTTGGCCAAAAAGACATCTTTGTGGTCGTTGGTGTAATCAGCCGCCGATTGAACGAAGCTGCTGACCCCGCTCCAGGCGTTGCTGCCGGCCTCCTTGGTTTTTTGCCAGGCATTGCTGAAATCGTTCGCGGCGCCCGGCGCCGCCTGGTTTGTGCCTGCGGCCACCTGGCCTTCATCCGGGGCGCCGGATTGTTTGCAACCTTCGACCGACGCCAGGCGACAGAATTGAACCGCGCCTGACGGGCAACCCACGCGTTCTGCTCGCACCCTGGGACGCGGACGGTGATTGCCGATGGGGGCCTTCCCCCGACTTGGGAGTTGGAACTTGGAAACTTGGACTTTTTTGCCGCTTTAGATGATTTTTTGTGATGATTTTGTTGCTATTGCGTTGTGGTGGTGAAAGAATAGTGGCAATGTGAAAAAACCAAGTTCAGCCGAGAGAGGCGATACTCTATCCAACAAAACACGCGCTGGACGCGGCGCAGAGCTTTTAGCCTTTATCCTGATCGGATTGTTGTGGGTTGGATTTGCGTATAACGCAGCGTCGCAGTCGGTCCCTTTCACCATCGCAATTACATCGCCAACAAATGACGCCAATTATACGGCTGGCGAGGCCATTGAACTCGCCGTGAGCTTTACGGGACGAGACAACTTGATCAGCCGCGTCGACTATGTTGAAGGGACAAACCTATTGGCCACGTCAGCCAGCGGGAGATTCTCCGCAGTCTGGCGGCATGCATCTCTAGGGCAGCACGCCATTTTCGCCCGGGCCACCGGCGGACGCAACCTGACCGCGGATTCGGCTCCAATCCAAATCAACGTTGCCCCGGCGAATGATAATTTCGCCGCTGCAACAATCTTGCGGGGATCAAATATTTCAGTGGTGGGGAGCACAGTTGGGGCGATTTCGCAGGAGAATTGGAATGCAGGTCCCTCAGCGTGGTATTCCTGGAAGTCGCCAACGAATGGTTGGGTGCAATTGGATATGCCTGATTGGGCTTATGGCACTTATTATGGCGCGTTCGTCGGAACCAGCGTTTCCAATTTGACATTAATTGCTGACGATCTTGCGTACGACGGGTGGTTCACATCATTTGGTTTTCCCGTCCAAGCGGGGACAAATTACCATATTGTGGTAACGGGTGAAAGCCCATTGGATAAATTCACCTTGAATCTGAATTTTTATCCAACCCCACCCAACGATGACTTCGCAAATCGCATGTCCATTCCTGGTCACGGAGGAACAATTAGCGGCAATAACTATACTGCCACTTTTGAATCGGGTGAACCGAGTGACGGCATTGATCCAAGTCACCGTACCGTTTGGTGGACTTGGACGGCGACGGCAGGCGGGAAGGTCAGCTTCCGATCGCTCTGCGACTTCGGTTTTTTGTTGGGCTGTTATACTGGCACCGCGCTCAGCAATCTCACTGCCATCGCACAGAGCGTAAATGCCGGGGTGTCCTTGAGTGTTTTGGCCGGAACAACCTTTCAAATCTCCCTGGATGGTTTAGGAGGACAATCTGGTGCCTTCCAGTTGGAAACGACATTCAACCCGTGCCCTGCCAACGATAATTTCGACCGCGCGGAGTTAATCCACGGGGTCATGACCAGGTTTCGGGGAAACAACACCGCGGCCACTTTTGAACCGGGTGAACCAATCCCGGCCGGAGTTGGCGACGCCGGCTCAGTCTGGTTTGAGTGGGTCGCACCGGTCTCCGGTTACACGCGATTAATCGCGATGAGCAACGAGGTTGAGCAGGTGATCAACGTGTACACGGGACTGGCGGTCTCGAACTTGGTTCTGGTATCAGCCGCTGATGAAACTGGAACGGTGGGTTTCGCGACTTCGAAGGGCTCGACCTATCACATTGCCGTTGATGGGGCCAACGGGAATCAAGGACCTTTCATGATCACACTTGCGGAAAGCACACTGCGTCTGACACAACCCTCTCCCGGGGCCGGTTTTTACGAGGGCCAGCCCATTGTTCTTTCGGCGGGCGGGCAGGCGCTGGAGGAGGGCAATTCGCCGATTGAATTCTTTGCCAATGGCAATCTGGTCGCCAGCGCGCCGCGTCAGCACCCGGTCGCGAGCTGGACGAACGCTGACTTTGGTTATTACACGCTTACAGCCACCGCGAGGGATCACAGAGGTTTCCCGCAGACAAGCCAACCGGTGGATATTCATGTTGGAGCGAAAAACGACGATTTTACCAATGCATTTGCGCTCGCGGGTTTGGATGTGTCCACCAATGGGGACAATTATGGTGCCGGCGTGGAACCGGGTGAACCTGCCACTCCAGACCCTGCGGCCAATGCCTCAGTCTGGTATTTCTGGACGGCCCCGACTTCAGGGGCGGTCTCAGTCTCGATTGCAGAGGATTATTTTTCCGGGCATACCTTTGAAGTTTATACCGGCTCCTCAATTTCCAATCTCACTTCGCTGGGGGCAAGCATTTACAATTTTTATTCGGTCGACTTTGTCGGCCTTGCCGGCACGACTTACTATATCGAAGTCACGGGAGCCACTGACAACGTCCCCAACGGCGCCGGACCTTTTACCCTGAATTTGGTGCAAACACCCGGTCCCGCAAACGATTTTTTTGCCAATCGGACCATTCTTTCCGGGACCTCACTGGAAGTCACGGGGTCAAATGTGAATGCCACCGTCGAGGCCGGCGAGCCTGACGCCGGGCCATCCGTCTGGTGGTCTTGGACCGCCCCGGCCACAGGAATTTTATCCATAAATGCTTCGGGGAACGGGTTGGGACCCGTGTTGTCCTTTTACACTGGGAATTCGATTTCAAACCTGCAATCCGTGGCGGTGTTAAGCCCGTCCTGGTATTACGGCACGGGCACTAGTGGCGAAATCCCAGTCACAGGCGGCACAACCTATCAAATTCGTTTGACCGGTACCTACGACTGGCCGATGGGCACAGTCACCATGAATTTGTCGTTTGCGCTGGCGCCGAGCAACGACGATTTCGCCTCCAGGATCCAACTGGACAGTTCCACACTTGCCACAACGAATTTGATCGGCACCGCCACCGAGCAACTTGGTGAGCCGGATTACAATTTCAACGGGCAATCCGTTTGGTGGACTTGGACCGCAACCAATTCCGCTCAAACCATGCTGATTGCCAATGCCACCTGTGGGGCTCCGGCTTTGGGCGTATACACGGGAACTTTACTCTCCAACCTTGCCCTGGTCACCAATGGCATTGGAAGCTTGTTATTCACTCCGACTGCCGGGGAGACCTATCAGATCGAGGCCAGTCAAAATTCGTGCGGCAACCTTGCCGCCAACGTCTACTTGGCTCTGCAGAATGGCGCGCCAGCCAATGATGACTTCGCGCAGCGAACGCAGTTGGAGGGAACAAATGTCGCTGTCCAAGGAAGCACGATGCTAGCCACCAGCGAAGTCGGCGAGCCCGCTCATGGCGGATATCAGGGCAGCAACTCGGTCTGGTGGACATGGACGGCTCCCGCGAATGGAACTGTTTCGATTAACGTCGATGGCGACTACGGTTTCACGCCGACGTGGAGCTTCTACACCGGTCAGGCTTTGAATGGTCTTTCGCTTTTGGCCGATAGCTATGAGCAGCCCTTCGGCGGAATTTCGTCGTCAGCCATCATCCCGGTCACAGCGGGGTCAGCTTATCAAATCGCCGTTGATGGATATTCCGCGTCTGGAGGGGGCGCACTGGGTGACTTTACACTCGGATTGAGCTTCAACGGCCCGCCCGCGAATGATGACTTTTCCAACAGCATTCCCATCACCGGGCCGGTTTCCACCGTCACGGGCAACTCGGTTTTGGCCACCGAGGAACCTGGGGAACCGCCGCCCGACGGATACGAAGGTGGCCACTCACTTTGGTGGTCATTTACCGCGCCAGCTTCCGGTTGGTTGGAGCTCGATGCCAACGGTAGCAGCACCACCACACTAATTTCCGTTTATACTGGAACCGCACTTGACGATCTGACCAATGTCGCCGCCGGTAATGGTTCGTTCGCGCCCATTGAGTTTTACGTTACTGCGGGAACCACTTACAAAATATCCACAGATTACTGGTATCCGGACATGTCGGGTTTGGTCGTTTTGAATTTGCTTTTCGAAACGCTGGAAATAGCCTCCCCAACCAACGGGGCAGACATTTATGGAACCGCACCGGTGAACTTGACGGCGAACGTGACTGATTGGGATGGACCTTTTACCGAGATGGATTTTCTCGTGGATGGGGCGATGATCGGCACGATCAGCAACCAACCCTACTCGCTCGTGTGGAGCAATCCCACTTTGGGCGGCCACACCCTGCAGGTGCAATTGGTTAATTCCAATGTGGTGACGCGGATTTCTCCGGGAAACGCGGTTGCGATTCATCCCGCCAATGACAATTTCGCCCAACGCACAATTGTCACCGGGTCCAATCTGAATCTTGATGCCCAAGGCACCGGGGCCACGCTTGAACCCGGGGAGCCGGTTCATGGTTACATTTCATATCAGTCAGTCTGGTGGAGTTGGACCGCGCCCACTTCCGGCCAAGTGACGCTTTCCAAACCGAGCGATTTGACCTACCGTTTTGCGATTCTCGATGTTTACACGGGCTGCTCGCTAACCGATTTGGAATTGGTGACCAATACACCTGAAAACGACAGCGGAACGCTGATTTCGACAATCACCTTCGAGGTTCAGGCGGGAACCGCATACCAAATCGCTGTCGCCGGATCATTCACCGACGTGCCGGTGACTCTCTCCTTCGCGCCTGGCTCAGGAAACAATGCTGCGTTGTCTGTCCAGAGCGTGAGCACCAATGGAGCGCCCATGCTTGGCCAACCCATCCGGATTTCGCCCACCCAATTTGCTTTCACTTTGAGTGGGACACCTGGTTCAAACTACATGATTCAGGCTTCAACCAACCTATCGCTTTCCGGCCAGGACTGGTTCACCATTTTAACAACCAATCTCTCAAGCAGCCCAGTCTTTTTTCAAGACGATTCAGCCACCACTTACCAGCGGTTTTATCGAGTAAAAACATGGCCTTAGCCATTTTAGTGCCCGCCGGAAAATCTCAAATTGACGGAAAAAGGCGCGCCTTCGTGGTCCAACGAACCATCTGGACCGACTCGAACGTCGCTGGCAAGTTCTGGGCCTGTCCCAGATTTCCCCGATGCCGCAACATGCTCCCGATGTGGGGCTCAATTTTAGGCCACATCCAATCCGTCACCTTCAATTTACTCGCCCCTTGAGTGGGGCATTGTATGATTTGAGCATGACGACCGGCACCAAGGCTGATCATTGCTTCGGGCGCAGCGACTGCACATCCGCCCCGCCCATTCGCTCCGCCAGCGGCTCAATGGATTTGCGCCCGCCTTCCATCAGCAGGCCCCGGCGCTGGGGTTGATGGCGGGGAGCGGGCCAAACGCGGGGTTCAACGCCCAATTCAGCCGGATGGATTTCAATGTGACGGTGTTCCAATCGAAGACGGCGGGGGATCTGGGTTTGAAATATTTGCTGGAGAGGTCACGCGGGATTTTCTGACGTTGGAATTGTGCATGACGGTGCAAGGAAGCTGCCATGCCGGGAACCGGGCGCTGGCGGAAGCGGCGGTGGGGATATTGCTGGGGGCGATGTTTACTACCGACAAGGCAACAAGGTGATCAAGGAATGGATTGCGACAAACGGCACCGTCACCACACTGTTCTCCTCGGGATTGAATTATCGCACGGGCGTGGCGGTGGACCTCGCAGGCAACAACTACATCTCCGACTCCGAGAACAGCGCCGTCAAGAAGTGGACGGCGGCCACCGGCAAGTTCACGATGCTAGCCCAAGAGGGGCTGAATTTACCCATGGGCATGGTGGTGGACAGCACAGGAAATGTCTATTTCTCCGACTATAGCGAGGGCATAATTGGGGAACTGCCGCGAGCAGTTGTGGACTCGACGGCCAAATTGGGAACGTTGGCCGCCGGGACTGATGCGCTGCCGGTAGTGCTGCCCGCCACGAAGAATCTGCTCGCCCCATTCGCCCCCGCCAGCTACCAAGCTTGGCTGTCCATCACCGGCGTGACCAACGGCGTGGTGAGTTAAAGCTTCCCTACCAATGCCAGCCTGGTCAGTCGGACGGGCCACCTTACGGTGCTCGGCCAGAGCATCACCGCCACTCAGGCCGGCACCGCAGCGGCCACCTTGACCGCCCCCACCCGGCTGCCCGGCGGGAGTTGCCAGTTCGGCGTCACAGGGACACCGAGGGCTTCATACTCGGTCTGGTTCAGCACGAATGCGTTGCTGCCGCTCAGCGCTTGGACGGCGGCGGGGTTGGCGACGGAAGTCACTCCCGGCCAATTCCAATTTACGGCCACGCCCGTCCCCGAAACCCCCGCCGGCTCCTCCCAGTTGCGCGACCCGTAGTCACCTCAGCGGAACGTGGGGGTGGCGGCACGCGAATGGACCGCGCCTGACCGACCCCAAATCTAAACCACCAAATCAACTACCCGTGATAAATTACCTGTTCCCTCCTCCTCCAATTTCCCAGTCGGCCGGCCGGCGCCGGGTGGCTGCCCCCACCACTTCCACCCCGTTGCTGGGGTCGGCGCGGGTAATGTCTATATCTCCGAAACCGGCAACAACGCAATCAAGGAACTGCCGCGCGCCTTTGTGGACCCGACGCCCAAAACTGAACCGGTGGCCGTCGGCGGTGATGTATTGCCGGCGGTGCTGCCGATTGCCGAGAACCTGCTGCCGCCGTTCGCCCCCACCAGGGACCAACCCTGGCTGACCATCACCGGCATCGCCGACGGCATGGTGTGCTTCACGTTCACCGAGAATAACACCGTGGCCCCCCGCACCGCCCACCTGACCGTGCTTGGGCAGAGCATCAGCATCACCCAGCCTGGAAACGGCCCCAACTTGACCGGCTCCGCCATACTCCCCGGCGGCCAGTTCCAATTCACCGACGCCCCGCCCCCGGGGCGGACGCCACCAGCGTCCGCCCCGCCGCTGTTTCCAGCCTCTCCGTGGTGCCGGCTGGCCCGCTAACCGCTGCACCACAAACAATCACCGTCTCTGCGGAAACCGAGTCCTCATCGTGCGCGGCTTTGCACGGGGCGCCCACAGGAGTTCGACACGGCAGGCCTGCAAGAAATGGAGGCAATTCGCCGAGAGCCAATTGTATTTCCTTCCTGTAGCAGGCTTTACCCCCAAGGCCAGAGGTGGTCCGCCCAAGTCAGCCACAAACGATCGCCCTTCGCCCAGCGGCACCAGTTGTCCCGGGCGGCGGGGGGTGGCGTAATAGTCAGGCAGAGGAATGCCGCCTTCATCCAAGAGCCAGGCGATAAGTTGGCCGCAGGAGCCGAGATCGCAAACGACCATGGGGCTGGGGCAATCCTCAGGGGCGTCGAAGCTGTCGGACAGCCAGACCGAGCCATAACGTCCGGTCTGGCGCTCGACCCGCCACCAAAACAAAATACCCCGGCCCATAAATTGGGTGCCGGCCGGCAACCGCGGCAACAACGGAATTCTGATCTTGGGAGTTTGCATATGTGGCGACAATTAGTTGAGCTTGATGTGATAACGGCTGGCCGTGGTTTTTCCCGCACGAACAATGTCACCAGCTTTGACCAACCCGTCCAGCCGGCGAAAAGCGGTGGCCTTGGACAAGCTCAAGCCAAGTTGAATATCTTTTGGGGAGGCACTTCCGACCCGGCTCAAATATTGAATTATGGCAACTGCCGTGTCATTCCCCTTCAGTGCCCTCTTGCCGTCACAAGCGGCGGTCGGGGCCGGAGCCGAAGCCGATAACACCGTTGGTATCGCGTCAGCTTCGCGGGCCAACATGAGGGAGATCCCCTTCGACAGCAGGACCCCCATTCGCGCGAAGCGCTCTGCTCTGGACAAATGTGCATTCTGATTCATACCTCAGGTCCGATTTCCACCCACGGGCGATGCAGAACGGGTGGCGAAGCCTCCGAACCGGTCGTGGCATCAAAACCTCTTCGCTCGGAGCCCCGCCATCCAGTTCCGGCTGGACCTAAAGCCCCTGGCCATGACTGCGGGCCACTGGGGCACAAAACCGGGGCACAAGAATTCGAGTTTTGCTTGGCCTGGGGCATAAATAATAAACCTTTCGTTTTGGCCGGGGGCACAAACCAGGGCATTTTGAATTTAGGACACAAACGCGGGGCACAAATATACGAGTTTGAGCCCGGCCTGGGGCATAAATAACAACCCCTTTGTTTTAACCGGGGCATAAATTGGGGCACAAATGCAAACGGCCGGGGCACAATTGGCTGCTTGATTGTGTCTTCATCGAATTTCGTTTTTTGGCGATGAAGGCGGGGGTTATCTCTGTTCCTGGCGTCATCGTTCGTGGCCTTGCTGGGCTGGGTTGCGGGCCTGGGGATGCGGAGCTTTTCTGGCGTGAGACCCGCGATGGCCGGGGTACGTTGCGCTGTTTTGTATTGCATGGTTTTTTCTGGTTGTGTGATTTTACCGGGTCAGCGCCTCGCTGATTTCTGGCCGTGGTGCTTTGGGCTGGCACTCCTTCACGATGCCGAGGGCCTTGGGGCCGACGGAGTGAAACTGTTGCGCCAGCGGATCCAGCAAGGCGAAGGCGATCCGGAAGTGGTCGCCAACAGTGAACTGCCCAGCGACCTTCAGGACATGCATCAGCCTTGTTGCTTTGGTCACCTCATCCGGCTCAGCACAGATTTCAGGCCACACATCTTTCAAGGCCTGCTGAATGTGCGGTTTTTGCAGTTTTGACAGGGTTTCCGGCCACAAGGAAGAGTTAAGGAACCCCTTGTCGCTGACTTTCACGGCGATTTCGCGCTCCTCGATGGTGATCGAATCCCGCCGCGGGGTGGGGAGGGGCAGCACCAAGCCGAAGGAGCCACATTCGGCGTGGGTACAGCCGGAAGCAATCGCAAATTGGAACCGGTATCTGGGCAGGGTGATGGATTTTTCATTGATGGTCAACGTGACGGTCTGTTGCTGTTTGTCTTCCCGGACCGCCACCCCGAGGCGGGACAGGAGCTTTTCCGGCTCGTTGAAGGAGTGCATTCCGGGCGTTATCAGGCTGTGGTAGCGAGCCCGGGCCTGCCAGTGCAACCATGCCAGGCACTTCTCTGGATCCTCCCAATCCCGATCGGTGAGAGCGGGCGGCTCAGGGATTACGGGGGCGGCGGCTTCGCGTTTTTGGGCTGGCACTGCTGGCTCCATGGGCGGGAACAAAGGCGGGTCGTTGTCCGGCGGCTCCAGCATTGGGAGACTGTACCCCAGCAGGTGTTCCAAGGGCGTCATCTCCACCGGCCGTGGAGGGGCGGCTGGCGGACGGTCCACCGCCCCGCCCTTAATCCGCCCCGGGAGCGGCGGCGGTGGCGTCCTGGTTTTGAAGGCCGGCTCCGGCAGGTCCTGCAGGGAACACCGCTGACGCACTTGATGCGCAAAAGTTAAAAACCCGGCCGGAGCGGTGCGGCAGTGGATGGCCGTAAAAAGGGACAGCAGCCGTGGTTCGATCTGGTTTTTGATCCGCTCAAGGAAGTCGGAGGCGGTTTGGACCGGATCCGCGGCGCGACCGGTGTATTCGCTGACGCGGATCCAGCGAGATGCACCGGCTTTGTTGTGCAGATGTTCCTGAAGGGACATCAAATCCGGATGGAAGCAATCCAGATACACATTCAAATCGCCGGCTTTTCCGGAATGCTGATCCGGGGTTATGTTGAGATCCGCGTGGACGGACCAATCCGGATGGCGGCGGAGGTTGGCGCGCAGGATGGCCATTTGAATGACAAACAAAGCTTCGTCCTGCCTCACCCGGATGGTCTCCTCCCCATGTTTCAAGATCAGCTCGTTGGGCCGGGGAGCTTCGTCCGCCACAGGCCACCCCGCCGCACGCAGAACCTCGCCCGCGTCCTCTGCGTCTTGCATCACTTGACGCGGGGGCAGATTTTCCACGGCCCGGATTAATTCCAAGGGGATGAGATATTCGTCGTTAAGGAATTCCGGCCGGAGGGGGACGGCCGGCTCCCGGGTGGCAGTCTCCGCAGCCCCGGCCTCGGTCGTCGGCGCGGGCGTGGCCTGCTCCTCCGGCCCGGCCGGCAAAGCGGGCTGGGGCGCGGAATCACGGGCCTGGGCCGCCTGTTTTTGGGCCGCCAGATCCGCCAGGTATTTTTGGTGCATCTGCCGGACGAGCTGGCGCCCCTCGATCACGATCCGGGTCAGGTCAATGGTGATCTTCGGTTTCTGCGCATTGTCCTTCACCGGTTTTTTGGCATTCTCCTTCCGTCGGCGTTCCCAGTCTGGATGGCTGATGGTATAGAACGAACCGGCCAATCCATCACGGTCCGGGGTCAAGCTGGCCGGGAGCTCCTGCTCGGCAATGTCATAGCCCCGTTCTGCGAGGGCTATCCGCGCCTGGCTGACATCATGAAGGACGCTGTCTTGGGATGAGAAATCAGGCCTCACACCGCCCCCCTTGGACGAGGTTAGCAATCGGCTCCATTCGTCTTCGGCGAGTTCCTCGGCCCGCAGCTTTTTATTGCTGGCCTTGCGTTCCTGATCGCGCTGGCGGTCCGTCTGCGGGAAATAGACCCCCTCGCCGGTCTGGAGCTCCAGTCGCAGGAGTTCGCTGGCGGTTTTGAGAAGTCGATATTCGCTTATCTGCGGATGGCGTCGCCGGTACAGGAACGGTCCAAGCTGTCTTACCTGGGAAACGGTGTAGTTGCCGTCGTGCCCGGGAACGATGCCCTCCTTGTTTGGCCTGGACTGGATGTGCTCGTTGTATTCGGCAAGGATCCCCGGTCCCAGCGTGTCCAGGACGGCGGCGGCGGCGGCGGAAAGCTGTTCCTCGTCGAATTTCACCCCCGGGGCTTCGGTGATGACGATCCACTCATCGAGCAGGTTGAATTTTTTTCCCCGGGCGAAGCGGCGCTGATATTGATAGGCGTTTCGAAGCTG
>Ga0182012_10004180_pt1 | contig 15147 bp, 14 predicted proteins | sample 612S2SmetaG_FD_120486 | JGI IMG/M metagenome (GOLD analysis project Ga0182012, IMG submission 120486) | Permafrost microbial communities from Stordalen Mire, Sweden - 612S2S metaG | ecosystem: Environmental > Terrestrial > Soil > Wetlands > Permafrost | place: Sweden: Stordalen | collected... | reverse complement strand
TAATCGTTCGGAATTCATGACAGGCAGAGACGAAATCATTGCGTTCCTGACCCGAAAATGGGCCAGCGAGTTTGAGTATCGCCTCATCAAGGAATTGTGGGCCTTTCATGAAAACAAAATCGCCGTTCGCTTTGCTTACGAGGCATGCGATCCTTCGGGTCAATGGCGGCGCTCCTACGGCAACGAGAATTGGGAATTCGATGAAACGGGGTTGATGAAGCACCGTCACGCGAGCATCAACGATCTGCTAATCAAGGAATCGGATCGGCTGTTTCATTGGCCCATCGGGCGCCGCCCCGATGATCATCCGGGGTTGAGTCAACTAGGTCTTTGACATAGGCAGTCCCGATGTCAAAAGTGTGCTTGATCGCCGGATTCGGAACGTCGTAAGAAGCTCATGGCCGTGAGCGAGCACCGCAGCCAGGCGGCGGGCGAGTTGGGCGGAGACCGATAAGCCGGCTTGAGTTTCGGTGGAGCGAATGAAGTTGAGTATCCTTCGGTAGCTATCGGTTTTTCAGGCGCGCCGTCTAGAGCCATTACTACCGCCGGTAACCGATCCTTGATCGGCGAGCAGGGAGATCCCAGCAGTGTTCGGACTGACGATCACGCCGAAGTCGACCAGCGCCAGGGAAATCTTGTCGGTGGTGCGGCGAGGCCACTTCAGGCCGGTGATGGGATTGCCCGCAGTGTCGGATTCGAGCACTAACTTGATCAGTGTGACGATCTCGGCAGTCTTTTTTTGACTGTTTTGTGTCCGCCGCCGGCGCGCGACGTGCGCCCTGTTGATATGGACTGATCGAGCAGTTCCTGGCGTCCGCAGGCAACGGTATGCCAGTCCGGGCCGAGGAATCTGGCCAGAATAGTATTGTTTCCATGCCCTGTTTTGATCTACTCCAAGCCCCCGAATAAGCGGCTCTGCTGCTCGTCGAGCAGGCTGTAAAAGGCAGAGTAGCCGCTTTGAGATCATCGGCAGATACCGGGAGAACCGAGGCCTCGGTCAGCAGAGGAGCTGACTGCGCGGTTTGTCTGGCGCGGATTTGAAGCCTGGTTGGCGGCCGTCAGAGTAGAGAAACCGGCCAGCCACCACAAAACGCCCCAGACGCTCTGCGCGCGCCAAATCATGGAGTGGATCTTGCACCTCGGCACGGAGCAGATCGGCCAGTTCACCAGCAAAACAGCCCCGCGCGGACCAACTCTCGATGGTTGACACCAGGGTGCCGTAGCGAGAGAACCAAACGGTGGCGTGGGACCCACAGGCCCGCGTCGTCAAAGCGGCCGTTTCGCGTACCGAATAATACCGGTCGCGATCGGTATAACTGGGCAGGCAATCCAGAACCTTGAGTCTGCGAAAGACGGTGAGGCCGGCGCTGCCGCCGAGAACGGCTTTGAGTTCAGGCAATGTCGCGATTTTGTGGTCGAGCAGGCACTTGCGAAGGGCTTGGGAATCGAAAGAAATAGGCCGCAGAAGGTTGTAGTTCCGACTGCACGGCTCTTATGATCGGAACGATAACACAACAGACGAATGCAGAGGAGGGTTGATAGACGGCCATCTCAGGCAGATTGCAAAATCCGTCCCGGTTGCATAATGCTAGTATGACGCCGTTAGTCTTTATCCTAAGTTTTCGGTGCAGTTGCCCGAGCCCGCCTAACAGCGACGTTTTTGTCGAGCTAGCCGCGCGGACCATTTGCAGATTGACCGCTACGGGGTGCTGACGGCAGATCCGGCCTGTTGAAGCACTACGAACTCCGGGGCTGGTAGGTCAGACCTAATCTCCAACTTCATTGGTCTTGCGGTTTGAGGGCTTGCACCGACGCGCTTCAACGGGCCCAGTGTCTGCACAATCGCTACTCCTCCTATACCCGCTGTGAACGAAATCAGATCCTGAGGACTGCTGCTGTCACCCCCCAACAGAACCAGTCGATATGTCTGCCGGGGCTCAAGCCCGGTGGCAGCTACTTGGAGGTTGTCAATGAGTCCAAGAGAATTAATTGACACGCTAGCGTGCGCCTTAGAACGGCTTTTGTCTGGTGGCAATAAGTCCAAATGCAGCGCGCTGGTCGCAGGACCGAGGGGCTTCAGATTCGCAGTGCCTTTGTCAGAACTGGTCGCGTTCGGCACATACACCAGTGCCTGCGGCAACTGGCCGACTGGAATGGTCGCGATGATCTGGTTGGTTGCCGTATCAATTGCTTGTACGGCATCGCCGTTTTCCAGTCCGACATAGACGCGATTTCCCTCGCCCGATCCCCAAATGCCATGCGGGAGATCGCCGGCCTTGATAGTCGCAACTAGCTTAGGCAGCGAGAAACGATCGCGACGGTACACCAGAACTTGATCCTTGCCACCGACGGACACATAGGCAAAACGGCCCAATACGTTGTTGACGAATGTAACGTGATTTGTGATTGGCCCGGTCTCAAGCGTGGCGAGTGTGCGGAACGGCGGGTTGGCACTCACTATCTGTGTCTTGCCTGTACCTTTCAACGTAAACCACACTTCGTCCTGATCGACTGCCAGGTTAGGTGAGAAAGGACTTACCTGTGGAACGCGAGTAATCACTTGGTAGTTCGTCGTATCAATTACATCCATTTCGGGCGTGAAGCTGGACGGTACAAAGGCGTACTTTCCATCAGGCCGAAACAGCACTATGCCCGGGCCATTCGCGGTCTCGATTCGCCTAGTTTCTCTCCGACTCACTGGGTCGATGACACTTATATAGTTCTCGCCCCGCACCGCCACCCAGAGTTCCCGGCCGTCAGGTCGAAAGAACGCTTCATGCGGAGAGCGGCCCACATAGATCTTGCCTTTGACTAGGTTAGTCTCAGTGTCGATGAGCGTGACCGAATTGGACCCTATGGACACTACATCGAGTGTCTTATGGTCAGGTGAAAAGCCGAGTCCGTGCACCAACAGTTCTCCCCTATAGAGTGGCAGCAGAGCCGCCGGCACGTCTTCACCGAGATGAATGGAGCCTAGCAGCTTATTGGTATTGGGATCGATTACCGAGATCGTGTTGGACGTTTGATCGGCTGTATATACACGATCTCCGCTTTGGCCTCCGAGGGATGTTCCAGCAACCAAGAGCATTGCAAGGCAGAACTTCATGACTAGCGCCTCCCTTTCGTCCATTTTTCTTCCGTGTTTTTGTTTAACCACAAAATCATCGCGTCGATCTCTGATTGCTGATCGACAAGAATTTCCTGTGCCAACCGGCGCATTGCGGGATCTTTCCCGTAGCGCAGTTCCGCCTCCGCCATTTCGATAGCACCTCGGTGATGGGGCATCATCATACTCGCGAAATCGTGATCAACGTCGCCGTCCATGGGAGCTGCAGCCATTTCACGATCCATTTTCTGCATACTCGCGTCCATTGCCTTCATAAAGGTTGCGCCGGGCGGCGATGCCTGTTCGGCCGTCGCCACTGCCACCAGCAGATAGAAAAACACAGTTCTCATCTTCATAACTGGCTAGTCCTCAAGGTTCCTGGCTTTAAGGATATGCCGACGAGCTAGACCCCTGCTTCCAAAAAAGAAGCGGCCTTACGGAATGGTGCTATCGGATTACTTTCACGGACGGTAACCGAACGAACAGCACTCAGTTGCGCAGAAATTAGATCTGAGCTAAGCCGCCGTCAACGAATAACTCGACACCATTCACATAGCTGCTGTCATCGGAGGCCAGGAACAATACAGCCTTCGCGATCTCATCCGTTGTGCCGGGGCGACCTAGAGGAATGTTGCCGATCTGGCTTTGCACGAACTGATCGACCTGTTCTTGTGTCATCCCCAGCGACGTGTTGTAGCCAGGCGTCGGGATGACACCTGGGCTAATCGCATTCACTCTGATCCGTTGATCCTTCAGATCCACTGACCAAGTGCGCGCAAATGAACGCACGGCCGCTTTGGTTGCACTATACACGCTAAAGGCGGGGCTTCCAGTAATTGAAACGATCGATGCATTTAAAACGATTGCCCCTCCTTGGCGCAGCAAAGGCAATGCCTTTTGCACTGTAAACAGTAGTCCCCTTACGTTCACATTGAACTGCTTGTCAAAATGCGTTTCGGTGATTTGACCCAGTGGAGCAAATTCACCGGTCCCGGCATTCGCAAAAACGATATCGAGTTTACCTTTCTGTTCCTTGACTGCCGCGTATAGCTTGTCTAGGTCATCTAGTCTGGCTGCGTCGCCTTGAACGCCCGTCACGTTGCTGCCAATCTCACGAACTGCGGCGTCTAGCTCGGTTTTTCGCCGTCCCGTAATAAATACATATGCGCCTTCACTTATGAATCGCTTCGCGGTGGCAAGCCCAATTCCACTGCTGCCTCCGGTAATGACAGCAATCTTTCCTGTGAGTTTCTGTGACATACCTTATCTCCGTTCTTTCTTTTTCCTCTTACACTTCCGTATTGATTGGGGCTGGCTGATGCTGATATTGCGATCAGAAATGCGTTGCCGTTCGGCAAAGCATCACGCGCGACAACCCAGTAGGCCGGAACAGTTTCATCAAACCCCGCAGCCGAAACTCGTTGGAATAGCAGGCGCAACACGATTGCTTCAGAACTCGCTTTCGGTGTCGGGAGCCCCCAGTTCTGCCATCATCGGCGGATTGCCAAAGTTAGGACGTACAAAATTGAATCGCGCAACCCATAAACAGCAAGCCAGCTGCCTTTGTTATAAGCATTTCGGAGCTCTGACGATTAGCTTACGTGAACAACTGAAAACTTTACTTTTCCAAAAGTGCGATCCTTTCGGGATAGTGCTGTAACCCTCGCCAAGCTCGTGTATAGGCCAGAAAGTTGCCGACCTCCCGAACTTTCCCAGAAGAATGGGATTCTGTGTGTTAACTCAGTCATTTAGGTTGGTTTCCATAGACATCTTTCGAACGAAAGTCACTTTTCGCAGATCCATTTAAACAGAAGAAGGAAAATCCCATGCCACAAAACTAACCGGGGCAAGAGCCCCAACAAGCGCCTGCTCAGCGTCGGATAACCGCGTTGTTGCTGCCGTTAACTATCAAACGCAAATCCTCTTTGCGTTGCGAGAATGCCTAATAATCAAGAACGTCGTCGCTTTAGCAAGGCTTCGCGAGTCTTCGATGTCCCTGTTTACCTCGGCAAAACTCGTTCCGAACGCTATTTCACAAGATTATTAAAATTACGCAACTTTGCGAAAGTCCGAAAGTCACTGTGTATCTTAAGCTGGATTCAGTTTTAACCAATGGCTACTCCAACGTTCACACTCATTGACGGCCCTACCCTACTGATAGAGGTTGGCGGCCTTCGTATCTTGACAGATCCGACTTTTGACGAGCCCCAGTCCTTTAGTTCAGCGGGAGCAACGGAGCGTAAATTGAATTGGCCGCCCGTAAGTCCAGAATCTCTTCTACCACTGGACGTGATCCTTCTTAGTCATGACCAGCATCTCGATAATCTCGATCCCGCCGGTCGCAGGTTTCTGCCGAGTGCCGGAAGGGTCTTTTCGACCGTCGACGCGGCCGAGCGGCTTGGAGGGAACACGGAGGGACTCGCGCCTTGGTCTAGCACCAAGATGCCACTGCCGGACGGGCGTAATCTTGCAATCACGGCTGTGCCCGCACGTCATGGCCCCGTCGGAATCGAGGCAAAAACCGGTCATGTGACCGGGTTCGTGCTCTCGATTGACGGCTCAAAAGATATTTATGTATCCGGAGATACCGTGTGGTTTTCAGGCATCGCAGAGATAGCACGCCGGTTTGACGTTGGCGTCGCGATCCTCTTTGCCGGAGCGGCGCAGCCGCGCGGTCCGTTTAACGTGACGATGGATTCGAACGATGCCATCGAAGCGGCGACGGCATTTTCTGACGCAAAAATTATTTCGGTTCACAATCTCGGCTGGAGCCACTACACACAGAGCCAGCAGGATCTTGTAAGAGCTTTCGAGGCCGTTGGCATCGGGGACCGGATTGAGAAGTTGGCGCCGTGTGTAGCGGTGTCCCTCGAAATTTGATTCAGCGGACAGCGGCGCCGACCGCAGGCAGCATCGCACCCTTCATACTAAGACCCTAGGGTGGTGGGATACAACATTCCCTGGGAGGGGTCTGTTTGATTCTGCATTTTTGCGCTTGTCTTGAACGGTATTCCGCGCAATCCTCTATTCGGATAGTCGCCGATTAAACACATGAGGGAAGGGCCAAGACAATACTAATTTCTTTACCGAATTAAACGCGTCTTCCAATCGTACTGCTGGTCTAATGGAAACAGTTTGGGTGAAGTCCTCGATTCAAGACAACTTATAAGATGTACGATTGCTACTACCAAACTTCGCGCTTTGCAGACTCCGGGTGGGCACGGAACTGTGCGCTAGTTTCTTACCGCAATCCTTCAAATCCTTCGTAAACACTGCATACAGAGTTCCATTGCATTCAACTCTAGTGATGGAGGGGAGTGTGAGCCATTTTCCTACAGCAGTGAGGATGCTCCCGGCTTCGAGTTGACACCGTTCGGGTCTTTCCTCTTTTCCAGCTCTAAATTTCAGGTGCAATCCGGCAGTCCGCCTGATTAGCTGGTACCGCGCTCTGTCTTTAAACTCTATTTGCATGCTACAAAGTTTATGTGGTTATCGTCAAAAATGAATCCCGATAAAGGGGAATGTATTGGTACCACTTTTGTCCACATAGAAAGGTGTAATGTCCATGATCTCCATTTAGTGTTAATCCGCTGCAATTAGCTCGCCCTTTCGCCGTCCCACGATGAATACAGACGCCCCCTCAATTCGGTGGTAAGCCTAATTCCACTAGGGCTCCCGGTAATGGCAGCAGTCTTGCCTGCGAGTTTCTGTGGCGCTGTGTCTCCTTTGACCTCGGGCGGTCACAGAATTGTAGATGAAGCCCAGCTAACGAAAATCGACCGTAGAGGAGCGAGTGGTTTGCCGCTAGAACACTTAACGCATTATTTTGTCGAGCGCGGCCAACAGCGCTCTCCCATCAAATGGCTTTTTGAAGAGACACCGCGCCCCTCTACTTTCAATTGCCTCGCGCGATAGTTCCTCATCACGAGCTGTGATCAGAATAACCGGCAAAGTCGGAAGTTCGATCCGCGCAATTCGTAAGAGATCCCAACCGCTCTTGGCAGGCATTCCGATGTCGGAGATAAGGCAGTCCACTTGCTCAAAGCCATTTGCGTCAAGAAATGCCTCGGCGGAGTCGAATAGAAGCGCTTCATAACCGCCGGCGGCTAGAAGTTCTTCGAAGGACTCCAGAATACGGGGGTCATCATCTACGACGCCGACTAAACGATGGTGCGAATACATGAAACGAAGTTTCCCAGTGATAACCTCCTAGCCTACGCTTCCACGGGCCTTTTGGCTATTACAGATTTCTTTAGTGTCCCGTTTTGATCGGGGATACCAAGTTTTTCGGACATTCTCACCAAGTCGGCGAAAGAGCGTGCTTCCATCTTCCTCATGATCTGACCGCGATGGACCTGGAGAGTGACTTCGGTGATGCCAAGAACGCCGGCTGCTTGCTTATTCAACATCCCTGCGGCGATTAACGGAAAGGTTTCCTTTTCCCGCGGCGTGAGGTGATCGAACCGTCCCCGGAGGCCATTGAGCTCGGTCGTTCTACGCCGCTGCTCCAAGTCTTCGGCAAATGCTAGTCTGATCGCTTTCAACAGAGCCTTGGGGTCTATCGGTTTGGTGAGGAATTCAATGGCCCCAGATTTCATGGCGCGGACAGTGGACGGAACGTCACTGTACCCGCTCATGAAAATGATCGGCGGGCTGGACCCTTTGCCTAGTCGTTGCTGCAGATCAAGACCACTTATGTCCGGTAATTGAACATCTAGCAACAAACATGCGCTGCTGTCTGACCTCAAAAACGCCAAATATTCTAAGGCCGAGCCAAATGTAAAATGTCGGATCTCCTGACAAGACAGAAGCTCGGAAAGGGCCTCACGGACCCGCAGGTCGTCATCGACCAGATAAACTACTTCGCTCGTAGATTTCATGCCTGTTTCCCTGGATGCATAGGGAGCGTAAAGCTGAAAGTAGTTCCGGCCCCCTCGTTTGCGTCTGCCCACAAGCGGCCGCCGTGAGCCTCAACGATTGAGCGACAGATCGATAGGCCCATGCCCATGCCATTAGGTTTTGTCGTGAAGAAAGGCTCGAAAATCGAAGCGGAATTCGCGATGCCACAGCCGCTATCACGGACCTGAATGAGCAGATCGACCCCGTCGCAGAGTGAGGTGAACGACAAGATCTTCGGCCGATCCGAAACTCCCTCCATCGCCTCAATTGCATTATGCGCGAGGTTAATCAGTGTTTGTTGTATCTGCACGCGATCAACCACAATCATGGGCAAGTCAGACCCAAAATCCCTCTCGACGCTTGTACCGCTGGCTCGGGCTTCGTCAACGATCAAGTTGATGGCTTCAATTATAATTTCGTTGATATCCGCCAAGACCATCGCCGGCGGAGCTTGCTTGAATAGCGCCCGAATCCGTCCAATAACCTCGGACGCGGAGTTTCCGTCCCGAATGATTCGTTCGACTGTCACGCGGGCCCTGGTTAGATTGGGCGGGGTGCTTGAGAGCCACGTTAGACAGGCGTGCCCATTGGCAACAACGGAGGCCAAAGGCTGATTGATCTCGTGGGCAATCGACGCGGATAACTCCGCGACAGTTGCAATTTGCATGGCTGCCGAAAGCCTTCTGCGAGCGGTCTGCAGTGCCTCCTCTAGCTCCTTGCTCTCATTTACGTCCACGCTGATCGCGTACCAATGAGACACTCTTCCGTCGTGATCGCGCAATGGCTCTACTCGCACATAAAACCAGCGATACGCCCCATCAGCACGTCGAAGCCGACAGGTGTCTTCCCATGGTTCTCCTACCTTAAGGCCTGTCAGCCATTTTTGCAGGTGATCTTCGCGATCTCCCGGATGAATTATTTGAATCCACTCGCTACCCACTAATGCCTGCAGCGTCTTGCCAGAGTAATGTTCCAGATGCTGGTTTACGTAATCGATTGCCCCGTCTGATGTGGCTCGCCACACCGCGGCGGGCAATGTCTCGACCAGCAGTCGCAGCTGCCGCTCGCTTCTTCGAAGGTCTTCTTCCGCTTTTCTCTGATCCTCGATGTCCGTGAGCAAACCATACCATCGAACGATCTGGCCGCGCTCGTCGAACAGCGGGTCCACACGCACGTGGAACAAGCGATATACGCCATCAAACCGTCGCCATCGATGATTAATATCCATGGGCTGCCCAAGCCTGCTACATCGCAGCCACTCGTCTCTCACCAAGTCTTGCTCTTCCGGATGAATGGTGTTGATAAAGCCAAGCCCACGCGATTCTTCAACGGTCGTGCCTGTGTAATCAAGCGCGCGTTTGTTGGCGTATTCGTGCCGCCCCTCTGAATCTGCGACCGCAATCATCCCGGGAACACTGTCCACAAGTTGACGCAGTTCGCGCTCGCTCTTCCGTAGTGCGTCCTCGGCTCGCTTGCGATCGTCGATATCGGTTACTAAGCCGTACCAACGTATAATTTGGCCTTCTGCATCGCAAAGGGGCTCTCCGACAGATTCGATCCATCTATATTGTCCGTCTGCGCGCCGGAGCGGGTAGATGTCCTCATATCTAGATCCCGTGCGGGCGGAGCTTAGCCACCTCGCAACGGTTGCCTCGCGATGATCGGGATGGACCAGATCCATCCACCGCCCACCGGACAGTTCTGCTACAGTCCACCCCACATAATCGATGTGGCGTTGATTCAAATAATCGAGATCCCCTTCAGCAGTACCGCGCCAAATCAGTGCTGGAAGCGCCTCCACAAGTTGATGAAGTTGCTGCTTACTTTCACGAAGTTCGTCCTCAGCGCGCTTACGGTCCTCGATGTCAGTGTTAACGCCGTACCACTTTGTAATCCGGCCCAATTGATCGTGCACGGGCTTCACCCGAAAAAGAAACCATCTATATTCCCCGTCAAAGCGGCGCAAGCGCGCTTCGATTTCACCCGGCCGTTCTGACACCAGCAAGTTTTGCCAGTACGAAGACACTGCGCTCACATCGTCGGGATGAAATATGTCTTTCCACTGCCAATCCAAGGCTTGTTTGGCTGTAAGGCCCGTATAATCCAGCCATACGCGGTTGAAGAAATCAACAATGCCATCTGGGCGGCTCGACCAGACTAGCGTCGGTATTAAGTCGATCACTCGATGAACGGAGTCTTCAGATGCGTTACTTTCCGTGAAGACTTCCGTAGCTTGTCCGCTCGATTCTGTGGTCCACCCGATGATTTCTGTTACCTGGTTCGCAGCGCCGAGGATAGGACGGCCTAATATACGAACTTCCTTAGCGGAACCGCCTGATGTCTCTATGCTGCACTCGAAATCAACCTCCGTTTGGCTCGTGACCGATCTTTGGACTTCTGCTAACCATCTCGACCAACTTTCCGCCCGATAAAACAGGCGATATTCATCAACTGAAGGCAGCCCTTGGGCGGGATCGCGCCCATGAATTCGGTACATCTCTGCCGACCAAAAGACCGGCCTCCCAGAATAAACATCCCATACCCAACTACCGGTGTGGCTCATGACCGCCCCCTTTCAAGATAGCTTCGCTTGGTCCCTCTGGTCTGCACGCGACTTGCCATAGGCGGCGAGCCGTAAACTACTGATAATAAGCTGCTTTCATCCCTGCGGTCAACAACGAGATCTCGCGGCAACGACGAACGGTCGTTGCCGGGAGTCGTCAAATTCCTGTAGCCTGTTGAAATGGACCTGGAGCTATTACAATCGATTTCACTTGCCGTCAGCCAAGTGCGAACCGTAGAAATAGTCCTGAAAATGATCGTCTCCGGGTTGGTTGATACGGCCGGCGTTGCATTGGCTAGAATCTGGCTTCTTGGCCCGGGCGACATCTGCTCTGCGTGCCATATGAGTGAGGAGTGCTCGGATAGAACCAAGTGCCTACACTTAGCCGCAAGCGCTGGTCGCTCACAGGCGGATTCTACCGATTGGTCTGGGCTGAATGGCTCCTTCCGGCGCTTTCCGCTGCACGTTCGCAAGATTGGCTGGATTGGCTCGACGGGCCAGTCGATGTTGATCGAAGATTCTGTTTCGGATATCAAATGGACGCTTCACCCCGACTGGGTGCGAAGGGAAGGTATTCATGGTTTCGCAGGCCATCCTCTAATATTCAAAGGCGAAGTGCTCGGCGTACTGGGAGTCTTCGCCAGGGTGCACATCAACGAACAGCAGTTCAAATGGCTCAGAGTTTTTGCCGACCAGGCGGCTGTTGCGATCGCCAACGCGCGAGCGTTCGAGGAGATTCAGTCGTTACAAATGCGCGCCGAACGTGAGAATGATTACCTCAAGACTGAAGTGAAGGAGAATCTTGGCGGATTCAAGGGGCAAAGCCCTGCACTCAAGACGCTGCTGGCTCAGATCGAGCAAGTGGCTCCGACTGACGCCAGCGTTCTCATCCTTGGTGAGTCTGGCACAGGCAAGGAACTAGTGGCGCGCGCAATTCACGAAAACAGCCGCCGCGCCAAGCGAGTTTTGGTGAAAGTCAACTGTGCGTCGATTCCTCGCGAACTATTTGAGAGTGAGTTCTTCGGTCATGTGAAAGGAGCGTTCACAGGCGCATTGCGTGACCGGATCGGGCGATTCGAACTCGCGGACGGCGGTTCGCTGTTTTTGGACGAGGTCGCAGAAATCCCGTTAGAGCTTCAATCTAAACTTCTTCGTGTTTTGCAGGAGGGAGAATTTGAACGGGTAGGAGAAGAGCGAACACGGCCCGTGAACGTTCGCGTCATCGCTGCTACGAATCGGGACTTAAAAAAAGAGATGGCCGCTTGTCGCTTCAGGGCTGACCTCTACTTTCGCCTGAGCGTGTTCCCGATTCAGGTGCCACCGCTTCGCGAACGTCTAGAAGACGTAATTCTGTTGGCCACGGATTTCTTGGGACAGGCTGCTAAACGTTTAAATCTTCCAGCGCCAGGCCTCACAGCCGAAAACATAAAGGAGCTTTGCAACTACGACTGGCCCGGCAACGTTCGTGAGTTGCAGAACGTACTGGAACGAGCCTTGATTAGGTCCGCCGGACAGCGTTTGCGCTTTGACCTGACACCGCCCTGCTCCAGTGAAATGCCTGAGTTGACATCGGTATCGTTACAGACTCGCTCCCAGCTTCTCGAATTGGAACGCGTCCAAATTGTTCAAGCCCTCGAGAAGAGCAAAGGCAAAATTTACGGTGCTGACGGTGCTGCTGCATCGCTCGGAATACCGCCGACGACACTCTCATCCAAGATCGCCGCCCTAAAGATAAAGCGTATTCCGCGGAAGACCTAACCCGCCAAAGTGCTGCTTAAGTCGCCCGTCGAATTGGGTATGCCAAGCTTTGTAGCCTTTCTGACGAGCTCCGCGAAAGAGCGCGCTGCCATCTTTTTCATCACTTGGGCCCGATGGACTTGCAAAGTAACCGTACGAATGCCCAGTTCGGCTGCCGCTTGCTTATTCAACAAACCGTTTGCGACCAGATGAAATACCTCTCGCTCGCGAGGCGTTAGCAACGCGAAGCAACTCCGAAGTTTTGCCAACTCGGAATATTTGTGGCGCCGGCTTAGATCCTCCTTCAATGCCGCATCAATTGCAGTAATAAGAGCATTTTGACTCACTGGCTTTGTGAGAAATTCAATCGCTCCGGCTTTCATTGCTCGCACAGCGGAAGGAACGTCAGCGTGGCCAGTGATGAAAACTATAGGAGGATGGAGGTCCCGAGACAGTTTACTCTGGAGATCCAAACCGTTCATGCCAGGCAGCTTGATGTCTACGATCAGGCACGCGGCCGCATCTGTTCGGTGATGATCGAGGTATTCCTTCGCAGTGGCGAAGCAAACAACTCTCCGTCCGAGTGATTCGATAAGTTCCGAAAGCGCCTCCACCACTCGCTCATCATCATCGATTAAATAGATCACCTCACCGAAAGTTTGCATACCTAGCAGTTCCAATCGCAGAAACTTTCGGCCAGTTTACGTTTACCTGTAGTCTTGGGGAACCCCAATTGGTATATGAAGGCACTACCCAATTTGGATAGCGGGGGTGGGTCGATTCAGACTGGTAAAGTTGCGGGAGTCAGCATCAATCGTGATCGATTCTATCGCGAGATGGCAGGCGGAGAAGCTGCCTGCCAAAAATACGGGAATCCAGGGAGTAGGCCCCAGGACCCAGCATTGCCAAAATTATGCAGAGCATGATTGCCGTAAACGGCGACAAGACGTTGTCAAGACCTGAAGCAACAAGGCTCCGTATTTCTGACACTCCGCAAAGAATGGCGGTGTAAGGGGTCAAGAATCCCAAGCAGATGCAAATCGCTAGAATGGCCAATGGAACGGCGAACCAAGGGGAAGAAACGAAAGCCCAATGCCCGCTGTCTTCAACTAGCACGGTGGTTGCCACCAGAAGCCTTAACAAGAACAGCGCAACACCGGCGACACCACTCGGAAACATCGAAAACAGGCGTTGCACTGTAATGACGTTATCCCTTGCACAACAATCATTCAATCCCGGAAGGGGGTGCTGGCAACTACCCTTTAGTAGTATTCGTTCCTAACCCGGACCAACTTCGAAACTCCGACACCCGCCCCAGGATGCGCTTTTTGCGCTATTGTAGAAACTCGCAGGTCAGATTTGCTTGCCAAACCTCAAGTTGATTCGTGTTGCCAGTTTAGCTTGCGCTTCCGTACTTGTCCTACAGAGTGGCGAGCCAACTATACCGCCTGCAGTGCCACGGGCCAACGTAGCTTCTCGACAAATCAAGTTGCCTATCGTCGATGGCACCGACGTCCGCTTCGCGCGGCTATCATCGGCGGCCGGATCGTCGCTCACCAAGGTTTCGTCTATTGTTCAGGACGATCAAGGCTTCATGTGGTTTGGAACGCAGTATGGTCTAAACCGCTTTGATGGATATAGTTTAAAAGTTTTCATGCCGGAAGCTGGGAAACCTGGCAGCCTCAGTGGTCTATTCATTAGCGCACTGTTCAAAGATCGCGACGGCACTCTGTGGGTCGGCTGTGAGCAGTTTCTTAACCGATTCGAGCGAACGACCGAGACGTTTAGCAAATATCCAATTTCTTCGGTCATCAACATTAACCAGGATTCTGCAGGAGTTTTGTGGTTGGCGACCCCGACTGGCCTGTACGGTTTAGATCCGCAAACAAAGCAAATTCGACACTATTCGCATAACGTAAATGACCCCTCCAGCCTAGGCAGCAACGATGTTCAATTTAGCGGCCAAGATAGGGAAGGTAGGTTCTGGGTAGCGACTAGCGTGGGCCTGGATGAGTTTGATCGCGCGAAAGGAAAGGTCGCATTGCATATCCCTTTGCATGAGCCTTCGAGCGGGTTCTCCTTTTACGAAGACCGTTTCGGCGTGTTCTGGATTTATCATTTGTCGCCCAATGCCTTAGCCGTGTTTGACCGCAGCACGAATACTCTGACTCATTTTTCTTTTGACAAACGAAATCCGCCCAGCAAGGAATTGACAGGCATATCCGCAATGCTCGAAGACCGGGCCGGCAATCTGTGGTTTGCAACGCACGGTGCTGGCTTGCTAAAATTCGATCGCGAATATCAGAGATTCATCCGTTACCGAAATAATCCGCTCGACACCGAAAGCCTCCCGCAGAATAACGTGGAGAGCCTATTTGCGGACCGTGAGGGAAACATCTGGGCTGGCCTGGGCAGAATGGGGCTCGCGCGTTTGAGTGGTAAACCGCTCCCTTTTAAGAGATTTCAACACCTCGACTCTCCCGATAACGCAGTTCAACCTTTTGTCGGCGCAATCTATCAAGATCATGAGGGTCTTCTGTGGATCGGTACTCCCGCGGCCCTTAATCGTATCGACCGCAAAAGCGGGCGTGTCGCGTATTATCGTCGCACCCCGGGCCCAGCGGCCACCACTGATGTGATCTCGATTTGCGAAGACCGTGCGGGCAATCTCTGGGTTGGCACCTACGGTCACGGACTGCTCCGCTTCAACCGTCAGACCGGCGAGTTTAAAACCTACCAACACGATCCAGCGAACCCCTACAGCCTTAGCAGTGACATCGTCATGCGCCTGCTCGTTGACCATAGTGGGACGCTTTGGGCGGCCGGTTCGGATGGTTTAGAC
>Ga0182012_10004179_pt1 | contig 15159 bp, 4 predicted proteins | sample 612S2SmetaG_FD_120486 | JGI IMG/M metagenome (GOLD analysis project Ga0182012, IMG submission 120486) | Permafrost microbial communities from Stordalen Mire, Sweden - 612S2S metaG | ecosystem: Environmental > Terrestrial > Soil > Wetlands > Permafrost | place: Sweden: Stordalen | collected... | reverse complement strand
TTTTCAGAAAGACCACGCTGAGCGGTTTCCTTGTGATTTTCCGCCGCGCCCCGGAGTGACAATCCTCCGCGGTTCTTATTCCTGGGGAGTAGATGTCTCAGTCTTGTTGGCACGGAGGGGGTCGTTAACGGCGTGCGGCGATTCCAGGGCGGATACCCGCGCTTGGTGTGCAGACTCGGCAACGGCGAGCATACAGATTGCTTTTTCAAAGAATGCGTTCATTCTCAAGCGCAGAGCCAAGTGGCTGCCCTTGAGACCAAACACCAACATGTTGAGCGCTTTGGACACGATTGGAATCAGCCCTCCATCCGTGGCGGGTGCTTAGCATGAGCCCGCTCGCGGACCTTTTGCTCGCGGTGGTTCAGAGCTCACCGTCAGACCAACAAGATCGTCCAACACCGCCCTACAAAGCGTCCGTAAGCCGTCGCGGCTTTCTGGTTTTGGCAGGGGCGGCGGCCGCGGCGACACCTAGTTCTGCGCTGCCTGCCACGGCGCTCGGCGCGGACTCACCCAAAATCTACCGCCACGGACGCGCCGTTGTGGTCGCTTTGGGCCGTCATCTCTGGGTAGTGGATCCAACACCGTTCGGGCCCAGCGCGTGGGCGGACTACCGGATGCAGGCTGATGCCTGGCAGGTTCGTCTGAGCGGCGCACGCCTGCCCGGTACTACGCTGGTGGTCGACTTCTTGGCACGGATCGAGCGTCGGGCGGCCGGCTCCATTTCGATGGCGATGCCGCAGATAGCCTTCGTGGCGCAGGCAAGCCTGGCAGACTGGATCACCGGCACCGCGGCGCTGGAGAGTCGTGTCCTGACCGGAACGATCAGGATTGGACCCAGCACATTGAACGTTGGCGACGGCGCGACGATGGCGGTCTCACCCGACCCCGCGTGGCGCATTTCTTCGCCGGGCGGCGCCGACGTCGTGGCCCTTCGCTTAAAGGGTCAGGTCTGCGTCAGCGCCAAGAGCATACTGCTGGCATTCGGCACGGAGCCGAGTTCGGGTCTCGCACTGCGGATCCTTGATCGCCGACCTGAGCGTTCGACAATTTTTGCGTTGGACTGCCCAGTCCTGGATCGACCTGCGGTCCATCCCGGGCTGCGATCGGACACGACGTTTGCCGCCTTTCACCACGGCGCAATTGACGCCGTATCAGGCGAAGCATTCGAGGCTGCTGGCAGAGGAGCCGCAGTTTTCCTCGTGGAAGGCAGCGGTCATGTGGCGAGGCTCGGTGCCAAGGTGTCGCCGCTGCTGCATCTGGAGCGTGCAGCGTTTACCTTCTCGAGGGGGGCCGGCGACTCTAGGTGCGGTCTTGCGGGTCAAATCCGGCAGAGCCCTCACACCCTCGACCTCGGCGACGTCCAGGCCACCGTGACGGGCTACGAAGCCAAGCCGTTCTTCACTGTATTCCATGGGCGCGCCGATGAGTCCGATCTGCGCGCCCATGTGCAACTACATAGCCTGCGTGTGCCGGTGTCCGATGCGGACGCCGCCGTCGTCAAGACCCGGGCTCACCCCGTTGAGCTACGGTTCACGGCTGACGATATTGAGGAAGCGCGCTCTGAGTATCGCGGCGATAGCATCACTGCCAATGCCGCAAAGGCCCAGATGCTCTTGCACCTTGATGAGGCCGAAGTCAGCGTTCGGCGTGGCGTAGATCTCGTGAACCTGACATTCGGTCTGAAGGGCTTCGATTTCAAGGTGTCGGGTGGGGCGAGTTACATTGAACGCCGCCATACTCCCGGCCATAGGAAGCAGTGGCAAGCGGCCCAGATCACCGTTGGGTTCCCGCCGCAGCACATTGCCGAGGAGTGGGTGCGGGATAGCGAATTGGATCCATCAAAGGGTCTGCTCAAGCAGTTGCCGACGTTCTCCCGGCTCTCTGGGCCCTCGCGCATCGTCTTCGCGCTCGCCTCTGATGGGACCGCATCTCCGCTTTGGAAACGGGTTCCGCTCACCGTCGAGGCTCTGACCGACTGGAGCGGCCTTCGTCTGGCCGTCAACCGTCGCGCGCCGGCCCCTGACATCCCGTTTGACACGCAAAGCCACGATCGGTCGCAATGCCTAGCCTCGCCGTCCACCCAGATGGACATCGTTTGTATCGGTAAAGACGACAGCGTTAGCCAAGCCATGGCTAAGATTGGTGCCAGCCTAACGCCGCCCACTGCCGATGAGACCGTCCTCGAAATGGCTGGGCGTCTCATTTTCTCACCCTCGACCGAAGCAGGGCGGCGCGGCGTGATGACGAAAACAGGGCCCTCCACTAAACCGTATTACAGCGGCTGGGAGACCCCTCGTAGTCTGCCCGACTATCGCCGCGCGCCGCTGTGGTCGGCACGGCTGGACGCCAATGGCCGCAAGACCGTGCGCGCGATCTGGTCGCGGATGCTTTCGGCCGGCATCTACCCGCCTGATTTTTGCGATCCAAAAGATGATGGCGATCGGTCCTTGCTCGTGCTGCCCGCAGATGACCACTGGGAAATCGTCGCCCAAACCTCGGTGTTCGGTATGCCGGCCCTGCGCCGGCTGAAGGGCCCCGACGACACCGATCCGGTCGACACAGCGCTCCTAGATCTTCCTAGCGGCGAGGTGACAGCGGCACCCGACTACGCCTACCTGCGAGCGCTGACCGCCAAACCTGAGGACGCCGGCGTGGCACAGCCGACGCCATTCCAGGACGCCGACATCATTCTCACGGCACTCGGCGGCAATTTCGTCGCGAATTGGCGCGGCGAACCGCCCTCGTTGCTCTTCTCACCAACCTTGGCAATGCGCCTGCATCGGATGTTGGGCGGAACACTCTCGACCACGAAAAGCCTCAATGTCGAGCGCTTCGACTACCAGTCGCAACTGGGACGCGACGTTCGAATCCAAGTCGTCAACAAAGGCTTCCTATTCCCGCTCGGTATCCGGGCGGCCTGGGTGACGTTGACCGAGCGACGCATCGTTATCGATAACGACGCCTCCAGAACGCCAGTGTCGATTCCGGTTCAGCGCAACTTCCTCATCGTTCAGAACCCCATCAAACATTGGCCGGCGCTCTACCAACCCTTTGATGGCCGCGAATTTCCTAGCCGCAGCCTGCAATTCCAAACCCTGCAAACCCCTGATCTCTTGGACCCCAGGAGCGGTACCAGTCCCGGCGGGGCGGGCGGCGGGACTGTCGTTGTCGACTCCAACGGCCGCCTGTTATTCGGGGGCGACAACCCAAATGGCCCCTTTGTATTTTGGCCCAAGTTGGTCCTCCCACCGGCCGGTGCTTCGCCGGACGTGGACGCAACCTTCAAGTGGAGCCTCGACGATAACCCGACTCCGGTCGAGAGCCGCCTAATTTTTGTGGAGAACGGCGCGGCCGGAAATGCCGCCACGATGGCGCAACTCGTCGCTTACTACCGCAGTCTGGACAGGACCGATCAGGCGCGCCGGGCAGAGTTCTTCGGCAGTCGTCAGCGCTATGCGCCTGCCGACAACAGTGGCAAGGAAGTGGCCTTCGATACCGACCACTGGGTGTTGGGAGTTCAAGGTCGGCAGAACCCCGCGGTTGGGACCGGGCAGCCAGCGGAAATCTTCGATCTTGACGCGCGGATGAATGGCGCCGACCAGCCGCCATTCTATCCACGCGTCGAACGGGCTCACATCAAACTGCAGACCCTCGAACACCTCCTAGGGCGCAACTTGGGCGTCGCTGAGGTCGCCTACAATGCGGTCTACAAGGCTGTCGGGTTCGACAGCGTCCAGAATCGGGCAGAGATTTATCTCCAGGTATACGGACCCAACGTCGACCTCGACCCGGCCGCTAATGGGCTGAAAGGTTCTGCCGGGACCGTCGCCAATCCCAGCGCTCGTCTGGCGGCTCTGTCGCGGCGCCTCGGCCCAGTTGGAGGAACTGGGGACGCGGGCGTCGCTCCTGCGCCGCAACTGATGCACGGCTCGCTCAAGGGCCTTGCCCCAGCGCGCCGGCGCCGTGCTCTGGCCAGCCAACAGAGCCAAGATGACCCTACGCCTTTCGATTTCAGCAAGGCGCTCGACAAGGGTACCTTCGACCCATCCCAGTTCATGGGGCAGCTTGGGAGCGCCAAGCTCCTGGGAATCGTCCCCCTAAGCGAGGTGGTGAAAGCCGTGGCGATCGACGCTGATCGTGCGGCGCCGCAGGTGATCGAGACGCTCCAGTACGCCGCTGGTGAGGCAGGCGGATCGGTCGTCGATGCCCTAAAGACCGTCGCTTCTAAGCTGGGCGATCCTCTAAATCAGGCATTGGCCTACCTTGCCAACGCCGTGCAGACCTTCGACCAAAGCGGCACGCCTGTTCCGTTCGCCCAACTCTATCCGGCTCTAAGCGCGCGCTTTCGGGCGGCGCAGTCGGCGCTCACCGCCACTCTGGCGGCCATTAGGGCGCCGAACGCCGAAGCCGGGAATGTCATCACAAATGTCACCGGTACGGCAGCGGCCCTGAAGTTCTTGATCGGCGAAGCTCAAAGGGTTTTGGCTAACCCGACACCACCGGTTGTCGACGCCGACATCACCGCCCTCGTGGTCGACTGGAACGATCTTAAGGCGGTCTTTCAAGGTCAGTTCATCCCACTCGACGTCATCACGACTATCCAGAATACGATGCGCGATCTCTTTGCGGATCTGGCGACCGCGCAACTGGGAAGCGTACTCCTAGGCTTTGACGGAATTGGTTGGACCACCGCTGAGTGGTCGGCTGCGGTCGAAGATCCGTCGGCCTGGGCCGATCAGGTTACCGATAGCCTTTTTGCCGACGCTTTCGGCGACGCGATCTCTAACCTTCTTACCTATGTCGTCGGCGCGGTTGAAGAGTTCACCGGAGACCTGCTGCTGGCCGAGGGTGCGTTTCTCAGCGCAACTCGGCCGATCATAAGCGACGCCATCAATGGCGTGGCAGGTCAACTGCAGGCCCCCGCGCACACGACGGACCCCAACATAATCAACCCCGCGCGGCAGGATGCGCTGATCCGCGCGATCCGCACCGGCATCCAAGCCAAGCTGGATGCCGCCGCTCAGGCAACGCCCGCGCCGGGCAACCTGACAGATCTCAGCCAGCGAATCCGTGACGTTCTTGGAATCGCCAAGCCCGCGATTTTGAACGGTGCCATCGCTGTGGCGATTAACGCCGCGAGCGCCGATTTCATCCTAGTGGGCGGCGGCGACCCTGCGAGTGTGATCACCACGGTCAAAGCGCAGGTGAGCGACAATCTCACAGCCGCGGCCGCAGCGCAGCTTGGCGCGACGGCAAGCATTCTTCAGGACGATCTGGCGCGCTTGGGCGTCACGCCGAAGGCGGCAGTCCTGCGGCTGGTCGAACTGCTCAACCGGACATCTGTGGCGATGGGCTGCGCCGCGCAGGTCGCGGCCATGTCCGCCATCGGCCAGACCGCGGCGGGTTGGTGCAGTACGGTGGCCGCGCAGGGCCGGGCGGCCGTCGACCTAGCAGACGACTACGCCTCCGGCCTCCTGGCTGATAAGACCAACCTCGTCACCGCGTTGACCAACCTGCTCGGTGCTGCCCAGGCGATCGTTCCACCTCTGGGCGCGACGCCTGGCCTTGTGGGAGCCTATTCGGCTGTGCGAGGGCGCTTGCTGGGCGCCATTCAGGATCTGGCAAGTATCCTGCAAGCCGTTCAGACTGATCGCGACCGGTTGCACAAAGTCCGGCTCGCCCTTCAGACCGACGTCTGTTCGAACCCCGGGGCCTTTTTGGGGCCGACAGGCGACCTGATCCGTGGCCGGCATGATGCGGTGAAAGCTCTGGGCGACATCGCCGGGCGTCTGGCCGAGATCGCGGCATTGGACGGTGGCGCTGCGGCGACCGCGCCCGTCGTCGTCCTCGTGGCGCCGCTGTTTGGGCAGGTGACCGGGATCGCGGCCGTGGCAGCGGCCGGCGCCACATGGAGCGCCATCCAGGGTGACTTTGCGATGATCGGCACCGTTATTGGTGGCGATTACCAAGCCAGCCTGGATGAAGTGCGGACGAAGCTTGCGGAGCAGGCGGCGAAGCTCGCCGCCACCCCGCCGCCGCTATCGGATCTGGCGGCGACGGTGAGCAGTTACGTTCAAGACCTCGAAGGACCCTTGCTCGGGCTCGCCCTACAAACCGTCGCGTTCGGCGATCCTGAGGTGCGCAAGGTGGCGATCGCCGCGGCAACGATTCTTGGTCGCGCCGCCGGCTTCGTCGAGTTGCTGCACAAGACCGTCGGCGACCTTCTCGACCGTGTCGTCACCCAACTCGATCAACCCACCATCCGGCTCATCGTCAATCCGAAGGTGGTGATGAGATTCAAGGATGCGGTGACGGCGATCCGGGCAGATGATGCGACCTTGACGGCGCTGGTCGCCACCGCCGCGGCGCTCAACGTTGCTGCCCAGCCCGGCGCGGCACCGCTGCCGGTCCTGGCCGGCAAGCTCCAGGACCTAGTCACCAAGGCGGCGAATCTCGCCGACGCCTGGACGACCCAGCCGCCTGCGATTACCTCTGCTATTCAGGCCGTTGCCGACGTCGCCGACGAGATCCTGCGCGGCGACTTAAGTGCGCTCTTGAACCTGCCAGATCTGCATATGATCCTGGAGCAAATCGAAGAACAGGGCCAGGCGCTGATCACGTCCCTGGTGCCGACCAGCGCTCACCTCACCTACGATTGGGAAACGCCGCTCGAGACATTCGATGTCGCCGGCGCGCCACTGTTCTACATGCAGACGCCCGGCGATGGCCTGACCTTGGCGGTCGCCGTCGACATCGATTTCGCCGCCGATACGCGCAGCGCTACGGTCAAGGGGATAATCAAACCGTTCGCCATCAAGTTGTTCGGCACTGCCGACATCGCGACGATCAAGTTCGATGGCGCAGGTTTTACCTCGGTAAACGGTCAAACGCCAACCTTCCAGGCCAAGGTCAGCGGCGTCGAACTTGGTTCGATGATGGAGTTCATCGAAGCCCTCCAAGAGTACTTCAGTCCTGGCGGCGGTCAAAATGGATTCTATAACGATCTTACGTTGTTCCCACCCGGCATTGAGGCGGGATATATCTATTCCGCACCGTTTATCGCCGTTGGCGAATTAGAATTCATCAACATCTCGCTGAAGGTGTGTGCCCGATTGCCGTTCGACGGCTCGGCCGCGGAGTTTGAGTTCGATTTCGCCAGCTCTGAACTACCGTTCCTGATCGCTGCGCCGCCCTATGGGGGCGGCGGCTATCTTCAAATGATCGCGACCGCCAAAGGTATCCAGCAATTCAGCCTCGAATTCGTCTTCGGTGGGGTCGCGGCGATAGCGTTCGGTCCGCTGAGTGCCCAGGGTCGCCTTGTTGCCGGCATCTCTGTCCATCAAAATGGCGACGATCAAAACATTACCGCCCTGATTGAGGCCGTTGGAGAGGGAAACATAGCCTGCTTTGGCATTTGTGTGGCGATCACAGTCGGGGCGACCAGGTCAGGCAAGGGCGCGCTTCAGGGCTTCTCGGATTACAGCTTCAGCTTCAGTGTGGGGTGGATCACGTTCACCTACGGTTTTCGAGCCGGTTACACTGTGCAAGGCGGCTCGAGCAGCGGTGACAATCTCATGGCCCTCCGCAGCCCGCCTAGCGGCCAGCAAGAGCCGTTTCGCCGGTACCGCACTCTCACACCTCCTAAGATGCGGCGCTGGGACGCCTACAAGACGCGAGTCTCGATGGACCTGCTGGATACGCGATAATGACACTTCCAACACCTCCACCACCGCCTCCCTACAATGTCTACGTCGACTTCCTGGTGGTGCCGGACGGCATCGCCGACGACGGAAGATTGCGCCTCAACGTCAGCCTTTCGCCGTCCTTCCGCCCAAGCGCCATAAGGGTCGACCTTGTCAATTGGCCGGCGGAGGTGTCCACCATCGCCGCAAATCTCAAGGCGGCCTTGGCGGACATCGGGAGGTCGGGCGATCCCAATGGGGTGACGCTTCGTAAGCCCAGCGTCGACCTCACGGCGGTGCCCCCCTTTCAGGGTGTCGGTGCACTCGCCCTCTGGCATCGGATTTTTGCGCTCGGCGACCCTAATGATCAACAGGCCCTGAACACGGGAATCGGTTGGCTCTATGCAGCCTTGAAGGACGGCAGCGTGGCTCCCCCGCCTCCTCCGGCTGGGGCTAGCTTCGAGATGGCGACCTATCAATATAAGGGGATCGCCCGGCGGATTGATGAGCTGTACAGCTCGGTGGCGGCCGATGGGCTGCTACGCCGCGCCGTGCGGCGTAGCTACGCCGACGTCGGAAAGCCCTTGCCGCCCGGATTCCGCATCGGTGACCTCGACTTGGGCGCGGGCTGGTGGCGCAGCCTGAATCGCGATTGGTTCGACGCTGACGCGCTCGAGGATCCAGTGAGCCGATTTGCAACGCAAGGTGCACAGGGCACGGCACTTGAGTTTCGCATCGACACCGAGATGAAAAACAACTGGACCACGTTTGCGAGTGACCAGTGGACCTCCCTTCTCTCGCAGGGAACCATTGCGCGCTCGAATTTGAGCGCAGCCGATACGATTTTCCAGAGCATGATCGCGGTTCCCGAATTCTGGTCTGACGGAGGACTTCAGGACCCTATGGCAGGTGCCCTTAGGGTCGAAATGGCACGTCTAAGAGCGGCCTGGGGCCTGCATCTGACGCAGCCAGACCCTGCTGATGCGAGCGGAGCGTACGAAATCACGCCCAAGGAGGACGCCGGCCGCAAGTTCGCTGCGATCCTGAGCCACCCGACGCTTTCGAAATTCCTGGGTCTGCATGTCGATCTGACCGCGTCGGCCGATGCCCTCGGCGCAGCGACGCCCGCCTATGGCGCGATCGCCGTCTATACGGGTGATGCGCCCACCCAGCCGACGGCCACAACGCCCCAGACGCCGGACACGACCTCAAACTACGTCTGGACCGCGTATGTGCGCCGAGAGGCGCCTGATGTGGTGACTGGCTATTTTGGCCCCTGCGGCCAAGCCGAAAGCGTTCTGAAGGCACTACAGCCAGATCAGCCGATCGTGGACGGTGTGCTCAATCTCAATGTCCAGATTCCCAACGGTGGAGGACGGAGGTTTGCGCTGGAATGCCTCAACGTCGACACCACATCGATGGCGCTGGCCCAACGCAGCGGCCAACTCGCCCAGGCGCTTCGAAATGGTGCCGCCCCCGCGAAGGGCTCTACCGCCTTGCCCGACACTCCTGTGCCCGGCATCCGCCTGATCGATCAGCAAGCGGACATTTCAGCGCAACAGAACGCAGTTCGGTCGCGTCAGTTCAGTGCCATTGTTCCTTCAACCAAGGCCGTGCAAGTGCGCCACGCCGAGGATCTCGTCGAGGGCTATCGTGTGGACAGCGCTTTGGCCGCGTCGGATGGTGCGTGGCGTGAAACTGGCCGCTGGCGCTCTCTGACGGCCAAGACAGTCACCTACCCCAATGCTGACGACATGCCAGCGGACTATCTTAACCTTGCGAACGTTCGCGCGTTCGCCGAGCGCGAGCATGGACAGGTTCGCCCCATGCTCGCCACGCGTCAGGGGACGTCCTCCCTGACTGGAGAACATACGGCAGTAGTCGCAGCGCATCAGACGCTGTTCACCTGGACGGGTGACAGCCTGGCCCTGAGGGCGCGACAGGACGTGGCCTACAAGGCCGATATCAACGCTCCAGACAACACTTGGATTCTTGACCCCGCGAAGGATCTGGCGATCGACGTCGACACCGATATCCCCACGAGCGGACCAGGGCGGCCACCCCCCTTGCGCGAAAGCCGCGCCTACATGTTCGGTGCCCGCGCCCGCTTCGCCAACGGCTGCGGCGTGTCCCTGCAGCACGCCGTGACACGTTATGTTGCCAAGCCCACCAATGGACCAGGTCTTGCGCTCGGCGAGGACGATGCGACGCCATTCACTTTTGAGCGCCGCGCCGCGATCCTGGCGCCGGACATTCTGTTGTCCTGGCACTCGCCGATCGTCACAGACACCGCCAAGAATTGGCTTGGCGAGACCGTCGAACATCTTGTGATCCGAACGCGACTTGGTAACAACGTCAGTTCGGTCACGCAGCGCTTTCTGACGCCGCCCCGCGCGCGCTTCGAGCTTTTGGAACAGGCCGGCATCTTCGACAGAGAAGGTTCGCCCAAGGGCGCCTTCACCGGTGCCGTTGGCCTTGAAATGGACCCGAAGTCTGGCGCGCTGCCTATCGCCGCCGATGGGACTTGGCATTTCCCGAAGCCACCGGGGCCCTCGGGCGCGATCTTAGCGCCGGCAACGAAAAAGGAAGTCAGCCGCGGATCCGTGATGGTGCTGCGCTTCAACGTACAGGCGCCCTGGTCGCCTTATTTCGTCGATCCGGCCTGCCGCCAGACCCAGGCCAAGTTCGTCCCGCACGGCGATCCGGAAAGCGAGTACGGCGCCCTCTCCACGCCGGTGCCGTTTTGGGAGAAGAATGAGGCACCGAATGACGCCAGGCCGGTGGTGCTTGAGTTGAAACCCAAGCATGGCGAGCCGGACAAGCGCGCCATCTTTGACGAACGCGACGATCACGAATTCGTCGTGCCCGAGCACGGGATCTTTCCAGTGAAGCTTCGGAAGCTCACAGTTGCCCTCAGTGTCGGGGAAAGCGTGGATCTGGAGATCTCCACCGCTATTGATCCGCAACAAGCGATTGGCCACAAATATTTACGGGGAGGTCTCACGCTTCTGCGCGATAAGGTGGCGGGGATACAGGGCGTGCTGCGGCGGACCCCGACGCCCGAAGCGCTGCAATCACAGTCGCCAGACCCTGCTCACGGCACGCTCACAGTGTTAGCGGCCCTCGAACCTCAGGTTCAAAGTGCGCTTTCGGATCGGTTGACCAACCTCATGTCGCCAAATCCGGCGCAGGCCCAGGGGGCCTTGAGCGAACTTTTGCGGGACGCCGCTGTCGCGCCCGCAATCCGCAAGCGTATCGTTCGTCTCGTCCATGCTGTTGACAAACCGTTGAGGACGCCGAAATTTCTGCAGGCGAGCCGTGGCGCGGCAGACATCCATGCAGTGGTCGTCAGAGGCGTGGCAGGGCCGGGCGCCACCGCCGCCCAGACACAATGGGCGGCCTACATTGCCGCAGCCCGGTGCCAATCGATCGATCAACTCGACTGGCCGAGCCAAGAGCAGGGCGTGACAGCCTTCTTCGTCGGATCCGTCGATTTCGATCGCACGACGACCGGAAGGCTCCGTTGCGACGCCAGTTGGCTAGAATACGGTACGGACACCGTGAAACGCGATGTCGACGGCGTGGCTTGGGTGAAGGCGCCGGCCAAGGGTGGCGGCACGCTCTTCTCCGTTGATGAGATACCCTTCGCAGGCGCGTTGCGTGGGGCGGTCCTTAACCTCCTCAAGGATGACGCAGGCGCCCCGCGCTCGCTGTTCTTCGCCTTCAAGGATGGGCGCGCGCGCGCGGTGAGCTTACAACTTGTGGCCACGTCGCGTTTTACAGATTACTTCGCCGCTACGCCGGGCGGATGCGACAATGCGGGGCCTGGATTGGATAACCCTGCCGCCAAGATCTGGGTTCCGTGCACCTTCCGTCCGCCCGCCCCGAACATCGACCGCGTTATGCCGCTTTTCCGCTGGCACGTTCATCGCGACCGATGGGATCGTAAAGTGACCTTCACCCGGACGTCCTCGCTTCGAATCTATTTGAAGTCAGACTGGTGGGCCTCCGGTGAGGGAGAGCAGTTGGGCCTAATCTGCGCCACCAACGATCAAGCTCTCAATTCGCCGTTCGCTGGGGGTGTAAGCCGTTGGGGAGTCGATCCGACCCACATCTCAGGCGGCGTCTCCAATGCTTTGTCGTGGGAGCAAGTTTCAGACCCGGCGTCGCAGGACGATGACAGGGCTGTGGCGCCGACGATTGTACACGATGTCCTGATCGCCAGTGAGCCACAGCCTACCCCTGTGCCGTTCCCCGATGGCGACACGGCTGCGCTGTCCTGCCCACCGCCCGCACCACCTGTCCCGGCGCCGACACCTCCAGAGGTCTTTTCCGTAGTGGCTTTCGAGCCGACCTTCGATCCCAAGGATGGGCTCTACTGCGACGTCCACCTCGACCCGGGTGCGGCCTATTGGCCTTTCATCGAGATGAACCTAGTGCGTTACCAGAGTCACGCAGTAACCCGTTTTCGCGTCTCGCCTTCGACACCATTTGTAACGCAAGTCTTGCCGCTGCGGACCGGCAGCGCCACGCTAAGGCCCGAGCGCAAGATCGCCTTCGACTACTCCGGGTTCGGCTACACCAAGACTGCCACCGGCGCCTCCGCCGCAGACCAAGCGCTGGCGAATACCCCACTATTGAACGTAAAGCTGATGATAGCCTATGTTGTGCACGACCTGCCCTGGGACTTCAAGGGGCATATACAATGGCGGCCGGTCCTAGATACCCATGGCCAGCCCGTCGAACTATTACGCCAAAAGCCTCGGCAAGCTTACGACGGCCAGCTAATTTGGGAAGGCGAACTGGCCGCACCCCGCTTCGATCCTTTGGCCCATTATGGCTTGCTTTTTGAGGAGGTTGAGCTGATCTGGATCGACGACCCCGCCATGACCATCGACACTTGTCATGCAACGCCGTCTCCGCACCGCTTGGCTGAACGCGGACCGACCCTCCAACACGTGATAAGACTGTGGCGCGATGAGTGACGAATCGCGCCAAAACTTCTAACCGGAAAGTACTACTCATGGCTGTGCGCCGCTCGAAATCTAAAAAGACCCCGCTGACCAAGCTGGGGCGCGCCGGTATGGCAGAACTCTTGACCCGTAACGGGGAGATCTTGCGCCAGTTGCAAATCTTGCAGGGTCTTCCGAAGCTCAATGAAAGATCGTCGCCGCAGGAAGCGTGGGCCATCGAAGACTGGCGCAAGCGGCTTATGTCGTTGATGGCGGACAACGCTGCGTTGGCGGCCAACCCCACCAATGTTGATACGAGTGCTAGCGACGCCGATCGCGTGGCCCAAATGTGGACGGTTCTGGGCTCTTGCATCGACGATCTGGACTCTGACTCAAAACGCCAGACCCGCGGCTTCCTTCTGCACGTCGGGTGGCACGAGGGCGCGCGGCTGACTACACGCTCGCAGATCGGTGGCGGACCGGGGCGTAGCTTCTTCCAATTCGAAGCCTACAGAGCCAAGGAGGCCCTCCAGTATGCCGAACAACTCGGCGTTATGGACAAGGTGGCTGCGGTGACAAGCAACGCGGTGGCCGATATCAATGCGGCAAGAGATGCCCTGCCGAACTACGGCGATCAAGGCGCCTCGAATTTTCCTGACGGCAATCTGATTCAAGATCTTCTGCTCTCGAATGATCTCTTCGGTACTTATCTCGTGCGGATCGCCTTTCGGAAGGTGCCAGCCCCGATTCCAGCCAGCAACACCGACCAGGCCGCCTATTGGTACCAGTATTGGAAGGTCACGGGTGGGGATCCTGATACGCTCAAAGCGACGTTCAAAGCTGAGGCAGACGAGGTCGACAGCCTGGTTCCGCCTGAGTCGTAAAGTAATGCTACCGCATAGGTTACGCACATCTCGAAAACTTAACCCCTGTCAGGAATCCGCAGTTCATCAAGGTGATTGGCCCACCACTGCATCATTGCCACGCGTTCCTCCCAGTGCTCACCACGGGCGTAAGCCGCGCGAACGCTATTGCCTTCGATATGAGCAAGCTGACGTTCAATGGCGTCGGAATGCCACTTGCCTGATTCATTCAGCAGGCTCGATGCAGTCGCGCGAAAGCCGTGGCCGGTCGCCTCGTCCTTGGCGTATCCCAGCCGCCTGAGCGCGGCATTCAGGGTGCCATCGGAGATGGGCCGCAACGGCGACCGAACGCCAGGGAACAGGATATTTCCTTTGGAGATTGAACGCAACGCGCGAAGCAACTCAACGGCTTGGCGGGGTAACGGCGTCCGGTGAGGCCGCCGCATTTTCATTCGAGATGCGGGGATCGACCACACCGCTTGCTCGAGGTCGAATTCGGCCCATTCGGCCAGCCGCAATTCACCAGGACGGGGAAACAAAAGCGCGAGCAACTGCAGTGCGATCCGCGTACCGGGCTGACCGTCGAATGCATCGATGGCGCGAAGCAAAGCGCCAAATTTCCTGGCATCGGTGATCGCCGCGCGCGGCGTCACCTGGACTTGTGTCAAAGCGCCCCGAAGGGCGTAGGTCGGATCGATTTCGGCACGGGCGGTCGCGATCGCGTATCGGAATACGCCGCCAATCGTTGATCGGAGGCGGCGTGCCGATTCGTATCTCTCGCGAGCCTCAAGGGACTGCAGTACGTTCAGAATGGCGGGGGCCGCGATCTGCCTGATCGGTTCGTCTCCAAACTCGGCGTTGGCGAAACTGAGGAGCCACTCGACCTTTGCCATGGTCGCTTCTGACCGCTTCTCCCGCCGAAGCTTCGCGACATACTCGTCGGCGAGGCCACGAAACGTCGGGGCATCCGCCAGGGCCTTCGCCTGCCGTTTTTTTTCGAGCGCCGGATCAAGGCCATCCCCCAGTAGGCGCCTCGCATCTTCTCGCGCCTGGCGGGCCCGCGCCAGTGGAACCGTGGGGTACACTCCGAGCGCGAGCAGCTTCTGCTTACCGCCGAAGCGGTAGGCGAACCGCCACAATCGAGCACCGGTCGGCTGTAGCCAAAGCTGGAGGCCACCACCGTCTGTCAGCTTCTGGAGTTTGGGTCCGGGTTGTGCCGATCGACACTTTGCGTCCGTCAAAGGCATCGCCTTGTCCTCCTGGAAGGCACGATACCAACAAGGGGGTCGGATACCAACAAAGATACCACCAGACGAAGACCGATACCGTGGGTGCGCCATGGTATCCGGAACCGCGCTACCACACGCTGATTCCACAATACTGCACTGATTTATCAGGGACTTAAGGGGGCAATGGCGTAGCCCCGGCGGTAAATAGAAACGGTAGAGAAGAGGAAAATGGTGCCCAGGGGCGGAATCGAACCACCGACACTGCGATTTTCAGTCGCATGCTCTACCAACTGAGCTACCTGGGCCCACCTCGGCCGCGCGAGAGGCCGGGTGCTTAACCCATGCCCGCGCCGCGATCAAGCCACCTCGGGCGAGGGTGGCGGATCATCATCCAGCTCCGCCGGCGGACCGGGGATGCGATACTGCCCGGTCA
>Ga0182012_10004178_pt1 | contig 15159 bp, 15 predicted proteins | sample 612S2SmetaG_FD_120486 | JGI IMG/M metagenome (GOLD analysis project Ga0182012, IMG submission 120486) | Permafrost microbial communities from Stordalen Mire, Sweden - 612S2S metaG | ecosystem: Environmental > Terrestrial > Soil > Wetlands > Permafrost | place: Sweden: Stordalen | collected... | reverse complement strand
GGCGATCTGACGGAAGCGTTCGACAACGACCGCCTGTTGGGCAACGTGGCGCCGCTGCCGGCCAGCTACGCGATCATTCCGCCGGCGCAGGTGTTGTCGCTGCCGCATTACGTCTCGACCGGCGCCAACGGCGCGCCACAGTATGGCTGCCAGTTCCTGGGGATTTCGCCGACCGACTATCCCGGCGGCTATGTCCTCGGCGGCGAGATCGATCCGCCGCCGGCGGACTTCAATCCGCGGCCGACCGAAAGCCCCGGCAATCCTTACCTGAACACCAACAACAACACCGGCGGCGCCTCCACCGGTCCGTGGCCGAACTGATACCGGCGCGATGCTGTCGTTGAAACCCATCGTCCTGGCCGGCCTGCTTGCGGCCGGGACGACCCCAGCCCTGGCTGGCAGCACGACGCTGGACAGCGTGCGTGCCGCCGGCGCCCTGCGCTGCGGCGTCGTCGTCACGCCCGAGGACTGGAACAAGACCGATCTGCACGGACCGCTGGCCCCCCTCGGCCTGGAAATCTGCAAGGCCGTCGCCGTTGCCGCGCTCGGCATACAGGCGCGTGTGGACGTGACCGCCTACCCGTCGGAACTGGAAGCCGAGGAGGGGCTGAGCAAGGGACCGGTTGACCTCGCGGTCGGGGTTTCGCCGGACGCGACGGCGATGTGGCACTGGAGGATCGGTTTCGGCCCGCCGTTTTTCTACGATGGCCAGGGTTTTCTGCTCCGCCACGACGCCGCCGTCGCCTCGCTCGCCGGTCTCGCCGGCATGGGCGTCTGCGTCGTCGAGGGCACCGACAACGAAAAGATCCTGCTCGCCCGCACGGTCGCGCGGGGCATCGCCATCGTTCCGATGCCGTTTCAGGAGGAGGGCGAGATGGATGACGGTCTCGCGGTCCGCCACTGCGATGCGATCAGCGCCGACATCTCCCGCCTCGCGCAGATCAAGGCGACCTATCCGAAACAACTCGGCGCCGATCGCATCCTGACCGAAACGCTGACGCTGGCGCCGGTTGCGCCGGCCTACCGGCAGGGCGATCCGCAGTGGAGCATGATCGTCGACTGGACGATCTATGCGCTGATCCAGGCCGAGGCCAGCGGCGTCACCCAGGCCAATGTCGCCGCCGAACGCGCCAGCGAAGACCCGGTCATCCAGCGTCTGCTTGGTGTTGACTGGGCCACCAGCCGGGCGCTTGGCCTCGCGGCGCATGACTGGGCCGCGCAGGTGATCGGCGTGGTTGGCAATTACGGCGAAATCTACGACCGCACCGTCGGCAGCCACAGCGCGCTGCAACTGCCGCGCGGGCTGAATGCGCTCTGGCTGAACGGCGGCCTGATGCATCCGTTGCCGGTGCAATGATGCCGCCGCAAGCCGTGATCACCGCTGTTCTTCCGGTTCTGCGCCGGCGGCCGCGCCATCCCGCCACAACCCTCCATCCAATGCCACTTCAAGGAGACTTATCCGTCATGGTCCGCCGTATCTCAGGTCTCACCGCGGTCGCCGCCTTCAGCCTTTCGTTTGCGTCGTCGGCCTTCGCCGGCCTTACCACCTATGACTTCTCCTCGGCCTCCGGCAGTTCGACCCCGGCGGTCATCGCGCTTGCCACGTTCAGTTCGCCGGCCGATCCGGGTGCGTTTACCTTCGGGCCGAACGCAGGATTATTCTCCGATTTGGGGTCTTATGTGCTGTCGTCCAACGGCAATGTGGAGACGCTCGACATCAGCTTCGCCGCGCCGCAGGATTCGATCAGCCTCGACTATGCGATCGACGATTTCTTCGCCAGCGGCAGCGCCGGACCCGACTCGCTGACGGTCACCACCAGCCAGGGCCTTTCGCAGACCGAAACCGCAGCCCTGGTGGGCAGCGACTTCTTCCCGGAAGGATTTCTGACTTTGTCCAGCCCGGCGCAGCCGTTCACCTCGGTCGCCATCACCAGCGCCTATGCGTTCGACATCGCCGACCTGACCACCGTGCCCGAACCGGCTTCGCTGGTGCTGTTCGGCGCGGGCGTCGCCGGCTTGCTGCGGGTGCGCCGCCGCCGCGCCTGACCGTCGCGCCGCGCGGTCAGGGGGTGTGGATCGCCTCGCCGATGGCCTCGGTGTCGAGGCGGACGTCCCGGCTGCGGCCGCCGTCGCGCCAGGCGATCCAGACGCTGACGGCGTACAGGCGCTGCGCCGCGGCGGCGCTGTCCGCCGGCTGTGGCGCCGCGCCCGCAGTCTGCGTGACGCGCACCCGCCAGCGATAAATGCCGCCATCGGCCCCTTCCCATTCGCCGGGGATCAGCTTGCCGCCGTTCACCGCCTCGGCAAGCCGGGACTGCGCCCGCACCGTCGCCTCGGTCACGTGTGCAGCCGTTTGTGTCGCCCGCAAGGCGCCGGCCGCGGCGCCGATCATCACACCGAGCGCCAGGGTGGCGATGGCGAAGGCGATGAGGACTTCGAGCAGCATGAAGCCGCTCGCCCCGCTGGCCGGCCGGTCCGGCGCAACAAGACCGTGTCGCGTTAAGTCCATGCGCAGATCCGTTTTCCTGCGAGAGCGCGCAGAATTTTGCCAGAACGGCGCAGCCTGTGCCAGATGGCGGGCGCGACTCCGCCTTGAGGTGTGAATGGACGCCCTGTTACCGCCGGCTGAGCTGACCGTCGATGCGCTGGTCGATCGTCTGCTGGCACAGGGGATCGACGCGCGGGCGATCGAACGCGCCCGCCTGGTCGCCCGCGACAGCGGCCAAAGGCTCGACATTGCCCTGCTGCGGCTGGGCCTGCTGAGTGAGCGGCAACTGGCCGAGGCCGCCGCCGCGCTGCTGGGTGGCGTGGTGGTGGCCGCCGACCGCTATCCCGCCAGTCTGCCCGACTGCGCCGCGCTGCTGACGCCGCGCTTTCTGCGCGCCGCCCGGGCGTTGCCGTTGTGCGAGGCGGACGGCGAACTGACGGTCGCGGTGGCCGATGCGCTCGACCGGTTCACCCCGCTGGCGATCGCCGCCGCGACCGGGCGGACGGTACGGGTCCAGGTCGCCGTCCCGGTTGAACTGGAAGCGGCGCTGAACCGGCTGCTGCCGGAAACCGATGCGCCGCCAGCCCAGGACGCCGACACGGGCCCGCTGGAAGACGATGCGGAACGGCTGAAAGACATGGCCAGCGAGGCGCCGGTCATCCGCCTGGTCAACCAGATCATCAGCCGAGCGGTGGAGACCGGCGCGTCCGATGTGCATATCGAGCCGTTCGAGCAGAGCCTGCGGGTGCGCTACCGGTTTGACGGCGTGTTGCAGGAGGCGGACAGCCCGCCGGTTCGGCTGGCCGCGGCCATCGTGTCGCGCATCAAGATCATGGCGCGGCTTGACATCGCCGAACGCCGGCTGCCGCAGGACGGCCGCATCCGCCTCGCGGTGCGCGGTCAGGACGTGGATTTCCGCGTCTCCACGGTGGCCTCGATGCACGGCGAGACGGTGGTGCTGCGGGTGCTCGACCGCAACGCCGTCGCCTTCGACTGGGACCGTCTGGGACTTGCCCCGGCCGTCGTGCACCGGCTGGAAAAGGCGCTGGCGCTGCCGAACGGCATCGTGCTGGTGACCGGCCCGACCGGCAGCGGCAAGACCACCACACTCTATACCGGGCTGCTGGCGCTGAACGCGGTCACCCGCAAGGTCGTCACCATCGAGGACCCGGTCGAGTACCAGTTGCACGGCATCAACCAGATCCAGGTGCGCCCGCAGATCGGCCTGAGTTTTGCCAATCTGCTGCGCACCATCCTGCGGCAGGACCCCGATGTCATCATGGTTGGTGAAATCCGCGACCTGGAGACTGCGCAGATCGCCGTGCAGGCGGCCCTGACCGGGCACCTGGTGCTATCCACCCTGCACACCAACTCCGCCGCGGCCACCATCACCCGCCTGCGCGACATGGGACTGGAGGATTATCTGATCACCGCCGTGCTGCGCGGCGTGCTGGCCCAGCGCCTGGTGCGGCGGCTGTGCCAGCAGTGCCGCCGTTCGGCCGAGGCGCCGCAGGCGGTGGTGGATCGCTTTGGTCTCGATCGCCCCGCGCCCGGACGGGCCTCCGGTGCCAGCGTGACGCTGTGGCATCCGGTGGGCTGCCCGGACTGCCGCGGCACCGGTTTCCGCGGACGGCTCGCCATCGCCGAGTTCCTCACCCCCGATGATGCGATCGAGCGACTGATTTTCTCCCGCGCCGACCACAACGATATCGAACGGGCCGCGGTCGCTGCCGGCATGGTGCCGTTGTTCCGAGCCGGCATCGCGGCGGCGCTGGCGGGTGCCACGACCATCGAGGAGGTCGTGCGCGGCATTCAGGCCGAGGATTGATGCCGGTCGCCGCCGCTTGCGCCCACCCCGCGGCTGGATCGCCGCCGCTTGCACCCCGGGGGCGACAATGGTAACGCCGCGCCACTTTCCTCAGGGGCTAGGGCATGGCATCGACGTACGAAACCGTGGCGGGGATCATCTCCGACACCTGCGACATTGAGCCGGACAAGATCACGCCGGACAGCCATGCGATCAACGATCTCGGTATCGACAGCCTCGATTTCCTCGACGTCGCGTTTGCCATCGACAAGGCGTTCGGCATTAAGATGCCGCTGGAGCAATGGACGCAGGACGTCAACGCCGGAACCGTCACCACCGACGAATACTTCGTCCTGAAGAACCTCTGCGCCAACATCGACAAGCTGGTGGCGGCGAAAGCGGCTTGACCGGTTTTTGTGACATAAGGCAACGGTGACCGGATGCGCCTGGAATACTTCCAGATGGTCGACCGGATCACCGAGCTTGACGTGCCGGGGCGGCGAATCGGGACTTGTTGTGTGGTGCCGGAGCAGTCGCCGGTGTTCGAGGGCCACTTCCCCGGCTACCCGATCCTGCCGGGCGTGCTGATGATCGAGACGATGGCGCAGACCGGCGGCTGGCTGATCCTGGCAACCCAGAGTTGCGCGAAAATGCCGTTCCTGATGCAGGTCGAGAAGGCCAAGATGCGCTCCTTCGTTGCCCCCGGCCAAACCCTGGAGGCGGCGGCGACGCTGACCCATGAAGGCTCCGGCTATGCCGTGGTCAAGGCCAGTATCATGGCGGGGGGAAAGAAAGTGGCCGAGGCCGAAATCCGCTATGGCGTGGTGCCGTTCCCCAACGATGCGTTGAAGGCAGCGATGCTGGAAACCGCCCGACGCGTCGGCCTGCCCGAGGAATTCCATCATGGCGCATGAGCGGGATGCGCTGATCACCGGGGTCGGCATCGCCTCCTGCCTCGGTTCCGGCGAGGCGGCGCACTGGCAGGCGCTGAACGATTTCTCGCCGGTGCTGGACACCATGAGTTTTCCGCCGTTCGCGGTGCATCCGATGGCGCCGCTGGACCTGGACAAGCAGATTCCCAAGCGGGGCGACCAGCGCCAGATGGAGCCCTGGCAACGCATTGGCGTGTTCGCGGCGGGTCTGGCGCTGGATTCGGCCGGGGTGAAAGGCAACACGGAGCTGCTGTCGCGGATGGGCATGATCGTTGCCGCCGGCGGTGGCGAGCGTGACTATGCTGTCGATGCGACGATCCTGTCCGGGTATCCGAAGGCGGAGAATCCGGGTGCCTATCTAAATGAGCATTTGCTGGGCGATCTGCGGCCGACCCTGTTCCTGGCGCAGTTGTCCAACCTGCTGGCGGGCAACATCTCGATCGTGCACGGGGTGATCGGGTCGTCGCGCACGTTCATGGGCGAGGAAGCCAGCGGCGCGGATGCGGTGCGCATCGCCTGCGCGCGGATTGCGGCTGGCCAGGGTGACATCATGCTGGTGGGCGGATCGTACAATGCTCAGCGGCCGGACGTGCTGCTGCATGTCGAGATGGGCGGGCTGCTGCGCCGAGCGCCGTTCGAGCCGGTCTGGGCGCGGCAGGCATCCGGCGGCGGCATGATCCTGGGCTCGCTCGGTTGCTTCCTGGTGATTGAGAGCCGAGCCCATGCGGCGGCGCGGGGGGTTGCGGCGTATGGACAGATCGCCGCAATCCGCACCGATCGCTGCGGGCGCCGGCCGGGTGAGGCGACCGCCAAGGCGCGCGCGCAATTAGCCTCGATGGCCGGGCAGTATGATCCGGCGGGTGCGGCGGTGATTTCCGGTGCCTCGGGTGCGGCGGCAGTGACGCTGGAGGAACAGGCGTTTCTGGGCGAGTTGGGGCTGCCGGTGCGGGCGAGCGTCACCGCGCTGGGCAGCACGCTGGAGCCGTCGTTTCCCGCCAGCCTGGCGTTGGCCGCGATGTCGGTGCGACACGGGATGCTGTTCCCGCCGCTGGAGGCGGCCGAACAGGCGATGATGGCGCCGCTGCAACAGGCGCTGGTGACATCCTGGGGACACTGGCGCGGCGAGGCTCTGGCGCTGGTGACCGCAGCCTGAGGGAGAGAGTGATGGACACCGATCATCTGGGCCGGCCGATCGTCGTGGTCACCGGGATGGGCGTGCTGACCTCTTTGGGTCAGGGGCAGGCGGACAACTGGGCGGCGCTGACCGGCGGGGTGTCCGGCATCCGGCGGATCACCCGGTTTCCGATCGACGGGCTACGCACCACGATCGCCGGCACGGTCGATTTCGTGACGGTAGCGGAATCGTCCGCACCCGCCTTGTCGGAACGGCTGGCGGACCTGGTGATCGAGGAGGCGATCGCCGAGGCGGGGATCGGCCGCATCGGGGATTTTCCGGGGCCGCTGTTCCTGGCGCTGCCGCCGGTGGAAATGGAGTGGCCGCAGCGCTTCGCTTTGGCGGCTGCGTCGGGCGCGAATGACAGCGTGAGCTACGACGATCTGCTGCGGGTCGCGGGCTCCGGTCGGTTCGAACCGTATTACCGGCGGTTTTTGTTCAGTTCGGTGGGTGAGAACCTGGCGGCGCGGTTTGGAACGAAAGGCTCGCCGATCGCGACGTCAACGGCGTGTGCCTCGGGCGGGACGGCGATCCAGCTTGGGGTGGAGGCGATCCGCCGCGGCGAGACGGATGCGGCGCTGGTGGTCGGGACCGATTCGTCGGTCAATCCCGAGAGTTTGATCCGGTTTTCGCTGCTGTCGGCGCTGTCCACGCGGAATGAGCCGCCGGCTTCGGCGTCGCGGCCGTTCAGCAAGGACCGCGAGGGGTTCGTGATGGCCGAGGGCGCCGGGGCGCTGGTGCTGGAAAGCCTGTCGAGCGCTCGTGCGCGGGGGGCGGTGGTGCTGGGGGTGGTGGAAGGGTGCGGCGAGGTGGCGGACGGGTTCCACCGGACGCGGTCCTCGCCCGATGGCAAGCCGATCATTGCGTGCATGCGTGGGGCGCTGGCGGATGCGGGGCTGGGGGCGGACGATGTGGGGTACGTCAATGCTCATGGGACCGGCACGCCGGAGAACGACAAGATGGAGTGGGTTGGGGTGTCGGCGGTGTTCGGGGAGCGGGCGGGATCGATCCCGATGTCGTCGAACAAGTCGATGATCGGGCATTCGCTGACGGCGGCGGGGGCGGTGGAGGCGATCTTTACGCTGCTGACGATCCGGCACGGGGTGCTGCCGCCGACGATCAATTACGACATTCCGGATCCGGCGCTGCCGGTGGACTGCGTGCCGAACGTGGCACGCGAGGCGCGGGTGCGGCACGCGATTTCGAACTCGTTCGGGTTCGGCGGGCAGAATGTTTGCCTGGTGCTGGGGGCGGCGGAGTAGGGGGCGGTCAGGGGTAGCCGGCCCGATGCGATGGGACGGGATGGAAAATGACGCCGCAAAACTCGCCTGTGCTTATGATAGCTGGACGTGGGAGCTGGCGTTGGCCCGCGTCGCATTCGACGATTCAGGATCTGATGCCTCGCGTAGGTTTCGTTTAGTGCTAAGGGTGTAATCGTTCACGATCATGCTTATGACTCATAGAGCGTAATGTTTGAAAAGTATGGTTTTTATATCGCAATGATATACGCGACCGATCGCAGGTTGGCCGCCTGAGCGGTCTATGCCGAATTGGTGAGTATACCCGGGCAAGATCCTCAGACACCTTCTTAGCGACGCGGCGACGGTTGCGGTGGCGAAGAATTGATTTTTCCGAGCCGCAGCAACGATCGCGAACTGCAAGAATTATTGCAATTTATTCGTTACGGAACGATGCGCCGATGGCGCATTCTGATTAGGTAACGACTTTAAGCAACGCGGGTGAGGGGCTAAACGGGATTCGCCGTCACAGGCCGCCGCGCTGTGCGGGTCGCCGGCGGGCGTTTACGTCGTTTGTTGTTGGCATTGCGGCGCTCCATTTCGGCCTTATTTTCGATTCGGACACAGCGGAGCCATGTTGTCGCCACGTATCACCAAGGTGCACTGGGACCGGACAGCCGCTTGCACGCCGGAGATCAGGCGCGCAAGAGCAATTCGCGCGTCGCGGTAGCGGTCCTGTTCCTTCTTCCGTGCCATCGCGGTTTCTCCCTCGATTTCGACCTTGCCGCTGATGGCATACTTGGCTTGGGGGAAACACCCAGCCGGAAGCCGGGCATCACGCTCTCCACGCACGCGCCAGCCTAATCCTCGCCATCATCCACCTGATCGACTGAGCGCTGCCCCGGCCGCCGAGCATCATGGCCCGCCCGTACCGGTCTGTGCTATCATTGGCCGATCACGATCATCCCAGCCCTTACCGGAGACGGTAATGCCTTCCGTCTGGACCAATGCCCCCCGCCCCGCTGCATTGACCCGCCACGATCACGCGGAATACAGCCGTGTCAAGCTGACCGTTCCCGTCACGCGGGAGGGCGTCACGCTTGCCGCCGGCGCCGAAGGCGTTATCGTTCACGATCACAAGGACGGTTCATATAGCGTCGAGTTCGAATAGCGTCGAGTTCGAACGGCCCACCTTCGAGGTCATAACACTTTACGCACCCGAATTGACGTCGATGACCTGATTCGTCAATGACCGACTGGCGCGTCCACCCGGACAAAATCCTGGAATACCTGCTCAGTGGCAAGTCGCCCACCGCCGCGGCCAAAAACAGATTCTTCCGCCATGCGGCTACACGCCGGCGGACTGGCACAGTCTTGAGGCGGCCTTGACCGCCCATCCGGCCAGAGCGCAATTGCACAAGTCGATGGCGACGATTCACGGCGAGCGGCGTGTCTATCGCTGCAACCTGCCGCCATCACCCAACGGCAGGATCTACTGCATCCTGTCCGCTTGGGAACGGCGATCTGACGGTGCGGTCTGGTTGGTCACCGCCTATCCTCAAAGCCCCTGACCACCCCAAAGTTGGCATCCCACCCGATCCGCCGCACACTCCCGTTCGGGAGGATCCACCAATGCCAACACCACATAAATCCGCGATCGTCACCGGCGCCGCCAGTGGCATGGGCCGCGTCATGGCGCTCGCGCTGTCCGAAGCCGGCTTCGACGTGGTCGCCGTTGACCGCAACGCCGAGGCCCTGACGACACTGCCAGCCCCGATCAAACCGTTCCAAGCCGACCTCGCCCTGCCCGACTCGTACGGGAAAATCACCGCCGCAACAATCGAGGCGTTCGGCCGCATCGACGTGCTGATCAACAACGCCGGTATCGGCCAGGCCGGCATCCGCGACGATCAGCGGCGCAATCCGATCCGGTTCTGGGAAGTCACGCCGGAGCAGTGGAACCGCTTCGTCACGGTCAACGCCACCGCCCCGATCATGATGTCGCACGCCGTGCTACCGCACATGCTGAAAGCCGACAGCGGCCGCATCATCACGGTAACGACCAGCCTCGGCACCATGGTGCGTGAGGGCTACCTGCTGTACGGCTCCAGCAAGGCCGCCGCCGAAGCCTCGATGGCCGTGCTTTCCGCCGATCTGAAAGGCACCGCGATCACCGCCAACGTCCTGGTCCCCGGCGGCGTCACTGACACGCCGCTGGTCGGCGCGGCCGGCGACCGGTCGAAAATGTTGCGCCCCGAGATCATGGTGCCGCCGCTGCTCTGGCTCGTCTCGGACGCCGGTGCCACGGTCAGCGGCCGCCGCTTCATCGCCGCCGACTGGGACGTTGCGTTGCCCCCGGCGCAGGCAGCGGAAAAAGCCGGCGCCCCGGTCGCCTGGCTCAGCATCGCCCGCATGCCGATCGAGCCCACCTGACGCCAACGCGGTAACGCCGGTGCCGTAAATGCGAATTGCCGCCGCGCCGATCCCGCCCAATCTCCGGCGGGCAACGGCGCGGTGGCAGACGCATGACCAGCACAGACCATTACGATATCATCGTCATCGGCAGCGGCCCCGGCGGCGCCTCCCTGGCGCATCGCCTGGCACCCACCGGCAAGCGCATCCTGATGCTCGAACGTGGCGGCTATCTGCCACGCTCCCGGCAGAACTGGGACGCCAGGGCGGTCTTCGTGGACGGCATCTACCAGGCCAAAGAGACCTGGTACGGCAGCGACGGCAGCAGCTTCCGACCCGGCCTGCATTATTACGTCGGCGGAAATTCCAAGGTGTACGGCGCCGCGCTGTTCCGCATGCGCGAACGCGACTTCGCCGAACTCCCGCACAAGGACGGCGTCTCGCCCGCCTGGCCACTCGGATACGACGTGTTCGAGCCGTACTACACCCAGGCCGAACATCTGTTTCAGGTACACGGCCAGCGCGGCGAAGACCCGAACGAGCCATGGTCCAGTGCGCCCTATGCCTTCCCGCCGGTCAAGCATGAACCACGTATCCAGCAACTCAGCGACATCCTCCAGCGCGAGGGCCTGCATCCGTTCCATCTTCCGCTCGGTATCAGGCTCGAGCAGACCCCCGACGGCAGCGCAACGACCTACAGCCCGTGCATCCGCTGCGACGCCTTCGATGGCTTCCCCTGCGCGATCAACGCCAAGGCCGACGCCCAGGTGATCTGCGTCGATCCGACCCGGGCGGCGCATGCCAACTTCACCCTGCTGACCAACGCGTATGTAACGCGGCTCGAAACAAACCCGACCGGGCGCAGCGTCAGCCGGGTCCATGTCATCCGCGACAATCAGTTCGAGCAGTATTCCGCCGATATTGTCGTTGTCGCCTGCGGCGCGCTCAGTTCGGCCCTGCTGCTGCTGCGTTCCGCCAGCGACACGCACCCCGACGGCCTCGGCAACCGCTCCGGTCAGGTAGGCCGCAACTACATGCGCCACAACATGTCAGTGGTCATGGCGATCCTGAAGGAACCGAACCAAACGGTGTTCCAGAAAACCCTGGCGCTGAGTGATTTTTACTTTGGCAGCCCCGAATGGTCTTATCCGATGGGTCTGATCCAGATGTGCGCCACCTCCCACGCCGAGCAGATTCGCGGCGAGGCGGTGCCGGGATTTCTGAACTGGCTGCCGGAGATGCCGTTCGACAAAATGGCCGAACACTCGATCGACTTCTGGCTCCAGTCCGAGGACCTGCCGCGGCCCGAAAACCGCATCCGTTACGATGGCGACCGCGTCGTGCTGGACCTGCGGGAAGGCAACGAAGAAGCCGCCCGACGGCTGCGCGCGAAACTCCAGGAGCTGACCGAACCACTCGGTGCCTGGCCGAAACTCATTGACCGCAGCCTCTACCTTGGAAAGAACATCCCGATCGGCGGCACCGCCCACCAGGCCGGCACCTGCCGATTCGGCACCGACCCGGACAATTCGGTTCTCGACCTCGACTGCAAGGTGCATGAGCTGGATAATCTTTACGTCACCGACGCCAGTTTCTTTCCCTCCATCAGCGCGGTCAATCCGACCCTCACGATTATTGCCAACGCGCTCCGCGTCGCCGATCGTATCAAGGAGCGCCTCCTCCCATAGCGTTTTGTTTGAAACGAGCAACTTTATCACCCGGACTGTTCCAGTCAGGGTGATGTTGCTCTAAGCGGCCCTGATCAGACAGCCCGCCGTTTGGCCAGTCGATGCACCCCGGCAATCAGCCCGATCAGCACCAGGCCCCAGAACGCATCGCGGTGCCGGCTGGTGAACATCTCCCAGCTTGCAGACTTCGCCTGACCGTCGAAGCGGCCATGCGCGCCATATGCCCCGGCCACCGGTTCGAACAGATTGCCCGGTGCGTCCGGATTGGCTGGCTGATCGCTCAATTGGCTCGAGTAGCCGAACTTTGCCAGATACCGGTCGATCAGACCCGGCGCGACTCGATTCGCCAGGATAGCCTTCACCGTCGGCAAGCCGACCCAGATCTGCCGCCGGGGGTTGAACGCCGCGAAATAGATCGCCCGCGCCGGCACCTCCGGCTGATAGATCGGCGGCACCGGCTGCGCCTTGTGACTCATCTTGTTACGTGCCCAGTCGAACTGAGGCGTGTTGACCGCCGGCAAATCAACGGCCGTCACCGTGATCGCAAGTTTGTCGTGATACAGTTCCGACCGCAGAGAATCCAGAAACCCGCGAATCGCGAACTTTGCGCCGCAGTAGATCGACTGCAGCGGCACCGACCGGTAGGCCAGCGCCGAACCCACGCTGACGATGGACCCGCGGTTGCGCGGCCGCATGTGCTTCAATGCCGCCATTGTGCCATGCACCTGACCCAGATAGGTCACCGCCGTCCCGCGCTGAAACTCCGCCGCGGTCAACCTGTGAACCGGCGCAAACACGGTCGCCATGGCGACGTTGACCCAGACATCGATCGGTCCGAGCTCGGCCTCCACCCGGTCCGCCGCATCGTCAACTGCCTGCGCGTCGGCCACATCGGTCGGGATCGGCAAAACCCGCACACCGAACAGGCGTAACTCCGCTGCCGCGTGCTCCAGCCGGTCCGGATCGCGCGACAGCAGCGCGAGGTCGCAGCCATTGCGGGCAAACTCGGTCGCCGCCGCCCGGCCGATTCCCGCCCCGGCCCCGGTGATCACCACGATCTTGCGCATGTGCAACCCTTTGTCAGTACGGGTCCCAAACGCCGGGATTGGTCAACGGTGGCGCCTCACCATCAACACAACTGCAAATCCCATGCACACGAGAATGTTCCCGTACAAGAATAATTGAGTTCGCGCCGCGCTCCGCCGTAGCCATATAATGCCGACCTCATTTCGAAGGATACCAGGATGCGTGTTGCTCTGCTGGTTCTGTTGCTGCCACTCGTGTTGGCCGGGTGTCTGTCCTTCAGCAGCAGCGATCCGCCGCCGCCCGCCGGCAACACCACGATCGTCGTGCCGCCGACACGCTGAGGGCATCGTCCCGCCGACGCGGTGAGCGTTACCGCGCGGCCGCATGGCGCGCGCCGATCCAGCGCGCCATGCCCATCACCTGGCCGGAAAATAGCACCCCGCCGCTCGGCATCGCCAAGCCGCCCGCGCGCAACGTATCCGCGGTCCAGGTGTTGCAGGTAAACAGCCCATCATAGGTGTCGCGCGCGGCGTAAAACACGCTGCCGGGATATGGCCCCTCGGCCAGCAACACCGGTTCGCCCGCCGCTGACAATTCAAACTCAGCCCAAATCCGAGCCTCGATTCGGTCCAGGCCGGTGCGCGAGACTGGCAGCGCCACGACATTTCCGGACCCGAACGCGGCCTGCGGTGACGTCCCCAACGCCGTCATCAGCACCGCGCTTCGGCTTGGCAGCAGCGCCTTCAGCATCGCGCCAAAATTTTTCTCGTGGTTCACCAGGAACTGCCGCTCGCCAAACCCGAAACTCAGCACCCGCACCCCGGGAAACCCGCTTTCCAGGGCCGCCAGCGGACCCGCGATCTCCTCCACCGGCAGCGCAATATCGGTGTGCCAGCCCCGCTCGACCACCCAGACGAATGCATCCCCCGCCGGCGGCTGCACAGAGGCAGGCGCCGCGCAGAAGGTGACCAGCAGCGCAATCCAGACGAAGGCAAACCGCACCATCGAACGCCCGCCCTCGCCCCACCCGTCAATCTCGACCCGGCACAGGCTCTTGCGCGCCGACCGGGTCTGACCGGACAATACCCTGTCCGAGAACGCTGCCCCAGGGGGACCATGATCCCACGTATCGCATTCGACCCGACCGCCCCCGCGCCGCTCGATGGTATCCGCGTGGTCGACCTGTCGCGCCTTGTCGCCGGCAACATGGTGAGCCTCCAGCTTGCCGACCAGGGCGCCGAGGTCATCAAGATCGAGGACCCGAAAGTCGGCGACCCGCTCCGCGCCTGGCGCATCAACGGCCTGTCTCTCCACTGGAAAGTCTATGCGCGGAACAAGAAGAGCCTCGCCATCGACCTGCGCCCGCAAGCCGGCCGCGACACGCTGCTCGATCTGCTCGCCACCAGCCAGGTGCTGATCGAGAACTTCCGGCCGGGCACGCTCGAAGCGATGGGCCTTGGCCCCGACATCCTGCACGCGCGCAACCCGTCGCTGATCATCGTCCGCATCACCGGCTTCGGCCAGGACGGGCCGTACCGCGACCGTCCTGGATTCGGCACACTGGTCGAAGCGATGTCGGGATTCGCCGCGAAGAACGGCTTCGAGGACCGGCCGCCCGTGCTGCCGCCGTTGGCGATGGCCGACATGGTTTCCGGCCTGTACGGCGCCTACGCCGTCATGATCGCGCTGCGAGTCGTCGAAAAAGGCGGGCGCGGCCAGATCATTGATCTGTCGCTGCTGGAGCCGATGATCTCCGTCCTTGGCCCCGATGCAGCCAGCTACCGGGAGTCAGGCGAGAAGCCACGGCGCACCGGCAGCCGCTCGCTGACCACCTCGCCGCGGAATGTTTACGGCACCAGCGACGGGCGGTTCATTGCGATCTCCGCGTCGATCCAGGCGATGGCCGAGCGGTTGTTTCGCGCCATCGGGCGGCCGGAGGTGATCGACGACCCGCGCTTCCGCACCAACACCGACCGAGTCCGCAATATTGACGCATGCGACGGCATCGTTGCCGGCTGGATCGCCGAACGCAGCCTGGCCGAGAACATGGCGGTGTTCGAAGCCGCCGAAGTCACCGCCACGCCGATCTACGAAATCGACCAGTTGCTCGATGACCCGCATGTCCAGGCCCGCGGCGTCATCGTCGAGGCGCCGGACGATGAGGCCGGGTCGGTGCTGATGCACAACATCATTCCGCGCCTGTCCGATACGCCCGGGCGGCTGCGATCCGCCGCCCCCACGCTGGGTCAGCACACGCGCGCGGTGCTGGACTCGATCGGCTATGACAACGTCAGGCTGTCTGCGCTGGCCGCCGCCGGCATTATCAAGGAAGGATGAACCCATGCGAGACGATCTGCCGGTCTGGCGGTCTTTGATGTTCGTGCCGGTGACGGC
>Ga0182012_10004177_pt1 | contig 15160 bp, 9 predicted proteins | sample 612S2SmetaG_FD_120486 | JGI IMG/M metagenome (GOLD analysis project Ga0182012, IMG submission 120486) | Permafrost microbial communities from Stordalen Mire, Sweden - 612S2S metaG | ecosystem: Environmental > Terrestrial > Soil > Wetlands > Permafrost | place: Sweden: Stordalen | collected... | reverse complement strand
TTCCAATAGTGCTGGCTCTATTATAGCCTGTTAGGACTCAATCCATGAAATCTGATACTGGTTACGGAGCCTGATGAGCGAAGTGACACACAATTCGGCTCCCGGGCAAGTTTGCGGTATGATATCGCATCGAGCCGAATATGGACGCAGGCAAAGGAACAGGTAACAGGGATTGAACTTCGAAGGTAAAGCGAACGAAAACAAGGGATCTGCAGCAGAGGCCCATTTGCGACCGGCTCTGCGCGATGAAACCTGGCTCAATGAACGCCTGGCGCTTATCTGTAGAGTACATTTTGCAGATGTCCCGAGAGGCCATCCCATCGATATTCGCTTCGGTATCCGTGCACGTTATCGCTTCGGCTCGATTGCAGCACGAAAAGGCAGAACGGTCATTCTCATCAACCGCCTGTTCGCAGATCCAGAGGTGCCCGAAGTAGTAGTAGATGGCACCATCGCCCACGAAATGGCACACTATGCTCACGGATTTGGTTCCGGTTTGCCAAAGCTCTATTCAGATCCTCACCGTGGGGGAGTTGTTGATCGTGAATTGGAAAAGAGGGGGCTTAAGGAGGTTGAAAGGGCAGCTGATGCCTGGCGTGTAGCCAACTGGCAAGAATTTTATGCATCGCGATGCGGCGACATCGAAGCGCGCAAGGAGGACCGGCAAGCCGGTACCGATGCAATCTGGCTGGAGCGGCTGGCGCTACCGGGAGCGCGAACAACCGAAGATCTGAATCAGCGGCTTGCGATGGTTAGAAAGCATATGCAGAGCTGGCCAGGCGAGCCTGTGTTTCAATTGGAGTGGATGCACGCTTCGCTCAAACAGACCGGTCTTTCCTACCTATTTGCCGATCGAAGCACGCTCTGCCTGCACGGGCTACTGGCAGATCGACGCGTTCCGGACGCGGTGATCGATTTCGAACTGGCCTACTGGATAGCCCGGTCGCGCTCGGGGAGCGCCTGGCCGGTAATCGAAAGATACCTGCTAGCCGTTGGAATGGGGACTTCTCTGCATGCGGCGCTGCTGTGGAGGCGAACAAAGTGGAACGCATTCCGAAACCGAAATCATCCTCTGAAGTCTGGATAATAGGGCACTGTGTTCCCGCGTTAGCGCCTGCGGGCTACACGAGATCGCACTTTTATAATCGACTCCGCCGGTTTTTTGATCAGAGGCTTTCGCGGTTGAGACGACTTTTTCGGGAGTGCCAGGACAGTGTTGTAGATCTCCATTACACTTGCCGCCATAGCCTCGGGTGAGTACAGCTCCGCACGCTTCTTGCCGTTCTCTCCCAGATGTGCCGACAGTTTGGGATCCAAGAGTACCTTCTCGATGGCACGCGCAAAGGCAAGTGGTTCCAGCGGCACCCGGATTCCCGTCTGATTCTGTATTACTATTTCGCGCGGACCTCCATAGTCTGCGGCTATGCATGGCAATCCGGCCAGCATGGCCTCCACAAGAACGAGGCCCTGTGTCTCATTCGGGCTGGAGAAGGTGAAAAGATCTGCCGCGGAGTACCAGTCGCCGATCTTGGCATGAGGTTGCTCGCCAACAAACACAACACGATCCATTATCCCAAGGTACTGCGCCATCTCCTCAAGCTCCGCGCGCGACATGCCGTCACCCACTAGCGCCAATCGGAAATTACGTTGCGGCTCAGGCAAGTCCCGGCTCTTAAGAATGGCAATCGCGTTCAGCAGCACATCAACACGCTTTTCGGGTCCCAATCTGCCAAGAAATAGTAGCAGAGGCATATCGTGGGTGAGGCCCAGTTGCCGACGTATGGCAGCCGGGCCATCCTGGCTTACCTCCGGCGCGACTACCCCGCTGGGAATGATGGCAAATCGGTTCACTACGCCGGCAACGCGCAGGGCGTCTCTGGTGTATTTTGAGGGCGCAATAACGTAGTCTGCTTTAGCACAAAATCGCTGCACGACTCCGCGCACAGCCTTCATGCTCACATTACGGACAATGAGGGACTTCGCATTTGAAGCCATATTATCATAAAGAGAGTGGGCCGTGTAAACCAGAGGAAGGTTATATTTTCGCGCCATTTCGGAGCCAAGCCTGCCCACGGTAAACGGGTGATGGCAATGGACTACCTCCGGATTTAAGGCGCCAAAATCGACATGAAGCCTGGGGAATGGGCGGGCAAAATGGTAGGGATGCCTTGGGAACGGGAGTTCCGGAAGCCGGTAGATCTCGTCGTCGTCGTCCGGCTGTGGTGATCCAGGTGCAAACAGGAACACCTGATGACCTTGCGCACGCAAAGCGGAGCGCAATGTAGCCACCGATGTTACCACCCCGTTTGCTACCGGGCTATAGCATTCAGAGAAGAGAGCTATTCGCATTCGGCACAGAAATCCCTTCGCAGGCCGGGCGTTCCGTTACGGTTCTGCACTTGCCTCAACCTGTCAGAGCACGCCCATTATAGCGTGAACCAGGGGAATAGTCAATTCTCTGGTATATGCTTCTCTGAAGCAGTGCAACTCCATTTACGCCGGGAATGTGCGTAAATTCCTTGTATCTATACACGAGGTGTGACCTTTTTCACACAGCGGGTGCCCGGAAGAGTGTATGCCGGCCGGCAGGTTTCAGGCCGGTTAACCGAACGCCTATGCAGGAGTCGTCTGGAAATAGGGCGAAATAATGGGGTACACGGTGCCATAATTCTTTGGCACGGTTTCAATTGTTACATCGAATTGAAAGGAATACGAGTTGTGAACAGAGTGCGCGTGGGCGTAATTGGTCCGAGCTGGTGGGTAGACTACTGGCATCTGCCTGCGCTTTTAAATCATCCCGATGCTGAGATAGTGGCCCTGTGCGGAAGCAAGCCGCGCGATGCGGCAGAGGTCGCCACGAAATACGGTGGTGGGAAAGAGATTCCTGTTTTTCAGGACTACGAGCAGATGATGGACGACATTGCGCTGGATGGCGTAATTGTCTGTACACCAAATGACATGCACCATCCTGCCACGATGGCTGCTCTGTCTCGGGGCATCCACGTGACCTGCGAGAAGCCCGTGGCTCTCAATGCAGAACAGGCGCGGGAGATGGTGAGTGCTGCTGCCGACAGGCAGTTGATTGGTATGAGCAACTTCCCATACCGCGCGAATCCAGCGGCTATAGCGCTTAAGGAGCAGATTACATCCGGTTACGCCGGTACGATTCTGCATGTATCCGGTCAGTACCATGGTGGTTTTGGGCTGCAGCGTGCACCTGGTTGGAGAGGCTCTCGCACTCATAGTGGCTCCGGTATTCTGGGCGATTTGGGCTCACATCTTATCGACCTCGCGCGCTTCGCTACCGGCGACGAGTTCACTGCCGTTTCCGCCTCATCCCTCACAATGGTTAAGGGGCTGGATGCAGGCTATCCTGATGGTATCACGTTGTTGCGATCCGAGGATCCGCGCGTAGGTGATAGAAACGACGACTCGTGTGCCTTCCTATCGGAGTTTGCTTCCGGTGCCCAGGGTGTATTTCACACAAGCTGGATTGCCCATCAGGGCGTCTATGTTCAACATCAGGAGCTCGAGGTGTATGGAACAGAGGGACGTCTACGTTTCCTCTCTACGCACACCGGAACCCATCTTCAGGGCCTCAAAGTTGGGTCCGATCGGTGGCACACCTTCCCTGTGCCGGACGTTACTCCGTACGATGAGAAGGGCGTAGACGACGAAGACTTCTTCCGTCCCGGTCGTCTTAACTCAACCAACAACACGTATCGTTGGGTGGAAGCTATACGCGATGGCGCAACAGCCATCACGCCGGATCTTGTAGATGGACTGCGTGCCCAGCTCGTCATCGATGCTGTGGTACAGGCGAGCGCAGAGCGGCGCTGGGTTGACGTGGAACCATCGTAAAGTAAAGAGTAATGTCTGTTCGAGGCCGGAGTGGTAATCAAAACGCTGATTCCGGCCACGGCTAACACGATGTACGACTACTATCCTATCCGTATACTGTAATAAGGACACCCGAAATGCCCAAAACGCCCCGAATTCACTCCCGCCACACAGTGATAATGCTTACCGCATGCGCATCTGTAATGGTGCCGGTAGTTGCCAGGGCTCAGGACCGACTGCCGCTAGCCCCGGGTTACAATCAGTACAGAGAACTGGTTCAGCAGGCCAGAGAGGCACGAACGGCGCTCATGCAGGGCTCTGTCAATCAGTTCTCCTGGACGACGGATGGTAAGGCGCTCATCTACCACAAAGACGGCAAGGTGATCAAACTTGACCTCACTACTGGGACCACAGGTGATCCGGGTCCCGGCGATGTAACCGCGCCAGGCAGCGCTGGTGGCCGCTTCCGAGGCGGTGGTCCGGCACGCGGACGCCAGGCGGCCGTGTTGGAATCTCCAGACAGTAAGCTAAAGGCGTATTATAAAGACAGGAACCTCTGGATCAGTGCGGCTGATTCGGACGCAAACGCTGTCCAGGTAACAACGGATGGGAGCGAAAAGACCCGCATTAAGTACGGGACCGCAAGCTGGGTATACGGCGAGGAGTTGGAGCAGCGTACCGCCTTCTGGTGGTCGCCCGATAGCAGCCAGATCGCATACTATCGTTTTGATGAGAGCAAGGTGCCGGACTACATCACCCTGCACTCACAGATCTCAATACACGATGGTTACGATGCCGAAGCCTATCCCAAAGCCGGTGCGGTAAATCCCGTTGCGGAGATCTACGTATACAACCTGCAGTCAAAGAAAACCACGCATATAGACACGCGTGATGGCAAGCCGTTTGATGATGATGTTGTTGGCCACTACGTCTATGCGGTGCGCTGGTCTCCGGATGGTAAGGAGCTGTTGTATAACAGAACAGACCGCCATCAGAAGATCATGGAGCTCACATCTGCAGATCCCTCAACGGGTGCCAGCCGCGTCGTAGTGCGGGAAACCAACCCTGCAGGCTACACCGAGAATTTGCCGGGAGTGACCTTCCTGAAGGATGGGCGCCGATTCCTCTTTGCCTCATCGCGCAATGGCTACAAAAACCTCTATCTTTACGATCTATCCGGCAAACTGCTGAACACAGTAACGGCGAACAACGCAGATCTTGGGGATATCGTTCAGGTTAACGAGACAACCGGCCGTCTTTTCTACACGGCTCATGATGGCGACAATGCGATGAAGCTCCAGCTTCATCGCGTCGGGCTGGATGGCAACGGCGACAAGAGGCTGACGGACCCCACACTTCTCCATATGGTTTCTGTTTCCCCGGACGGCAAGTACTTTGTGGATACCGCTGAAGCACACGACAAAGCACCGGTTACCACGGTAATGGATGGGGATGGCAAGGCCGTTACCACGCTCTTTAAGGCGGATACCAGTAAACTGGAAGCGCTCAAAGTCCCTGCGCCGGAGTTGATAATTTGCAAGGCCGCCGATGGTAAGACGGACCTATACGGCATGCTCTCCAAACCCGCAGGATTTGATCCGTCTAAGAAGTATCCTCTGCTTATCTCCGTGTATGGTGGTCCCACCGTAACCGTGCTGAGCGAGAGATTTGGCTCACCCAATGCACTTACGGCGCTCGGGTTCCTGGTCGCCGCGTTCGATAACCGGGGCACACCTGGCCGGGGGATCGAATTTGAACAGGCAACGTACCGCAAGCTTGGTGTTGTCGATATCGACGATCAGGCTGCAGGCGCCGCCTACCTGAAGCAGCGCCCCTATGTGGATGGCAGTCGGATCGGAATCTTTGGCACTTCGTATGGCGGTTATGCATCTGCCATGGCACTACTGCGCCATCCCGAAGTTTACAGCGCAGCCTCTGCTATGTCTGCCGTTACCGATTGGCGAAACTACGATAGCGTCTATACCGAACGCTATATGGGGCTGCCACAGGATAACGCAGCGGGTTACGATGCCGGTGCGGCCGTAACCTATGTAGACAAACTCAAAGGCAAATTGATGATCTACTACGGCACTGCAGATGATAATGTACATCCCTCCAATGCACTGCAGCTTATCAATGCGCTACGCCGTGCCCGCAAGGGTTTCGAGGTGCAGGTTGGACCGGATATGGGCCATACCGCCCTGGATCAGGACCGCATGATCGAGTTCTTCCTGGATGCGTTCGGAATGTGGAAGAGCTCTTAGAGTTAAGCAGAAGTAAGGAAAGACCATGGTTCACGATCATCGCTCGATGCATCGGCGAAGCTTTCTGGGCATCGGCCTCGGCGGGATTGTGTCTGCAATAACAGGCATCTCTCCCGCCGCTGCGGCTCTCTCGCCTGGGGTGCGTGCAAATGCAAAAGCAAAGCGCGTTCTGGTGATATTCGAACAGGGCGGCGTTTCGCAGATCGATACCTGGGACCCCAAACCGGATGCGCCCGTTGAGCACCGGAGCCCCTTCAAACCGATCAAGACCAACGTCGACGGAATGATATTCACCGAGCTTCTCACAAAGACGGCGCGTGTGGCAAATCGCCTGACCGTCGTTCGCTGTATGACCCAACCCACTCCCGGTATCGGTAACTCTCACCCACTCGGCTCACAGTACATCTACTCTGGCGAGGCGCCCGGTGGTCCCGTCGAACTACCGGATATGAGTTCGATTATTGCCTACCGCATGGGTGCGAATGCGCTCTATCTGCCTTCCAATATCCTTGTTCCGGGAACAGACGAACAGGCAGGCGCATCCCGCATCGGCTTTCTGCCGCCCGGGTATGCGGTCTTCAAAACAGGCGGCAGCCCTGCCGATCCTGCCTGGAAAGTTCCCAACCTCGGACTGGCCGCCGGTATAGATGAGCGTCGATTTAAGGATCGGCACGATCTACTCAGTGCTCTCGATGTCGGCTACGTCAACGCCGCACGCTCTCGCGATGCCGAGGCCATGCACACGTTGATGGAAGAGGCAGCGGATATGCTGACCAACCCTCTGACTCGCAAAGCATTCGATCTCAACTCCGAAAGCGCCGCAACCCGCGAAGCCTACGGCCTGGGACATAGAGGGCAGTGCTATCTGCTTGCGCGAAAGCTCATCGAATCTGGAGTGAGAGCCGTGACCGTCGACGTGCGGGAACCGATGCACTCTTTCCGCGACGGAAAACGGGTGGCATATGATGGTGGTAACAACATGAACTGGGACCACCATGACGCCATCTACTCCACATCACACACTAATATCCCGAACGGTGGACCGGGTGCCGGGCGTTTTGGGATTGGCACCTGGCCGATGATGGGTTCGACCGATCAGGCCTTCTCTACGCTGATTGAAGATATGCATCAGCGAGGGCTGCTGGAGGACACGCTTGTCTGCTTCGTAACGGAGTTCGGACGGACACCACGCATTAACGACAGACAAGGGAGAGACCACTGGACAAATGCCTTTAGCTTTGCATTTGCCGGTGCCGGCGTTCCGGGTGGACAGGTGGTCGGTGCAACCGATCGGGATGGTGGTTACATCACCAGCTCGATGGCCTACACCATCGAAGATTATGCAGCGACGATCTACGAAAAGCTCGGCATTGATCGCACCAAACCACTTATGACTCCCATTGGTAAACCTGCCTATCTCGCCTCCAAAGGCCGGCCGATACAGGAGCTGTTTTAACGGTGAATACTTCCCGAAAAATTCAATCGAGCCTGTTATCTGCTGTACTCCTCAACGTCTTGCTACTGGCGTCATCGACAAGGGTGCTTCGCGCCGCTCCTATCAACCGTACTATAGCGGATCGCATCGTAGTCTACCCCGCCAGAATTGATCTTAAGAGCCGCCGAGATTGCAGGCAGGTGGTGGTAACAGGCTGGTTTCATGGTGAGCCGCAAGACGTAACGCATGAAGCGACGTTTGTGGCCTCTCTATCGGGTGCCGTACAGATAGGCGATGCCATAGTTCGCGCACAGCACGATGGAGCAGAACGCATCACGGTGAGTGTTTGCGGCAGAACAGTGGTGATCCCCGTCACCGTAACCAATAGCAGTAAGCCGGATCCCGTCAAATTCAAGTTCGAAACTCTTGCCGTCCTTACCAGGCAGGGCTGTTCAACGGGTTCATGCCATGGTGCACCGCATGGCAAGGGGGGATTCATCCTCTCGCTGTTCGGATACAATCCCAACACAGACCGGATATCCCTCACACGAGATGGGTTTAACCGACGTATCGATGTGATGGAGCCGGCCGACAGTCTGATTATAAAGAAGCCCATGTTGGAGCTGCCGCATGTCGGTGGAAAACGGCTCCATAAGACGGATGAGGCCTATCAAGTCCTCTACAACTGGATTTCAGAGGGCGCACCTGTCGACCTACCCGCAGTAGAGTGCACGGGAATCAGCGTCTATCCGCATGGAGAGCAGGTTCTTCGCCCGGGAGCAAGCACTCAGCAGATATCGGTTATCGCCAACTATTCTGATGGCTCTTCGCGCGATGTAACCCGTATCTCAGCATACGATACATCAGCTGCGTCAGTCATCACCGTCGATGCCGTTGGCCATGTCTCCTCGCACACACGGGGACAGGCGTCAATCAGTGTGCGCTACCTGGATAAGCTCGAATCGGTCCACTTTACGATGACGGAGCCAGTTCCAGGCTTTGTCTGGAATCAGCCTGCGCCGACCAATGAGATCGATCGACTTGTTGAAGCGAAGCTGAAGCAGTTAGACTATCTGCCATCGTCCCTATGTGATGATAGCGTGTTTCTACGCAGGGTCTATCTCGACCTTACCGGCTTGCTGCCGACGTTAGAACAGGCTCGGAGCTTTCGTGCCGATAAGACTACTTCAGCAATCAAACGATCCAGGCTGATCGACGGCCTCCTGGAAACCGAGGAGTATGCGAGATTCTGGTCCCTGAAGCGAGCAGATCTTATGCGCGTGACACCCGCCCGATTAAAAGGCGATCGCGCCAAAAAATTTGCGAGTTGGATCGTCGATGCCGTGCGTTCCAATATGCCTTATGATCGATTTGCCCGCGAGATTATTACGGCCACTGGCGATACGGAGAAGGCGCCGCCTGCCTGCTACTTCGTCGCAGTTCCAACGACCGAAGAGCGGACCGAGATGACGGCAGAGATCTTTATGGGCTCCCGCGTCGAATGCGCACGTTGTCACAACCATCCATTTGAAAGTTGGACAATGAAGGACTACTACAGCATCGGCGCTGTTTTTGCCCGTACCCAATCAGACGGGTCTACCATTAAACTTGCTTCTTCTGGTGAAACGATAAATCCGACCACCGGTGAGACGATGAAGCCGTTTGGCCTCGCGTCATCTTCCGGCCGATTTGACGACTCAACGGATCGACGACTCCTGTTTGCCGATTGGCTCGTAAAGCCGTCCAACCCGTACTTTGCGCGCGTTGCCGTCAACCGGATATGGGCAGCGCTCATGGGCCGTGGCATTGTTGAGCCAATTGATGATTTCCGTTCATCGAACCCGCCAACAAATGGACCACTTCTGGATGCGTTGGCCGCAAGTTTTGTAAAGAACGGCTTCGACTGCAAGGCGACCATCCGCTCCATCTGTAACAGCCATACCTATCAGCGCTCCAGTGAACCGAACAGTTTTAATGCTTCGGATTCGCAGCTATTTTCGCACTTTTCAATTCGACTGCTCAGTGCGGAACAGCTGAAAGACGCAATCGGAGTGGCGACACACGCCTTGCCTTCGGTTGAGGTAGAACGCTTGCGATATGCAACCGAGGCGCCTTATCCGGAGAACTCTGAGTTCACTGCAACCTTTGGCCAGCCCGAACGCGCAACCTCGTGCGCCTGTGAACGCCAGAACGCGCCGACGCTACTGCAGGCTCTGGAGCTCTTGAATGGCGGTACCACCTACGCGCTGGCGAACAAATCTATGGGCTACTATGCGCCCCTGGAGGATCAACGTCTGATCGACGACCTCTATCTTTCTGCGCTTAGTCGGCTGCCCTCAGATAAAGAGAAGGCGATCGCAGCGAAGTTCCTTAAGCGGGTTGCCAATCGCAACTCGGTCGTCACAGACCTGGTCTGGACCATTGTCAACACGCGCGAATTCACGTTTCAACACTGAGACCATGTCACAGATTGGGAATCAAACCATGAGAGTATCTACCTTTTGGTGTGCCCTGGTCATCAGCTCGGCCGGAATAGCCTGCTTTGCGGCATCGGCGTCAGCGGACGTTAGCTTTGTGCGCACCGTTGCCCCGATAGTTCTGCGCCACTGTGTCGGCTGCCATGGCGATAAGATAAATCTTGGTGGGTATCGCGCACAGACGTTTCAGTATCTCATGCGTCGTGGCGGTTCCGGCAAAGTGCCTGTGGTGCCTGGCAAGCCAGAGGAATCGGCTCTCTTTCGGCTGGTGTCCACATCGAACGCTGCCAGCAGAATGCCGAAAGGTGATGAGCCACTCTCCAAAACGCAGGTAGAGACAATTCGGCAATGGATCGCAGAGGGAGCTAAATTTGATGGCTCCGATCCTGCTGCGTCTCTGCGCAGCGCGATGGGAGTTCGCCAACATCCCGCTGCCCCGCAAGCCTATCGGACCGCTGCTCCCGTAATGGCCCTGGCTATCGTCCATCAGCCGCTACCGGATGCTGATCTCATCGCTGTTGGCGGTTACAACGAAGTTACCCTCTGGAGCAGCAAGACGGGAACACTTGTGCGTCGTATTGGGCATCTGCCTCAGCGCATACAATCGCTCGCCTGCAGCCGAGATGGCCGCCGACTGCTGGTTGCCGGAGGCACTCCAGGCGAATACGGAGAGGCATCGCTGGTAGATATTGCCGGCGCTTCTAAGCCACAGGTTCTCGGTAACTATTCGGATATTGCGCTCACGGCGGTATTTAGCCCGGAAGGTGCACGGATAGCTGTTGGCGGCGCCGATGGCAGTGTCTCCGTCTACGATGCATCAAGCGGCCACCGAATTTGGATCAGCAGTCTGCACTCAGACTGGGTCACGTCCATCAGCTTCAGCCAGGATGGCAAGTTCGTTGCCAGCGCTAGCCGCGATATGACGGTCAAACTGCACAACGCTTCGGACGGCTCTCTCTACACCACCTACTCCGGGCACTGCAGGCAGCTTGGGCAATATAAAGGGCAGGATCCTGTCTACAGCGTGCACTTCATCGGAGCTGCCGACGACGCCATAAGTGCGGGCGGTGGCAAGTGGATCCAGCTGTGGAATGCCGAAAAAGCTAAAGAGGAGGCAGGGTCCGCCGCCGATATGGAAGAGCGATTTGCGAAGATGGGGCATACCCAGTACCTTCCTCATGGGTTTGATCAGCCGGTTCTGGCCACAGCAGTAGACGGCAATAATCTCTACGCCGCCTCTGCCGATGGCAGTGTGAAGCTGTTTGATATACCCTCAAAGCGGGAAGTTCGTAAATTCTCGGGCCACACCGATTGGGTCTACTCACTCGATTTCAGCGCACAGGATCACCTGCTGGTTACCGGCGCATACAATGGGGAAGTTCGGGTTTGGGATCCGCAAACGGCTATCTGTGTCTGTAGTTTTTATGCTCAGCCCGGCGCGCACGTTGTGCACTAAGCATTAAGTCTGCCGGCTTCACATTTCGCGTTAGCAATAATGTTCAGGGAGTTGAGTTGTTTTGAAGATCTCCATCGCCTCTTACAGTTTTCATGGTCTCCTTGCAGAAGGCAAAATAGATGCATTCGGCTATCTGGAGTCCTGCCGATACCGGTACGATCTAAATGCCGCCGATTTCTGGAATGGGCTTATCGGTACCATTGATCCAGACTACATTGCCAGACTTCGGCAGGAGTTGGACGCACGTGAACTCATCGTGGCCAACTATCATGTGGATGGCGTACATCTCTGGGAAGACACGCCCGAAGCCAGAGAAAGCAACTATCGGTTGGCGCTACAGCATCTCACTACGGCAGGCGCCCTCGGCGCGAAAACAGTTCGATTCGATACCGGAGGTAAGGTGGGTGAAGCATCGGAGGAGCAGTTTGACTATCTGGTTAAGCGTTATTCAGAATATGCCCACTTTGCCGCCGATCACGGATTTGTAATTGGCCCGGAAAACCACTGGGGCCTTTCGCTCTTTGCCGAGACGATGGAAAAGCTCGCCAAATCGATCGATCATCCGGCTTATGGCATCCTTCTGCACCTGGGCCACTGGGAGGACTGTTCCGCAGATGAGGGCGATCGCCGCCTGGCTCCCTGGGCAGCACATACGCACGTCGACGCCAACGTGTGTAGATCCGGACTGGCGGAACGGATGAAGATTCTGCTGGATGCCGGATACGAGGGCTACTGGGGTGTGGAGCACCACTCAACACGGAATGAGTACGCCGAAGTTGCCTTACAGATTGACGCCGTCCGCAGAGAGCTATCCAGGCATTTGTGGGAAGTGCAAGCAAAAGAGAGTATGAACCGGAGAGCCATCAAGGACGGCAATCCGCTACTCACCACGGAGCAGGAGCGCGGCTAAGCGCCAACGTTGAGATAGTTGATTGATTACAATTAGTTGCTTTGTAACGTACATGCGTAGGCCGATCCCGGTTAGCACAGAAATATTTGAAGATGGAGATCCCAGGTTTGAAACTGCATAGAACCGCTGCCCTTGTCTTTTCCCTTATCCCTGCATCGCTGTATGCGGCGCCCCTTATCCTTGATTCCGATAACACGGTCGATTTTCGAGGCCCAATCCACAATATCGGCATGCGTGTCACCGTAAAACCCGGAGAGGTTCAGGCGCCCGACTATCGTTTCAAGAACGAGTGCACCAAGCCTGACGCATGGGCTGCAAAATGGATCTGGATTCAGGGACCCGAAAAATCCACGGCGGGGCTATTTCGAAAGACGATCCATCTCGCTGCCGTGCCGAAGCGCGCACGGGTATGGATTAGTGCGGATGTCTGTTACAGGCTCTATATAAATGGAAAACTCGTAGCACGTGGACCGGCCGATATGGGACGAGACTACGATCGGGAAGAGCGTGCGCCGCGTTGGATGTACGACTATAGAGATATATCCGGCAGCCTGAAGGCGGGAGATAATGTCCTCAGTGCAGAGGTGTTCACCCAGGGATTTGTCTCATCGCGTGTCTCTCGCGGTAAGCATGCCCTGTTGTTGGAGGCAAAACTCAGCAATGCGGATGGCACCTCCGTTACCGTCAAAACCGATGAGTCATGGCGCGGGATTGCCGATAAGGCGTGGAGTGGCGGCGGTGAATACGATGCGAGCCGGGAGCTGAATGACTGGCGAATGCCGGCATATGATGATGCTTCGTGGTCGCCCTGCAAAACGGTTGAGTCGGTTTGGACCCCACTGGTCGCCAGCGAAATCCCACCACTCATGGAGGCTCGCTACCCAATACAATCAGCACTGTTAAATCACCAGACGGTGGCCGTGAACAATGGCGTCGTTGCCCCGATCACGATTACAGGCCCGGGAGTGGTCGATCTAAAGTACGACCGCGTATTGGCCGCCTATCCGACATTTAAGCTCATTGGGGTCCAGGGGGCAACGCTGAGAGTTGTGCCGGGAGAGCGAGTGGGGGATAGCTCTCGCACCTGCACGTTGAAGCTGCGGGATGGCGAGCAGCTATACGAGTATCCATTTATAGATAGCTTCTCGGCGCTCCACCTGGAGTTTAAGAACATTCCTGCTGGCAAAACGATACAACTGATCGATGCCGGCGCGAACTTTAGCTCTATGCCGGTAACCTATGCAGGAAGTTTTGAGTGTAGCGCAGCAGTTTGGAACGATCTTTGGAAGAACTCCAGATGGCTCACTCAGATCTGCATGCAGACGCACCACCTCGACTCGCCTAATCATCAGGAGCCCATCTGCGATCCGGGTGACTATCTGATTGAGTCCCACGCCAACTACTATGCTTTTGGCAACCCCTGGCTAGCACGACAGGATCTGCGTAAATTCGGACTTCTGTTAAAGGATCTGAACTACAGAAACTTCCACACAAGCTACTCCTTGCTCTGGCTGCAGATGCTGCTCAACTACTACGACTACACGGGAGATCAGGCTCTTGTACGTGAGCTCTCGCCCGAGGCGCATGCACTACTCGATACCTTCACCTCGTGGATAGGCAAAAACGGCCTGATCTCAGAAGCGCCCAACTACATGTTCATGGATTGGGTGACCATTGCAGGTTTCGAATGCCACCATCCGCCGGCCGTCATTGGTCAGGGCTACATGACGGCGTTCTACTACCGTGGGCTGAGCGATGGCATTCGTATCGCCACCTTAATGCACGATGCTGACCGCGTGAAAAAATACACGCAGCTGCGAAAGCAGATAAACGATGCCTTCCAGCGAGAACTATGGGTGCCTTCCAAAGGGCTCTATCGGGACGGCAAGCCGTTCCAAACCTCGGTTCCAACATCACAGTGGCTCCCTGCCGATAAGGACATCGAAACCTTCAGTCCACATGTGAACACGTTGGCAGTCCTGTACGACCTGGCCCCGAAGGCAAGGCGGGCCGACATCATGGACCGTGTGTTCGTTACGCAACCCATCAATTGCGAGCCGTACTTCACCTACTTCGTTCTGGAGGCGCTGAGCCACTGCCACGATGTAGGTTTCGGCGACTCGTTCGAGAAATATGCTCACGATCTTTTCAGACAGTGGAAGACCCTGCCGGATACTCAGACCTACCATGAGATGTGGAATTCCGGTGATTTAAGCCACGCGTGGGGCAGCGCCCCCATGATTCAGATGTCAAGTACAATTCTTGGGGTTCGCCCCATTTCCCCGGGCTTTGACCGTGTCTCAATCGATCCGGAAGGCTTCGGCCAGTTCTTTGTGAAAGGCATAGTTCCTACCCGCCATGGACCCATCGCGGTGAACTATAGCTTCGATGGAGACACCGTCAATATCGAAGTCTCCGTGCCTCCCGGTGTAACTGCAGAAGTTATGGTCCCTACAAAGACCGGTACAAAGAAGGTCATCTGGACGCACGGCAAACACAGCATCCACTCTTCCGTTTAATGTAAAAGCACCACCGACCCAGCACCAGGCTCGCATTGGTAGTTGCGCTGCTTTCCGCGCACCAGGACCGAGCACTGCCCGCATTGGTGGAGCGATCGCATCCGAGAACCAACATCGTCCGATTACGTGACGGTGTTAATTGGTGCGCAGCAAGCAGCGCAACTACCACCAGGAGGGCCTGTGCGAGCGCTATGGCCCTCATTCTCTAAGCTCTAACTCCTCTACCGATCTCAACCTCACTAGACGCTCCGGTATTTAG